>UOFA01000123.1_pt1 | contig 23710 bp, 25 predicted proteins | sample 1988741 | NCBI WGS metagenome assembly UOFA01 (sample SAMEA4712195, study PRJEB27164) | hydrothermal vent metagenome | biome: marine basaltic hydrothermal vent biome; feature: marine hydrothermal vent; material: mineral | place: Pacific Ocean | collected 2011-06-14/2011-07-23 | depth 1719 m
GACCCTGATGGCACCGTTCTGGAAATTATTAGTACATCTAACCCCGCAAATGGAACATTATCTAGTGGTGATGATGAAATTAAATATACAGCCAATTCTGGTTTCGTAGGCATGGATACTTTTACTTATACAATAAGTGATGTTGATGGGGCAACCAGCACAGCAACCGTAACAATCACAGTCAATGATGCCAACACTGCACCTGTGGCAGTTGATGACAGTTACTTCACCACCCAGAATACTTCGACCACCATTAATCTGTTAAGCAATGACTCTGATCCTGATGGCGATGTCATCACCTTGGTTTCGGTCAACAGTGAAGGCTCTTTGGGCACCGTGGTTGATATCAATGCAGATGGCACAGTTACCTATGTTCCACCAGCAGATTGGTGTGGTACTGACACCTTCACTTACACCATCACTGATGGCACCCAACAATCTACAGCCACAGTGACTATCACCATATTGGATTAAATGGGAAACAGCCTTGTTTGAACAATTAAAACAACAATTTTTGGCCTCATTTGAGGCTAAAATAGAAAACCTGAAAAACGCGCTTGAGAACCAGGATGCTCAAGCGCTGACTGTTTCAGTTCATCAGTTGGCAGGCTCGAGTGGCAGCTATGGTTATGATGCGATTTCAGAATTATGCAGTGTCATTGAAACCTTGGTACACGATAATGATTCAATCGATTCAACAACCCAAGAAAAAACCCATCTACTGATCAGCTTGATGGCAGGCCAAGTCAACGACGCGGCATAAAATACACAGTTGAATAGTTCAGGGTCTCCTTAAGGAAACAGTTTGTATTATCCTCTTGACTGATCTGTGATTACCCGAACTAAGACAGTTCTGTCTCAGTTTCTGACGTTTCACCTGCCATGTGTTGTGAATTTGCTTGCTGCTGCTTAGGCAAATATCGCAACCATATCAACCACACCACCAAAGCATCCAATATAATCAACGCTTGCCAAAGGTATAGGTGAAACCATTCAAACCAATTCCTGTCCCACTGAAGTAAATAAAACAACGAAATAATTCTGACCATATTCAATGCTTGAATGGCCAGAAAACCCCAGAACAAGCCTTTCAACCTATACAAAAATGGCGCCGGAAAGGCCATGACAGCTGCTAGCAATATAATCATCGCTTCCACGCCATTACAACCAGGTGCAATCTGAATGGCGTGGCCTGAAATTGAATCGCGAATGACATCACCGCTGGCAATCACATTAGAGTCAAATATTTGAATCAACCAAGAACTGAAACTGGCAATCAAACCGGTGAATGGCAAAATCACTGCTTGACGCACTGGTTCATAAATTTCCAACAAGAATAAACCAATAATCAGGGTCAAAAATAACAGTGAGAATCTCAACATAAAATTAAAAAGATTGATAAGCAGTGCAGCGATTCTAACAAAAAACAAGGCAATGAATTGGGTACTTCGAATCTGTAGCCAATTGTTTTACAATCAATTAATAAGCCTTTAACGAAGTTTTAACAGAAATGTTAGTATGATAGAATCAACGTCAGAGTTCTCCAAATGAATTTGACTATTATCCGGGCATCAAAAACTTCCCAAGGCGTTTTGCAACTCCTTGGGATTTTTTTATCCCATTGAAAAACACCCCCCATTTACAGGATTATCATGAAAATATTAGTTGTTGAAGATAACACCGACATTGCTGCGAACATTGTCGATTATTTTGAAGACCGTGATCATATTGTGGATTATGCCGGCGATGGCGTAACCGGCCTACATTTAGCGGTGACCAATGACTTTGATGTCATTGTTTTAGATTTAATGCTGCCTGGCATGGATGGCCTGGATTTATGTAAGAAACTGCGCAAAGATGCCAAGAAGAATACACCTATCATTATGTTAACTGCGCGCGATACCTTGGAGCAAAAACTGGAAGGTTTTGAATTTGGCGCCGATGATTACATGGTTAAACCATTTGCGCTACAAGAACTGGAAGCCAGAGTTACTGTGCTGGGTAACCGCAAGAAACAAAACTTGAACCGCAAACTCACAGTTGATGATTTGGAATACAATTTGGACAGCTTAACGGTCAAACGTGCTGGTCAACCGATTAAAATGAACCCAACGGGGTTAAAACTGTTACAAATCCTGATGGAATCCAGCCCTTATGTAGTACCCAGAGAAGAATTAGAGGTTAAAGTTTGGGGCGAAGAAATGCCAGACTCAGATTCGTTGCGAGTTCATATTCATGGCCTTCGTAGCACCATAGATAAACCTTTTGATAAAAACTTAATCCATACCCGCCATGGTATTGGTTACCACGTATCTGATCCGGATGAACTTCCGGAGTAGTATAAAAAGCCGGATAATCATTGGATTTCTGGCTTTCAGTACCCTGCTCACTACCCTGTTTGCGATCAGCTCAGTGAGTATTCGACAATACCTACAGAACGAAGGTATTGCACAAACAATACAAGAGGATTTGGACGTTTACTTGTTGAAATTCACTGCCAATCCAAATTTTGCAGGAGATGAGCAAATCTCCACAAATATTGAAGCTTTTATCACCACACCGAGTACATTCCCCGCTGATTTACCATCACATTATGCTGATTTAACTGAGGGAACACATGTACTCAGCGAAGGCAATAAAACCTATATTGTTGCAGTAAACAAAAAATATCAACGGAACAACAAACCACTTTGGGGCATTGTAAGAAATGACATAAGTCATTTCGATAACAGTTCTCAGACATTGGTTGTGGTCTTCACTGTCATGTTTTTTGTGTTTTTGTTATTGGCTTATCTGTTGGCCTTGTACGTTTCTCAAAAAGCCCTCAAGCCTTTGAGTAAACTGGCAGCAAAACTAGAAAACTTAACCCCGGACACCCACCTTGAACCATTGGCACCCTATTTTCATGCTGATGAAGTCGGACAAGTCGCCAAGGCACTTGATGCCTACGCACAAAGGCTCACCGATTATGTGATTCGTGACAAAGAATTCAATGCCGATGTCAGTCATGAACTGCGGACCCCAATAACTGTTATTCGCGGTACGGTCGAGTTGATAAAATCTAATCCAAATATCTCTGACAAAGATTTGGATCGCATCAACCGCATCGAACGAGCGACCAAGCAATCCACAGAGTTAATTGAAACTTTGTTGTTACTGGCTCGCGAAGAGCGCAAGGAACACCCAGGTCATGAAAGAACCCAACCTGGACTCATCATTCGCAACATTGTTGAAGGTTTTGAACCCACTTTGAAATTAAAACCGGTAACCACCAAAATCACAGAAAATCATTGGCTACAGGTCAAAGCGCCTGAATCTGTTGTTTCTGTGGTGCTGAGTAATTTGATTGGTAATGCGATTAAATACACCACTGAAGGGACGGTTCACATAATCCTGAATAAAAACAGCATCACCGTTGAAGATGAAGGCGTGGGGGTGACTGAATCAGAACTGCCCAAATTATTTGAACGGCATTATCGAGTCGGCAAATCAAACAGCAAAGGTTCTGGATTGGGATTAGCTATCGTCAAACGCTTGTGTGACCTGTATAATTGGAAGATTGAAATTAAACGCAACAAAACCACAGGTTTATCTGCAACGCTAACCTTCAACTGAAAAAATTGCGAACAGCATGAGCCACATAGACTTTTTGCGTAAGGAACAGAAAACGCTTGATGATTTTGCTTTTACCAACAAATGTCTGTAATGGAATGCAACCGTGAATCAACCTTTATCTGATTCAGCCAAAAAAATATTGCAGTGTTGTCGCCAAGGACAACTGAATCAAATGCTTGATTTGTTGGATACCGGCTTGGACATTGAAGCAGTCAATCATCCTGATTTTGCTCCCTTGAATGTGGCCCTTAAAAATGGGCGCTGGAAAATTGCCAAATACCTGTTGGAAAATCAAATGGTGCCGCACAAGACTAAATGTCCACCCTTAATTGCCGCAACACAATACAAAAAAGACCTCACCCAAGGTTTAAAATTGGTTTTCTCACACACCGCTGATTTAGATGTTACAGACCACAATGGACGAACTGCATTGATGACTGCATGCTTATTAGGTCATGAAAAGAAGGTTAAGTATTTACTTAAAAACCATGACAGTTTGTCAGTTGTTGACCATGCTGGCATGAATGCTTTTCTAGATGCTGTAATCAGTCAATCCAACCCAATCATTGAACAATTAATTGAACACGACGTGGACGTGCACCACATGAATAAAATAGGAGACAATGCCCTGTTGATTGCAGTACAACAACAAAACCCCAATCAAAAATCCATCAAAACACTGCTGGAAAACCAAGTGGATTCGACGCAAAAGAACCAAAAAGGCAAATCGTCTTTAACTGTAGCGGAAAAAAAACATCCTGCCATATTTAAACTGATGGCCAAAAAAATAGAGGCCGAAAAACAAATTGAACTGCCCATGTTCGCCCCTGCAGAAGAGTCCAATACTCAACAAACACCAACCCCTCCATCCAAAACAACCAACAATCAAAGTAAGCTCACTGAAATACCAGAAAGGATAGAGCCAACTACCGATAAAAACAGTCCCACTGAGGCACTCCAACAATTGTGGTTCGATGCCATCGCCGCCGGAAATTTAGGTCGACTGAACCAATTGAAGGTCAAAGGTGTTGGGATTGATCAGACTGACAACAAAGGCTGCAGTGGGTTGATACATGCGGCTGGCAAAGGTCACCGCGCAGTGGCTTCCTACTTGATTCAAAACAACGCCAATATCGAACACCGTTCTAACAATGGCAGTACGCCCATGTCTAGCGCCATCATCAGTAATTCACGGGCTTTGGTTGGGCTCTTGATTACCAACGGCGCCGAGGTCAATGGCCTTGGACCTGGCGACTACCCCTACTTGTCATTAGCGGCCACGCAATGGAGCGAGTCTTGTGTCAGTATGCTGTTAGGCGCAGATGCGGATATCAACACCACTGATGAGGCCGGCATGTCTTTGTATCATCACGTCGCTATTGCTGCAGAGTATTATGGCAACACTGCCAAAGCCAAGAACACCCTGCGCCTGATTAATCAAAACGGCTTAGACATCAACACTCAGAACCAACAAGGCAATACCGCATTGCATCTGATTTGTGGTGCCATGAAAAGCAATAACTACAAGGTTGATGACAGCCACATTGCCAACATCACCCATGAAATGCTTAAGTTAGGTGCCAATCCAAAAATCACCAACAACGCGGGCTTTACCGCGATACAATATGCCAAACAACACGGCCTGTTGAATACCAATGGGGTGATATTATCTTTTTTAGATGTCTGGTAGAAATTCATCAATGAGAACAACCATTATCAAGTTTGCCTCACCTAAAGCGCCTTGTTGGTGAAGCTGAATATTTTAAATCCAGCAGAGGCATTTTCTATTTATCAGAGCGTTCTAAAGGAAATCCTGATTTATTCATGATTTTCCGGCTTTCATAGGTTTACAATGTCACCAACAGTAGGCCCCTTAAAGGAGGCAATAAAGTATGAATAACTACTCGATTCAAACCAAGCCTAACAACTGTGCACTTAAATAGTGCTTGACCGAGAAAGTAATCGCAGCGAGGGGAAGTCTGGTTTTAGACAATAATTTTTCATTATTTATGCGTATCGTCCTTGATACTTACCGCTTCGCGGCTAACGTGAAAATACTCTCCAGAAGTATTTTTGAGGAGAATAGCTCGCTATTTGACGATAATAATGGAAAATTTTGGCAAAATCCAACTTCTCCGCACGACTGCATGGATGCCCAACAGTAGGCGCATTAGGCGAGTTAGTTTAGGGCACCAACAGTAGGCACTTTTAGGTGACGCAGGAGCAGTTGCCGAGTAGATTATTCTTTCTCGGTCAAGCACTAAATACAAGCAGAGAAATATGAATGAATCAGGATATCCTTAAGTGAACAGAAGAAAACTTGAACTAATATTTTTACAACATCAACATCTGATTGAGAAAGCTGTCTACAGCCAAAACGTTCAAATCATTGGTGTTACCGCTGATGATGTCTATCAAGAAGTGTCCATTCGATTAATAAAGATCCTAGAAAGTGACCGAGAAATAGAAAACCTTTCGTCATATATATACAGAACAGCAGCTAATGTAATCATTGATTTAGCCAGGAAACACAAACGACATTTACAAGATGTCATATTGCCTGGACAAGACTATGAAAACGAAGTGTTTCAAGCTGACTTAGTCAGTGAGGATGCAGAACCGGATCAAGTTATCCATGATGATGAAATTCGGCAACAAGTATTTGCAGCCATCGAATCACTGCCTGAAAGCCGCAGAGTCGCCGTTAAATTGCGTTTGCAAGGCTACTCGGTCAAAGAAGTGTCAGAGTTAACTGGCTGGCCTTTCTACAAAGCAGAAAACCTGTCCAAACGGGCCATGGCTGCTTTGAAAGACCAATTGAAGAAATTAAATATAGATTATGAGATTGATTGATAAAAAATTAATCGGTAACTACAAAACAGAGATTGAATTGAATAAGATGAAATTAACCGAGATAAAATTAACCGAAAGGCAACTCGCTGAATTATTCCAAAATAACAGCAAGATTCACACTTCTAGCAGCGATGCGAGTGATTGTTTGGCTGCCAGCGCTGCTTCATCAAACCGATTAAATCATCTCGAAGACTTGATCAGTGACCACAGCACAGCTCAAGCACTGAAAGCCTCATTGGGCCTGAAAGACTGGAGCCAAGTGATGGCACAGTCGATAGAAAACACCCGTCAATCCTGGTTCAGCTTCTTGGGCATGAGTTCACCTCTTAAAACTGCTTTTGCCACCGTGGCATTCGCTTTTATCTTTGCTATTGCGCTGCCTGAAGTGAGTAAATTCAACACCCAAGAACCGATTCATATGGCACTTCCTCAACAAAGCATGGCACAAGATGACGTCATTAGCAGTAATAAATTCGATGTCAATAACGATCGCTTGAGTCAAGGTGGCTTTGATGCCAACGATGACAACAACAGTCCTGACCAAGACAGAATGTTCCACGCAAGTTTTGGTTAATTTTGATTTAATTGATTCTCCCTTAAGAACTCAAATTCTTTGCTAACCATTCAGACTTGGCTGAAAACAAGCAGCCAGCTAAACACTTCTGACAAACACCCCACCAATGAATTGAGGCTGTTAATGGAACACCTCTTACAACAGAATCGTGCTTGGATTTTTGCTCACCCTGAACATCTATTGAGTAGCAGTCAAATCGAGCAACTGACTCAATGGTTGCAAGCATTACAATCCGGCCAACCTTTGGCCTACATCACCGGTGAACAAATGTTTTGGGATTTAAACCTCAAAGTCAATTCACACACCCTGATTCCCCGCCCCGACACAGAAATCTTGATTGAAACTGCCATTGAATTATTGGCAAACAATCCTCCCACACAAATTTTAGATTTAGGCACTGGCAGTGGTGCTTTGGCATTGGTATTGGCAAAGGTATTTTCCAAAGCTGATGTCATGGCCGTTGATTATTCTGTTGAAGCTTTGGCGGTGGCCAAGAATAATGCCAGGCTCAACCAAATCAGCAACATTGAGTTTCAACAGTCTGACTGGTTTGATGGATTAAAGCCAAGCCAGTTTGACTTGATTGTCTGTAACCCGCCTTACATTGCCGCTGATGACTCACACCTAGATGCCCTGCGACATGAACCCATCAAAGCGTTGATTGCTGATCAAAATGGTTTGGGGGATTATCTACGTATTATTGCCAATGCCAAAGACTTCCTAGTCAAAGGTGGATTACTGATGTTTGAACATGGCTGGCAACAACAGCAGCAAGTACAATCCACATTAAGTCACGCAGGATTTAAAAACATCGACTCACGGAAAGATTTAGCAGGGCATGATCGAATTACTTTTGCTTACAAACCGTAATACCCATAGATTGAGAACTAAAAGCAGAAAGCTTAAAATTTAATTTTGCCGGTGATCACTTGCCAATACATCACCCAATCTCCAGCTAAACTGTACAACGGGTATTTGAAAGTGGCTGGTTTGTTTTTTTCAAAGAAAAAGTGCCCCACCCAAGCAAACCCATAACCAATAACTGGCAACAGCCACAACAGATACCAGTTTTGTGTCAATAGAGCCAATAACACCCATAAAATAACGCAAGTGGAGCCAATCACATGCAGACGTCGACAGGTGATATTTTCATGTTCTGCCAGGTAATATGGGTAAAACTCTGAGAATGTATTGAATTTATAGGTTTTTTCATTCACGTCTTCAGTTTACCACAGCTCTTTAAGCAGCTATAATAATTAGCCTATTTTGAATGGTGCTTATGTTGGTTAAAGTTAAATATTGGGTCATTGTTTGTGCCACCTTTTGTATAAGTGCGTGCCAACATGAAGACCAAAACACTTATGGTAATACAACCTCTACTGTTATTGATGGTAAAAAAATATACCGCCATTCACTAGATGGCAAACCAACCAGCTTGGATCCAATCAAAGCCTCTACGTTTTATAGCAATCTGTTGGTAGTCAATATCTTTGACACCCTTTACAGCTACGAATACCTGAGCAGACCCTATAAACTGAAACCCAACTTAGCCCAATCGATGCCAGAGATAAGCACCAACGGTTTAGTCTATACCATTAAAATCAAGCCTGGTGTTCAGTTTCATAATCACACCGCATTTACTGATGGTATCGGTAGAGAACTTAAAGCTCAGGATTTCATATATTCCATCCTGCGATCGTTTGACCCTAAGAACGCCGCCACTGGTGCTTGGCTGTGGCAAGGTAAAATAGCAGGTTTGAGTGAATGGAAGGTGTTAGGCGCTGATTATGATCAACCAGTCGCTGGCCTGAAAGCCCTAGATGATTACACCATACAAATCAGCTTACTCAAACCTTATCCACAATTGATCTATTCTCTGGCCATGGGTTTTTCGGCCATCACACCGCGTGAGGTGGTTGAATCGCTGGGAGCTGAATTTGGATCCAAACCAGTTGGCTCAGGACCATTTATCTTGGACCGGTTTAATTCTGAAACAGCCTATTTAATTCGCAATGAAAACTTTCGCCAAGAACCATTAGATATTTATGCCGAAGGCTATAACCCAACCAAACATGGCAGTTACGGGATTGAAACTTTACAAGGCAAAACGCCACCTTTCATTGACCAACTTGAAGTTAATTTCGTCGATGAATCATCGTCTCGCTGGCAATCCTTCACCAAGGGCAATGAAATCCAATACACCACGGTTCCCAAAGACAAACAAAACACCGTACTGTTGAGTCAAGACCCCATCAAGTTGCACCCACAAATCGGCGACAACTACCATCACAGCTATGGCATGGAAGCCGGCTTTGTGTACCATGGCTTTGACATGACTCATCCAGTTTTTGGTAACAACGGTGATCCAGAGCATGACGTCAGAAGCACCGCACTTCGCTGTGCAATTCGAAAATCACATGATTGGGAGCAGAAAAATCGCGCTTTCTACTTTGGCTTAGGCACCGTTTTTCCAGGCATCATTCCTCCCAGTGTACCTGAATTTGATCCGGATATGGATACAGACTCCATCCAAACCGATATTGAGGGTGCCAAAAAAATATTAGCCAATCATCAATGGACTACCAATGCTTTGCCTCAATTTGAATACCACGTCACAGGCAGTGTTTTGCATAAACAATTTTTTGAACAAATGCGTGGATTCTTGAATACCATTGGCTATCCCAATAACCGCATTGAGTACCACCCCTATCCGAGCTTTGGCACTTTCAATAAAGCCATCAAAAACCGCCAAACACCTTTTTTCTTTCTGGGCTGGGTTTTGGATTATCCAGATGCCGAAAATACATTACAACTGTTCTATGGCCCCAACCAAACCCCAGGCTCCAACAATTTCAATTACAACAACCCAGCTTATGATGCCTTATATGAACAAAGCAGTGTGTTACAGCCTTCAGTCGAACGGACCGCCTTATACCAACAAATGAACCAAATGGTGATTGATGACTGCGTGGTCATATCAGGATTGGCTCGCAATAAAATTCATTTGTGGCACAAGAATGTTATTTCATTTCCTGACCAAGCAATTGTTGGCGGCTTTCACCTACGCTATGTCGACGTCAAATAATGAATAGCTGGACATTTGCTATACAAAAGTTACTCGGCGGCATTCCGCTGATTATCGGTGTAACTTTGGTCTCATTTATTCTGATGGTTTATTTTGGCCCTGATTTAACTTATGAGTTATTGGGCAAGAATCCATCACCGCTAGCAATCGAAGAAATCAGACATGTATTAGGTTATGATCAGCCTTTTTGGCAACGCTATTTTGCCTACTTGAGTGAATTACTGCGCTTTGATTTTGGCTTGTCGATGGTCAAGGACCAACCTGTAACAGATATGCTGCGCCAAGCCATTCCTGTTTCTTTACAGTTGATGTTACCCGGATTTATTTTAGGTAATTTATTGGCTTTGATACTGGCCATGCAAGCAGCAAAAAATCGAGGGCAATGGCTAGACAAAAGTATCATGACCATAGCAGTCTTTGGTATGAGTATTTCATTCCTGGTGGTAATCATCAGTTTCCAGTTATTATTCGCATCCAGTTATGGATTAGACTGGTTTCCTGTGCGTGGTTGGTTGGTTAATTCAGTCAATGGTGATTTTTCATGGCTGCGATACCTACAACATGTGACCGTTCCCACTCTGGCCATCATCTTTGTTTCATTGGGCTACAATACCCGCTTTTATCGTGCCGTACTGGTTGAGCAGCTGAATAAAAATCACATCACCACAGCCAAGGCATTTGGGCATAAATCACCAGCTATTTATTACCAATACATGCTTAAAAATGCCATGATTCCTATCATCACTCGAATACTGTTCTCCATACCTTTGGTGGTGATCAGCGGTTCATTATTGATTGAAAGCTATTTTGGCATTCCCGGTGTCGGTCTCGTTACATATGATGCCGTTGTCGCTGGCGATCAACCAGTGTTAAAAGCCATCGTGGGTTTAACCGCAGTCTTGTTTGTTTTGGTACTGCTTGTTGCTGAAATCCTATACCGATATTTTGACCCACGTATCGCACTACAAAAACAATGATGGCAATTCTAAATAAACCTATTCATGTCTGAGACCACCATTAAAACACCAGTTATACACAGCTTGTGGAGTAAGTCATGGGCGCAGTTTAAACGCGACAAACTGGGTTTATTTGGACTGGTTGTGGTATTGGTTTACTTTTTAATTGCTTTGGGAGTTTGGCTGGGTGTTTGGGGTGCCGGCTGGAGCGACATTTCAGCTCAATTCAATCACCCACCTTCATGGCAACATTGGTTTGGCACAAATGCCATTGGTCAAGACATTGTTTCTCGAAGCATTCAGGCCACCAAAGTCGCCTTTGAGGTGGGTTTGGTGGTGACCTTCTTTTCCTGTTTGTTGGGCGTAGTCTTGGGAGCCATTGCTGGCTTTTATCAAGGACAATGGTTAGATGCTGTTGTTTTGTGGCTGATGGGCGTATTGGATTCAATCCCTTTTTATCTGTTTGTAGCGGCCATTGCTTTTGCCATGCAAGGTCATGCGTTTGCAATGCACATTGCAATGATTGCGGTGTTCTGGACCAATATTGCGCGCATCATCCGCAGTGAAGTGATCATGTTAAAGCAATTGGAATTTGTTGAAGCCGCACAAGCCTTGGGGGCTAAACAACTGACCATTTTATTTCGACACATCATCCCCAACACCAATCACTTAATTATTATCCAAGCCACTTTGGTGTTTGTTTCCGCAATTAAGACTGAAGTCATTCTTAGCTTCCTTGGGCTCGGGGTCAAAAATGGTGTCAGCTGGGGTTTGATGATTGCTGAATCTACCAACGACATTCAGGCCGGTTATTTTAATAATTTTGTGGTGGCGTCCACTTTTTTGTTTATACTGGTGATTGGTTTTAACTACTTCTCAGATGCCTTGCAAGATGCACTCGACCCAAAACTCAGCATAACTTATGAAAAACAAACTTAGTATTCAATTAATAGCCTTATTTACCATCAGTATATTAATCAGCAGCTGCGGCTCTTCAGTGCCACGTAATGAATTACAAAACCTACCATCTTTGATTGAAATCATGGGCATTAATTTGAGCGATGGTGAGCTTAAAGTTCGAATATCCCACCGCAATAATTTAACCCGAATAAATAACAAACTCAATTGTCAATTGGCACTTAAGGATTTTAAACCGATAAAAATCAGCGAATTACCGCTGCCTGATTTAACCAATTATGCAATTGAAACCGTGGACATTAAACTGTCACCAGCTGACCTGCCACCGATTAATCAAAGCAGTGATGAAATTCCTTATGTACTTGATTGTTATCTGTTTTCTGAGAATTTTCGCGAAGAGCATTTAATTAAAAAATCAACTTTCTTTAGAGTCCCTGGCACTGAGGCTGATTACCGCTAAACTGTTAAAAATATGGCAACCATGACTTCTGACATACTTGACTATTCTAGTAGTGTTGTAGTAAAGTAACACACCTCGGCCACAAACAGGTGTAACATGAATCATTTCAAGCAAAACATATGGGTTGTATCAATATTATTTTTATCATTGATGTCCTCAGTCGCATTAAGTTATATGATTACGCCGAACTCCAAAACCGTGACAGAGAAAGCAAAAATAGTTAAACCCATCAAAGCAGATCCAAATAAAAAGGGCTTGAATGAATCTTTAATTATTTTATTGCCTCAGGTGGTTAAATAAGATGAGCTTTAAATGGAATGACAAAGAGCCGATTTATTTACAGCTCAAAGACCTAGTTAAAGACATGATACTGTCTGGTGACATCCATGAAGGCGATGCTTTACCGTCGGTAAGACAAGTCGCCATGGATTATAAAGTTAACCCAATAACCGTTTCGAAGTCATACCAAATTTTGGTGGATGAGGAGTTGGTAGAAAAACGAAGAGGGTTGGGGATGTTTGTGCAAAACGGCGCAGCAATAAAAGTTCAAACCAATGAAAATGAACTGTTTATAAAAGAGGATTGGCCTAAAATACTGACCAAGATTAAACATTTAAATTTAGATACCACACAATTAATCAACTCGTTAAAAGCAATCGGGAGTAATCAATGAGTCATATATTATCTGCGCAAAACGTCAACAAGAAATTTGGCAGTTTTCAAGCTTTAAAAGATGTCAATATAAACATCAGTAAAGGCAGGATTGTTGGTTTAATCGGCCCCAATGGCGCAGGCAAAACCACTCTATTAAAATCAATACTCGGCCTAGACTCCTGTGATGGTGACCTAAAAGTTTTGGGCATTGACCCTTACAAAAAACGTGCCGAATTAATGAAAGAAATTTGTTTCATTGCAGATGTCGCAGTTTTACCTAAATGGATCAAGGTTTCTCAATTATTAAGTTTTACTGAACAAACCCATCCTAATTTTTCTATTGAACAAGCTAAAAAGTTTTTGACCAAGACCAAAATCAACATGACTCACAAGGTCAAAGAACTTTCAAAAGGTATGGTTGCGCAATTGCATTTAGCCATTGTGATGTCGATTGATGCTAAATTATTGGTTCTGGATGAACCAACATTGGGTTTAGATATTTTGTTCCGCAAACAGTTTTATGATAATTTGCTGAATGATTATTTTGATAATGAAAGAACCATCATCATCACCACCCATCAAGTTGAAGAAATTGAACACATATTGACTGACGTGGTGTTTATTCGTGAAGGTGAAATTGTTTTAAATGCCAATATGGATGAATTAACCAATTCGTATTTTGAAGTGATGGTTAATCAAGAAAATTATGACCAAGCGATGGCGCACAACCCATTAACCATGCGCAAAGTTTTTGGCAAATACATCATGCTATTCAATTCCACATCAAGGGATGTGATTGAAACTCTGGGCGAAGTACAACGACCTTCGGTATCAGATTTATTTGTGGCATTGATGCAAGAAGAGGAAGAGGAAGCAGCATGAAAACATTTAAAGCCTTATTAGAGAGAGAATATTGGGAGCACCGCGGGGCCTTTCTGAAAACACCCATCGTCATTGGTATTGTGATGGCAGCAACTTTATTATTGATTTATTTTTTTGCAGATCGAGTTGATTTAAAAATGAACAGTGGTCAATTGACTGAGTTTGGTTCTAAATCAATAGGTTTATTAGACCCAGCTGATATTAGAATGGGCATTGATGCCTTTATGCTCTCTACAGCGTACCTTTATCATTTCATACTTTTCATAATTGTCTTTTTCTTCCTGCTAGGCAGCTTGTATGATGACCGCAAAGACGGCAGTATTTTGTTTTGGAAATCATTACCTGTATCGGATACTCAGACCGTTTTATCCAAATTAGCCACTGCCACTATTATTGCGCCATTAATTTTTACGCTAGGATTGATTCTTAGTCACTTACTGTTTTTTATAATATTGAGTTTAATACTATTACTGAATGGCGTTAATCCTTTTACATTCCTTTGGGTAAACATTAGTTTTATTAATAATTGGGGTGCATTCTTAGTAGGGTGTTTAATCCAAGCTTTATGGGCATTACCTATTTATGGTTGGTTATTATTTGCTTCATCGTATTCCAAAAGAAGGCCTTTCTTGATAGCAATATTTGTACCATTAGGGGTCGCATTTACTTGGTATTGGTATGTTGCATTTACTAACTTTGATGTTATTCAAGCTGGCTTATTTAAAACAATTTTATTTATATTTGCTAAAGCAGCGTCGCCTTTCACTTCTGGCATTAGTTTATCAGCTGATCAAATTGATTTTGACCCAACAGATCAATCAAGTGTAGACGTCATTTACTCAATGATGAACGGATTGTCCACCCCAGGTTTATATTATGGTTTGATATTTGCTGTCATAGTTATAGCGCTCGCTATTTTTGTAAGACGCTTTAGAAATACTACATAGTGCGACTATGTGAGACCACTTATCAAGTGGTCTCTTCTTTGATACAATAATCACATCTGAATAACGGCCTGACATCTTCAAGGCCGTTCCTTTTTTTAGGAAAACGATGGCCAATTATTTAAAATTATTTGATATTCCAAACAGCTTTGAATTTCATCGTGGCGGGCACATTGAGCAGGGTTTGTTGGCCTATGAAACTTGGGGCACGCTCAATCACAATCACTCCAATGCCGTTCTGGTTTTGACCGGCCTTTCTGCTGATTCACATGCAGCCAGACACTCAAGACATGATACCGCTGGTTGGTGGGAATATATGATTGGTCCTGGATTGGCGATTGATACCGACCGCTGGTTTGTGGTTTGTGCAAGCTCATTGGGCAGTTGTAAGGGTTCAACAGGGCCGTGTTCTCCCAACCCCAAAACAGCTAAACCTTATCGCTTTGATTATCCAGATTTGACTTTAGAAGACATCGCAAATTCTTCGGTGTTATTGTCTCAATCCCTAGGTATTGAACAGTTGCATGCGGTGATTGGCCCATCAATGGGCGGCATGACTGCGTTGGCCTTGTTACTCAATCATCCGAACTACGCACGACATTTAATCCACATCGCATCAGGTATGGCATCACCGCCCTTCAGTACCGCCATTCGATCGCTACAAAGAGAGGCTATTTTAAAGGACGAAAACTTCAACAAAGGTTATTATTCAGCGGCCAATTGGCCTGAGGAAGGCATGAAGTTCGCCAGGAAAATTGGTATGCTCAGTTACCGCTCGGCTGAAGAATGGAGTGAGCGCTTTCCACGTACCTTAAAGCAGGTTCCAGAACATGCCTTTGGCATTGAGTTTCCGGTAGAAAGTTATTTAGAGCACCATGCCAATCAATTCATTCATAAATTCGACCCTATCAGTTATTTATACCTGTCGCGAGCCATGGATTGGTTTGATGGTCACCGTTATGCCAAACAAAAAGACCAAAATCCATTGCAAGGATTAAAATTAGATTCAGCTATGGTGGTTGGGGCCAAAACAGATTTATTGTTTCCTGTTTATTTACAGGAAAAATTGCATCAATTGTTATTAGATATTGACTGTAAAAGCCAGTTAACCATTACTGATTCAATCCAAGGACACGATGCTTTCTTAGTCGATCAGCTGGTTTTTTCTGAACTGGTGTCAGGATTTTTAATTTCTACGGTGTGAATATTTTTCATCGCCTTAGCCCAATCACCTTTAATCAGGTTATCGGTTTCAACCACACATTTATCAATACAACGTTCTATAGATATGCGATCACCCAATGAAGGTTTGCCCAATACCCACGGAGTGACTTTGGATTTATCTCCGGGATGACCAATACCTACTCTCAGGCGTTTAAAATCAGCTCCAATACCAGGTATGATGTCTCTCAATCCATTGTGACCTCCATGCCCACCACCACGCTTTAACTTAGCTGTACCGGCTGGAATATCTAGCTCATCATAAGCGACTAATATTTCATCCACTGGAATGCGGTAAAAATTAATTAAGGGGATAACGCTTTGTCCGGAACAGTTCATGAAGGTTTGTGGTTTGACTAACCACAATTTTTGACCCATATGGGTCAAGGTAGCTATTTCTGCTTTGAACTTCTTTTCGGTTTTGAATTGACAGTTGAATGCTACAGCCAAAGCGTCTACATACCAAAATCCAGCATTGTGCCGAGTTGCTTGGTATTTATCGCCTGGGTTTCCTAAGCCAAAAATGACTTGCATATTGAATGTTAACGTGAAAATTCAAAGGGAAGCATTGAAATACTTCCCTTTAAATTATGGTTGCTGTTATTCAGCAGAGTCTTCTTCAGTAGACTGCTCAGACGATTCAACTGCATCAGCAGCTGGCACTTCATCTTCAGTAACTTCTTCTTCAATTTGACTGATCGCCGAGGTAGATACAACCACGCCATCATAGGCATCATTATCACCATGGGTGAACGCAGTCAAAGTAACGCCTTCTGGCACAATCAAATCACTTAAGTGTAAATTATCACCGGAATCGAACTCAGCCACATCAACTGCAATAAATTCAGGTAAATCTTTAGGTAAACAACTGATTTCAACTTCATTCATTTGGTAATCAATCATCACATTTGACGACTTGCCAGCAGGCGAGTCCTCACCACCTAAGAAGTGCAATGGCATCAACATAGTGATTTCACGATTTTCATTAACACGCATGAAATCCATGTGCATAACAACTGGTTTAGCAGGATGTCTTTGTACGTCCTTAATAACCACTTTTTGTTTTTTACCACCGTCGGCAGTAAATTCAATGATGCTTGAGAAGAAAGCTTCGTCATCAATCAAACGCAAAACGTTATTGTGATCAAGCGTAAGGTTTGCAGCAGCTCTTGCACCACCATATAAAACCACAGGAACTAAGCCAGCGTGGCGTAAGCGGCGGCTCGCACCTTTCCCTACATCTTCACGCAATTGGGCTTCTACTTTAAAAATTGCCATAATATTTTCCTAAACTTTAAGTTAAATGTCCTTGCGACCAGGACATAAATAATCGAATGACCAAATAATATATTAAAATAATCAGTCGATATACATTGAGCTAACAGACTCTCTGTTGGCTATGCGTCTGATGGTCTCTCCTAGCATTTCTGCGACAGACAACTGACGAATTTTTTTACAATCCAAGGCTTCCTGAAGCAGTGGGATCGTATCCGTCACTACCACCTCAGTCAAGCCTGAATTTTCTATGTTTTTAATTGCGTCACCAGACAACACTGGATGTACACAATAGGCGTGAACGGCTTTGGCATTCCAATCTTTCAAAGCAGTCGATGCGGCGCATAATGTTCCCGCTGTATCAATCATATCATCAACTAAGATACAAATCTTGTCGCTGACATCACCGATGATATTCATCACCTTAGCCATATTTGGCTTAGGTCGTCTTTTATCAATGATGGCCAGTTCACAGCTCATCCTCTTGGCAATCGCGCGGGCTCTGACTACACCACCAATATCTGGTGAAACAACGATCACGTCCTTGCTATCAAAGCGCTGCCACATGTCTGCCAAGGTCAGTGGCGATGCATACACATTATCCACAGGAATATCAAAAAACCCTTGAATCTGATCAGCATGTAAATCAACAGTCAACACACGATCAACACCAACAGCTGCAATCATTTTGGCCGCCACTTTTGCCGTGATAGGCACCCTTGATGAGCGCGGCCGACGATCTTGCCTGGCATAACCGAAATATGGAATCACTGCAGTGACTGTTCTGGCAGAAGCGCGTTTCAATGCATCAACCATCACCAACAGTTCCATGAAGTTATCTGCGGTTGGGCGACAAGTGGGTTGAATCAGGAATATATCCTGACCTCTGACGTTGTCTCTGATTTCTACTGCAACCTCTCCGTCACTGAAGCGGCCGACTTTAGCACGTCCCAAAGGTACGCCTAAATTGTCTGCAATTTTTTGGCCCAATGCGGGGTTGGCGTTGCCTGAAAACAACCTAATACCACGATCGAACATTCTTCAGCCTCAAATACAAGCGAGCCCGCACAGAGCGCAGGCATCACAATAATATGGCTGGGATGGAAGGATTCGAACCTTCGCATGCCAGGATCAAAACCTGGTGCCTTAACCACTTGGCTACATCCCAATTATAGAGTCAATCTAAACGTTTGGCTCTTTACCCTTAACGCAATACAATCTGCGCTAAAGGCGGCATATTATAACCAGATAATATTTCAATGCAAAGCCCAATATTCAAGTTTTTATGGTTTATTTGTATTTCTACGGTGGTGGGTATTTTTACACTTTATATATTGCAGCTCACAACTGTGGTTGAACCAGTCGTGCCATACAGACTTCTTCGGCAATTTTATGCGCCCGCTGGGCACTATTCAATTCATTAAAAACAGCAAACAACGTGGAACCACTGCCAGATAATCTGAGGTTCATTTTTGTTTTCAATCGCTGATATATATAATCGACTTGAGAAAATTGCAGTAAAACTACAGGCATAAAATCATTGATCCAAAAAGACGGTTGCTGCAAGCTTATTGACTTTATTGTACTTTGATCTCTGACCAAGTCTGGCGTTTGGAATAATTCAGCTGTGTTGATATGGCAGTCCGGAAATAACAACAGGATGTGTGGCGTGTCGAACTTCATCGGCGTGAGCACATCACCAATACCACCAGCCAATGTACTCTGTTCCAATATAAATACAGGCACGTCAGCACCTAATTTAGCTGCCAGCGCCAATAGATCAAAAACACTTAAATCGCATTGCCAAGCCTGATTAAAGAATTTCAACGCTGTGGCTGCATTTGAGCTACCGCCTCCGAGTCCTGCACCCAAAGGTATTTGTTTATCTACTTTAATCAACCAGTCTGAATTCAATTGAGCCCATGGCTTCAACATTTCTGCCGCTTGATAAATTAAATTATCTTTTACATCCAAATCGTCAAAACCAGTGATTTCTATGTGATTACTGCCATCCGTCTTAACTGGATTGAAAGTAATTTCATCACCCCAGTCCAACAGTTGGAAACAGGTTTGCAACAGGTGATAGCCATCTGCTCGTTGACCAATAATTCTCAGCATCAAATTAATTTTAGCTGGGCTGAGCAGCCGGGTGGTTACCATGTCCATTGTTTGACTGACAACTTGATGGAATAATTATCTTTGCGAGCCACCATTTTGTGCGGTAATTGCTGCGATGAAGTACTTGGATAAGGTTTCAATCGACTGTATTCAATTTGCCAACCACCTTCAGACAGGGTGAATCCATCTGCTTGCCAAAGTATTTGCCCATGGTTTTTATTGTGCGGCTGTCCAATCACCCATGATTTCAGTTGTTGCCATGGAACTTGCCAACCCAGTTGATTGCTGATCAAAGTTTGTGCAGTATCAGCGTAAACAACTGCACCATTTGCGACCAACTCAGCACCAATAATTTGTTCTGAAATACGCCAACTTTTAGTGCCCAATGGCGCTTTAAGTCGTGCACTGATTAACCCATCTTTATTTTCCCATTGAATACGGCCCGAGCCGCCATCTTGTCCATCAGAAAAAGACATTTTGCCATTGAACTGATAACTGTCTACTTCAGTCAAATCAATCAATCGACTGGGGTTAATAGGTTTAATCATTGTTTGATGCTGACAGGCTTGTAACAACAAAAGACCAATAATTAACAAGACTAAGCGATATGGTATCTGCATCAGTTTAGTGAGTGTGATTTGAGGTGTTGCGGTAACAGAGTAAAAGTTACAGGTTATGTTTGAATTTAATGTATGGAACCGTGCCGGTCAACTGATCAATATTTGTGCTTGTATTGTTTTCATTGATACTTCGGCGTGCACCAAACGAGATGGTGCCTTCTTTGGTGAAATGCCAATCAACTTGTAGATCCATGGTAGATTGTTCTAAATCTTGGTTTGTTGTACTGCTCATAAAATCTGACTGGAAAGTGGCACCAAACCGTTGGTTCCTGACTCCAAATCCCAAACTGGTGGTTTGAAGTTGACCCTGGTATAAACCCAGCAACTCGCCACCCATGCGACCGCGGCCTAAATCAAAACCCAATCGCCAATTATTGCTGATGCTCAACACTGAACTGACACCAAATTGATAACCAGCCAAATTTGAATCTGATTGGGCTGAATTTAATGGGTTGTTATTTAATCGATTGATGTTTGAAAACAGACCCAAAGAATCATTGTTTTCAATCACATTCAGTCTCAAGGTTAACCAATCGGCAAACTTCATACCCACAACCAACTCGTTTCCAAATACACCTTGATCATTTTTACTTAAATGATAACCGTTGGATTGAGGTGTCAAAAAATCAAAGCCAGTACTGTTGAAATTAGTATTCAATGAATTTTGAAAGAAATCATCTGGGTTGCTAAAACGGGTGTTGCCACTGGTCAAAGCTTTGTTGGTTGATAAATCAAAAGGTTGAAACGGTTTCAAATCATCTGCCCAAATCGCAGCACTGAACAGCAACATTCCTGCGGCAGTCACTTGGCTAGCAATTTTGAATAATGATTTAAACAACATTTTCATCCCCAGATAGAAAAACAACAACAATACTCAGACCGACTGAAATAGAAATAGTTTCATACCCTATTGATAATATCAAACACACTTTAAAAGTTCAAGCAAAATCAGAAACATATGCCGACTTCTTAAAACACAATTTAACCGTTGCGACTCAAGTCACAATTTTACTCTTTGGCTTGGGTGTTTTTCCAGTATTTTCTAGCCATTTTCATCGCCAGGTCCATTAAAGTATTCTCTGCATAACTGCCATCAATAAGTACGCCTGACGTTTTTTCCATCAATACTTCCATCGCTTCGGTGATGTGTGAAACGGCATGCACCACAAACAAACCTTCTTTGCATGCTTGCTGTACATCTGGTCTAAGCATCAATTCACCGGCATTTGCACGAGGAATGATCACCCCCTGTTCACCAGTTAATCCGCGGTATTTACAGGTATCGAAAAAGCCTTCTATTTTTTCGTTAACCCCACCAATAGCTTGCAACCTGCCATGTTGGTCAATGGCACCTGTCATGGCAAACCCCTGATTGATAGGCACTTGTGTTAAAGCGGAAATCAAGCAACAAAATTCTGCCCCAGATGCCGAATCACCATCAATACCACCATAACTTTGTTCAAAGGCAATCGAAGCTGAAAAAGTCAATGGGTGTTCAACCGGCAACATGTAACGCAACAAACCACCCAAAATATGGAACCCTTTGGTGTGAATTGAACCTGACTTACCAGCCATGCCTTCAATATCTATCACTCCAGCCCTTCCTGGGCCAATGGCGGTGGTGATTCTTGAAGGGAATCCATACACCACTGCTCCAGCATGAATTACCGCCAAAGCATTAATTTGCCCAACAGTACGACCGGCGGTATCCAAGTTTATAGTGCCATCTTGAAGCCGCTCTTGGAATTTCCTGGATGATAAACCTGCCCTTCTTTTAGTCCGAGCTATCGCCTGCCTTATTTGCTCAGCGGTCACCACTCTTTTATTGTCCTTTGTAGCCAAGTAATTTCCTTCACGGGCCAAATCAGCCACTCGAGAAAATTTAGCTGTCAGTTTATCTTGCTGCGAACAAACCCTGGCACCATGCTCTATCAAACGTGCCACAGCGTCAGCATTGAATGGCAACAGGCCATCTTCTTTGATGATTTTCGCAATGATACCTGCATAATTTTTATAACCATTTTGATCACGCTCAATCACCGAATCGAAATCTGACAGCACTTTAAATAATTCTGGGAAATCAGGATCTTGGTTGTCGAGGTAATAATAAATACTCGAATCACCAATCAATATCACCCGCATACTCACTGGTATGGGGTCTGGTTTGAGCGAAGCTTGCCCAAAAGGCCAACTCATCTCTGCTGGCACAATTTCTAACAGTTCATTCTTAACCGTACGAATTAAGGTTTTCCAAGCCCCTGATTCAGCCAAAATATCCCGTGCATCCAACACCAGAAAGCCACCGTCAGCACGTAACAATGAGCCGCCAACAATACTCAAATGATCGGCCAAGACCGGACCATTCTCACCCCATTTACTTTCGATCGAGCCCAGTAAATTTTGTAAGGAAGGTACCCGTTCAACCACCACAGGGCAGTCCTTACAGCCGTCCAAAAGCAACAACAAATTCACCGCATAGCGCTCTCTTGGGTTGATGTTTTTATTTTTTTTGTAGAAAAACTGATCAATTAAATCAACTTTAACTGCTGCCAAGTATTCCGTTACTTGTTGGCTATTAAATGATTTTTTCAGGGCTTTCATTTGATCATCAATCAAACCACTGACATGTGACTCCAGCAGGTTCCTAATATCGCCTATGCTTTGTTCTCGGACCTGATTAATTTTTCGACCAAGATCCTCTAACTTCTTGCTGTAGTCTTGTTGCGACTTCATCAAGCCCTCCTGTTGTTTAACAGTGATTTCACCAGCCGTGACTTTTTGCTGCCAAACAGTGGGGTCCAGAACTTCATCATTCAATTTAGGCGCAATGATGGTTTGTTGGCCTTGTTGGGTCTTGACACTAATCATGGCTAAACTGTTTTTTGCCAGTTCTTTTTCAAATGGGTCAGTCAATTTTTTAATTTTGGCTTGTGATTTTTCCTCAGCTTGATTTTTTTCTACCAATAAGGACTCAGACTCCATGGCTTTTTGCAAATCTTCTGCAAAATAGATACCCAATCTTTCCATCATGTCTTTGAATTGACTGCCTTGCCCTGCTGGCAGACTGATTAGCTTAGGACGATCAGGTTGTTTAAAATTAGCCACATAGCAATGCTCGGTTTTTTCTTTGAGCTGAGGCCTGACCTCACTCAGAATTTTCGACACCATACTCATGCGGCCGGTACCACTGAGACCGCGAACATATACATTTTGTCCGTATGCATCACATTCAATAGCAAATTGCAACGCATCCATCGCATCATCTTGTCCCACTATCACATCCATAGGCTCAACCTCTTTGGTGGTTTTAAAGCCTAATTTTTTGGCATCACACTGCCAGCTCACGTCTTGCCATTTCAGTTTTGTTTGTTCAATCATAATATCCAGTTTTTCTCTTTTGACTATAACCAGAAGCCTGTCCGAGAACAGGAAATCTACTGCGAAATAGCTGGATTTGGCCAGTTTTTCCCCTAATTTTTGTTAAATATACCTATATTCGCCTCAAATTAGTGAAAAAACTGACTCAAACCAGCTA
>UOFA01000316.1_pt1 | contig 16477 bp, 13 predicted proteins | sample 1988741 | NCBI WGS metagenome assembly UOFA01 (sample SAMEA4712195, study PRJEB27164) | hydrothermal vent metagenome | biome: marine basaltic hydrothermal vent biome; feature: marine hydrothermal vent; material: mineral | place: Pacific Ocean | collected 2011-06-14/2011-07-23 | depth 1719 m
GTTCAACAGGGCAGCTATTTGCACAAATCAAACAAGGTGCGCCGTTTGATGTTTACATGGCGGCCGACGTGTATAGGCCACAACTTTTGCTTGATCAAGGCCTGGCTACCAAGTTACAGATTTATGCCAGAGGACAGTTGGTACTGCTGGTTAATCAACAAGCAGGTATCAATTGCGGGTCGGCATTAACCAGCAACAAGTTACCCTATCTGGCATTAGCCAATCCGGATTTGGCACCCTATGGATTGGCAGCAAAACAGTATCTTGAGAACAACAAGCTGTGGCAGCAACTTTCCGACCATATTGTTATGGGCGAAAATGTCTCACAAGCGATGCACATGGTGGTCAGTAAAAATGCCACAGCGGGTTTAGTGGCTCAATCCTTGTTGGTGAATTATCCAATCAAAGCAGACCAATGTCAGTGGTTGGTTCCCATTGAATTCTATCAACCCATCAATCAAGCTATGGTGTTATTGAAGCATTCAAAACAGGCGAACCTTTATACTGAGTTTATGCGCTTTCTTCAATCCAAACAAGCCATTGATTTGATCCGAAAAAACGGCTATTTTGTGGAAGTTGAATGGTGATTGATTGGCCAGATTTAACCGCCTTGTGGTTGAGCTTTAAGCTCGCGGGCATCACCACCTTATTGCTGATTGTGATCACCACACCATTGGCGTATTGGTTATCAACTACTCAATCCAAAGCCAAACCTTTGATTGAAACGCTGGTGGCCTTACCGATTGTATTACCGCCTACCGTGATGGGCTTTTACTTGCTGATCTTGCTCGGCCCAGATGGCTGGTTGGGTTCGTTGTGGATAAAATTCACTGGTTCAGCTTTGACATTTTCGTTCACGGGTCTAGTGATTGCGTCGTTGTTTTACAGCCTGCCATTTGTGGTGCAACCTTTGCAGAATGGCTTTGAATCAATTAACCCGAGGTTGAAAGAGGCGGCAAGGACCTTGGGTGCCAAACCATTAGATGTGTTTTTCAGTGTCAGTATGCCATTAGCAAAAAGGGCTTTTTTAACCGCAGCAGTTTTAGGCTTTGCTCATACTTTGGGTGAATTTGGAGTGGTATTAATGGTGGGGGGCAATATACCTGGTAAAACTAAAGTGATAGCCATTGAAATTTACAATCAAGTTGAAATGCTCAACTATTCGCAAGCCCACGTGCTTGCTGCCATCTTGCTGATATTGGCATTTTTAATGATCTTTTTGATGTATTGGATTAACAACAGAAGCAGGCAGCAAGTATGAAAAGCCTGGGGCACTGTCATTTTCATATCAGGCGCGGCTTGTTCGAGCTGGAAATCAAGTTTGATTTGCCAGTATCTGGCATCATGTCCATATACGGGGCTTCGGGAAGTGGAAAGACCAGCTTATTGAGGGCCATGGCAGGATTGGATTTTTACCCAGGTTCTGAGTTCAGTTTGAATGCTGTCAACTTACAAAAGAATAAACTATTTATACCCGCAGAACAGCGCCGGGTAGCTTTGGTGTTTCAAGACTTGGCTTTATTCCCACACCTGAATGTAGAACAAAATATCCGCTTCCCCACCAAACGAATCGGCAACACAGGAAAATGTAGTTATCAAGAAATCATAGAAACTTTGGATATTCAGTCATTACAACGACGTATGCCGGCTGATTTATCCGGTGGCGAACAACAGCGGGTGGCCATTGCCAGGGCTTTGATGAGCCAACCCCAATTGCTGTTATTGGATGAGGCCATGAGTGCCTTGGATCGGCGCAACAAATTAAAAACCATCGCTTACTTGCGAAAAATTCATCACCAGTTCGATTTGCCAATGGTTGTAGTCAGCCATGATTTGGAGGTGGTGACTCAATTGTGTGATCAGCTGTTAATCATCAATCAAGCTGGTTATAAATTTCACCATTCGATTCACCAAGCGATGTTATCCAATGATTCAAAATCCTTCAGTGCTCAACAACTGCTTGCAGTTTTTGACACACAAGTGGTTGCCAACGATGAATTATTTGGTTTAACGACGGTCAAAACATCAGCAGGCACTGTTTTTGTGGTCAATGGTGCGTTTGACCAGCAACAATCAGTCAGACTCAACATCCACGCCAAGGATGTGTCTTTATCCTTAAGCGCGCCTCAAGACAGCAGTATTTTGAATGTATTGGCAGGTCAAGTAGTTGCCATCAAACCAAGCCAAGGCTTTGAATGTTTGGTGACGGTTCAAGTAGGCAAGGAGTTGTTGATGAGTCTGATTTCAAAAAAATCAGCTGCTAAACTGGTGTTAAAAACAGCTCAAAATGTGTTTTTACAAATCAAAACCAACGCCATTACATCGAGTGTTTAATTAGATTCAAGCTAAGACGCAATCTGGACACCTCACATTCATCACGAATAATGAGTTTTTAGAGCAAAACCAATCAACACATCTGACATACTTGATATAGATCAATGCTATTTAATTGACGTTCATTATACTTCAGCATAAATTTATTGATATAAGAGAATTGAGATGAAAAATAATTATCAATTAATGGCTGTTTTAGCTATGAGTTTAATAACCTCAACTGCTTGGTCTGTTGATTCATTGGGTGATGCTTTCAGTGAAGGTGATGCCAATTTGTCCTTCAGATACCGATTTGAATTGGTAGACCAAGACAATTTTAATCGAGACGCCAATGCATCAACGCTGCGCACCCGTTTGAACTACAAAACCGCATCTTACAATGGTTTCAGCTTTTTTGTTGAAGCTGATAATGTGATGGAGGTTTTTGGTGACAACTACAACGCCGGTGCGGGTAACACGCCCAACAATGGTCAATACCCGGTGGTGGTAGATCCAACTGGCACGGAAATCAACCAGGCCTGGTTCAATTATGCCTATAACGACAGCAACAATCTTAAAATCGGTCGTCAAAGAATTTTATTAGACAACCAACGTTTTGTTGGTGGTGTCGGCTGGCGTCAGAATGAACAAACTTATGATGCAGTTTCTTTTGATACCAAAATTGCTGGCAGCAAATTATTTTTATCCTACATCGAAAATGTCAACCGCATATTCGGTGGTGATGTGGCTGCAGGTGATCATGACAATCAAACACTGCTAGCCAACTGGTCAAACAAATGGCAGGATAAACATCAGTTAACGGTTTATTACTACAACATCGACAACCAAGACGTTGCAGCCTTTTCAACCGCAACATTAGGTGCTTCTTTCAAAACTCATTGGCCAATCGGTGATCATAAAATGACTTTTGGTGCTGAATTTGCCCAACAGTCTGATGCGCATAATAATCCGGTCAATTATGATGCCAACTACCTGCGCCTTGATCTTGGCTTGGCTTTTAAACAGCTTACATTCTTTGGTGGTTATGAAGTGTTGGAAGGCGATGCCAATCAAGCCGGTACTGCTTTCAGAACACCCTTGGCCACCTTACATGCTTTCAATGGCTGGGCTGACCAGTTCCTAACCACACCCAATGCTGGCTTGGAAGATACTTTTATTGGCGCCAAAGGTACAATTGAAGGTTTTAAATGGCAAGTTATGTACCACCAATTTGGTGCAGAAAGTGGCTCAGGTGATTTTGGCAATGAATTGGACTTTTCAGTGGCCAAGAAGTTGAATAAAAATTTCTCAGCCTTGTTGAAAGCCGCTCAATATGATGCCGACGATATCAAAGCCGATACCAATAAATACTGGATCATGTTAAGCGCCAACTTTTAATTGCGGGCCTTTGTAATACCCGAATCCCGATATAGAAAACACGATTAGAGCACAACCCCTTAGCACGAATCTAAAAAATGCCTAACCACCAACAAGGTGGCAACGTATTTTTTTATTCACTATACGCACCAAGTGACTGCACTTTAATTTCGCGTTTCTATATCGGGATTCGGGTAATAATTAAATGCGTTCAATCGATTAAATTTGACCTGCATACAAGATGACTTTCAATATCAATTAATTTTCAAACCCATCAGCAAAAATAATGTCATTATTGATCCCATTGCTTGATTCAAATGTAACCACAGGCGTTGCAATAAAAGCACCGGTACCATTCGGTATTCTCGACATACTGATGTTTCCAGACTGCTCAGTATATTCAACGCTGTCAATCACCGAACCATCTAAATAAGACAAGATCACTTCGCCACCATCTTTGTCAAGGCTGAACTGAGTGTGCAATCCAGCTTGATCAACATCTTTGTCCGCCCAAACAATTAAATACCCATTGGCAGGAATTTCAACACTGGGTAATTCCCACTTGTGTTCAAAGGTGCTGGTGTCGCTTAAAAAGTAATTGCTTAGATTCACGGCTTGATTGGTGTTGTTATACAGTTCAATCCAGTCATCAAAATCGCCATCTTGGTCACTCCAAGGGCTGTCATCATCATTATCCGCCATAAACTCATTGATGACTAGTGCTGCCACAGGATTGGGTAATACAGCACAGGTATGACCTTGGTTATTCAAATCGTTTTGAATACTGCTTCTGCGATCAACTAAAAACTCTTTTAGGGCTTGGAACGGCCCGCCAATTTGACTGCTAGACCAAATGGTGCCATTGATATAGTTTGTTATGGTTTGAAAGTTAAAAAAATTATTACTTGAATCCCAGTCATCTTCAATCAAAGCTACTTGTGAATCCATCATCGGTGTTAAGCGATCATTGGTGAAATTGTAGTCCAAAATTTCACACATATAATCCATCACACGGGTTCTCAGTTCTGGCGTATTGAAAATTCGGTTGTTCAAAACTTTGCCTAAACTGTTTTGAATTAAAGCTAAATCACCAGAACCACCGGTTCCTCTGTCAAAGGCGAAATTATAGTCCCAAGGTATCCAATGAATTTTATCGGATCTGGGTTCATGGTACATATACCAATTCCTACCGTGATCAAGGTAAGAGTCCCAATTATTAATGAGTATATCAATGGCCACAATACGTAAATATTCATCCAGGTGGAAAATATCGGTGAAATCATTTTCAAATTCGATGTCAGTGGCATTATTGATAAAGTCGACAAAACCAAGAAACTTACTCCAGTCATTGTCGTTTTCATTGGTTTGTAAGTCAAAGGTATAATCGTTTGGGTCATTACCTAACCAACTCAAATCAGAATTGCCATCGTTTTTCCACAAATTACCATCGTTATCAGCAAAGTTGCGTTTTAAATACCTTTTATCAATCTGTTCAATCATGCCATATACACCCCAATAAACGTCGTTTATATACAGTTTGGTATGAGCCACTCTGGGACCGGGGACTCCATGGAATCTGAACATTTCATAAGCTATCTTGTCTTTAATTATGGCGGGGTCACCGACACCATTCATTAAATTCAGTTTTCTAACACCGTCGAACTCACGATCTTCTATAAATTCATTGAATTTCAGTTTCAATGGTTTTTTGGTGGTACTGACAAAAAAATTGGAAGAAAATCCTTTCTGCCTGACCCCAACTTCTAATAACTCGTTGCCATCAATTTCAACCGTTGTAGTATGATAAGGGATATCTCCACCAGCATCCCAGTCATCACCCAAGGTTTGCCAAAAATTCGGATCTGTTGAAGTGATTCGAATTTCATGTAAATAAGAGTTATCAAACAGAGAATACTGCGCATTAACTGACAGAGAAACACACCCAAAAATGATCAAACAACAAAACTTTTTCATTAAAACAACCTTTAATTTACAAACTGTTAGATGTACATTCTAAACAATCAAACTAAAAAATACTGTTAAAACCTCTAAAAAAATAAAAATTTCTTTGGTGGACTGCTATTAACCCTGCGGCATAATATAAGTTATTTCATTATCCAATAAACAGATATAAAACTTTGATTACATGCATGGGAGAGGCTTCAGCAAGTCGACTGAAATAAATTGGACAATCAAACTTTACAGTACTGGTCGCGATTTTTAGGTAAGTGCGACCAGTATTCTTTACCTCATGCCACAGACAGAATTAATTCAGCTATATGTTTGTATAGAAAAGCCTTACAGGATGTTCAATAGATCAAAAGCCGAAGAACCTGCGTATCTGGCTTGTGAACCCAATTGCTCTTCTATTCGCAACAGTTGGTTGTACTTAGCGATGCGATCTGAGCGACATAAAGAACCGGTTTTAATTTGGGTGGCTGAAGTGGCCACCGCTAAATCAGCAATGGTGTTGTCTTCAGTTTCGCCCGAACGATGCGAGATCACCGCGGTGTATCCCGAACGTTGGGCTAAATCGATGGCATCCAGTGTTTCTGTCAAGGTGCCAATTTGGTTGAATTTAATCAGGATTGAATTGGCGATGTTTTTGTCAATGCCTTGCTTGAAGATTGCAGTATTGGTGACAAACAAATCATCTCCGACCAATTGGACTTTATCACCCAGTTTTTCAGTCAAATGCTTCCACCCAGTCCAATCTGCTTCGTCCAAGCCATCTTCAATGCTGATGATGGGGTATTGATCAACCCAAGATGACAAAAATTCAGTGAATTGCTCTGAGTTGAGTTGTTTATTCTCGCCTGTAAGGTGATACAAACCATCTTTGTAAAATTCAGAACTGGCCACATCTAAGCCCAAATAGACTTCTTCGCCAATTTTATATCCAGCTTGGTGTACGGCTTCCAAGATGGTGTCAACGGCTTCCACATTGGAGCGTAAATTCGGTGCAAAACCACCTTCATCACCCACCGAAGTAGACAAGCCTTGGTTTTTCAGAACTTTGGCCAAAGTATGGAATATTTCTGTTCCACAACGCAAAGCTTCGGAAAATGAAGTGAAGCCTGTGGGCAACACCATAAATTCTTGTACATCAACATTGTTGTCGGCATGAGCGCCGCCATTGATGATGTTCATCATCGGCATGGGTAAAACGAATTGATCAACTGTAGCTATACTTTGATACAAAGGGATTTTTTTGTCATTAGCCACTGCATGGGCATTGGCCAAAGAAATACCGAGCAGGGCATTGGCACCCAGGTTGCCTTTATTATCTGTACCATCTAGGTCCAACATGGCTTGATCTAATCCCGCTTGATCATTAGAGTCACGGCCCGTCAAAGCATGGGCCAAAGTGGTGTTGACATTGTTAACTGCTTTTCTGACACCTTTGCCTAAGTAACGGCTATTATCACCATCACGTAACTCAATGGCTTCGCGGGCACCCGTTGATGCTCCAGATGGCACGATGGCCCGGCCAAAAGCGCCAGAATCTAAAGTAACTTCGGCTTCTAAAGTTGGGTTGCCGCGTGAATCCAGAACTTCTCTGGCATGAATGTGTTTAATTCCACTCATCGGTTGCTTCCTGTAATGGTTTTGATTTAACCGTTTGGTCAATGACTTTCAGGGTTTCTAACAGGCCAGCCATTTGTTCCAATTTAACTGCATTGGGACCATCGCTCTTGGCATTGGCTGGGTCTGGATGGGTTTCCATAAACAAGCCTGAAATACCAACAGCTGTGGCAGCTCGTGCCAATACCGGTATATGTTCACGTTGGCCGCCTGAAGCGCCGCCTTGGCCACCGGGTAATTGCACTGAATGGGTGGCATCGAACACAATGGGGCAACCGGTTTCACGCATCACAGCCAAAGAGCGCATGTCAGAAACTAAATTGTTGTAACCAAAACTGGCGCCGCGTTCGCAGACCATGATTTGTTGGTTGCCAGTAGATTGGGCTTTTTCGGTGACATTCTTCATGTCCCAAGGAGCCATGAATTGGCCTTTCTTGATGTTCACTGGCTTACCTGCACTACAAACGCGTAGGATGAAGTTAGTTTGGCGGGCCAGAAAAGCCGGTGTTTGTAACACGTCAACCACATCAGCTACTTCCTCTATCGGTGAATCATCATGCACATCGGTGATGACTGGAACACCCAGTTGTTTTTGTACTTCGGCCAATATATTCAGGCCAGTTTCTATGCCCAGGCCACGGAATGAATTCAATGAAGTGCGGTTGGCTTTATCAAATGATGATTTGAAAATAAACGGAATGCCCAAGCGATCAGTGACTTCTTTGAGATGTCCTGCGGTATCAATGGCCAGTTGCAGGGATTCAATCACACAAGGTCCAGCAATCAGGAAAAAGGGCTGCTCTAGACCTGCTTCAAAATGACATAATTTCATGGTGTATCCTCAGTATTTATGCTCTGTTAGGCAGCCTGTTGTTGGTTTTTACTGGCCAATGCAGCTGCGATGTAGTTGGCAAACAGTGGGTGTCCATCTCTGGGTGTTGAATTGAATTCAGGATGAAATTGACAGGCTAAAAACCATGGGTGGTTAGGTAACTCAATTATTTCAACCAATTTTGAATCTTCAGAATGGCCAGAAAAAACCATCCCAGCCTGACTCAATGGTTCGACATAGTTGTTATTGAATTCATAGCGGTGGCGGTGGCGTTCAGAGATCAACTCTTTGCCATAAACTTGATGTGCTAATGAACCTTTTTCTAACAAGGAGTTCTGCGCGCCCAAGCGCATGGTGCCACCCAAGTCAGATTGCGAATCGCGAATTTCCTTTTGTCCTTCGCGGTCCATCCATTCAGTGATTAAGCCAATCACTGGATGCGGTGTTTGTTCATTATTCTCTGTGGTGTTGGCATCAGTTAAGCCACACACATTACGCGCATAATCAATCACCGCCGCATGCATACCATAACAAATACCCAGATAAGGAATCTTGTTCTCTCTAGCAAATCCAACGGCAAATACTTTACCTTCAAAGCCACGGTTACCAAATCCACCTGGTACCAAAATGGCATCGACATCATTGAACACAGAGCCATCCTTTGAATTACCCAACTGTTCTGAATCAATGTGTTTGATGTTGACTTGAGTTTGGTTTGGAATGCCCGCATGACGCAAAGCTTCATTCAGTGACTTGTAAGCATCTGAATGACCCAAGTATTTACCCACCATGCCAACAGTAATTTGATGTTGGGTGTTGGCCTCAGCAGCAACAACACGCTGCCATTCGGATAAATCTTTGGGTTTACAATCTAAGCCAAACCGTTCAATGACTAAATCATCAAAGCCTTCTTTGCTCAACTCTTCTGGTATTTGGTAAATGTTGGCACAATCAAGTACTGGAATCACTGCGCGCGCTTCAACATTAGTGAACAAGGCGATTTTTTGTAATTCCTCTCGTGGAATTGGATGCTCAGCACGACACAATAAAATATCTGGCTGAATACCAATGGAACGTAATTCTTTGACCGAGTGTTGGGTCGGCTTGGTTTTTAATTCACCAGCTGCACTGATGTAAGGTACCAAGGTTAAATGCACAAACATGGTATTGGAGCGGCCTTCTTCAACGCTCATCTGGCGAATCGCTTCGATAAATGGCAGTGACTCAATATCTCCAACCGTACCGCCGATTTCAACCATGATTACATCAAAGCCATCAGCAGCTATTCGAATTTTTGATTTAATTTCATCGGTGATGTGTGGAATCACTTGAACGGTGCCGCCCAAATAATCACCGCGGCGTTCTTTGCGAATTACATTTTCGTAGATTTGGCCAGAGGTGTAGTTGTTATCGCGAGACATTTTGGTCCGCACAAAACGTTCATAATGACCCAAGTCCAAATCGGTTTCAGCACCGTCTTCGGTAACGAATACTTCGCCGTGCTGAAAAGGACTCATGGTGCCAGGGTCGACATTGATATACGGGTCTAATTTCATCATGGTCACACGCAGTCCACGTGCTTCAAGGAGCGATGCCAAGGATGCCGCCGCTATACCCTTTCCAAGAGATGAAACCACACCACCAGTGACAAATACAAATTTAGTCATGTTGGGTGAAATAGTTAAGCTCAGAAAGGACATATATTATATCCGATGGCTGATTTGGTTAGCAACAGACTTAACAGCTAACTTACCACTAATCATCTCTTTTATTAACCCGGCTAGATAAAATAAGACAGTAAGCGTGAAATTGATTCAAAAAAGTAAATCAAATTACAATTGAGCAATAATAATTGATGACGGTTTGGATTTGTTGTTGCCAATTTGAAAACTGGCCCGCAGCTTTTTCTTGGCTTGGTTTAAGGCATCTTGGCTGCTGGCATGGACCATGGCTATGGGTGTTTTTGCATCTACTTTTTGACCGGTTTTAAGTACCTGAGAGTAGCCAACAGCTGGGTTAATCACATCACTTGCCTTGGTGCGACCGCCACCCAAACCAATGATACTTAAGCCCACATCACGGCAGTTGATTGATTCAACAAAACCAGCTTGCCCTGCGAATACCGGCTCAATGAATTCGGCAGCTTTCAAATATTTTTGCGGTTGCTCAAGTAAGTCATTGGGGCCGCCATGGGCTGAAACCATCTGAGCAAATTTTTCTGCGGCTTGGCCATTGTCTAAAACTTGGTTAACCTGATCTTTGGCATCACTGATGTCAGCAGCCAAATGACCCACCAACAACAATTCAGCCGAAAGGTTAACCACCAACTGGTGCAGGTCAGCATCATCAGATTGTAATTTTAAATAATCTATGCTTTCTTGAATTTCTAAACTGTGTCCAGCCGTGTGCCCAATGACTTGGTTCATGTCGGTGATCAAGGCCTTCACTGGAATGGGTGAAACACTGACTAGGCTTTTGGCTAAATCCAAAGCCATGGTGTAATGGTCAGCAAATGCACCGTTGCCACATTTGACATCCATCACCAAGCCATCCAACCCAGCCGCCAATTTTTTCGATAAAATAGATGCGGTAATTAATGGAATGCTGTCTACTGTGGCGGTGATGTCGCGGGTGGCATAGATGCGTTTATCTGCTGGTGCCAGGGTTTCAGTTTGGCCAATGATGGAGCAGCCTAAATTGGCAACAGTCTTTTGAAATTGATCAATGGATATTTGGGTTCTGTAGCCAGGTATCGACTCCAACTTATCCAAGGTGCCACCGGTATGGCCCAAACCACGCCCCGAAATCATCGGTACATAGCCGCCACAAGCCGCCACAATCGGTGCCAGCATCAGCGATACTTTGTCACCCACGCCGCCAGTGGAATGTTTATCTAAAACAGGGCCGTTCAGCTTCAAATGTGACCAGCTAAGCACATCGCCTGAGTGTTGCATAGCCAAAGTTAAATCACGCCGTTCTTGCAGGTTCATATCGCGAAAAAATACCGCCATTGCGAAAGCACCAATCTGACCTTCGGTGATGCTGTTATCGGTGATACCGTTAACAAAAAACTGTATTTCTTCGGTGTTGAGCACCAGGCCATCGCGTTTGTTTTTTATGATCTCTTGGGGTAGGAATGTCATGATGGTTGTAAGTGTTTGGGTAAATCCATGGATTGATGTAACACCCTTATTATACGGATGCCGTATGAATGTCTCTGGAAAAATATCACATGACTGTTAATCAATGAACTGTAACACTCCGTTTTTAATGTTGATCTGTTCTGACCTAATTTAGGTTGTTTGGCCAGCACTTGAAACTTTTCCACGATTTCGTCCAAATACCGGTTTCTTTGTTTAATTCCGAATTTATTTTGAGTGTATAGGCCAATATCGTACAAATCAGCTTCTGCTTTGGTCGAGACTTTAAATGTTGGCATCTACCTTGTTACATCTAATTGAGCTTTGATATTTTCAATTGAAAAATCTGCTGCATCGGGGCTTTCATCACCTTCAGTTAAAGCTGAACGCAAAGCTTGAAGTTTAAGCTCTTGGTAGTCTTTGGCAGACAGAACAATTACGGCAGGTTTGCCGTTTTTATCAATTTGCACCGGTTCACTTTGGGCTTTCATCAGTAATTGGCCAAAATGTGTTTTGGCTTCATTGGCAGTTAGTTTTTCCATAATTTACATGTTTCGCTTAAATCGTTCGATTTAATTATTTTAACTGATAGTGACAGCTTGTACAAATGAAACAGTAAATTTCATCCTGCATTATCGTGGGGTCTTAAAAGGAACGCCGGCGAGCCGCCTGCGTTCCCTTTTAGGTGAAATTTCCATTGGAAAGAATTTCAAGAATACAAATGATCCAAAAAGCCACTGATCAAGACTTGAACCTTGGCGGCGGCTTTCGGTGCGTATTCAAGGGTTTGTTCGTGGCTGAGGCGGGTATCGTCCATGCCGGCTCCGTAATTGGTGATGATGGATAAAGCGGCCACTTTCATGTCGTGGTAGCGGGCCAAGATGGTTTCTGGCACGGTGGACATGCCGACGGCATCGGCGCCCATCATGCGGATGGCGCGAATTTCAGCGGGGGTTTCAAATTGCGGGCCGACCATCCAGGCATAAACGCCTTGGGCCAATTGGATGTTATTTTTCTCCGCAATTTGGCGCAAATGATACCGGTATTGCGCATCGTAGGCTTTGCTCATGCTGACAAAGCGGCCGTTATCAGCCACTCCAAACAAGGGTGATTGGCCGGTGAAGTTGATGTAGTCTTTAATCAGCATCACCGAACCGGGTGCTGAATTCAATAAAGATCCGGCGGCATTGGTTAAGATCAATGTTTCTATACCCAACGCTTTTAAGGTGGCAATCACCGGCGCCATGGCATCGGCTTTGGCTTGTTCATAAAAGTGGATGCGGCCATTGAGGATAATCAATGGATGACCGTTCATCAAGGTTAACAACATCGAACCTGAATGTCCTACCACGCCGGTTTCGGGAAAGCCCGGAATGTCGCTGTAAGGTATCTCTGCCAGCACCTCCGCTTGGTCGGTTACTGAGCCCAGGCCTGATCCCAAAATCATCGCCACTTTCGATTGAAAGTGTTTAGGTAGCAAGGCTTGTAGGTTTTGGATGAAGTCTACAGCTTGTTGGATTGAGTTATTTTTGTTGGGATTATTCGCCATAAGGAGTCCATATGTTTTTAACTTGTGTGGCCTGGCGCAGGTATTCCTGTCCTTGCCCTTGATTTGCTTCGAGCCAATCTCTGTGGTTACTCGATGTCCAAGTACGTTTGAGGTTAGTGGCGGACTCATGTTCAATGAGCTCAGCATCAGCACCAAAGGCCCAAATGGCGTCAACATTCATGTGTCCGGCCAAAGGCTTAGCCAGTTCTTGTTGATTGCCGCTGAGGATATTCACCGTACCGGCTGGTACGTCTGAGGTGTTGAGTACTTGGTAAAAATCCAAAGCAGGTAATGGAAAAGCTGTCGATGCTGTCATCACCACTCGATTACCCATCGCCATGGCTGGTGCCAGCAATGAAATAAAGCTCAATAAGGGTGCATCATCAGGACATTGAATCGCGATCACCCCAATCGGTTCATGCATCGCCATGGCCACTCCGCGCAGTGGCACGCTGTGAATTTGGCCGTCGTATTTATCACACCAAGCCGCGTAGTAGCTCAGTCGCTGAATCGAAGTTTCTATTTCTGTTTCGGCCTGTTTTTTACTGTGACCAAAAGCAACTAAGCGATCCGCAAATTCACCTTTTCGATAGGATAAATTCTCGGCCATAAAATACATCACTTGTTGTCGCTGGTAGGCATTCATTTGTGACCAGGCCTTGCTGGTTGCTGCGGCTTCTACCGCATTGCGCACGTCTTTGCGGTTGCCTAAACCAGCATGAGTGATCAGTTGGCCCTTGGTGTTGTGGATGGCATATGAATAGCCGCCATCGGGTCTGGCTTGTTTGCCTCCGACGAACATCTTCGGCGTCTTGTCCATACCTTGAACCGGTTCAGTACTTTTGGCTTGTTGTTTTATAGCTGCTTTGTTTTTTGTTTTAGAGGCATTGCTTTTTAATTTTCCTGGTTTTAATGTTAAGTACTCATACATACCTTCTTTGCCACCTTCGCGACCAAAGCCTGATTCTTTAACACCACCAAAACCAGCCGCCGCATCCATCATATTGGTACAGTTGATCCAAACAATACCAGCTTGTACCAGTGGTGCCAAGTGCATTGCCATGTTGATGTTCTCACTCCAAATGCTGGCCGCCAAACCATAGCGTGAATTGTTGGCCAAGGCGACAGCTTCGCAAGGTGTGCGGAAGGTCATTGATACCAATACTGGGCCAAATATTTCATCTTGCACCACCTGGTCTGAAGGCGAAACATCGGTCAACAAGGTCGGTGGATAGAAACAACCAACGCTGGGTAATTCAGCTGAAGATTGATTCAAACATGCGCCAGCATCGACACCGGCTTGCACCAATGTGGCAATTTTTTGTTGTTGTCTGGGGTCAATAATGGCACCCATATCGATGGACTTATCCATCGGGTCGCCAATGCGCAGCTTGTGCATGCGTGTGATCAGTTTCTGGTGAAACCGAGTCGCCACGGCTTCTTGCACCAATAAGCGTGAGCCGGCACAACAGACTTGTCCTTGGTTGAACCAAATGGCATCAACCACACCTTCAACTGCGGCATCTAAATCAGCATCAGCACAAACGATAAAGGCCGATTTGCCACCCAGTTCTAAACTGAGTTTTTTACCACTGCCAGCTGTGGCTTGTCTGATCCAGCGACCCACAGGCGTGGAACCGGTGAAAGCAATTTTTTTGATGTCAGGGTGTTTGACGATGTGCTGACCAGTGCTGCCATCGCCAGTAACCACATTCAACACGCCTTTGGGCAGACCCGCTTGTTGGCAGATTTCTGCGAACAACAGAGCGGTCAATGAAGTGAACTCAGCCGGCTTGATAACTATGGTGTTACCGGTGGCTAAAGCAGGTGCAATTTTCCAAGCCAGCATCATCAGTGGAAAATTCCAAGGGATGATTTGCCCCGCCACACCGATGGCTTGGTGTTCTGGAAATTCAGTGTCTAGTAATTGCGCCCAACCTGCATGGTGGTAGAAATGACGCACCGCCAAAGGTACATCGATGTCTCGGCTTTCTCGAATCGGCTTGCCGTTATCCAGGGTTTCCAGCACTGCGAACAGTCGTGAGTTCTTTTGAATCAATCGGGCTATGGCGTACAGGAATTGGCCCCGTTCATGGCCACTTAAAGCCTGCCATTTAGGCAGGGCTTTTTCAGCGGCTTTGACCGCCTGGTTAACGGTCTTCTCATCGGCTTGTGCCACCTTGGCCAATAACTGACCTGTGGCTGGGTTGTTGCTGGCAAAGTGATCTTTGCCCTGGTACCAATCGCCATCGATGAAATGATCCATCTTATTGTTATGCTGAGCCAGCCACTCTAGGGCCAGGTCAGGTGATTCTGGTGCTTTGCCGTATTCCATTGTGTTGAATATGTCTTTTATGTTCATAAGTTATAGTTTATAGCCTTGGCTCAATTATCCGATGGCGTGTCTGTATGCAGCCGAATAATGGCCGGTGATGTGGTGTTCCAGTTGTCGTTCGATGTCGCCCAATAAGCTGGATGCACCAAAGCGGAATAAGTCAGCTTGTAACCAGTCATCGCCCAATTCTTCTTTCATCATTGAAAGGTATACCAACGAATCTTTGGCTTTGCTGATGCCGCCGGCCGGCTTGTAGCCAATTTTGTAACCGGTGCGCTGCTGGTATTCGCGTATTTGTCTGATCATGGTCAGTGACACCGGTAAGGTTGCATTGACTGATTCTTTACCGGTCGAAGTTTTGATGAAATCTGCACCAGCCATCATACAAACCATGGAAGCTTTGGCCACATTCCTTAAAGTTGAAATTTCGCCAGTGGCTAAAATGGTTTTCATGTGCGCCTCTCCACAGGCTTCGCGGTAGGCTTTGACTTCGTCATACAAAGCTTGCCAGTTTTCAGAAAACACATGCTTACGGGTAATGACGATGTCGATTTCATTGGCACCTGCTGTCACCGATTCCTTGATCTCTGCAATTTTAAGGTGCACAGGAGTTAAGCCAGCTGGAAAGCCAGTTGAAACTGCAGCGAGGTTGATGCCAGTGCCTTTGAGTGCTTTTGCCGCGGTGGTCAACATGTCGTGATAAACACAAATGGCGCCAGTGGTCAGATTCAAATCTTCAATGCCCAATGCTGCCACCAAATCATGCCGAATTGGCTTTTTGGCTTTGGCACACAAACGCTTAACCCGCAACTCAGTGTCATCACCTGCCAAGGTGGTCAGATCAATCAATGTAATGGCTTTAAGCAACCACGCCGCTTGGTGTTTTTTCTTCACACTGCGCCGTGTCCCCAAAGTTTGTGCTCGCCTTTCAATGGCGCTTTTATTCACTTGAATGGACTCAATCCAATCCAAGTTCAGGTTCATGCCTGGGTTTCTTTTAATAGTCATGAGGGGTATTTTACAACAAAAAATGGTAGCTTGGGCTGCCAACCGACAGTAGGGCCATTAAGGCAAGTAGGCGCCTTAAGCGAGCAAGGCAAAGCCCAATATCTTTTGGTGTTTTATTGAATGATTGGTTCGGCCAAGCCAATCTTTTTATTACCGTCATTCTAGCCGAACGCCAGGTGATGGAGATATTGCGATTTGGGCGAAGCACAAGAAGTGATATTGGAATGTCGTAGGCCGCCAGAGCTGGAATTCAGGTTCTAGAAGTAACTGTCATTTAGTTCACTGAGCCTGTCGAAGTGTGGCTAGTTGAAATATTGAGCTTTCAGCATTGATATCGG
>UOFA01000303.1_pt1 | contig 14749 bp, 18 predicted proteins | sample 1988741 | NCBI WGS metagenome assembly UOFA01 (sample SAMEA4712195, study PRJEB27164) | hydrothermal vent metagenome | biome: marine basaltic hydrothermal vent biome; feature: marine hydrothermal vent; material: mineral | place: Pacific Ocean | collected 2011-06-14/2011-07-23 | depth 1719 m
AGGGTAGGGCGCACAAAAAAGCACGTCAAGCAGACAGGCCATCTGTGCTGGTAATTAAGGTTAAACGCTAATAGATAGGCTTAGCTACTGACTCAGGCGTTGATACATACAGTAACAACAATAATACATCATAATTCTTATTCTTTAGAATAATGATTCACGTACATTATCAAATTCATCAAGCTGATCAACAATCAATTTGCATCGTTCAATAATTAATTCTTTCATTTGGATTATTGTGTTGGTAACTGTTTTATCAAAATCCATATTTCTTTGATCTATTGTATTCAAATAATCAAAAGTTTGATGAATCATCCAATACATCCTGTCTTTCATTAGTTTGAATCCTATGTTGTTTTCCTCACACATACATAGTAAGTCATAGGCTGTAACTTTATTAATATTAAAATTGTCACCAATTGCCATGGCTAATTCGGTTTCGAGCTTAGGAATGCTTAAAGCTTCGAAAATTACTGAAACCAGATCATAAAACGGTGCTAATAAAAATGAATTCCTTGTTACAAAAAATGAAATATTTTTACCGTGAGCGTCACTGTTTCCTATTATCAGATTAAATATAGTCCAATCTAATATCATTAGCTTGGTTCGGCCAGGAATATCGCATTGTTTGGCAAAACTAAAAAGCCCTTTAAAAGCGGCGCCATCTCGAATGTGCTCGACATCCTTGCCGGCACCCATGTTATGTTCATATTTATATGCCGGAGGCAGGTTAAGTACTTGGCAACCATCAACTGTGTGTGCTTTTTTTATCCTTTTCTTAACGTAAATACGATCAAAACGAGTAACAATCAAAACATAATGATCACCCATCTTTTCTAATCTTACATTTGCCACCGGAAGCCCAACCATCTTTGCTAAAGTCATACAGAAATATTCATTGATTGCAATAAGGGGTGAGTTAACTATCGGAAATTTGAGTATGTGAGTCGATGAGAGCATTCCATCTGCTAAGAACATACCTCCAGTTCTATCTATCAGGACATTTAGTTTGTTTTGAACACCAGCAATAGACAACCTGTATTTTCCATGCCAGAAAAGCATATCCCTTAGGTTGTATGAATCAAGTCGCGTAATCAATTCAGCTTGAGTCACTTGTGTAGTATTAGAATAGTTTAAATCTGGTTTTTCATGGGAAAAAACAAGGGCACCAGCTGTATCATGACCAATTGTTTGAAGGATGCTGGCAACATTAGTTTTTGAGATGCGTTTTGATTTCAAAAGCTCATCAAGCGCATCACCTTCAGGAAATAAGTTTTTTAGAAAATTAATTTCAGCATCTACAGCGAACTGGCCAGATAACGGAAGGGCAGGTGAGAGAGGAAACCCTTTCTCTTTCCACATTTTATCATATTCAAGCAAACACTCATCGATTTTGCTAAAGGTTATTGTGCCAACATTTTGTTCGCGAACGAAAATATTAATTTTTGCTATTACATCAGTTCCAGAGTTCATCATTGTTCTCTAATATTGATAACCGTATTCCTAAATTATCTAAAACAAGGAATAAAGTATCAACTCTGGAATTTTTTCCCAGCTCAACGTTTGAGTATGCTGTTTTTGATAGACCGCACATTGTCGCCGCATCAACTAAACCCATTCCCATCGATGTTCGTTTATGGCGCACATACTGACCAATCCAGGTAAAATCAAGCTTAGAGTTTGCATCAGGTTTTTTAGTTGCTTTAATCTTTGGCATATAATAATTCCTACTAAAGTGCGAATATAGAAAAAAATTTATTCAAAATAACTAAAATCCTATTATAATGTGATTATAGGAATATTAAATTAATAAGCAAGCATAATCCTACTATAGTGAGAAAAGTATTATGCGCTTTCAATGGTATGGTTTTTGATGGAAATCAATATTGGTATGCTCATTACCCTAAGAGCATATAAAAACAAGCACATGGACGGCCATTTTTACATAATACCCGAATCCCGATATAGAAACGCGAAATAAAGTGCAATCACTTGGTGCGTATAGTGAATATAAAAAATACGTTGCCACCTTGTTGGTGGTTAGGCATTTTTTAGATTCGTGCTAAGGGGTTGTTGCTCTAATCGTGTTTTCTATATCGGGATTCGGGTACATTAAGTATAAAAAAAAGCATGTGTATCGGGGCTTGATAACAATGATGTCCTATTTTGTATGGTCGATGACATATCGGTCAAGTCGGCCTTGTGATACGCTGGTCATATGAACACGACCGATACACACCACATTGCATTTTTGGGCTTTAATCAGATTCAGTTGTTGGATTTGATTGGGCCACTGGAAGCCTTTAATGCGGTTAACAATATCAGCGGCAACACGGTTTATAAAACAGTCATCATCAGTCAACATGAATCGTTTACCAGCGACTCCAAAGTTCGTGTTTTAAGTGATTACTTGCTAAGTGATTACCAGCGAGTTGATCAAATACACATTGATACCCTCATCATCGCCGGTGGTTCTGGCAGCAGAAATCCAGAGGTTTATCAACCAATCAATGCTTGGCTGGCTGATCATTTTGATGCGATTGAAAGGGTGGTCACTGTCTGTACCGGTGCTTTTATCATGGGTAATCACCCTTACTTGGTAGGCTAGGAAGTGGTGACGCATTGGGCGTACGCTGATCAGTTACAAAAAGCTTTCCCACAACTAAAAGTCAATTGTTGGCATGGCCACCGGTAAAATAGATGCGGTGGTTTGTTTTGTGGGGTTGTTTATCGGCACTTGGGTGTTCATGCTGTCCTTTGGTTGGATAGAGGCTATATACAACCAAAACCAACTGGGCTCAGAAAAACTACATGAGCTGTGGTCAGTGGAGTTTGGTACCGTAACTGCGGCGCTGGTTATTGCTGCTGTGCTGGTCTTTTATTTGCTCGAAAACAGGTTTTTATTTACTGCAAAAAAGAAAATCAAACCATGAACGTAAGCTTTAAATGGATAGCAGCTTCATTGTTGTTCTTAGGTTTGGTGACATTTTTCTTGGGTGATAAGACCACCACATCATCTGCGGCTTTGAGTTTAAGCTTCAGTGAGTTTGATGAAATTATGCTAGCACCTGTGGCGCAAATCAGCGCCGTTGAACTGGCAGAATACTTGATGAAACAGGAACATCACTACAACCTGATAGATTTACAAAGTTCTGAGATCAACTACCGCATACCGACTGCTGAACCTGCGACTGTAGATGAGTTTTTGTTGCGCGAAATACCCATCAATGAAACCATTATTTTGTACAGCGAGTATGAAACCAGTGCCACACAATTGTACTATCTTTTGTTGATTCGTGGTTATTTCAAGGTGAAAGTGCTCACTGGTGGCGTGGATCAATGGAATAAACAAATTTTACAACCAAGTTTGTATACCACCCCAATTGACCAACAGCCCCTGCGCAAAAAACTCACTGAATTCTTTGGCGGTTCTTTCAACCAAAACAAAGTACAGTTAGTACCCAAGATCATCAACATAGAAAAAAAGTCAAAGTGCATCACGGCTGTTAAAGCTCAAAGGGTTTTAAAATATTTTTCAAGGAAGGCAAAAACGGCAGGGAAATGATTCAGTGAAGATGCGTGATCCCCTTCAGCCACTATGTGTTCAAAATGATGAAGGAATTTTGCTTGTTCTAAATGTTCAACCAACTGTTCAGACATCAACAGTGAAGGCCACATTTCATCTTCACGCGCGGATATAATCAGCACAGATCCATTGATTTTTTCTACGGCTATCCTGGCCTTCTTAACCCAGTCCTTATCTTCAAGCATGATAGAGAAGGCAGTGTGAAGGTCACGTTTCATAACGGCCGGAATGATTCGCTCATTAGCCGGTACATAGGGCACTTCTTCGCCATTGAATGTCCAAGATGAATGGTCCATTGTGTATGTGAGTCCTGGAAAACTGACATGGCTGGGTACGATTGCAACCACGCTGGTGATGGCTGGATACCTACTGGCAAGATTCAGCACCAGCTCAGCACCTTTAGAACCACCTATGAGCGCTATTTTTTTAGCATTTACTTGCGGATTTTCTCCCGCCTTGACGATGGCTTTGTAGATAGCATTCAACGAAATTCTATCAAGCTGTTGTGTAGTATTTGGCATGCCAAAATAACCAATAGCCAAAAAAGCATAGCCTTTATTCAGGAATTCATCTCTGGTTGCTTGCCAATGATCTGAAGCCCAGGCGTTACCGCCTTCGCTACCACCAAAACCGACCACCAGAGGTTGATTTACATTTTTACCAACGAACAATTGCACATCAATGGCGCCGTGTTTTTCAGGTAAATTGGACGCAAAGAGCGCATTGAAGATGAGGATTAAAATAACGGTTGAGGCTGTTTTCATGTAGTTAACTGTCCTGATTAAACAAGGCACTCATACTAACAACAGCGGATCATAGCTGTCATTGATGTAGATCAAAAAGCGGCTTTATTTTTTGCCCTGATGCGGCTCAATGTTTCCTGAGTTACACCCATGTACGAAGCAACCATGTGCAATGGAATCCGTTGTTTCATATCATCATGGGTCGCACAAAAATGCTGATATTTCTCCTCTGCGGTGGTAAATCGAAGCGAAGCGATTCGACTCATAACGTGGCAAAAAAAAGTGCCCATATCAAGCCTGGAATATCGCTCCATCTCAGGAAAATGGTCAAACAGATAAACCAAGTCCTCAACACCTAAAGCAAGCGCCACTGAATCTTCAATGGCATCCATGTAGTAATCATCCAGCTTTTGTTGCATAAAGCTAACAGGAGAATTGATCCATGTTTTTTCGGTGGCAAAAAAATCGCTGACTTCTCTGCCATCGGGTTTGATGTAGTACAGTCTGAAAATACCCGAAACGATGAAATAGCTGTGTTTGCAAATTTTATGGGCATCGTGCACCAAATCTCCTTTATTAAAATTGACTTGTTTAATTCGATCAGAAAGGCAGCCAACCAAACCGGAACTGGGCGATATATATTGTGAAATGGAATCGATAAGAACTTGCATCTGTAGATGTTAACATACTCAAGCGGTCTATTAGAAAACCAGTGATTTAATGAAAACAAACTCAGCAATACTGGCTGTTATTAATTGACAGATACGCCTAACATATAAGTAAAAATACGTTCTTTTTGATTTAATCAAACATTCCATTGGTCGTAAAGTTACGTCAATTCAACTCATTGCCATTACTTCCACCTGTTTTTGATATTAAGATATTTGTTTTACATCTTCTGTGCGTGCAGCACAGATCAACAATTCGGAGAAAACGATGAAGAAATACCAATATATATTGATTAGCTTGCTGTTGATCAGTAACACGTTAACTGCTCAAAACTTGACTCAAGTCAGTGTTGACAAAGCCCGTGAAGTGATTGACCAAGTGGTGGAAGCTTATGGCGGTTCGGAGCGGCTCAATAAGTTGAATTCAGTAATGATTGATTTTGAAACCTCAAATTTAGCAGTCAATCAAAGTAAAAAACCAGGGCCCCCTTGGGATGTTAATAAAGTTAAAGACAGCAGTATGGTTGATTTCGAAAACCAACAGTTTGTCAGTAGCATACAAAGCAATGATGAGCGAAATTTTCACAATGGCATCATCATCAATGGTGACAAAAGTTTCCAAGTCGACTTCCTCGCAAAAACAGCCACGCCCATCGCTGAACCAAATTTCATGAACACAGCTGGATCATTCATCCGAGTGACGCCCGCCTTATTGGTCAAACAGCTGATGCAAAGAGCCAATACGGCCCATTATTTAGGTCAAGCTGATGTCGATGGCAAGCCACATGATGTCGTAACCTTGGTGATGGAAGTTGGGCCAGCAATCAGTTTGTATTTTGATCAGGAAACTCATTTGCTGAATAAAAGCGAACGGTTCTTTGGTGTCTTCGGAATGGTTGGTTATCGTTTTCATGAATACAAAAAAGTAGATGGCATTCCGTTCAATGGAAGGTTTGAGCTATTCGTCAGTGGTGAAAACAACATGAAACGTCACAACGTTCGAACTCAAATCAATCAACCCATCGCAAAACATACTCAATTGAGTGACAAAATGGCTCAAGTTGCACCGGTACAACCTGACCCATTGGCCCGGCAAGAAATCAGTGACGGTGTCTACTTAATTGGCGGTAATGGTACCTATGCCCTATTTGTTGAAATGGACGACCACGTCATTGCAATCGGCGGTACCGCAGGTATTCCTGAAAGAATTGGATTATTGAAGGAAGTGGTTCCTAATAAACCGATTAAATACGGCGTCTTGACCCACCATCATGGTGATCATATCGTGGGTGGACAAGCCTATGCGGAAGAAGGCACCATAATCCTTACAGCCGCTGCACATGAGCAAGTGGTTCGTGATTCAATTGAACATGACAGCTATAAATTAGAAACCATCAAAGACCAGCGCACATTCACTGGGAAGCAACACGAATTGCAAATCATTGATGTGGGCCCAACGGATCACGCAGAACATATATTGGTCGCCTATTTACCCAAAGCTGGCATCCTGTTCCAAGCCGATCATTTTGGCTTGCGCTCTCCAGGAAACATTAATCCGGCCGGCCAAGCAACTCAGGATTTTGCCCAATCATTGAAGAAGCATAAAATCAAAGCCAAATCAATCTTATCAGCCCACAGTGCCTTGGTAGCGACTGATGCAGATTTGAATACAGCACTGAAATTGGCAAAAGAGTTGGTGCAAAAGGATTGATAAGACGCATTTAGCTATTGGCTCAGGGTAAGCACGAAATGAATTTTTAGGCTTCATTTAGTGTCAGCTTTATCCGCAATAAACAAGGACATGCATTTTCTGAGGTGATAAGCTTCGAAGTCATTGCAAAACTGGAGTCGTATTTAGTGCTTGATGAGAGAAAGTATTGGTAGCGAGGGAAAGTCTGATTTTAGCAAAATCCAGCTTTTCCGCAGTAGAATATTCTTTCTCTCATCAGGCACTATTTACCTGTTTCAGTGATAACATGACGTTTATCTTTTAAAACCCAGTGATTGAACACTTAACTTAGCCATGAAACAAGCCATGAACCAGGCCTTAAACCATTATCGAAAATCCCATGACTGAATTAATATTTGGTATTCATGCGGTCGAAAATGCCCTTAAAGCAGGTGATCAAGTCAAAGAAATCTGGCTACAAAAAGACGCACAAAATAAGCGGTTGTTGAATCTTTTGATAGACATTGGAAAATCCGACGTTTCTTTGAATCGGGTGAGTTTACAACAACTCGATCGCCTGTGTAAAGACCGCCATCAAGGTGTAGTGGCCAGTATTCATGCGGTGCATTTAAAATCAGAAAAAGACTTGAAAGCCAGTCTCAGGAAATGGACTGATGAAAACTCAGAAAATCCTCTGATTTTGGTTTTAGACTGTATTGAGGACCCCAGGAATTTAGGCGCTTGTTTACGCAGTGCCGATGCTGCTGGCGTCACAGCCGTGGTTTTTGGTAAAGACAAATCAGCATCGATCACCCCGGTCACGCACAAAACCGCTGCGGGCGCCGTTGAGCATTTAGACCTATTTCAAGTGACTAATTTGGTTCGTGCCATCGATGCCATCAAAGCGGCAGGTGTGTGGGTTTATGGTGCGGCACTGGATCAGGACAGCATGAACATCTACCAAACCGATCTCACCGGACCCGTTGCTGTTGTTTTGGGCAATGAGGGCAAAGGCCTGCGTCATTTGGTCAAAGAATCCTGCGATCATTTAGTCCATATTCCTATGGCGGGCGAAGTGCAAAGCCTGAATGTTTCGGTCGCTACCGGTGTGGCTTTGTTTGAGGTGGTGAGGCAAAGAAGTGTTCAGTAAGTTTAGATATGCATTACCACGCCGGAGCGTGGGAACGAGAAAGGACTTACCACCATCACAGTCCCATAATACGCAGGAGAATGGGAACGAGGGAAAATAATGCTTCGGTTTTGATTTATAATAAATGTAATCAATCCTCGGGAATAGGTTATGAAAAAGTCGAATCGCCGTCGTTTTATCAAACACAGTATTATCAGTGCCAGTTTAGTTGCCACCTGCAACACAGCACTGGCAGGTGAAGTAACCCCCAATGAAATCAAAGGTCCTTTTTACCCGGTTACGCCACAAAAAGACCAAGATTTCGATCTGACCCAAGTGGATGGCAAGGCCAATGTGGCTCAAGGTGAAGTGGTGATGATACAAGGACATGTGTTAGATATCACAGGTCAGCCGATTGAAAATGCCACGGTGGATATTTGGCAAGCCAATGCAGCTGGTAGGTATAACCACCCGCATGATGAAAACCCTGCGCCATTAGATCCGAATTTTCAGGGTTGGGCGATTGTACAAAGTGGTCAACAAGGTGGTTTTAAATTTAAATCCATCATGCCTGGAGCCTATCCTGTGTCTGCTCAATGGAAGCGACCACCACACATTCACTTCAAGGTCAGTAAGGCTGGTTATCAAGAAGTGATTACTCAAATGTATTTCCCAGACCATGAATTGAATCAGGTTGATAGGTTATTGCAAAGTAAATCAACAGCCGAACAAAAAATGATGACAGCCCAGCCAGATGCAAACGAATCATCTGCATTAACTTATGACATCATTTTAAAAGCGGTTTGATGCCTAAAATTATCAGCTATTTTAGTTTTACCCGAATCCCGATATAGAAAACACGATTAGAGCACAAGCCCTTAGCACGTCTAGTAAATCTAAAAAATGCCTAACCACCAACAAGGTGGCACCGTATTTTTTATATTCACTATACGCACCAAGTGATTGCACTCTATTTCGCGTTTCTATATCGGGATTCGGGTTTTATGTTGTTAATCGGTTGTGGGCAGCCTGCAGAATAACTTTGTATTCACTAAAAAAAATTCTAACTGGGTTTAAGCTATTGACCATAAAGTTTTTATATTGGGAAATTCAGGTGTGAAAACCTCAAACATCAAGCCAAATAACCAGCCAGAAATTGCAAATCCAAGTACATATAAGCCTGTTAAGGGCAACAATGAATCGGCAAAGAACTGGTAAGTAATGTGATCAACTTGAAACATCATGTTGAACAAAACAATGATGGAAAAGAGTAAACCCGTGATCAGACCAAAACGAAAACCGTCTGTTAAGCTTTCTTTGGGTTTAATGTATAAGAAGGCAGCTAAACTGAGCACTGCGCCCTGAACAACCCAGGTAATAAGGTGTGTCCATGTCAATAGTTCAATTTGAACCAACCAGTTATAGCCAGCATAAGTATTAAAGCCAGCTTTGGTAGACATGATTAATTGAATCATGAAGAACACAAAAGTAAAAGACAGTGTTGAATATATAGCGTACTTTTTCATGGTAACCTCGTTAACTTGCAAAAAGAAAGTAATTGCAAGTTTACTTAATTGCTTGCGTAATGCAAGTGTTTTGCGTATTATTTGCTCATGACGAAAAATAACAGCTATAAAATAACCCTATGCCCAATGACTTATGTGTTAGAAATATTGGGTGATAAATGGACATTTTTGATAATCAGAGACATGCTCTTCAAAGGCTGTTGTCAATATAAACAATTTATAGACAGTGATGAAGGCGTGGCCACCAACATTTTGGCGGACCGATTAAAGAAACTGACCCAATATAAATTGATTACAAAATGTAAAGACCCTGAGAATGGTCGACAAAAGCTGTACCACTTAACTGAAAAAGGACTGGAGCTTATTCCGTCGATATTACAATTGGTCAAATGGAGTGGTCATCATGACCCCAATACAGTGTTGTCGGAAAAAATCATGCATTACTTAGATGATCGATTTGATGAAGCAGTTGAAATTGTCAGGGCCGATTATTTGAATAACTGCCATGTGGGATAAAGTGTCCACAAAATAACTGGTTATTTAATTATTTTATCGTTAATATTCAATAATTTAAGTGTTAAATTGCCGGCTTAATAGTATTTCTGTGATGGCCGTCTAGAATTTCAATTCTAGCGATATGCTACCTTGAGCGTCCCATTAATTTAGGAATTAAAAATGAAAAAAATGTTAATCATTATTTTAGCAATGTTGTCATCTACGGGTTTTGCTATGGATGCTGGTCAAATGAAAGCAGCGGCTTTAAAAGCCTGTGACACACAGCTTGAAAGTGTTCCAGAGGAGATGCGTGAAGCCAGCAAAAAGATTTGTGAATGTAATGTCAACAACACCGATTATGTAGCTGTATTAGAGACACAGCAATCAGGTGACACCGAAAAAGTGCAACAAGATGCTTTGATAGTTGCTCAAGAATGCGGCAAAAAAGCTATGTAAAAAAAGTAATTATCAGGTTACCCCAGAACAACAAAGGGATGATTAATTCATCCCTTTGTTGTTCTGGGGTTTAAATACTTCAATACTTGGAGACCTCTGTATAAGTCTGGGTTTTTGGAAAAAAGCCAACAGTAGGGCCCTTGTATATTACCCGAATCCCGATATAGAAACACGATTAGAGCACACCCCCTTAGCACGAATCTAAAAAATGCCTAACCACCAACAAGGTGGCAACGTATTTTTTATATTCACTATACGCACCAAGTGATTGCACTCTATTTCGCGTTTCTATATCGGGATTCGGGTGTTAGAAAGGTGTTAAATCATATTACTAAATCGTTAATATTTGGTTTATAGAGCGTTAAAGTCAGCTATATAGTCGTTTGCAAGTTGAACTAGCCTGCCTAAAATCTTGAATAGTTATAACACACTATGATACTTTGGAAGTCCCTTTTAACTAAGCTAAATATTTAGGAGCTTAATATGAAGAAAACGTTAATTATAATTTTAACTATGGCCGCATCTACTGGTTTTTCCATGGATGCCTCTCAATTGAAAGAACAGGCCTTAAAAGTTTGCGAAACACAACTTGAAAACGTACCTGAGGACATGCGAGAAATGAGTAAAAAGATTTGTGAATGTAAAGCCAATAAAACTGATTACGAGGCGGTTCTGACCGTGAAAGAATCTGGCGATACTGAAAAGATCACTGCTGATGCATTAAAAATTGCTCAAGAATGTGCTGAGGAAGTTATGTGATATAAACCTATCAGGTAGAGGGTTGAATGATTCAACCCTCTATTTTGTGTGTGAACTGTTTTCTGTATGATCTGGGCGACAAGCCAAGCTCAGCACGAAAAACTTTGGTTATTAACCCGGCTAGATAATATCTTGTATTTCAGTGAGCCTGTCGGGCAATCGGGCCTTGAAGGGTAGGGGTGTGTTCTAGCCACAAGCTAAAACAAGGTCATTTGAGTGTTCGGGGCTATTGAATTTATTTAGATAAGTGAGTCAATCCTCACCAGTCATATTTGACAAAATCCGGCGGGCTTCTTTCAGTTGCTTCATTAACAATGGAATTTGTCTTCGGTCACCATTGAAGGAGGCTGTAGACAATTCGTTTTCCATGTTGTGGATGGTTTGTTGTAAAAATTTGATGTTGGGATCATTGCTGGTTTGCAAGTTTGGAGTGGCTGACATGTGATTTATTCTTGCAAAAAAAAAGACATCCTAAATGAAACGGCGTCAAAAATCTGTAAAAATAATTAATTATGCGTAAATTAGTATTAATTGGTTTTTGGCTAATCAACAGTTTTTAAGCCTTCTCACTGTAGCACTCAGTTGTTTATTGATGTCATGGTCTTGACTTACAATCACATGTTGATCACCCAGATAATTCATGCCTAAATACTCAGCAGTCAGTTTAAAGGGTGTATCAAACCCCTCATTGCGAACATCGTTACTGACACTGACTAAGGACATGCTCATGCCGCGAAATTTTCGGCCGGTGTCTTTTTCAATGCGTAAGCAGTCAGAAATGCGATCAATAAAACGCTTCATCAGGGCGCTCATCGAATACCAATACACAGGTGTCAGCCAGATGATGTGATCAAAGTCAGTGACAATGCGCCGCACAGTGGGCAGGAAATCATCACCTGAATTTCTAGATTGATAATCATAGTCACTGAATTCGATGCTGTTTAAATCCAATACTTCAAAGTCAGTTAAAGTGGCCAATTCCTTAGCCACAGCTGCGGTGTCTCCATCACTGCGTGAGGAGCCCATTATGATGATACCTTTCATGTTCAGTTTTTGGCTTTATTTTTTTTGAGGCGTTGTGTTAGTTGATCTGGGGTCATGTATCCAGGTATCAAGGTGCCGTCATCCAAAACCATATAAGGCGTGCCTTTGACCCCAGCGCTGAGACCTAAGTTAAATTGTGCTTCTATGGGGTTGGGGCACATCAATGGTTCGAGCTCAACTCCGTTGTTGGCTTGATTGATTGCATTTTGTTGGTTATCAGCACACCAAACATTCACCGCTTTTTGGTGTGAAGGAGAACCAATTCCGGCTCTGGGGAAAAACAAATAGGAAATACCAATACCTGCATCATTGAATGAGCTGATGTCTTGATGAAATTTTCTGCACACACCACAATCTATGTCAGTAAATACGGTTACTTGGTCGGTCATTTGTTCGGGGAAAAAGTCTATGCCTTTTTGAGTTTTTCTGAATTCACGCATCAATTCATTGCGCAGGCTGTTTTGGGTTGATTCGGTTAAGTTGGTTTTGTTTTTGATGCTCAGCAAATTACCATCAAACAAGTATTCTCCATCATCACTGAGGTATATCACTTGTTTTGTGGTACCGCCAGCAACCACAATTTCTTTGATGCCTTTAACAGGTGTGTCATTGACCGAGTCGACAACGACAGTTTGGTTGGATAATTTTTGGATGGCTTGTTGGTATTTGCTTGTGTCGTTGTTGGCATAAGCGCCGCCATTGATGGCAGTAAATGTGATCACTGAAACAGCCAGGATATTTTTTTTCATTGGTAAACTCTCCTTAAAATTGGTTGGAATTAAATTCCAGTGATTTATAGTTATTGAAAACAGTGAGACCGTTGATGAATGGTTTTGTTCATTAGTTTTTTTATTCAATGGCTGCGGTAATGTCTCAATGGATTAAATTGGCGGTTGAAAAGACTGTATAGATAGTTGAAAATATACTGCTTAAAATCATAATCATAACCACGAGAAACTAATTTGACCACTGAATCTAAAAGCCCTAATTCTCCCAATGAATCCACTGGTTGGTTTTCTAAATTCTTAGCCACAGTAGAGTGGTTGGGGAATTTATTGCCACACCCCATAACATTATTTGCATTGTTTTGCGTATTCATCATTGTATTCAGTGGCATTGCAGCGTTCTTTGGCTTGAGTGTGCCAGACCCTCGCCCACTGGGTATGGCAGGTCGAGAAGCGGATGGCGTCATCGAGGTGATTTCATTATTTTCTGGGGAAGGCTTGCGCAGAATCGTGGGTGGTTTGGTAACAAATTTCACTGGCTTTGCACCGCTGGGTACTGTTTTGGTGGCTTTGTTGGGTGTGTCGGTGGCAGAACATTCAGGCCTGTTGTCAGCTGGTATGCGGTCTTTAGTGATGGGCGCTTCCAAACGCATGGTTACTGTGATGGTGGTGTTTGCTGGGGTTGTGTCTAACACCGCTTCTGAGTTGGGTTATGTGGTATTGATTCCTATGGCTGCAATGATATTTCATTCTTTAGGTCGCCATCCTTTGGCAGGTTTGGCGGCAGCCTTTGCGGGTGTATCGGCTGGTTACAGTGCCAATATATTTATTGGAACAGTCGATCCTTTGTTGTCTGGAATTACACAAGAAGCCGCACAATTGCTAGACCCTAGTTATTTAGTCGGTGCTGAAGTGAATTGGTATTTCATGATCATCAGTACTCTATTGATTGCTATTTTGGGCACCTTTGTTACGGAAAAAATTGTAGAGCCGCGGTTGGGACCCTACAACGAAGCCGAGGCCAGTATTAATTTGGGTGAACAAAAAGTCGCTGAAGTTACAGCCCAAGAGAGGAAAGGCTTGAAGATGGCTGGGCTGACATTTTTAGTTTTGTGCGCGATTTTAGCTTTAACCGTGGTGCCAGAATGGGGCGTGTTGCGCAATCAAGAAACAGGTGGGGTTAAAAATTCTCCGTTTTTGAAAGGCATCGTGACTTATATCTTCATTACTTTTGCGATTCCAGGTTTTGTTTATGGTCGCGTAGCTGGGACCATGAAAAACGATCGCGATGTGATCGATGCCATGAGTAAAGGCATGAGCACCATGGGCATGTATATTGTGTTGGTGTTTTTTGCGGCCCAATTTGTGGCGTTCTTCAAATGGACTAATTTAGGCACTGTGATGGCTGTTAAAGGTGCAGTGATGTTACAAACCCTGGGCCTAGATGGTCCTGAAGTTTTTGTGTTCTTTATTATTTTATGTGGCATAGTCAACCTAACACTGGGTAGCGCAACGGCACAATGGGCGATCACGGCGCCGATATTTGTGCCCATGTTGATGTTGATTGGGTATGCCCCTGAAACCATCCAGGCAGCTTATCGAATTGGTGATTCAGTCACCAATGTCATCACGCCAATGATGAGTTATTTTGGTTTGATCTTAGCGGTTGCATCGCAGTATAAGAAAAACTTGGGGATAGGTACGCTGATTGCTACCATGTTGCCTTACAGCATGATCTTTATGGTTGGTTGGATCCTGTTATTCTATCTTTGGGTGTTTGTATTTGGACTGCCAGTAGGCCCTGGTGCTGAGACTTACTACAACCCATAATTATAAATTGAGGGCAATGAAAGGCATATCTATCAAGATAAATGTATTGATTTCCTTGGTGGTGGTTATTAGTTTTTATGCTTTGATATTGTATCGTGGTCGTTTGATTGAAACCGCGG
>UOFA01000305.1_pt1 | contig 13867 bp, 13 predicted proteins | sample 1988741 | NCBI WGS metagenome assembly UOFA01 (sample SAMEA4712195, study PRJEB27164) | hydrothermal vent metagenome | biome: marine basaltic hydrothermal vent biome; feature: marine hydrothermal vent; material: mineral | place: Pacific Ocean | collected 2011-06-14/2011-07-23 | depth 1719 m
CGCATGAGTACCGCTATGGCAATCTTCGAGAATCAAAGTCAAGCAGTTGAGAAGGGTTTGGTTAATGAAGCATAATCGTAATTATATCGCTGGGTGCATGGAAAATACACATAACAAAATGCTCCATCGGACGCGCTAAAGCGTCACGCCTTTTGCAAAAAGCCGCAAAAGTCGCGCCCCTTTAGCGCGCCAATGAGCATGGCGTTATACTAATTAAATCAATTAGTTGCCACTATGGTATACTCGTAGAGTCATTTTATTCCAACTGCGATATTACTAGGTGCAATATGTCTACTGCCAAAGATATTTTGAAAGAAGCGATTCTACTTGAGCCTACCGAAAAGGCAAAATTAGTAGATCACTTAATAACAAGCTTAGACAAACCAGATACTGAAATAGATAAATTGTGGGCCGAGGAAGCAGAATCTAGATTAGATGCGTACAAGCAAGGTAAACTTAAATCAGTTTCACTCGAAAAAGTCTTATCTAAGTATAAATGAAAATTTCGTTTCTAGAAGAAGCGCAGTACGAATTAGACCAAGCGATAGAATATTATGATTTTCAGTCTCCCGGTCTAGGTCAACAGTTTTTTCAAGAAGTTTTAAATACTCTTGATAGAATTGCTAGCTTTCCCCAGGCATGGCATCCCATTTCAGAAAACACTAGACGTTGCCAAACTGCAAGATTTCCGTATGGTTTAATTTATACCAATTTGGAAAATGAAATATTGATAATTTCCGTTTCAAATTTACATAGAGAGCCGAACCATTGGAAGGATCGGTAAAATAATATAACGGACAAGGTTAGATTGTGTGAGGCACGAGCCACAATCTGAACCGTTTGTTGGACAAGCCCGGCTTATTTTATTAGATTTTTGGTATAGGAAAGAGCTTTTTAGGCTTTAGAGTTAGTGAATTCTAATATGCCAAGATATTTATTTTGAGCTTGAATAATAGTATTGATTCATAGTTTTCCTTGTAATTTATTGTCGATAACTGTCATTTTTGTCAGTTTTAAAACGAGTTGATTTAGCCATATGAACTCTGGTATTTTTTTCATTAAATTGTAGGTTAATTTCACATAATCGATATTGTTCTCTTATTTTATATTGGTACCAAATCAAATGCCAAAGACCGTTTGATTCAAGTTGAAAACATCATCACAATCAGAAACATCTTAAAAAAGAAAGTCCATGCAGCACTCGAAAGGGGGCGTTCAGTTGCTCACAGTGAATTGCCTAAAAAAGACCAAGAGTTCATCGATAAGCTAGTCAAAGTAATAGAAAACAATTACCAAAATTCACAACTGAACAGAGATAAAATCGCATCAAAAATGGCTGTCAGTGATCGACAATTACAACGCAAAATAAAAGCCTTGATTGATCAAAACCCGATGGATATGTTGCGTGAATATCGCCTGAAAAAAGCCGCTGAAAGACTTAAAGATGGCTACCAGGTTGCTCAGCCTTCTGATGAAGCAGGGTTTAAGAGCCCAACTCATTTTTCACAATGCTTTAAGGCACATTACGGCTTAACGCCAAAACAGTACCAACAGCAATTCAAAAAAAATAACTGAAGGAGGTGTGAAAATAATTGTTTGCTGTTTCGGACATCCAGCAGTTTCGAGTGATCCACAAAAACCTACCGCTTTGTTGTACCAATTAATTAACCTCATTGACGACTTTCTTTGGTCTGTTACTGATCATGTTTGAACAATCGCTGTAAGCCAAAGTTATCATCCTAATGGCCTTCGGCATCTTGTTCGCCACAGTGATTACTTTGATACTGATTCCATCGCTGTACGCCATACTTGAACACATGAAATACCGCTTTATCAAGGTTGATGGTTACCAAAGAAAAGGCGAGCCCACGGCTCCAGCAGTGTGACCAACCAATTAAGAAATAATATTAAAATCTGACTGTTAAGTCAATGATGATCGTTGCCTTTAAGCAACCCTTGAAATGGTATTGCCCTAATCCCGATATAGAAAAGTCAATACAAGCTAAAAAACCTTGGTGTATAATGGTTTTACTACAAAACAAAAATCACCCAACGGGTGAAACCAAGATTTATGAACATATTACCACACAACTTAGCAACTATCATGAACTTTTAACATCTAGAGGTGGATTGCTTGCAATAGCAACCTTAATGCAAAAACTAAATCTCGCAAATCTTATCGACAAATATTTTGTTCAGCCCAAAAGCAACCGAGGTTTCAATCCATCAGTATTTGTGAATTCATCGATACTCATGCAACACGAAGGTGGAATTCGTTTAGATGATTTGGAGCACCTTAAGAAAGATAAAGCCATAACAAAATTACTGGGCTTGAAAAATATCCCACAGCCAGATTCAGTTGGTGATTGGTTACGCAGAATGGCAACATCTGGTGTTAATGCCATCTCATTAATCAATAAAGAATTATGCCGTATTGCACTTAAGGACATCAAGCATATCACCCTGGATATTGACGCATCAGAAATCATAAGCAACAAAAAAGAAGCAAAAAAGACCTACAAATTTAACCATGGATATATGCCAATGGTGGGTCATATAGCAGAAATAAACCATGTGATTGAAACTGATTTCCGAGCAGGCAATACGGCTCCAAAAGCTAAAAACCTAGAGTTTATAAAAAAATGCGAAGACAACTTACCAGATGGTGTCAAATTAAAAAACTTAAGAATTGATTGTGCAGGTTATCAAAAATCCATTATTCAGTATTGCGATGAGTGTCATATTAAGACGCAGTTTGCATCTAATGGCCGCTCCCTTAGAAATAACTGCTGAATGCAATGTATTAGACTGCCGGGTTAATAGCTTTTTAAACTTGCCTTAAAGGCCCTACTGTTGGGGTTTCACTTGATTCACCCCTCCAATTCCTCGCTCAGCTCCAACCACTCGGCTTCGGCTTGGTCTAACTTTATCTTCAACTCATTGGACTGGTTCAGGCACAGGGTCAGGTCGTGGGCATTTTCAGCTTCATAGATCGCTTCACTGCTGAGCTTGGCAGTGACATCAACCAGTTTTTGGGTGTAGTCGTCGACCATGCGTTCGAGTTTTTGTAAACGGTTCTTGGCGGCTTTATTGGCTTTGTGGTTTTGTTTTTTGTTGATGGGGACGACTTCATCACCTTGGCCACTTTCTTCTGCTTTTTTGATTTGCGCTTTGATGAAGTTTTGGTATTCGTCCAAATCACCATCGAAGGGGTGAATCTGGCCACGATCGATGTAAACCATTTCATCAATCACTGAATTGAGCATGTGTTTGTCATGCGAAACCAGAATCACCGCGCCTTCATAGCTTTGTAAGGCAAAACTGATGGCATCGCGCATGTTCAGGTCCAGGTGATTGGTTGGTTCATCGAGTAACAACAAGTCAGGTTTTTGGTAGACGATTAAGGCCAAAGCCAAACGCGCCTTTTCACCACCAGAAAAAGGTTTGATTGGTGAGTCGGCTTTTTCGCCTCGGAAGCCGAAACCACCGAGGAAGTTTTTTACTTCCTGCTCTGTCGCCTGCTTGTCTAATTGCAAGACGTGTTCAATACAACTGCTGTCCAATTGCAGTTGTTCCAACTGATGCTGTGCGAAGTAGCCGATATGTAAATCTTTGGCGGTCTTGAGTTCGCCTTTTTGCAAGGTTTTCTCACCTGACATGGCTTTGATTAAGGTTGATTTACCGGCGCCGTTGCGACCCAATAAGCCAATACGCGCCCCCGCAGTGACTGAAAAGTTGAGGTTTTGAAAGACCTTATGTTCGCCATAACCAATGTCGGCTTTTTCGAGCTCAACAATTTGATGTTTCAAATTTTGACATGGATAAAATTCAAAATGAAACGGGTTTTCTGCCTGAGTTGCTGCGATGACTTCCATGCGCTCCAAAGCTTTTAAACGGCTTTGTGCCTGTTTGGCTTTACTGGCTTTGTATCTGAAGCGATCGACATAGGATTGCATGTGAGCGATTTGTTTTTGTTGCTTCTCGAACATCGCTTGTTGTAGTGCCAACTGCTCCATGCGGGTCTTTTCAAAGCCCGAATAGTTACCGGTGTAAAGCGTTAGTTTGTCATGTTCAATGTGCAGAATGAATTTGATTACGGCATCAAGGAAATCGCGATCATGAGAAATCAGCAATAAGGTGCCTTCATAGCGTTTCAGCCAATCCTGCAGCCACACCACCGCCTCTAAATCTAAATGGTTGGTCGGCTCATCCAGTAACAATAAATCCGAAGGACACATCAAGGCTTGTGCCAGATTCAAGCGCATACGCCAACCACCCGAAAAAGACTTGACCGAATTCAGCTCTTCGCCGGCACCAAAACCCAACCCGTGTAACAACCGCCCTGCTTTGGCGTGCGCTGCATAACCGCCGATGCGTTCCATTTCCGCATACAACTCACCCAGCTGTTCGTGTTGCTGTTGTTCGGTGGCTTGAGCAATTTGTGATTCAATATCACGAAACACCACATCACCATCCAACACATAATCCAGAGCCGATTGTTCTAAGGCAGGGGTTTCTTGCTTCACATGGGCAATCTGCCAATGCTTGGGCACGCTACAATCGCCTGTATCGGTCTGTAATTGTTTCATCAATAAAGCGAACAGGCTGGATTTGCCGGTGCCATTGGCCCCAGTTAAGCCGGCTTTTTGGCCTGGGTGGATGCTCAAACTGGCATCTTCAAACAGCACTTTATGCCCGCGTCGCAGTGAAAGGTTGGTGAATTGAATCATAGCGCGACATTCTGGCTGAGCAGGCGGTTAAAATCAATCACATTCGTGTATTGCTTCCCTTCTTTTCTCGTGCCTCGAAAAACCGGCTTCACAATACTTGTTAAATTGTTCAACCTTCTGATTCACGGCCTTCGGCATTCCATTTACGCTTCTTAACCTTCGGCCAAACCGCATAAATTCCATTACCTGGCCTGCGCTCACCAACCAGCTCGAAGAAGTTGTAAAATTTTATAGGCTATAATGATAAAGATGAATGAAATAATAATAATGGGTTTGTTGTTTGTGGTGATGTCGCTGTTTATTCTCATGGCCACTTTTTTCTATAAAACCATGCGCCAAACCGAACAAATCAATGGCAGCTTAAAAGACATCGCCAAATCGCAACGCATCCTGTCAAAAAACCCCAAAGATTTTGAAGAAACTAAAAAGGTCAGTGCGCTGAAAAATCATTCACCCTATGATTAAAACTCCGAAATTCAGCTTCAGATAGAATAATTGGCATAATGCTTGATGCAATGAACAAAAGGAGATTCAAATGATTAGAAAAGATGAATTTATTATTTGTTTGTAGTGAAAGCCGTTTGCGCAGCCCAACGGCTGAGGCGGTATTTTCTAATTTAGTGCTTCCTTATGTTCTTATTAATCAAAGTGAAAATCAAGGATTTTTCTTATTTAAAGTCTGCAGTATTTGCTCACGGGCTTCCAGTAAAATTGAATTGCGATCCAAATTTTTGACGATGTTCTTGGCCACAGTTTTTGGACCGTCTTTGCCCCAGGAGTTACCTTGAATAAAATAATATTCGGCGATTTGGCCGACCAGGTAAGTGGCGTAATAAGCCAACGAACCTTGAGCGGTGGCCGTGATGGTGGTGGATAAACCGGCACTGACGGTTTTCATTGCTGAGGACAACAAGTTAACGCCCCACACTGCACCCATCAAAATGGCCAATTGCGCCATGATAGTGGTGGTGAGTTTGGTGGCTTCGACTTTGCCTAAAGACAGTCCATACAGTTTGGAAAGTTGTCTGATCATTGCCACATCTAAGCCGGCAGCGAACAACAAATCAGCAACCGGAACCGGGTTAAAGGCCACGCCTATGCCTTTGGCCATGCAGTAGGTGCGGATGATTTTTTGGCCGGCTGATTTACGTACTTCGATGACTTTTCTGGCCACGCTTTCAGACACTTCGCCAGCAAATAAACTGGCATTCAAAGCGGTGATGGTTTTACCTTCTTTATCGAGCATTTCCCAAATCAATTGTTTCAATGCATCGATGTGTGCCGGTGGTGTTTCAATTTTTTCCTGCCGCGAGCCATCGGCCTGTTCAATAATTAAGGTTCTGGGGCGTGGATCGGCTGAAACGGCGACAATTTGGCTGTTGATATCGACTGTTTTGGCGGCAATTGAAGCTTTGATGCGTTGAATTTCATCCTGGGTGTACAAATCTGCTTTATTGAGCACAATGATGATTGGTTTGTTCGGCTGGGCAATGATCTCCAACTGTTGTTTTTGTGATTCGCTGATGTCGCCATCCAACACAAATAAAATCACATCGGCTTGTCTGGCTGCCTGCTGTGCCATTAACTCACGCGCTTCGCCATCAAATTCATCGGTACCAGGGGTGTCGATCAGCACCACTGATTGTTGCGCATAACTCGGCCAATCCAAATGGTTGGTGTGTTTGGTTTCACCATGTAAGGGGCTGACTTTGAAATGCTGATGGCCACTGATGGCATTCAATAGAGAGGATTTTCCGGTGCTGACCTTGCCAAAAGTGACGATGTGAATTTGTTCATTTTCAAGCTTATCTATCAATAGCTGGATGTTTTGGTATTCGGCCTGCAATTGGTTTCTGACGGTGGTTGGAATTTTCGGATCATTCAATAATTGACGCAAACTGCTGAGTGCCAATTCATTACTGCTCTCATTGATTGTGGGCGCAGTTGCATCAACAACATTTTTTTCAGTGTCGGTTACTTCAGTTTCAGCATTTTTAGCATTGCTGCTTTTAGCTTTATCGTTTTTTTTGGTGGCTGAGCTTGAGCGCCATTTTTGCCAAGTCTTTAGCCAGTTCTTTGGATGATCCAAGTAAGTTTTCCTCAAAGGTTTGTTTGGTGAGTTCAGTATTGAGCTGACCTTCGGTGCTGACACTGCTCAATATTGCTTTGCCCAGTGAGTTGAAAATCATGCCATAGGCCACCGCGTGCATGATACCACCGGCTGCGGTACCAATGCCAGGAAAGGCTTTCAGTGCATTACCAGCTACCGCCAGCACCAAGGATGTCGAGGTGCGCAATTTTCCACCGGCTGATTTCAATACTTGATCAACTTGCAGCTGATTGACTGGCACATCATACAATTGACACAGTTCGCGAACCAATTGGGTGCCGATAGTGCCTTGAATGACTAAATCAGAGCCCGGAGCCACCGATGCCAGCGCGCCTACAATGGCGCGTTTGGTGTGCCTATCTATGGTTTGTGCTGCCACTTCCAAGTTATATTTGCGACTGGCTGTGTTGAGCTTGTGTTCGGCCAGCATCAAAATCCCAGCATCTCTGAACCGGTGTAAAGCTTCAGGATTATCACTGACCACTTTTTCAATGGCATCGAGCAATGGTTTGATCTTGGGCTGAATCAACTCTGTGGTTCGTGACTGGTTGCCATCGGTTTGTTCAGTGATGACCTCTTTGAAGCCTCCGGTATTGATCATTACCACTGGATATTGTTGTTTTATTTTGGCCTCAATTGCAGCCATGATTTGTTCGATTTGTTGGTTGCTGTAAACATCCACTTTGTTCAAAGCCAAAACCATTGGTTTGTGCCATTGATTTAATTTTTCAAACAAAGCCATTTCACTGCGGGCTAAATCGGTGTTCAATAAAAAAACCACCACGTGTGCGCGTTGGCTTTCTTCCAGCGCCAATTGGGTTAATTTTGCTTGATCAACCGCATCGAAACCAGGCAAGTCGGTAATTTCTAATTGTCCATAGGAATGGTGATGGGCTGCAATGGTGGTGCCTTTGACCACATCGATTTCAACATGGGCTTTAGGTATCAAGGCATGAATCAATGAGGATTTACCGGTTGAGGCGCTACCAAATAAGCTGATGTGGAACTTACCGGAGGTTCTGCGTTCTCGCAACACCCGCATTTCAGCATCTGCAGCGTGGGTATCAACACCGCGGTTTTGTTCTTTATCAATGGCATGTTCGAGTGAGTGTTCGTCAATGACTTTGACTTGTGGTTCGACTTTAAGTTTCGGTCGGGTGAGTTTAAGAAACAGCCAAACTGGAACGGTAGCAACAATCAGAATAACCAGTGCATACATGACCGATACCCAAATCGGTGCATCTTGTAAATACTGCCAAATGGCGAGCAGTTTTTCAGCTAAGATCAACACCATCACCAGTGCGAATAAGCCCAGCGCCGTGAGTATCACCATTAACAATGTTTTGCTGTTTAACTTCATGCAATCATTATAGCCAGAATCACCATAAACGGCTCATGTGAAAAGTAATCAATTAATTGGAACGCTGCCTAAGAACAATCATTCATTGGCCCAAAAGGTTTCAATCACTTCAACTGGCAAGTTGTTTCGCTGAATGCGGTGTTTGAGTTTTTGGTGGTCATTGCTGTACTCTTCGGTATTTTGTTCAATGCGCAACAGGTAATGGTGGATTTGTAATCGGTCACGCTGTTGTTTCATCAAAGTATCATCGGCCGCTTGATCGGCTTCACGTTCAATCTTGCGATAAAATTTTTTGATTCTAGCTTTAGTGAACAGTTTGGGCGGGTTTTTAACCATTTTTTGCGCTTGTTGATGATGGCTGAGGTTTAAGTGGGCATGTTCATGAGCCAGGATATGGGCCAATTGGTCGTCGTTGTTGATATTTTGTAGCAACCCTTCGGTCAAAATCACTGAACCGTGAGCCAATGAATAGGCGTTGGCAAAAGACGCCTTGAGTATCAAACAATGTTCAAACCGCTTTAATTCAAGCGTTGTAATCATTTCAAGGCATCTTTTTTGCCAATCCGAGTGTTGACTTAAACCATGGGCATCAATTAATTTTTGTTGCTGTAGCTGGGCGTTTTCTAACAGTGCGGAGTTAATTTTGTCAGTTTGCTTGGCAGCCAAACTGCTACAACTCAGTAACAAAAGCACTGATAAAGCGTAATAAAACTGAGAGTGGTGAATATTTTTGATATTTACTTTCCGCATAAACCTCAGCAATGATAATATAAATGGCTTGAATCAGCCATTTGATTTATTCAATGAGCTGTTTATAATAACCTAACTAAAATTTGACAGAGGACAACTGATGGCAACAATTACAATTGATATTGATGATCAAGTCAAAGCACATTTTAACAAATTCATCGACGAACATGGCAGCAACATCAATTCTGATGATGTCAAAGAGGCATTGATCAAAGTGGCAGAAGTCCGAGCCACTGAGACTGATGGCTATGTGATTGACCAGGTGGGATGTTTACAAATGATGCTCAGCATGGTTGAAGACAAAACTTGGGTCATCGAAAATAGCAACAAAGAAAAAATCAACGCCACCATTAAATACTTCATTGATGACGATGATATAATTCCTGATCACATTCCAGGCATCGGCTATGTTGACGATTGTATTGTAATTGATGGCACCATGGATGCGGTTGAAGATGAAATGATGGAATATAAAGATTTTTGTCGTGCCAGATTGGTCTATGCCAAAAACGGCCCATTTACTTTAGACGAATGGGCGGGCATCAAAGATCAAGAAGCCGTCAGCCGGGCCAGAAATCGCCGTTTCAAAAAATCTAAACGCAGCAGAGGTTGGTAACAAACCACTGCTAATAAGCGTTTATTTGCTGATTCAAAACACGTCATATTCAATGGGGTGTTTTTTTGCTGTAATTTGAGTCAAAAAGATTCTGCTGACAGCAATTGAAATTTCAAAGTTACAACCCATCTTAATCACCTTGTAATCAAAACCATCTAAACATGAAAGAATCCATGCATAACTACCGCGGCACCACCATTGTCAGTTACCGCGATGATAAACAAGTGGTGATTGGCGGCGACGGCCAAGTTACTTTGGGTAACACCGTGATGAAATCAAACGCACGCAAAGTGCGAAGACTGTATAAAGACCAAGTACTGGCCGGTTTTGCTGGTGCTACGGCTGATGCCTTCACCTTATTTGAAGTGTTTGAAGCGAAATTAGAAAAACATTCTGGCCACATGGTACGCTCGGCAGTGGAAATGGCCAAAGAGTGGCGCACAGACCGACGTTTGGGTCGTTTAGAAGCGTTGTTGGCTGTGGCTGACCAGACCACCTCTTTAATTATTTCAGGTAATGGAGATGTGATTGAACCAGAACATGGTTTGATTGCCATTGGTTCAGGTGGACCCTTTGCTCAAGCGGCAGCCATGGCGTTGATGAAGAACACTGACTTACCGGCCGAAACCTTGGTCAAAAAAGCACTCAACATTGCGGCTGATATATGTATCTACACCAACCGCAACCAAACCATCGAAACCTTAAATCTATAATACATTTATAAAGGAATGCTTATGTCGAACATGACTCCCAGAGAAATTGTCCAAGAGTTGGATAAACACATCATTGGTCAGCACAATGCCAAAAGATCTGTGGCCATTGCGCTGCGAAACCGTTGGCGCCGCATGCAATTGGATGATGCCATGGCCAAAGAAATAACCCCGAAAAACATATTAATGATTGGCCCAACCGGCGTTGGTAAAACTGAAATTGCGCGACGACTGGCTATTTTGGCCGATGCACCATTCATTAAAGTTGAAGCGTCTAAATTCACCGAAGTAGGCTACGTTGGTAAGGACGTTGATTCTATCATCCGAGACTTGGTTGAATTATCGATGAAACGCACCCGCGAAGCGGCCATGAAACAAGTCACAAAAAAAGCCGCTGATGCAGCTGAGCAACGGGTCTTGGATTTCTTGTTACCCAAAAGAGAATCACCGATACCAGGTGAAGCGGTTGACGACTCCAACACTCGGGCCAAGTTTTTAACCCGCCTGCGTGAGGGTAAAATGGATGACAAGGAAATTGAAATCAATGTCAACATGAATATGGGCGTTGATATCATGGGCCCGCCAGGCATGGAAGAGATGACCGACCAATTACAAGGCATGTTTGAAAACCTGGGTAAGAAGAAACAACAAACCAAGAAACTCACCATCAAAGCAGCGTTGCCTATTTTGGCTGAACAAGAAGCTCTGAAGTTGGTTAATGAAGAAGAGATCCGTCATCAGGCTTTGACTCAAACTGAACAAAATGGCATTGTATTCATTGATGAAATCGATAAAGTGGCCAAAAGTGGTGGTATGGGTGGTTCGGGTCAAGTTTCTCGCGAAGGTGTGCAGCGCGATTTATTACCGATGATCGAAGGATCAGTAGTGAATACCAAGTATGGTCCTATTAAAACTGACTACATCTTATTCATTGCATCAGGTGCGTTCCATTTGAGCAAGCCATCGGATTTAATTCCTGAACTACAAGGTCGATTACCGATTCGGGTTGAGCTTCGGGCTTTAACCAGTGGTGATTTCGAACGAATTTTAACCGAGCCAGAACACTCCTTAACAGAACAGTACCGGGCTCTGATTGCTACCGAAGAGGTCGTCTTGAAATTCACTGAGGATGGCATCAAGCGCATCGCCGAGATATCGTGGTCAGTGAATGAGAAAACTGAAAACATTGGGGCAAGAAGATTGCACACCGTATTGGAGAAAATACTCGACGAAGTGGCCTTTGATGCATCGGATAAATCCGGTCAGGAATACGTCATTGATGCCGAACATGTGAATAAATCGGTAGGTGAATTATCCGAAGATGAAGATTTGAGTCGTTACATTTTGTAGAGTGTTGTTGAGAATTAGCTCCATACAGGGGATAATGCATGGTTTTATACTACTATTACTGAGAAGAGGAACACATGAGTAAATACACAAAAGTTTTATCGCTGTTAATAATTGCGATGTTTGGTTTAGTTGCCTGTGGTGGCGATGAAGGTGCTAATTCAGCAGCCAAAGAAATTGCTAAAATGGACAGCAACACTCCTGATGGCGCATTTATGATGTCAGTAGCGGCGATGAAGTCCAATGACTTGGCTTCGTTGATTAAGAACTCATTGAGTGAGCAACAATACAATGAATTGGTTACTGAGTTCGAAAATAACAAAACGGGCAATTTTTCGGAAGCTGATAAAGCCCAGTTTGCTCAAACCATAACCATGTTGACGGCTGATGGTGCTGAACAAAATTTGTATGCGATGGCAGAGCCACAATTGGAACAAGCCCGTGCCATGTTACCGATGATGTTAATGATGGGTAAAGAGCAAGTTTTACAAGGTGTCAAAAGTAACCCCATGTTGCCTGAAGCGCAGCGTGATTCAGCGGCTATCATTGTTGGTGCTGCTATGGATTGGGTTGGCGAAAATGACATATTAAGCGAAGATAAAACCAAAGCGGCCATTGCTGCTGTAGTCAGCACCGCCAAAGCGTTGGACATGACTTCTTTGGATGATGTTCAAAACATGAGTTTTGACCAAGCATTGGCAAAAGGTTCTATCGCTTTCGGTGGTGTTAAGAGCGTTCTGAGTGCTTATGGTATTTCAATGGACGACATGCTGAACTCTGTTGAAGTTGACAGTGTTGATGTTGAAGGTGATAAAGCCACCATGAATGTCAGTTTTGACGTGTTTGGCGAACAAATCAAACAAGTCATGACTATGGTTAAGAAAGACGGCGTTTGGGTGAGTGAACAATAAACACATACCCGCAAAATGACAGTAAAAAGGGTCGGTTATCGGCCCTTTTTTTGCTGCAACATTTGGCCAACAAATGGTATAAAATCATCTTATGTCAATCTTAAGTAAATTACTTTACCTGCGGGTCAAAGTTGAATACAGTCCCACCAAACTGAAGAGTTTGGGGATTGATTCTGAGATGCCATTTGTTTATGTGTTGTCCAGTGAGTCGACAGTATCACGCAGTATTTTATGGGAAGAAATTAAACGTGGTAATTTACCCCAACCATTCAAACTTGATGCTCAGTTTAATTTAAACAAGAGTATCCTCGCATCTGAAAAAACCGTTGGTTTTTGGAATCAAAAAATAGAGTATAAAGAGTTTGAAAATCAACTCAGCGATGTCATCAAACAAATCCAAGCTGATCCCAACAAGCAACTCCAGCTGATACCTATAGCGGTATTTCTCGGCAGGGCTCCGGACCGTGATCATGGTTTATTTAAAGTGATATTTTCTGAAAAGTGGGGAATTACTGGCCGCTTCAGAAAATTCATTTCATTCATTATTCACGGTAAACACACTTTAGTCAGGCTCAGCCAGCCCATCGTGGTTAATCAAGCTTTGGACACGCTGGATGAGCCAGAAAAAATGGCGCATAAACTATCCAGGGTACTGAGATTACACAAAAATCGGGTCAAAACTTCAGTGGTAGGACGAGACTTATCGCACCGCAGAACCATCGCCAAAAACATCATCAAACGGCCGGTTGTGCAACAAGAAATAGCTGGTTATGCTGAACGGCGTAAGATTCCTGTAGAAAAAGCCGAAAAAGAAGCAGAAAAAATCATCAAGGAAATTGCGGCTGACTATTCTTACGCATGGATTAAATTCATGAGCGGTATATTCAGGTGGTTTTGGACCAAAGTATACGATGGTGTGATACTTAATTTTTTCGATGAATTGAGGGATCTGGCCACCGAAAAAGAGATTGTTTACACCCCTTGTCACCGCAGTCACATTGATTACTTAATTCTGTCTTATTCTCTGTACGACCGAGGTATTGTGCCGCCGCATATTGCGGCAGGAATTAACCTGAATTTACCCGTGGTAGGTCGAATTCTCAGGGGGTCTGGTGCATTCTTTTTGCGCCGTTCTTTTAACTCAGTGCTGTATTCGACCATATTTTCTGAGTATTTGAGCTCTTTGATTACTCACGGCGTATCGATTGAATATTTCATTGAAGGCACCCGCTCTAGAACTGGCCGCTTGATACATCCCAAAGCCGGCATGTTGGCCATGACGGTGCGCAGTTATTTGAATGAGCGCAGTAAACCTTTGGTCTTTGTACCCTCA
>UOFA01000044.1_pt1 | contig 13118 bp, 14 predicted proteins | sample 1988741 | NCBI WGS metagenome assembly UOFA01 (sample SAMEA4712195, study PRJEB27164) | hydrothermal vent metagenome | biome: marine basaltic hydrothermal vent biome; feature: marine hydrothermal vent; material: mineral | place: Pacific Ocean | collected 2011-06-14/2011-07-23 | depth 1719 m
TGTTACTGGTTCGAGGCAAGTCTTTACCATCAACAGGTGTTAATGTTTTGGTGCTGCTGGCCTGTAAATAGGGCTCTTCCTTGACCATGCGTTTACAGTTTGCAAGCACGCAACATAAAGCTGCGATGAGGATTGTTTTAAACAATGGATTCATAATGGATTAAACTCCTGACGGATGTGTTTTACATGTTGGTTTATATGGGTTGATTTTAACCCGGTTAAAATCAATGGTTTTCTGATGCCGTCATCAATGACCTCAGCGGCGTGCAAGATGGCTTTGACGGGGCAAGGGTTGGGCTCATGGAACAAGAAGTCATATAATGGTGTGAGGTTTTCATTCAGCTGTTCTGCTTCAGTCATGTTGCCCAATTGAATGTGGTTGCAGATACGCTTAATCGCTTGGGGTCTGGCATTAGCAGCCACACTGATGACACCGTGTGCACCCAAGGACATGGCTTCAACAAAGCTGCCGTCATCACCTGATAATACGGTAAAATTTTTTATTTTGACCAGTTGTTTGATGCGATCCATATCAGCTTTGGCTTCTTTAATTCCTATGATGTTGGGTGTATGGGCTAACTTAGCGGTGGTGCTGGCTTGCAAGTCCATACCGGTTCGATTCGGCACATTATACAAGATGATGGGCAATTTTGATTGTGCCGCAATGCCATTGAAATGTTCAAGCAAGGCGTTTTGAGTTAAGGTCAGGTAATAAGGTGTCGCTATCAGCACAGCATCGGCAGCTAATTCGGCTGCTTGTTGATTGGCTTGAATGACTTTATCTGGATTAATTGCGCCAGTGCCAACAATAACCTTGGTATTGGCGTGTTGACATATATTGACAGCCGATTTAATCAGTGCCGCAATTTCAGTTGTACTTAATAAGACTGATTCGCCCGTGGTGCCTGCAACCACAACGGCATCAGTGCCACATTTGACGTGCCACTCAAGCAGCGCCTGCCATTGTATAAAGTTAATACTGCCATCACCGTGCATGGGTGTGACCAATGCCACCATGCTGCCGATCAGATCTTTGGCTTGAATTTGGCCCATTTTGACTTGTATATATTCAACAAAAGCGCATAATTATATGCTTTTTTTAAATGGGGTGTATTAAACAATGGTTAAAATTAATAATAAAATCTGGCAGCATGAATTCCAATTAACCAATGGAGAGTTGGCTGTATTGAATAAAGTGATCAAAAAATATGCCGTTTTGTATTTTTATCCACGTGCCAACACCCCCGGCTGCACCACTGAGTGCCAGGATTTCAGTACAGAATATACTGCATTTAAAATGCTGGAATGTGAAGTTTTAGGTGTTTCAATGGACAGTTTAAAGAAACAGCAAAATTTCAAAAACAAATATGACATGCCCTTTGAATTGGTGGCGGATGTAGATGAAACCTTGTGCCAGGAGTTTGAAGTTATCAAGGAAAAGAACATGTACGGCAAGAAATTTATGGGTATAGAGCGCAGTACATTTTTAATCAATTCATCGGGTGAGGTTTTACAATCCTGGCGCAAAGTGAAAGTTCCAGGCCATGTGCAAGATGTATTGACCGCTGTCGAAGAATTATAAGACATTTTCGAGTATAATATCGCGCTGATTAATCATAAATAGTGCTTGACCGAGAAAGAATAATCTACTGCGGAAAAGCTGGATTTTGCCAAAATTTTCCATTATTATCGTCAAATAGCGAGCTATTCTCCTCAAAAATACTTCTGGAGAGTATTTTCACGTTAGCCGCGAAGCGGTAAGTATCAAGGACGATACGCATAAATAATGAAAAATTATTGTCTAAAACCAGACTTTCCCTCGCTGCGATTACTTTCTCGGTCAAGCACTATATAAAACAACCAAGGAATAGCAATGAGTCAAAAAATAACAATCATTAAAGGCGATGGCATAGGCCCAGAAATTATGGATGCCACACTGAGAGTTTTAGATCATTTGGATTTAGACTTCAGTTATGACTACCAACAAGCTGGCTTAGCTGCTTTGGAAATTGTTGGTGATTTGTTACCACAAGAAACATTGGATGCCATTGCGGAAAATAAAGTTTGTTTGAAAGGACCTTTGACAACGCCAGTAGGCAAAGGTTTTAGTTCAATCAATGTGGCCATGAGAAGACATTTTAAACTGTATGCCAATGTGCGCCCGGTGGTGACTTTTGAGGGCACTAAGGCCCGTTACAGTGATATTGATATATTGACCATCAGAGAAAATACCGAAGGTGCGTACTTGAGTGAAGGGCAAACCATCAATGAAGACCGCACGGTGGCAGAATCTAAAATAGTTGTGACCCGTGAAGCGTCTGAGAAAATTGTTAATTACGCATTCAAAATAGCCCGGAAAGCAGGGCGTAAAAAAGTAACCGCTGTACACAAAGCCAACATCATGAAAACCACTTCAGGCTTGTTTTTAGAAGTGGCACAGGAATTGGCCAAAGACTACCCTGATATTGAGTTTAATACCTTGATTGTTGACAATACGTGTATGCAATTGGTGATGAATCCAAGCCAGTTTGATGTGATTGTGACTACCAATTTATTTGGCGACATAATTTCAGACCTGTGTGCGGGTTTAGTTGGTGGCTTAGGTATGGCGCCAGGTGCAAATATTGGCGAAGATGTGGCCATGTTTGAGGCCGTTCATGGTTCGGCACCAGACATTGCTGGTAAAAAGATTGCCAACCCAACGGCATTGGTTTTAGCGGCTGCTATGATGATTGAACATTTGGGTTTTGTCGATAAAGCGCAAAGAATCAGATTGGCGATTAAAGCAACATTGCTTGCAAAGGATCGTTTGACGGGTGATTTAGGTGGTTCTGCACACACAGCAGAATACACAGATGCCGTCATTTCAAGACTATAAGAAGCTCAAGGTCACTTTAAATTGTGACGTACTGTTGTGTTTTTGCAACAAATTGCTGTAAATTATGTGATATTTCCTATCTTTTAGTGATGAAAAATTGACATTGTGTTGTTTTTTTGACATCATTGCGCACAAGGCGAAATATTATTTAAATGTTAAGAAAACTCATCAAAATCACATTATTTATGACTATGATTCAGTTGTTGGCTACTCAGGTTGCCACTGCTGCTAATCGGTTATGGTTCAATGCGGCTGCTATTTCACAAAATAACAGCGTGACTATTGAACTTGATGGCACCATGGAGCTGGGTCATTGGCGCACTAATATTGCCAAACGCATATACCCTAATTTTTATTCAGATTTACAACTATCAGCTGCTGACCAGTTTGCTGATGCCTTGATCTTTCAAGGTGCAAAACTGTATTTCAACGCCAAACGATTCAACGAGATCAGTGAATTAACCGATGGTAAGTCATACTTTTTTACTTTCGATTACGATCAATCACATTTACAGCCCATCAGTTTTCAAGAGTCGCCGTTTCAATTCGATCAGTTGTTACTGCGTGACAACGACACATTCAGCCGCAGTATTTTTGCGCCAGGTATCGCTTACCGAGCGAATGATGATTCTGAGTTGAGCCTGGCAGTAGTATTTGCACAACAAAATTATTCAGACATTAATTTCTTAGCTTCTGAAATTAATGGCTTTGACCAACTAGATTTATATGCGGTCAGTTACACCGAGACCAGCAACGGACTGGGCTTGAATTTAGGTATGTCTCAACAATTCTTTGGCAGGTTTACTGTAGATACCCAATATCAATCAAAAATTGATATGGATGGTTTTAGTCGTTTGTTGGGTGTGCAGGCCGATCCAGCAGACTTTGATATACCAGAACAAATCAATCTGTCTTTGGGGTTTGATTTAACCAGTAAAAATTCTGTCACTTTCAAAGCAACACACAATTATTACAGTGACATCAATGCATTTGTTAGTCGCTCATACCCCAGTATATTCCTGACATTTTTGAACGACTTAGAAAGCCCAGATTTTCAATGGGCCGATCAAACCGTATACGCCATCAATTTGGCTCATCAATTTGACAGCGGTGCGGTGATAAATATTGAATATTCAGGTCGCCAACAACCGCCAGCCACTGATGCTGATTTGACCACCATTTTGGAAGCAATTTCGGCACCGTATAGTGTTAGAGTCGGATTGAACACACCCTTACTAGGTGGTGAGTTGGATTTGTATGCCAGTTACGCTTCCAAGCCGCTTAATTTTGGTCGCACCGATTTTGGTAGTGTCAGTGATGAATTGAAAGGCAAGCATGCTGAAGCCGTGTTGTCTTGGCTTTACACTTTTTAAAAACCTCAGTATTTTATGCAGGGTGTTCAAGCGCCTGTCAGTAATCATATCGCCGGGTTAATCGGCAACGCTCAAAAATAAATTCTCATCTTAATGTATTCGAGCCTATAATCTCAGCCATGAACGTAATTTCAAGTTGGTTTAAAAGAAACTTTTCTGATCCGCAAATCGTCATCTTGATTTCTGTACTGATCTTAGGTTTTGTATTCATCATTTATTTTGGTAAGCCGTTGGCACCGTTTTTAACCAGTATTGTGGTGGCATATTTACTGGAGAGTGTCATTACACGTTTGGAAAAACTTAAATTCCCTAGGGTTTTGGCCGTTGGTTTGGTGTTTCTGGTTTTTGTAGCCTTGATGTTGGTGTTGATTATTTGGTTGGTGCCTAAATTGACCAGCCAAGTCTCACAATTAGCACAAGCCATGCCCGCTTATATTTCAACAGGATTAGACTTTCTCAGAACCCTGCCCGATAAGTACCCCAATATAATCGAACCTTCGCAAGTTCAATCGGTGATTGCCAGTGTGACCAATGAAATGACTAAATGGGGGCAAAACATTTTAGGTAAAACTGTTTCATCGGTATTCAGTGTATTCTCAATCGCGGTGTTTTTGGTGGTGATGCCAATCCTGGTTTTTTTCCTTTTGAAAGATAAAGCAGTCATTATTGCCTGGTTCAGACAGTTCATTCCTAAAGACTCAAAACTCACTTTGTCAGTATGGCATCAAGTTGATGTGCAAATTGGTAATTATGTCCGCGGTAAAACTTTTGAAATTCTGCTGGTGGGATTAACCAGTTACATTGTGTTTGTCTTTTTGGATTTAGACTATGCCATATTGTTGGCAACTTTAACGGGCTTTTCTGTGTTGGTGCCGTTCATTGGCGCAGTGGCTGTTACAGTACCTATTGCACTGGTAGCATTTGTGCAATTCGGTTGGACTGCACCTTTTGCTTATGTGTTTGTTTCATATGGTGTTATCCAAATGTTGGATGGAAATGTGCTGGTGCCTTGGCTGTTTTCTGAGGTCAATAATTTACACCCTGTGGCAATCATTGTAGCGGTGTTGTTTTTTGGCGGTGTCTGGGGTTTTTGGGGTGTGTTTTTCGCCATTCCTTTGGCCACATTGGTTACAGCCATTCTGGAGTCTTGGCCAAAAACCATCGTCAACCCACAGTCAGAAGCTTAGTTTTTATTTAGGCCAGGTGTGATTGAGGTTAGGGTTTAGGCGCCGAGTATTTGATCTAATTTTCCAGCACGGTTTAATGCATATAAATCATCGAAGCCACCAACGTGTTGATTATTGATGAAGATTTGTGGCACGCTGGTGCGGCCAGATTTTTCCATCATTATTTGCCTTTGTTGACGGTCTTGGTTAACTCGAATTTCTTGGTAGTCTAAATTTTTGTTTTTCAATAATTGTTTTGCCGCACTGCAATAGGGGCACATCAAGGTACTGTAGATAAGGATTTCGTGGTTATTTTTAGATTCGGTATTCACGGGGTAGTTCAGGGCCTCCTTAGGCTCACATGCAATGTTTAGGTTTAGGTAATCCAGCATGTTTACTGGCTAGTCTGACGGGACCATCTGGATACAAGCGGTATAAATACCTTGAGTCAATTGAGTCATCTAATTTACTTCGCAGCACTTTAATTAACAAACGCATCGGTGGCGTGTCGCCAGTCTCATCGTAAATTTTTTGAACTGCATCAATAAGCGACCAATGGGCTTCGGTCAAATCGATCTGATCAGTGGCGGCCAATTGAATCGCCACATCGTGACTCCACAGCTGGCGATCTGCTAGGTGGCCATATGGGTCAGTTGCTATAGGTGTTACTTCCATGCCAAGGTGTTTTTGTGTTCAATGATCAATGTCAGCCATTGGTCGTTATTAATTTCATGACGGCTAATATTGGGGTTGGGTTGATTGTTTACAAGGTGCCAGGTGTGCTCTGAGTCGTGTAGGTTTTGTGTTAACCAATGCTTGTCACTAGATTCTATATTCCCATAAATGACTATACTGTCTTGCTTGCCGATTAAATCTAAATGACTTTTGAAGTGTCTGCGATCTTGCCAGTGACAGAGGTGCAATGTATTCATAGCAACAAATCCATTTCAGTTTTCAAAGCATCAAAAGTTGGTTTGTCGATTAGCTGACAGTGTATGTCGGCAGCAGAATCCATGTGCTGGTTATCCAGATTCAGTTGGTAAAATGCTTCGACTCCAAATAACTTCAGCGCCAACCATTGTTTCTGTATTTCCGCTTCAGCCATTATAGATTTGAATGCATGGTCAACAAAAACTACATTGACTTGGTGTTCGAAATTCAACAAAGCCAAGCACAACAAATAACTGTGCTCCAATTGTTGTTTCGATAAGTGGTCGGTGATAATCATTGATACCTTCATCAGTTTAATTCCACCGTTTTATCAGCCGCTTCAACAGCCTGCACCCAGCTACCCAAGCTGACAACTTCAAAACCTTCGATTTGGCTGGCTAAAGAGCTGAGTTGGTGCTCCTCGGTAAGCGTGCTACACAGTTGCAAAGTCGTTTGTGTGCTGCGCTGCCAATGTTGCCACTGTTTGAGGTGCTCTGGGCTTTGAATGACTTTAACCGCGCATCCATAAAAGAACACGGTATTAATTACATGACCACTTGCGGATATGCGCGTGGCCAGTGAGAGTGCATATTGGATACTCTCACGCCATCGAGCTGATGCATTGATCATTAAACAAAATTTCATTGTCATATTCTAACTAAAATCAGGGTCTTGTAAGTAGTGCTTGACCGAGAAAGAATAATCTACTCGGCAACTGCTCCTGCGTTGCCCTAACTAACTGCATCCATGCAGTCGTGCGGAAAGCTGGATTTTGCCAAAATTTTCCATTATTATCGTCAAATAGCAAGCTATTCTCCTCAAAAATACTCCTGGAGAGTATTTTCACGTTAGCCGCGAAGCGGTAAGTATCAAGGACGATACGCATAAATAATGAAAAATTATTGTCTAAAATCAGACTTTCCCTCGCTACGATTACTTTCTCGGTCAAGCACTAAGTATGAAAATGCTTGAAATTGTTACACACAACCACCAAATAATTCATTGTAATGAATTTAACGTGTAATTTATGGTCTGAAGTCTACAATAGTGCTTGACCGAGAAAGAATAATCTACTGCGGAAAAGCTGGATTTTGCCAAAATTTTCCATTATTATCGTCAAATAGCGAGCTATTCTCCTCAAATAATGAAAAATTATTGCCTAAAACCAGACTTTCCCTCGCTACGATTACTTTCTCGGTCAAGCACTACAATATGCAAATGAAAAAACTTTTATTAATTTTTACCATTGTGTTGCTCACGCAGCCAGTTGCTCAGGCTGAGTTTAAATTGCCAGATTTGGGCAACCCCGCTGATCGGGTGTTGTCGGCAGATGATGAACAACGCTATCGCCAAAACATCAAACAACAGATGTATCAATACAATTTTGTCATGACCGATCCGATTGTTGCCAACTATATTTATCATTTGGGTTATCAATTGGCTTCATTTTCAGATAAACCATCACAGCCGTTTGATTTTTTTATGATACCTGCCAATGTCATCAATGCCTCGGCTTATCCAGGTGGTTTGATTGTGGTCTACTCTGGGTTGTTCATGGAAACTGAAAACGAAAGTGAATTGGCGGGTGTGATGGCTCATGAAATTGCCCACGTTAATCAACGGCATATTTCAAGGATGATGGCCAAGCAACAAAAGTCTACTATTCCAATTTTGTTGGGTGTGTTGGCTGCAGTTGCAGCAGCGCAGTCGAGCAACAGTGGTGATGCACCCATTGCCATTGCGGCCAGTATGTCGGCTATTCAGCAACAAATGGCAATTAACTTTACCCGTTATCATGAGTATGAGGCCGACCGAGTAGGTATTAATACATTATATGCAGCTGGTTTGAACCCCGAGGGTATGGCTACATTTTTTGCTAAATTAATGCAAAAAAATCGAATTGATCCACGTTATCAACTACCCGAATACTTGCGCACCCATCCACTTTCATTGAACCGTGTTACCGAAGCACGCAATCGTTTGAAGGCCTTTGACATTGAAGAAGTTAGTGAGTCTGAACTGTATGATTATGTCAAAGAGCGGGTCCGGGTATTAACAGCTGATGAATTCACCGATTTAAATGCCCACTACACCGGTGCACTGTCATCAGATAAAGGCAATCGTGATGCTTTATTTTATGGACAAGCTTTATTGAGATTCAAGGACAATGATTTCGTATCAGCTTGGCAAATATTAAAGCGCATTAATCCATCACCCAGTGTTAGTTACGTGGTTGATTCATTGCGAGTTGAAGTGATGGCACGATTGGACAGCAATCAAGCCAAAATACTAATTGAGCAAATCTTATCAAAGTATCCTGACAATGATGTGGTGTTTGAAACCACTGCTAAACTGCTGTTGCAATCCAAAGAAATGGAATGGGTTGATAAGGCCATTAAACTGACTAGAAAATTGTTGTTATCGCAACCTGAAAACCCGCACTTTTATGATTTACTGTCGATTGCTAATTATAATGCCTTGAAGCCAGTCCAGGCAGGAGAGGCGATGGCCCGTAAAGAACATTTAATGGGGCGCAATTATAGAGCGGTTCGTATTTTGAAAAATTTGAAGAAAGATGATGGCTTGGATTATTACCAATCATCGGAAATTAATGCGTTGATTGCGGCGTATGAACCACTGATCTCTGACCGAGAGCGGCAGCAAGAAATCGCTGCTGATGGGGGTATCAGACGCCGAGGTAATTGATTGCGGTTAATTTAGTGCTTGACCGAGAAAGAATAATCTACTGCGGAAAAGCTGGATTTTGCCAGAATTTTCCATTATTATCGTCAAATAGCGAGCTATTCTCCTCAAATGAGCTATTCTCCTCAAATAATGAAAAATTATTGCCTAAAACCAGACTTTCCCTCGCTACGATTACTTTCTCGGTCAAGCACTAATTTACTTTGAAAAATCATGGCATTTTGATTACAATGCGCGATTAGTTAAAAAATAATGGAAATGTTATGGCACGAGTGACTGTAGAAGACTGCTTAGAAAAAGTACAAAACAGATTTGATTTGGTATTAATGGCGGCCAAAAGGGCCCGCTTGATCGCTAATGGTCAAGAGCCGATGGTTGATGAAAAAAATGATAAACCAACTGTATTGGCTTTGCGTGAAATTGCCGAAGATAAAATCAATGACGAAGTACTGGCTGAGTTGGAATTAGAAGCTAAACGTGCAAGAGAGTTAGAAGCCTGGAATGCAGCTGCTGAAACTCAAGACAATGAAGATTCTGAATAACGTTCAATTCCTAACGATTCATAAAGAGGTTTGGATGTGACTGAGCTGTCATTCACATCTAAAACCATGAGCCACAAAAAAGTTCAAGCGGCTTTTAAAACGCTCAAAGAAAAAACTAACCTTTACCTCAAGTCCGAAGAAAAGTCCAAGCTCCACGAAGCGGTTCACTTTGGTGCTTTTGCGCATGAAAAACAGATTCGTAAATCTGGTGAACCCTATATCACCCACCCGATTGCTGTTGCTACTATATTGGCTGAGTTGCGGGTTGATATAGACACCTTGATTGCTGGCGTTTTGCATGACACTATTGAAGACACCGAAATCACTTACGCGGCCATTACTCAACATTTTAATGCAGATGTAGCTAACCTGGTTGAAGCCGTCACCAAATTAGATAAACTCAAATTCAGAAATCTCAAAGAAGCCCAGGCCGAAACATTTGTCAAAATGTTGTTCGCCATGGCTGACGATATTCGCGTTATCATTATCAAGCTTTCTGACCGAGTACACAATATGCGCACCATTGAGGCGATGAGTGCATCGGGGCAACGCCGCATTTCGCGCGAAACCCTAGATGTCTATGCACCGATTGCAGAAAGAATGGGTCTGAAAGCGATTCAACATGAATTAGAAGATCATGCATTTAAAGCGCTGTATCCGAATCAGTACAAAGCCATTGATAATACTTCCAGAAGCATTGCTGGTAACCGTCAAAAAGCAGTTGAAAAAATTCGCAAGAACATAGAAAAAGCACTGCTTGAATCATCCATGCATGCAGAGGTGACAGGCAGACAAAAATCACCTTACAGCACCTATAAAAAAATTAAATCCAAAGAAGTTGAAATCGAAGAAATTCATGATTTGTTCGGCGTGCGCATAGTGGTCAAAGAGCTCTCGCAATGTTATTTAGCCTTAGGGGTGATTCATAATTTATACCCGCCAAATGAATATGGCTTTAAGGATTACATTGCGGTGCCCAAACAAAATGGTTACCAATCTTTGCATTCTGTGGTTACCGGGCCTTTTGGCATGAAACTAGAGGTGCAAATACGCACCGAAAAAATGGATCAACTGTCAGAGGCTGGCGTGGCTGCGCATTGGCTGTATAAACACAAAGACGCGCAACAAACTCAATCATTAACCAAAGCCAGAAGCTGGCTTAATTCACTGCTTAGAATACAAAAGGATTCAGGCAGTTCGTTAGAGTTCTATGAAAATTTGAAGGGTGATTTAGGTACTGATGAAATTTATGTGTTCACGCCCAAAGGTGACATCGTTCAATTGCCGAGCAAGTCTTGTGTTTTAGATTTTGCTTTTGCTATTCACAGTGCCGTAGGCTCACATGCTGAAAGTGCGGTGGTTAACGGCAATTCAGCCACCTTGTCTCAAGTTTTAGATACCGGAGATACGGTTTCAATTAAAACAGCCAAAGGCTTAACGGTCAATGCAGAATGGTTGCACATAGTGGTCACCAGTAAAGCCAGAACCGCTATCCGTAAAGAACTCAAAGACATCAAGGACGAAGATGCATTGATCCTAGGTCATCGCATGTTGGATCGAGCCTTGGATACCTTTGATTACTCTTTTGAAAAATTGGATCCACGCTCCATTAAACGGGTGTTGAAGCATTATCAGTTGACCAGCATGGATGAGTTATTGAAAGCTTTTGCATTTGGACAATTACTACCATCAATTGCGGCCAGAAAACTGATGCCATTGATGAAACAACGTAAATTGGATAAAGATTACCAACCCAAAGAAGCCTTGATAATTGATGGAACTGAAGGCTCAATTGTCAACTATCCCAATTGTTGTTTGCCCTTACCTGGAGATGACATAACCGGATATTTAAGCCCCGCCAAGGGAGTGGTCATTCATCGCAGTGGCTGTATCAACCTGGCTGATACCCTGAAAAGTTCACCAGAACGTAAGGTGTATTGCAGTTGGAGTGTTAATACCAGTGGTAATTTTAAAACATCTTTAGACATCGATGTGGTCAACCGCACAGGTGTATTGGCCAATTTGGCTTCGGTCATTGCTGGTGAAGATGTGAATATTGTGACCATTGATCAGACCGATCGTGACACCGGTTTCTCACAATTGTTATTTACCGTTGAACTGTCGAGTATGCGACATGCCATTAATTTGATGGATCAGTTACAAAGCCATCGTGAAGTAGTGAACGTAAAACGAGTTTATCATGAAAAAAATAATTAACACTGACAAGGCTCCTGCTGCCATAGGCACCTATTCACAGGCCATTGTGCATGGCAACACATTGTATACCTCTGGACAAATTCCCATTGATCCAGCGACCGGTGAGATGTTACCTGCTGACTTTGAACTCCAAGCTCACCAAGTGTTTAAAAATCTGGCGGCCATAGCTGAAGCTGCCGGTACATCTTTGAAGAATGCCATTAAATTGAATGTATTCTTGCAAGATTTGGAAGATTTTGCCGTATTGAATGAAGTGATGGGCGAATACATTCAAGAACCTTATCCAGCGCGCGCGGCCATTCAAGTGGCGCGCTTACCTAAAGATTCATTGATTGAGATTGATGCTATCATTGCTGTTGGTTGAACTGAAAAAACTGACAAATGGAGTTAACAGAACTTAAAGGCATAGGGAAAACCACTGCAGTAAAATTGCACGAATTTGGTTTAACTGATGTGATGGATTTGTTGTTCCATTTGCCCTTAAGGTATGAGGACAAAACTAAGATCACTCCGATTGATGAACTGGTCGGTTTCAGTTATGTTCAAGTTGAAGGGGAAATCACCAAGTCCTATGTGACTCAAGGCCGACGTCCTATTCTGGTCTGTGAAATTGATGATGGCACCCAGTTCATGCAATTGAAGTTCTTTAACTTCTACTATTCGCAAAAGATTAAAATGAAGACAGGCATGCGGATTCGTGCCTATGGTGAAGTCAAACACGGCATGTATGGTATGGAAATCATCCACCCTGAATTCAGCTTAGGTGATAAACAACCTACTTTGGCCAATTCATTAACACCTATTTATCCAAAATCAGAAGGCATTTCACAAAAGCTATTGCAGAAAGCGGCGGCACAAGCCATTGTTTTGTTGGAACAAGGGGCTTTCCAACTGGATGAACTGTTGCCCGCGAAGTGGTTGTCATCACAGCAAATGCCAACCTTATCTAATGCCTTGAAATTTGTTCATAAACCGCCGCCTGATGCGGATGTGATGCAACTGCTTAGGCACACCCATCCGGCCCAACAGCGTCTCAAGATTGAAGAAATACTGGCTCATTTTCTGGCCATGCACCAAGCCAGAACAGCCGTTCAGCAGCTCAGTGCGCCGGAATTACCGATTGATCATGAACAAAAACAACAGTTGCTGTCTCGTTTACCATTTGAGTTAACCGATGCTCAATCGCGGGTAGTCAATGAAATCCATCAGGATATGGCGCTTAATCACCCCATGCAACGGTTGGTGCAGGGTGATGTGGGCAGTGGTAAAACTGTGGTAGCGGCTTTGGCCATGCAAGCCGCCATAGCCT
>UOFA01000308.1_pt1 | contig 13116 bp, 14 predicted proteins | sample 1988741 | NCBI WGS metagenome assembly UOFA01 (sample SAMEA4712195, study PRJEB27164) | hydrothermal vent metagenome | biome: marine basaltic hydrothermal vent biome; feature: marine hydrothermal vent; material: mineral | place: Pacific Ocean | collected 2011-06-14/2011-07-23 | depth 1719 m
ACATTAAGGCTGGCCTCTTGGGTGATGGATGATTGTTTGCACAACCAGTTTATCACTTGGTCAGTCTTAACTTTGTATTTTATTTATATAATTCAATAGCTTAGCTCTTAAGTAAGTGCCATTAGGGTCTGACCCCTTTTAATCCAAGTGGCGAGTTTCATCGTCCATGAATTCTTGTAGCAGCGATTTCATGTCTCGCATAAAAAGACTTGAAACCAGAATTTGGGCTATATAGTGCTTGACCTTGAGTGTTTTTTTTGTTGTATCTATTGGGCCTGAACTGTCCTTGTATTGCACGGTTTAATTTTTTTGTAAAGCTTGAATCGGATCCAATTCAGCGGCTTGTTTGGCTGGGTAGTATCCGAAGCCCACACCGGTAATCAGGCAAACACCTACAGCTAAAATAATAGAAAAGATGCTCCATTCAACCGGCCAATTGGCAAACGATTGGATGATAAAGGACAGCACAATGCCCATGATAATCCCCAGCACCGCCCCGACTGCAGCAATGGTGGCACTTTCTATCAGGAACTGATTTTTTATATCAGCTTTGCGAGCACCCAGCGCGCGTAACAGTCCAATTTCTTTGGTTCGTTCAAGCACAGTGGCCAGCATGATATTCATGATACCGATGCCGCCGACCAACAATGAAATACCAGCGATACTCGACATCACGATGGTGAAGATTTGTTGGGTTTGGTTTTGTTGGTTTAATAATGATGCGGGAACCACGATTTGATAATCATCAATGTTACCGTGACGACGTTTCAGCAGACGATCAATGGCAATAGATGCCACCTGAGGTTTAATGGATTTATCTAAGCCGACTCGAATGGTATCTAATTGGCTCTCCAGCATTTCTAGTTTTAAGCGTTTAAACGCAGTTTCAACTGGCATGAATATCTGGTTGTGTTCAGCACCCAGTTTGATGCCTTGTATTTCATCTTTAGACAACTCATCTTTTTTCAATACACCGATAACTTCAATCCATAAATGATTGACTTTAATCCGCTGGCCAATGATGTCTCCAGCTGTATCACTGGTAGGAAATAATTGAGCGGCCACTTCTGAGCCAATCACTGCAACTTGGGCGAAGGAGTTGTTGTCATCTACATTGAACAAACGACCTTGAGAGACTTTTAAATTTGCCATTTCAAAACAACTGGGTGAAATGGCTTTAACGGCTCCATCCGAATTGGCATTGATTGAAAACAAACTCCAGGTTTTTAAGGTTTTTTCACCACAGGTTTTTTCTATAAATGGTAGGCTGTCTTGTAAGGCTCGCACATCATTTACCGATAAACCCAGGGTGTCTTCACGAATCTCTTTCAAGGTTTCTTGATCAAAGGTTTTTTCTTCAATTACCAAGTTTCGCAAACCCATTTTTTCAATCAGTCGAGTGGCTTCAGCTTTAGCGCCTTCACCGATGCTCAGCATGGCAATAACGGCGCCAACTCCAAATACCATGCCCAACAAGGTCAAGAGTGTACGTAATTTGTGATGCAGCATCTCGGAGATGGCATGTTTAAAATTAATGCTCAAGACATTCATGATTCAGTCTCCGTTTCCTTGCTGAGCGGTTGGCTCAGGGCAATCACGTCGCCTCCATTTAAGCCTGATTCGATGGTGCATAAACTTGAACTACAAAAGCCAGTAGTGATAGGCGTTTGGGTAAAATCATTGCCTTTTTGAAGATAAACCCAGGCACTGTCCTGTGCTCTGAAAATGGTTTGAATAGGTACCACCAAACCTAACTCTTGTTTTTCAACATGAATACTTGCTGCCAGCCTTTGGCCTGGTTTAAGTTGGTCATTGTTAGCCGCATCCAAAGCAACTAATACGGTAAAATATTTGACTGGATTATCACGTTCTTTGGGTTGTGCAGTTTGACTGATTGAACTGACAGTGCCTTTGAATAAACTGTCTGGGAAAGCGTGTAATGAGACATCTACGGTCACGCCTTCTTTAATACCAATGGCTTCGACCTCTGGTACAAAAATTTTGGCTTGCATCTGACTTAAATCAGGCAGAGACGCCAGTTTAGCCCCAGGAAATACTGACTTACCTGGTTCTGGAAGAGAACCATCCCAACTGGGTTCTAAGACGAACAATCCAGCATGAGGTGCCACCATTTCAAGGGCACTCAAACTGGCATTGTTCATTTCTAATTTGGCTTCTTGAACCTGTGTTGAACTTTCAAGGACTGCTTTTTCAGTTTGAGATTTCTCTTCAAAATTGACTTCAACTTTATCAATGTGATCTGATTTAGCTTTTAAAAACTCTTCATTATCACCTGCTTCAATCATTTCTATTTTGGTATACAGCAAGGGGTCATCAATGTTGAATTGTTTGGCCAGTTCATATTCATAGTCGATGACTTGTGATTCTGCACTGAAGGAGAATTTATTGTTGCCAATTTCGCGGTCTTTCGACATCATTGAATACATCAGTTTTTGAATTTCAAAGTTGGTTTCATCCACTTCAATTTGAAAGGCTGAACCATCAAATCTAGCCACCACATCACCTGCTTTGACTGCAGTAAACTGGGGCATTATCCAAGCCAGTGTTTGTGGCCGTCTGGACGTGGCTGGTGCAGTAATGGGTGTTGATTTAACCGCCTCAAGTTCACCTTCGGCATAGATTTCAAACAGCACTTTATCTTCAACCACTTGAATCACAGGTGTACTGAGTTTTTCTTCATTGCTACATGACATTAAAAGTATGGCCATACAAATAATTAAACTTATTTTACTCATGAGGGTTCTGCCAGAACGGTGGCTTTGATACTCATTCCAGGGCGCATGATTTCTAAATTAAGGTCATCAATGGTAACCACGGCATCAAGAATTTTAGAGGGTTGGTTCTTAGATTTGGTGCGAACCACTTTTGATAAAGACTGGATGCTGCCAGTGAATTCTAAATCTGGATAGGCATCCAGAATAAATCGAACTTTTTGGCCTTCTGCAATCCGAGACATGTCATTTTCTTTGATTTCTAATTGCGCGATGATTTGATCCAAATCCGCAACCTCTACAACTCTCATGCCGCCCCAGACTGAGTCCCCAACTGCAAATTTATTGTTCTGCCAATCTACTTGATGCATCACGATGCCTTTGCGTTTGGACATGATGCGCATTTTTTTAATTGATTTTTTTAACTCAGCCACTTCAGCTGCCAGTTTAGAGATGTTGGCGTTTAAGATTTCAATTTCAGTCAACAATTTTTCTTCATTTAACTGGCGGTCATCAATGGCATGTTGATACTCAAGTTGAGCCAATTGATAATTCAATTGGTTTTCCTCATAATCGTTCATCGCTATGACACTTTTAGGTAATTCAGCTTTGCGCTGTGCTTTATCAAACATCATTTTCTTTTCTTCTATTGCCAAGTCCTTATTTTGCAAGGTTTCAACTTTTCCTGCTTGGGTGTTTTTCAATTCAGACTCTTTGATGTTGAGCTTGCCTTGTCTGTCCATGAGACGTTCTTTGAGTTGGTCAGTCTTAAACATTAATACCGGTTGCCCCGGGCTGACTTGGCTGCCATCTGGTGCTATGAATGCAATGGTGTATTGCCAAATTCGGCGTACTTTTGGTGGTGAAAAACTATCCGTTTCAACGGCTTTTAATTCACCATTGGCAGAAAAATCTTTGGCCAAGCTTGGCTGTGTACCCAGTATCAATAATAATAGAATCAGATGTTTCATTTCATGCCCCAGTTAATGTAATTAAGGCACTCATGCCCGGTAATAATGGAATTTTATCAGCGTCTATTAAATTGATATCCACTTCATAATACAAGCCATTACCCCAATCTTTCTTGTCACGGCCACCAGCAGAAACTTCAGTGATTTCTCCGTTAATCAGAATGTTAGGTAAAGCATCGAACGCAACCGAAACAGCTTTACCTTTGCTGATTTTAGGTATATCAATGGCATTGACCCATGCTTTGACTTTCATGTCATGTTTTTTTGACACTTTGAGAATTTCCATGCCACTGTTGGCCTGGTCACCGGTTTGATACTTGCTGCCTGTATGTGGATGAGTGGCGTAAATCACATAGCCTGATTGAGTGGCATTGATGGTCATGGTGTCTAATTGGTTCTGCCAGTAGGTCAGATCTTTTAGTTTTTGTTGCAAACCTAAATCGACTTCAACTTTTTTCTCTTGTTGTTTTTGTTTAATGGATTTGAGTTCATTTTCTGACTCACTGAGAACTTTGATTGATTTTTTCAGTGTCAGTTGGCGTTCTTTGAATTCAAGCTCACCAATAAAATCAATTGGTACATCAGCTTTGAGTTGAGCCACTTTTCGAGCCACTTTGGCTTTTTCGTAGGCCAGTATGGCGTTGTTAAAATCAATCTGTACTTGAATCAGGTCTCGTTTTGAACTGGCTCCGTATACATCAAGCTGTTCAGTTTTGCTTTCGATGGTGTTATCTAATTCACTGCCATCGATGCGAACCAGGAAATCCCCTTCGTTTACAAAGGAACCTTCATCGATCATTTCACTTATTTTTGCTTGCCAACCTCTGACCTGAGGCATGTTGACTGCTTGTGTTTGACCGGATTCAACCATGCCAGTAAACATTTCTGCATGGCTGCTTGAGGCTAAAAGTAATAACAATACTATTTTATTCATGCGACTATCTTCCCGTCTAAAAATTGAATGGTGCGACCGGCATTCATCGCAATGTCAGGTTCATGGGTGACCATTACTATGGTTTGACCGGCTTCGTTGAGTGTTTTCAACAGATCAATAATTTGTTGTGAAATGGCACTGTCTAAATTTCCTGTGGGTTCATCCGCCAATAACACCGCCGGCTCATTGATTAAGGACCGCGCAATGGCAACCCGCTGTATTTGACCACCTGACATTTCATTGGACATGTGGTGCATGCGATCGCCCAAGCCCACTTGATGCAACAGTTTTTTGGCTCGATCTTCACCACCTTGTTGTTTTTCCGGGGAAGCAAAACGCAAAGGCACCATGATATTTTCCAAAGCACTTAAACGGGGTAACAAGTGAAAACCTTGGAACACAAAACCAATATGATCATTGCGAATCTTTGATAATTCATCGTCATTCAAGGAGCTGACATCTTGGCCGGCTAATTTGTATTGACCGGATGTCGGTTTATCCATACAGCCTAATATATTCAACATGGTTGATTTACCAGAACCGGAACGACCCATGATGGCGACAAACTCGCCGGTATCTATACTTAAATCCACTTGATCTAAAGCGGTGATGGTTTCACCTTGTGTTTGGTATATCTTTGATATTTTTTTTAAATCTAACATCATTGATTGGGTCCCCGGTAATGAATCATTAGAATAATTAATACAGCCACTGCCCAACAGTGTCAAAAGTAAGGTTAGTTTGAGTCACGCAACCTTAACAAAGTTCAAACATTGTATTAACAAATTGTACACAAACTAGTGAAAACTAGTAATTTTAGGGTATGCAAAGTGCCAATACGGTGCTGAGTTCGGTAAAAAACACATTATCTTCAGGAATTAAACCATGAGCAAACCAGGGTGACAATACAATCCAAAGACCTAATAGAATGATAAAAGTACCAGAAATTGACCGCAACCATGTGCCTTTACTGCCTGCCATTAGATGCCGCATCACCAGTTGAGAAAACAACAAGGGCAAAACCGTACCAAGCCCAAAGAACAGCATGAAACTGGCGCCACGGAACACATCGGCTGTGGTGGCGGCAATGATTAACATGCCATACAACAGGCCGCAAGGGATTAAGCCCCACAGCATGCCTTTGAAAAATACTGCGCTGCCAGAGTTGGCTTGTTGTATCTGTTTGAGTTTGTGGCTGACTTTGGGCCAAAAAGGCAATGGTTTTTGTATCACCAGCCATTTGGCTCGATCTTTAAAGATAATCACCACACCTGAGAGTATCAACATACTGCCCATCAAAACCCGCAAAAAGCCACCCCAAACACCTAAATCAAGCTGGATGCTGGCGCCTTGAATCACACCAGCAAACAACGCACCCAATAAAGTGTAAGTGGCGACCCGGCCTAAATTGGTTATTAGAGTCCGAAGGATGTTTTGTTTTTGACAGATCACTGCACACAATCCGCCGCACATGGCGATGCAGTGGAAGCCAGAGAAAAATCCAATCATCAACGGTGTGATGGCAGACAGCATCAATCAATCCTTTTGTTCAGTATCATCTGTGGTTTTTTCAGCCAAGGCTTCGGTTTTTTTGTGCATGAAAGGTTCGTTGTCATCATCCAAGATGGAGTAGGCTGGGCTGTCTAAATCATCAAATTGATTTTTATTGATCGCCCAAATCAGTGACCAGACCGCAAAACCGACCAATACCAAACTGAGTAGCACCAACACAAATACCATGTTCATTTAATATTAACCTCAGCTACAACAAACGTCGTGAATTAAACACCACCAACAAGGAACTCAATGACATGCCAATGGCCGCCATCCAGGGTGCCAGTAATCCCATCATCGCTATCGGTGTGACACTTAGATTATATACCAATGACCAAGTCAGATTCTGCTTGATGATGGTGTTGGTTTTGGTTGAAACGGTAATCGCTTGTTGAATTGGTGCCAAGGACTTGCCCAGTACAATCATGTCAGAGGCTGAGTGGGCTAAGTAAGCGCCTTGTTTTAAACTGATTGAAACATCTGCTTGTGACAGCACCGGCGCATCATTCACGCCATCACCCACCATCACGCAGGTATGGCCCAATTGTTGTTGGCTGGCAATGTGGTTGATTTTATCTTCGGCTTTGAGGCCACCATAATGTGCTCCAATGGCTAGTTTTTGTCCCCAGTTGGTCACTGTGACTGGTTGGTCGCCACTGATAATGGTCTGGCTTTTACCTTGTGCAGTTAAGCTTTTTAGTAAATCTGTGACACCAGTTCTGATCGGCACTTGTAACTCATAAACCGCCACCAACTGCTGTTCACAGGCTAAATAGATTTGGGTTAAACCAGTGTTGGTTTTAAGTTCAGGTAGGTTGACTGACAAGGTATTTAGCCATTCAGCGCTGCCCATAAACCATTGTTTTTCATCGGTGCTGCGGGAGGTGTTATCTGCGATCTTGCCGCTGACTCCGCGTCCGGCTACTTCCTTGGCATCCTGCATTACAAGTGGCTGGTGGTGCTGAAAAGCTGAAGCAATTGGGTGGTTACTGATTTGTTGTAAACCAGCGGTAATGGTGGCCAACTCTGCATCGCTGTGAGCTGACAATTTGTGGGTGTTTTCGATGGACAATGTTTCATCTGATAAGGTGCCGGTTTTATCAAAATACCAGTGTTTAATTTTGGCCAGTTGGGTGATGGCCTCGGTATTGTTGACTAACACACCGTGGTTTAACAAATTAACTCCAGCAGCGGTCAAGGCGGTCGGTGTGGCCAGTGATAAAGCACATGGGCAGGTGGCAATCAACACCGACAGCAAAACAGCCATTAATACATCCGGTTGTTCAAGCCCGTACCAAAAAACAGTGCCCAAGGCTAAAAGTAAAACCACAGCAATAAAATAACTGGCAATTTGATCAACCAATTGCAAATTGGCAGGTTTCTTACTTTGGGCCACCTCCATCAAATCAGCCAGTTTGGCTAAAAAACTGTCTTGGTTATTGACTGTGGTGATGAAAGTTAATTCGCCATTGGTTAATCGGGCGCCAGCATAAACCAGATCATCAGCTTGTTTATCGACCAGTTTTGATTCGCCGGTTAAAACCGCCTCGTTAACTTGTCCAAAACCTTTTATGACTTGGCCATCGCAAGGAATCACATCACCGGCTTTGACCTGTAATTGATCGCCTTTGGTGACTTGATTTAATGGCACGATTTCAGTTTTTTTTGCCGAATGAACTGCCGGGTTGATCAGACGTTGTGCGCTGACTGGCACCAGCGCAAATAAGGATTCACGAACATTCATGCCTTGGTGTCGAACTTGTGACTCCACATAGCGACCCAGTAACAAGAAGAAGATAAACATGCTCATCGAATCAAAGTAAACATGGCCTTGCTGTTTAAAACTAAAATACAAGCTGACGAAATAGGCCAAGCTGATGGACAGCGCCACAGGTACATCCATGCCCAGGTGCTTGTTTTTAATGTCACGAATGGCATTACGCACAAAGCTTTGACCCGAGTAAAAGTATACACCGGTAGCAACCAACAAACTGATCATCAGGAAGAAGCGCTGGATGTGTGGCGTCACCGTGAATTGTTCGGGTGAGTATAAGGGCACCGCCAAAGTCATGATAAACATCATACCAAAGCCTGCCACCACGATTTTTTTCAGCTGATCTTTGCGGGCATCATCAGCTGGGTTTTCAGCGCTGTTTTGTTGTAAAGGCTGATAGCCCAATTGTTGAATTTGGGTAAATATTTCACTCAGCTTGATGCGCGCAGGATCAAAGTCAAGTTGCATATTTTGTGTCACTGTGTTGATACGTAGATCTAAAATACCTGTCCGGTTGTTCAGGACTTTTTGTAACAACCAACCACAGGCACTGCAATACATGCCTTCTATTTTGATGGTTACTTGATGTGAGCCACCTGGGTATTGACGGGTCAGTTGATCAAATACTTCAGTGGTATCTAAATGCTGCCATTGGTCAGATTTGATGGTGCTTTCGACTTGTTCACCAGGTAATTGACCTTCGCGATACTGATAAAAAACCTCGTGGTCATTGTCGCTCAAAAAAATAGCCACAGCCTGACAGCCTATGCAGCACATCGGTTGTTGTTGCCCAGCAATATGAGCGGTTAACTGGCACCCTTTTGGAACCGTCTCACCGCAGTGAAAACAGGTGGGCACGTTCAGTCTTGTCCGATTTGGAATTTATTCTGTTTAACGATCACTTGGGGTGCGTTTTGATAGGCTATGTAGACCGTATATAGACCGGCTACAACAGCTGATGCCGGTAGCGATAGCATGAACCACAACCATGGGTATTTATACCAGGGTAGATTTTTATATTTGTTGTGAATTTTGGTGCTGTGTTCGTTGGTATTGTTGTATTTTTGCTTATTCATTTATCATATCCAAAATATTTAACTTGCTCTGAAGCTGCTTCGGAGTCATCGCCGGTTTTGACCACAGTGACTTTGATGGTGTGTATTTTTTTGTTGGCCAGTTTTTTGTTGGCTTTGATTTTTATCGGAACGGTCACTAACTGACCTGGGTCGGCTGCGATGATGGTTTTATTCAGGCCCAACTCAACCTCTAAGCCCGCAATGCCGGTTGCGGTCACTTGGAATTGTGCGCTTGTTGTGCCTTTGTTCATGACTTTTAAAGTGTATACATTTTCAATGGTGTTTGCATCCACAACCCGGTAAAAAATGTTGCGATCAGGTATCACGTTCATGTCTATGGCACTGCGGTTAACCAAGGCAATGCCGAATGATGAAACCAAAGACAACAAGATAATGAAATAAATGATGATTCGCGGCCGCAGTATATGAGTTGGCCTGCCTTCCAGGGCTTTTTCTGTGGTAAATTTAATCAAGCCTTTAGGCATGCCGCTTTTTTCCATCACTTCATCACAAACATCAATACAGGCAGCACAAGCGATACATTCATATTGCAGGCCATCACGGATATCAATGCCAGTGGGGCAGACTTGGACGCATAGGGTGCAGTCAATACAATCACCCGGAGCTTCTGATTCACGGCGTTTTTTACCACGCATTCTGGGTTCGCCACGTTGTTCGTCATACGAAATGATCAGTGTTTCCTTGTCGAACATGGCGCCTTGGAAGCGGGCATAGGGACACATGTATAAACACACTTGTTCACGCAGAAATCCAGCATTCCCATAGGTTGCAAAAGAGTAGAAAAATAACCAGAACATTTCCCATGGGCCCAAGGTCCATTGCCACACATGCATCGCCAGTTCTTTGATGGGGGTGAAGAATCCAACGAAGGTAAAACCCGTCCACAAGGCAAAAGTAATCCATAAAAATTGTTTGTTGAACTTACGCAGTATTTTCTCACCGGTCCATGGCCCTTTGTCCAGTTTCATGCGTTTGTTGCGATTGCCTTCTGTCCATTGTTCCAACCAGATAAACACTTCGGTCCAAACCGTTTGTGGGCAAGCAAAACCACACCACAGGCGGCCAGCTAAAGCGGTGAAGAAAAACAGCGCAAAGGCCGCAATGATCAACATCAAAGCCAAAAAGATGAAATCCTGTGGCCACAGGGTAATGCTAAAAATGTGAAACCGTCTTTGCGGCAAATCAAACAGTATGGCTTGTTCACCGGCCCAAGTTAACCAAGGCAATATATAAAACAAACCGAGCAACACCCAGACAGCCAGTTTGCGTTTAAACTGAAAGCGGCCCTTGACCTCACGCGGATAGATTTTTTCTTGGGCTTTATATAAGCTCAGTTCAACTGGCTTGCCTATTTTGCCAGAAGTGTTTTGGTTAGACATATCAGTGGGTTAAGCGTTGGGGTTGCGTTTAGCTAAGCGAGTTCTGGGCAAAGCCAGCACCAAACCACTGAATAAAGCCGCAGAAAAGGTAAAAACCCAGAAAAAAACAAACCCCAAAGCGTAACCCTGCAAACGGGTGATGTTCATAGCAAAACTGGATAACTGCCCCAAATAGGCAGGGTCAAACAGGGCAAAAAACACCATGGATTGAACCGCAGCGGTAAAAAATGATGCCCACAGCACAATGGCCATGCGCCGCCAAAATATACGTTTGATTTGGCGGGCATTAAAACCTTGGTTGTTTATAACTGGTTCAGTACCCATGATTTAATTCAAATATTGATTATTGGTTGCTCAGAGAATATACATAAGCCGCCACCACCTTGATGCGATTTTCATCCAAAATATCTTGCTGTGCTGGCATGTTGCCAGTCAAACCTTCATACAAAGCGGTTTCGATGATTTCATGTGAGCCATATACCCAAATATCATCAGTTAAATTCGGTGCGCCAAACATGTCTTGACCTTTGCCATCTGGACCATGGCAAGCGGTACAAAATAGTCCAAACTTAGCCTCACCCTCAGCAGCCAATACGGCATCATGATCAATGCCGGATAAACTTCTGACATACGCGGCCACTTGTTGGGTGCCATCTTCGCCCAAAGCCGGAGCAAAAGCAGGCATCACGCCCATGCGGCCATTGGTTAGGGTGGTCATAATGTCGCTGTGTTCGCCTCCCCAGTTCCAATCATCATCGGCCAGATTAGGAAAGCCCACAACGCCTTGAGCATCTGAGGCGTGGCATTGTGCGCAACTATTGGCAAAAATTCTTTGTCCGATTAACATGGCTTTTTCATCTTTAATCATTTCTTCAATCGGTTTATTGATGAAGCCAGAAAATGACTTGTTACGAGCATCTGTGACGGCAGCATATTCGGCTTCAAACTTGTTGATTGAAGTCCACTCTTTACTGCCTTTGTAATTACCCAAGCCTGGATAAAGGTATAAATAAACCACTGAAAATACGATGGTTAGCACAAACAACCACAACCACCAACGTGGCATAGGGTTATCCAGTTCAGTTAAGTCTTCATCCCAGACATGACCAGTGGTGTTATCGGCTCTTTTATTAACTTTCTTTTTAGAGGTGGCCAATAACAACCACAAATAAGCAATGATGTGAGCGATGACTACAATAATCACAGTCCAATGCCAAAAAGCACTCATTTGATTTCTCCTTTAGTCTGCTTATCCGTATTGTTGGTTATTTGATCGTCGTCTTTTAATGCCATGCGTGACATTTTATCAAATTTACTTTTATTACTTTTACTCCAAGCCCAGGCCACGATGCCTAAAAACACCACCAACATAATGCCTGTATAAATTCCGTTAATCATGATGTTCTCCTCATTGGTAACTCTTGGGCATGGCAGTGCCCAAATCTTGTAAATAAGCAACCAGTGCGTCCAGTTGGGTTTTATCCGTTAAACTGGCTGCAGCATTGGCAATCTCGTCATCCGAGTATGGGTGACCCAACCTTTTCAATACTTTCATGCTGGCTACTGTTTGTTCAACATCAACCGGTGTCTTAGCCAACCACGGATAACCAGGCATATTCGATGTAGGAACCACTGCACGAGGATCAATCAAGTGAATTTCATGCCACTCGTTGGAATAACGACCGCCAACCCGAGCCAAATCAGGCCCCGTTCTTTTTGAACCCCATTGATGGGGTCGGTCATAAACCGATTCACCTGCCACAGAATAATGTCCATAGCGCAGGGTTTCATCAACAAACGGCCTGATTTGTTGTGAATGACAGTTATAACAGCCTTCTGATACATAGACATTTTGGCCAGCCAATTCCAGTGGGTTGCGCGGCTCTAAACCTTCAACGGGTTCAACCATACTGGCCTGTGACATCAGCGGTACAATTTCAATGATGCCAGCGAAGCTGATAACGATTGCCACCAGCACGCCCATCAAACCGATGTTTTTTTCTATTTTCTCATGCTTGCTCATGCGCCCACTCCTACAGCTTCTTCAGCTTCTTCACTGTTTTCGCCTGCTGCTTTTTTGCCTTTAATTGTTTTCCAAACGTTATAGGCTTGAATCACTGCACCCACCAGGAACAATACACCACCAACCAGTCGAATCACATAATAAGGATAAGTCGCTTCGATACTCTCTACATGGCTGTAGACTAAAGAGCCATTGGCATCCACCTCACGCCACATCAAACCTTGCATCACCCCAGCAATCCACATCGAAGTGATATAAAGCACAACACCCAAGGTAGCAATCCAGAAATGAACATTAATCAACTGAGTGCTGTACATACCATCTCGCCCCCATAACCTGGGAACCAGTGTGTATATCGAGGCCATGGTCATCAGCGCCACCCAGCCCAAAGCACCAGAGTGTACATGACCAATGGTCCAATCGGTGTAATGTGATAAAGCATTAACGGTCTTAATCGCCATCATCGGGCCTTCAAAGGTACTCATGCCATAGAATGACAAAGCCACAATCATCATTTTAATGATTGGATCTGAGCGTAATTTATCCCAAGCACCCGATAAAGTCATCATGCCGTTAATCATGCCACCCCAGGAGGGTGCAAGGAGAATCAGGGAAAATACCATGCCCAGTGATTGCGCCCAGTCAGGTAGTG
>UOFA01000117.1_pt1 | contig 11484 bp, 11 predicted proteins | sample 1988741 | NCBI WGS metagenome assembly UOFA01 (sample SAMEA4712195, study PRJEB27164) | hydrothermal vent metagenome | biome: marine basaltic hydrothermal vent biome; feature: marine hydrothermal vent; material: mineral | place: Pacific Ocean | collected 2011-06-14/2011-07-23 | depth 1719 m
GCGGAAAAGCTGGATTTTGCCAAAATTTTCCATTATTATCGTCAAATAGCGAGCTATTCTCCTCAAATAATGAAAAATTATTGTCTAAAACCAGACTTTCCCTCGCTGCGATTACTTTCTCGGTCAAACACTAATTAAATATGGGTATTATTATTGGCGGCATTTTAGGTTTTAAATTTGGCAGTTACCCTGGCATGATTTTTGGTGCATGGATTGGCAATTGGTTGGAGCGGCAACTGACTGGAAAAAGAACGGTAAATCATCAAAAAGAAACGCAGGAAAGTTTTTTTACTGCTTTGTTTCTGACCATGGGTAAATTGGCCAAAGTGGACGGTAAAGTTTCGACCTCTGAAATCGAAAGAACAGAAGGCATCATGCAGCACATGAACCTGAATTCGGAAATGCGACAGCGTGCCATTCTGTTATTCAATCAAGGTAAAAACGACAACTGCGACATTGATTCAGTGTTGCGCCAATTTGGCCAATTTGCTCGAAGGTCATTGTCTCTGAAACAAATATTTCTTGAAATGTTGGTTGATGTGGCAGAAGCCGATGGCATGATTTCACGTGACGAACAAGCTTTGATTGAGCGCACCTGTCAATTGATTGGTTATCCTGTGCAGCTGTTGTATGCGATGATGAAAATGAGGGGGTTTGGTTCGGCTGGAGGAGGTTATGGGCAACAGCAACGTCGCAGCAATCAACAGCAAAGCCGCCGCACTGTTAATCGCAATGCACCTTTCAATCCTTACCAGATTCTGGGCATTGAGCAAAGTGATAATAAGGCCACCATCCGCAAAGCTTACAAGAGATTGATGAGTCAACACCATCCAGATAAATTGGTTTCCAAAGGATTGCCACCAGAAATGATGAAAGTGGCAGAAGAAAAGACCAAACAGGTGCAAGTGGCATGGGAAAAAGTCAAGGATTTAAAAGGTTGGTAGCATTGACTTTGATGTAGCAAGATGACAAACTTCTTGAAAATAAATATTACCACTGAATTATGACTGACTTTATCATAGCACCATCTATTTTATCTGCTGACTTTGCCTGTTTGGGAGAGGATACGCAAGCTGTATTGGATGCTGGAGCCGATTGGGTACATTTAGATGTAATGGATAATCACTATGTGCCGAATTTAACCATTGGTCCTTTGGTATTAAAAGCATTACGAAACTATGGCATAACAGCACCGATAGATGTGCACTTGATGGTTAAACCTGTGGATCGGCTCATTGGTGATTTTGCTCAAGTCGGTGCCAGCATCATTACTTTTCATCCCGAGGCATCTGAGCATATTGACCGTTCTTTGGCATTAATTAAAGAGCAGGGTTGTCAAGCCGGTTTGGTGTTAAATCCAGCCACACCGGTGCATGTGTTGGAACATGTGATGGATAAACTGGATGTGATATTGTTGATGAGTGTTAACCCAGGTTTCGGTGGACAATCATTTATTCCCAGTACCTTAGACAAGCTTAAAACTGTAAGAAATTTAATCCAACAATCAGGCTGTGACATTCGTTTAGAGGTTGATGGTGGGGTTAAAGTCGATAACATCGGTGCAATCGCCCAAGCTGGTGCAGACACTTTCGTGGCTGGTTCAGCCATATTCAATACCTCAGATTATGCCAAAACCATCACAAATATGCGCCAAATGATTCAGCAGCAATTCAGCGAAGTGAGTTAGAATGAAGCCATGAAAGTAATAACTGTCCTTATTTTACTGAGCCTCTTAAGTTTCCAAGTGGAAGCGAAAAGTGGTGTCAGCCTCAGTGAAGCGGTCAATCAAGTTAAGTCCGAGGGCAGGGTGTTGTCTGCTAAAACTGTCAATGGTCGGCATGAAATTAAAATTTTGACACACAATGGAACAGTCAAAACAATCAATAAAAAAGCCAGAAGGGCAAATTCAGACCGAAACAGCAACTTCAATAAGCCTCAAACGTTACATAATAAATACAGAAATTCGCCAATACCCAGCCGCTTGAAAAGCAGCAGGAATGTGATGCAACGGAAACAACAAAAAGCACAGTCCAGACGCAGCACTAACCATAAAGACAATAGCAAAAGTAGACGCAATGTGCAAAGGGCGCCAAGCAGAAATAAAAAAACCACAAAATCTAAAAACAAAGACAATTAAATAGATATGCGCGTATTATTGATTGAAGATGACGACAACCTCAGAAACACCTTGATTAAACGTTTTGAGGAAACAGGCTATGTGGTAGATGCTGCGGATAATGGTGAAGACGGCTTGTATAAAGGCAAAGAATACCCTGCTGATGTGGCGGTGATTGATTTGGGCCTGCCGAGAATTTCAGGCATGGAAGTGATACAAACATTGCGCCAAGATGGCGTCGAATTTCCTATCATTGTATTAACTGCTCGTGGTTCATGGCAAGACAAGGTTATGGGTTTGGATGCCGGTGCTGATGACTACTTGGTTAAGCCGTTTCACTTTCCGGAATTATTGGCTCGAGTGAATGCTTTGGTCAGACGATCCACTGGTAATGCCACACCTGAAATTGCCTGTGGTGGTTTAACCATGAATATGAGCACACAGGAAGTTAAAGTGACTGGTCAAATTCTCGATTTGACCTCATATGAATATAAGGTGTTGGAATATTTGCTGCACCACCAAAATGAAGTGATTTCTAAAACCACACTCACTGAACACATTTATCATCAGGATTACGATCGAGACAGTAATGTCATTGAAGTGTTTGTTGGTCGTTTGCGAAAAAAATTAACCGCCTTAGACTCCGAAACTAAATACATTGAAACCTTGCGTGGTCGGGGTTATAGAATGCGCTCAATCGACTGATTGATGGCTTCTGTGGCTCAACGTGTGTCACTGACAAAGCGGGTATTGGTCACCTCAAGTGTGGCCTTGTTGTTTGCTTTGGCTGCTATTGGTTTGGTGATGGATCAAGCATTCAAAGAAAAAACCTTACACTTGGTTAAAGAGCGGTTAGAAAGTTACGTTTTGGCTATCATTTCAAATACCGAAGTCGAAGGTGATACCTTAGTTTTCCCCGAGTATTTCCCCACCCCGAGAATGGAACAACCTGGTTCGGGCATGTATGCACAAATGATTGTTGGGGGTCAGGACGACTGGGAATCTCCGTCTGTGTTAGGTCAAGAATTACCCGCATTTTCTGCTGTTGAAGTGAATCAGCGGGTGTTTGATGCGCCCATTGAATTTCAAGGTGAATTGTTATTTCGGATGAGCCAGGGTTTCACCATGGAAGGCGAAAATGGCTCCAAAGAATTAACCTTAGTTGTGACTGAACATGCTGGTAACTTCTATCGAGAACTGGCCGAATTTGAAGAAAATTTACTGACTTGGCTGATTGCCATCAGTTCAATATTGGTTTGTGTACAATGGATTATCATGTATTGGGCCACCAAGCCATTAAAACGTTTGATGGCAGATTTGTTGCGTTTAGAAAAAGGCGATGAATTGATTTTTTCAGAAGACTATCCCAGCGAGCTTAGGGGCTTGACCACCAGCTTAAATAGGTTGATTGAAAACGAAAGAAATAACTTGTCACGGCAACGCAGAACCCTGGGCGATTTGGCTCATTCATTAAAAACACCCTTGGCAGTGATTCATTCGGAATTGGAGAACAGTGGTGTGGATAAGGATTTGATTCAACAGCAAATCTTGAATATGAATGAAATTGTGGCATATCAACTAAAACGTGCTGCTGTCGCAGGTCACCGAACATTTGTAACAGGTGTGCCAGTGATTGATGTGTTAGACAAGATGATCAAAACATTGAAGAAAATTCATCCCAATCGAAACATTCAAGTGAACACTCAAATAGCGCCTGGAGCAGAGTTTTATGGAGAAAAGGGTGATTTGATGGAAGTATTAGGCAATCTGTTAGAAAATGCCTTCAAATGGTGTGATCAAAACATCGATGTGCTGGTTAAAACCTTATACATGGAAGGTCGTAAAAGAACTGGTTTGGTTATTGAAATAAGTGATGACGGTCCTGGTATTCCAATTGATAAGCGTGTGGAATTGCTTAAACGTGGGGTCAGGGGAGATGAGCAAGTCAAAGGACACGGTATTGGCCTTTCAATCGTGACTGATATTGTGGAGTCATATCAAGGTGAGCTAGAAATTAAAACCCATGAAAAATTGCAAGGCGTTTGTTTCAAAGTCATACTGCCTCCTTAAGGAAGCTCTGATAAATACAAGATACCTCTGGGTTTCAGCGATTTCCAATGTCACCAACAGTAGGGCCCTTAAGGCAGCCAGAAAATAATGAATAGATCAGGTTCTTTTTAAAACGTTAAAACAAAAACAATTGAGTTATTAGCCGTTATGAAGAAATTATTAGACATCATACAACAACTGCGTGATCCAAAAACAGGCTGTCCTTGGGACATTGAACAAACCTTTTCATCCATTGCCCCTTATACCATTGAAGAAGCCTATGAAGTCGCTGATGCCATTGAGCAACAAGACATGACTGGGCTGAAATCAGAATTAGGTGATTTGCTGTTTCAAGTGGTATTTCATGCACAAATGGCCGAAGAATCTGGTTATTTTGATTTCGATGATGTGGTAGAAGCAGTTAGTGACAAAATGATTGATAGGCATCCCCATGTGTTTGAAGCCAATGCACCGCGTTTAACCGCTGATCAACAAACTCATGCGTGGGAACGGGCAAAAAGTAAAAATAAAGTCAGTGTGCTTGATGGTATAGCGAATAATTTACCCGAACTTCTTAAAGCCGTTAAGTTGACAAAGTATGCTGCGGTAATAGGGTTTGATTGGCCAGATATCAGCCAGGTATTTGATAAACTTGAGGAAGAAACAACCGAACTCAAAGAGGCCATTGTTGAACAAGACAATACGCACATTGAAGAAGAGTTGGGTGACTTGCTGTTTGTTTGTGCAAATTTAGCCAGACATTTAAAGATTGATCCTTCATCGGCATTGCGTAAAGCAAACCATAAGTTTGAAAGGCGTTTCAGGGCGGTGGAAGAATTGGCTAAGGGGCAACAACCAAAAAAAGAAAACTTTGACCTGAAAGTTCTGGATGAACTCTGGAATCAGGTCAAAGTTGAACTCAAAAAATAAAATGTTTAAAAGAATTACGTATGCCTAAAGTGTGTGTGCGTGTGTGTAAGGCATACGATTCTTAACATTTTCAAGTTCTTATAATGAGCTTAAATAAAATATCGCAGCTCTGGTTTCGTTACTTTTACTCCCTCTTGCTTAAAGCAGGGCTGATAAGTAATCTCCAGCCCTGTCATTAATTCTGTGTTGTTCTCAATTTTCAATTAATTATTTATTTACACTTCTTAAGTTGGCCATTGATTTGTATTGTGTTGATTTGCATTTTTTCAGAATACTTGTTGGACTCGAAAACGGCCATCGATTTTTGATTGTCGCAGCCAAAATTGACAGTAATCAAACCTGAGTTGATGGAATTGCCAGTACCTTCATCAGTTGCTTTGTCGCCTCCAGTGCCTTCATCAGTTGCTTTGTCGCCTCCAGTGCCTTCATCAGTTGCTTTGTCGCCTCCAGTGCCTTCATCAGTTGCTTTGTCGCCTCCAGTGCCTTCATCAGTTGCTTTGTCGCCTCCAGTACCTTCATCAGTTGCTTTGTCGCCTCCAGTACCTTCATCAGTGGCTTTTATTGAGTTTTCAAGTGAAGTGTTAAGCATGAAGTATCCTTTATCAGCTTCAACGTACCCTTCCACAAAAGAAATCTGACCTTTGTGTTGTATAACACCTTTATAATTTTGATTGTCTGTGGTGAAAAGCTTTAAATCTGATGACACAGCAAGTTGAGAAATAAGCAAGCTACTTATAATAAGCATTAAATTAAGAATTTTTTTCCCACGGAGTTTTATACAAGAATCAGAATCAGTGCCTTCTGTTTCAGCCATATTCTGAATATCTGTACCCTCAGTTTCTGCTGAGTTTTTAATGTCTGTACCTTCTGTTTCTGCATAATTCATGATTTATTTCTCTCTGTATATTTTTTATCGGTTGCGTTATTTTCATCAAAGTAAAAGAAGCCAATACCTATTCTGCAATGGTTCTTAGGAACCGTTATGCTGGCGTATTTATTTTCGATTTCTTCGAATTGGGGAACAATTGTGGTTTTATATAACTCTTTCATCATTGAACTGACATCAGACCTGAATGCTGGAATGTGCAGTTCTGGAATTTTTATTGAAAATAAGTTACGTTGAAAGCTGGTGTCATCTTCATGGTCAAAGTTGTGAGCTATGGTTGAGGTTAGCCGTTTAATTGAGTTGGCCGCAATTTCAATTTTGGCCATACTAACAGGTTCATTAGGTGTGAAGGCCTTACTGACTAGGTGAACTTTACCATCAATAATTTCAACGCAATTTGCCTCAATCAATGACTCTAATATTGGGCCGTGGCTGATGTTTTTGCCGAACCTTTGTGTCAGAACTTCAAATGAAAGACCATTACCACTGCGTTTAAGTGCCACAGGGTTGCCTTGTTCATCACAAAATAGTGGATTTGAGACCCAATGATCTAAGATGTTACCTTCTCTAGAACGCGCTACTTCAGTATTAGCGCTAGAGTTTTTTGATTTCAATAGGGCGGAAACTTCTCTTCTATCTAAACCGGTCTGGTGAGCGATGGAAGAAATTTTTCCCCTGGAATTACTGGTGTTGGTTTGAATATAGGATTCACCTTCTTCAACGTACAGTTCTCGGAGTAAATTATTGACTGATTTAAACTCAACTTTATGCTTAACTAAAATTCGAACTAATGGCCGTAAGCACGTTTTAACAAACTCTAGCCAATATGAGTTGAACGATAAATTGTGCTGTGCGTTTTTTTGTTTTACTTTCATGATCCTGCTCCATCTGTTGGGTAATCATCATTAAAATACCACCCCTGAAAGTTTTTATACCCTTGTTTGAGGCCTAAATCAAAGTCTTTCTGAGTTTCTACGCCTTCTAATACAGTGTTAATACCCATTGATCTAGCAAATTTTGCCAGTCCATGGGTGAATGATTTGGTGTTATTATTGCGCCTGATATTTTGATTAGCGACCTTAATAACATCAATTAAGCCCATTTGTAACAGTTCCCAATGAGCGAATCCAGAGCCAAAATCATCCAAGGCTATCCAGCCACCTTTTGATCTGAAGTAGTGAATTAATTCTATGGCGCTTGAGCCCAAGGGTGGCATCGAATGAATCTCAACAATCTCAATACAAATTTTATTGGGATCAATTAATTGATTGTCAATCATTGCTCTTAAATTTGATCTGAATTTTCTACTGAGCAGACTGATTGGCATCAAGTTGATGCTCAAACGTTGCGGGTTTTTGGTATCCAATATACGAGGCAGTTGATTGAAGATACTCTGATCTAAATCAACTTTTTGTTGTGATGTGAGCGATCTGAAAAAATGTTCAACATTGATATGACCGAGCATGTGTTGTGGTCGATACAACATTTCGACCCACCTTTGACTGTTCATATCAGCACCCATAATCTGCTGAAACTGGAAACCCAATTTCTGGCTGATGGTTGATTTAAATGCTGCTAAATTCATAAACATGGTCAAGATTGAACAGGTTTATTATAGACTCATCAATATTGAGCTGTAAACAGTTTTATGAAATTACTTGTAATTAACTTGTATTGGCGTGCCTTGCTGTCATAACAAGAATGAAAATGTTGTTAAGAAAATAATTGATTTTTTATAGTTAAAACCTAGCTGTATATGGTTTTACAGGGTAGTTGATTGGGTAAAAATGGTGGATTTTCATGAGTTTAAGTCATTTTTTTATTCAGGTATTGGGTGATGGTTTTATTGGCTGCAGGCAATTTGTATTTTGATAATTCAGTTTTTTTGACCCATTGCATATTTTGGTTTTCAGTTGAATTTACCTGTGGATTTGTACTGATTTCATGAAATACCAGTAATTCGACGCTGATAGATGGGTAGTCGTGATGGACTTGTAAAATGAGGTTGGTGGCTGGGGTGTTGTAGTCTAGTTCTTCTTTACATTCGCGCTGTAAAGCTTCGATTGCTGATTCACCAGCTTCAACTTTACCGCCTGGGAATTCCCAGTAACCAGCCAAATGTTGGTGTTCTTTTCTTTGCGTTAACAAAATGTCGCCTTGGTTGTTTTCTAACACCAAGACGACAACTTTTGTTTTAGGCGATGAGTTTAACTGAGGCGGCCGTGGCATTGTTTGTACTTTTTGCCTGAACCACATGGACAAGGGTCATTTCTACCAACTTTTCGACCATCTCTGATAAAGGTTTCAACTTTTTCAGCTGCGGGTGATCTGGATTGATTCGGTGACTGGTGTTGGAATGTGACGTTTTGTTCTTCCTTATGTTCTAATGCGGCAACGTCTTGTTCTTCTTGAACCTTAACCCGTGAAATGATTCGAGTGGTTTCGTATTTGATTTTATCCAACAAGTCTTTGAACATTTCAAACGATTCACGTTTGTATTCTTGAATCGGTTGTTTTTGAGCATGAGACCGAAGGCCAACGCCTTGACGCAGATGATCCATTTGAGCCAAATGCTCTTTCCATAATTGATCTAAGGTGTTGAGGTAAGCTGCTTTCTCAAAATGTCGCATGACATCACCACCAGTCATGGCTTCTTTTTCTTTGAAAAAACGTTCAATGTGGTCATGGATTTTATCAGTCAGCCCGTCATCATCCATCTCTTCATCACGCTCCATAATACGGGTAACATTTATGTCAATACCAAACTCTTGAGATAAAACCCGTTCCAACTGAGGGATTTGCCATTGCTCTTCCACACTTTCTAGTGGAATATATTGGCGGATCACATTATCAAATACTTCCTCGCGAGTGTCTTCAATGTATTCACCGATTTCACCAGCTTCCAGTAAATCAGCTCGTTGTTGGTAAACCACCATTCTTTGGTCATTGGCCACATCATCATACTCAAGCAATTGTTTTCGGATATCAAAGTTATGTGATTCAACTTTGCGCTGTGCATTCTCAATGATGCGAGTAATCCATTTGTGTTCAATGTACTCATCTTCTTTCATGCCGAAGCGTTTCATGTTATCCATCATGCGGCTTTGTCCAAACACCCGCATCAAGTTATCTTCCAATGAAATAAAGAATCTTGATGAGCCGGGGTCGCCTTGACGGCCTGCTCGGCCTCTAAGCTGATTGTCGATTCGCCTTGATTCATGACGTTCAGTGCCAATGATACGCAAACCGCCATTGTCCAATACCATTTGATGGCGAGCTTTCCAGTCAACTTCTAGTTGGTCTTTTTCAGCTTCACTGATCTTGCCCTTGCTGTCAATTTCAACAGCCAAATTACCACCCAATACAATGTCAGTTCCACGGCCAGCCATATTAGTTGCAATTGTAATGGCACCTGGTAAACCAGCTTCAGCAATAATTAAGGCTTCGCGTTCATGTTGTTTGGCATTCAATACATTGTGTACGATTTTTTGTTCTTTCAATTGGGCAGATAAAAATTCAGAAACCTCAATAGAAGCCGTACCCACCAGAACCGGTTGCTGGCGCTCAAAGCAGGCAATAATGTCTTCAACAATGGCTTCAAATTTGGCTTTTTGACTGAAGTAGACCAAATCACCCGCATCATCACGAATCATTGGCTTGTGCGTAGGGATAACAATAACTTCTAATTTGTAAATGGTTTGAAACTCATACGCTTCGGTATCAGCTGTACCGGTCATACCTGATAATTTCGGGTACAGACGGAAATAGTTTTGGAAGGTGATTGATGCCAGGGTTTGGTTTTCCTTTTGGATCGGCACATTCTCCTTCGCTTCAACCGCTTGGTGCAGGCCATCTGACCAGCGCCTGCCTTCCATGGTTCGGCCGGTGAATTCATCAACAATGACAATTTCGCCTTCATTGACAATGTAATCCACATCTACTTCAAATAAGTGATGGGCTTTGAGCGCAGCGCTGACATGATGCATCAGTGAAATGTGTTGTGAATCAAACAGTGAATCATCAGCACCCATCAGACTGTTCTTTTTCAGCAAGTCTTCGGCATTCTGCATGCCTTGTTCAGTGAGGAATATTTGTTTGGACTTTTCATCCACTGAAAAATCGCCATCTGGCTCAGGTATACTCTCTTTATTCATGATGGCCTTGCTGATTTCTTTTTGGTCAGGCTCTTTGGTGGCCCGTTGTAACAAAGGTACTAATTTATTGATGCGATTATAGATGTCAGGTGATTCATCAACCTGGCCTGAAATAATCAATGGCGTACGGGCTTCATCAATTAAGATTGAATCAACCTCATCAATGACCGCGAAAAAAGGTGTGCGTTGAACTTTGGCATCTAAACTGAAGGCCATGTTGTCACGCAAGAAATCGAACCCCAATTCGTTGTTGGTCGCATAGGTGATGTCACATGCGTAAGCTGCGCGTTTGGCTTCATGGGTTAAGCTGGGAACCACCACACCAACACTCATGCCCAAAAAGTTGTATAAAGGTTCCATCCACTTGGCATCACGACTGGCCAAATAATCATTCACAGTCACCACATGTACGCCTTCACCAGCCAATGCATTGAGAAACGCAGACAGGGTACACATCAATGTTTTACCTTCACCGGTTCTCATCTCAGCAATTTTGCCGCGATGTAATACGATGCCACCAATCAGTTGTACATGATAATGGCGCATGCTCATGGTTCTTACTGCAGCTTCTCTGACCAAAGCAAATGCTTCTGGCAGCAAATCATCTAACTTTTCACCTTGTGCCAAACGGTCTTTCAAAGCTTGGGTTTGTACAGGAAAATCAGCATCTTGCAATGCTTGGTATTTAGGTTCTAATGCTTCGACTTGATCGGCAATTTTGTCTAATTGTCGAATGTATCTTTGGTTTCTACTGCCGAATACTTTAGTGAATAATGAGTTTTTAGCCATAATCTAAGTTGTTTGTGCATCCTGAATAAAACAATGTGGTTTCAATCAGGTGTTATTCAAGTAAAAGGGCAGATAAAAATGAATTTATTTGCCCTTGAAAATTTTAGTTTTAGTTTTTAGGGTATATGCATAATTAGTGCTTGACCGAGAAAGAATAATCTACTGTGGAAAAGCTGGATTTTGCCAAAATTTTCCATTATTATCATCAAATAGCAAGCTATTCTCCTCAAATAATGAAAAATCATTGTCTAAAACCAGACTTTCCCTCGCTACGATTACTTTCTCGGTCAAGCACTAACTGCGGACGAATGGGATGGAGATGCACATTGAGATAGTTTTTTCTTTAAAAATTGAAGCTATAGTAGTTCTACAGGTTGGTTTTTAGAGTAAAAAATAGCCAATGTGGGCTTCATTCACATCGTTTTTAGTTGTGTATATACCTCACTTATTTTAAGAACTCACGAAGGGCAATGGATTGACCTTGTGTCCATTCTTAAGTATTTCAAAATGTAAGTGTTCGGAAGTGGCACGTCCGGTTTTGCCCATCACCGCAATCGATT
>UOFA01000345.1_pt1 | contig 11203 bp, 9 predicted proteins | sample 1988741 | NCBI WGS metagenome assembly UOFA01 (sample SAMEA4712195, study PRJEB27164) | hydrothermal vent metagenome | biome: marine basaltic hydrothermal vent biome; feature: marine hydrothermal vent; material: mineral | place: Pacific Ocean | collected 2011-06-14/2011-07-23 | depth 1719 m
CCAGCGGCTCAGCTATTGACTTTACCGAAGATGAAAATTTACCACATAACTTAAGCTTTGATGTGATTGATAACACGGGTGTCAATTTAGCCCCAAGTTATCTGGCGACTGCAATTGGTAGTGTTAATGATAAATTGAATATTGATGGTATTGATGTGACTGAAAATCAACCAGGTGAATTCACAGTATCTTTTGATGTCACGCCAAAAGCCAATCAATTCACATCGCCAGGCAACACTGAACAAATATTTGTTCAGATAGAGGATATGTTTAACGCACCATCAAATTTATTGGTGTTGGCAGTAGATATTGAGCCAATCAATGACGCGCCCAGTTTTGAGCCCACTTGTCTGGATTTCACCATTAATCCTACCCCTGTTGGTGGTGAAACAGAAATCACCTGTAATGTGAGTAGTAGTTTCAACAGAGCTAGTTGGGTATACACAGATTTTATTGGTAATATATCAGCAGGTGGTGTTGGCAATGACACCGAATCAAGCCAAAGTGTAATCTATGAAATCTTGCCAATTTCAGGCCTTGCTAACCCAGGTTCAGTTGTGGTTACAATGGATCCGGGCACCTTTATTTTGAATGATCTGATGTTGATATTAAGCGATGGAGTCAGCGGTGAAGGCCGCTTCCAACTGCGCGCTTTGGATAACGGCACGCCATTAACAGAAACTGATGTTTGTCCAGTTCAATCGCCTACTGATCATTGCAATACATCCGAATACAGCCAAGAAATTGTGTTCGATATTTTGGCCCCAGTCTATTTTGTAAGTGGAACTATTGATGATTTACCCAGCGGCGACGAATTAGGTATACGTTTGTTCGAATCTGGTACCAGCAATCCATTAGGCAACACATTGCTGGTTTCCGGTCTGGGCGCTACTGGTAATCAAGTCATTAAATTCACTTACCCTGAATCATTAAATGATGGAGTGGCTTATGATGTTCAAATCACACTGCCTCCTCAAAACCGGACTTGTTCTATCACATCTGGAGACACAGGTGTCGTCAATGGTATGAATATTGGTGGCTTGTTGATTGATTGTGACCCTAATTAGTGCCTGATGAGAGAAAGAATATTCTACTGTGGAAAAGCTGGATTTTGCCAAAATTTCTCCTTAATTCTCGTTAAATAGCCAGCTATTCTCCTCAAAAATACTTCTGGAGAGTATTTTCACGTTAGCCGCGAAGCGGTAAGTATCAGGGACGATACGCATAAAAAAATATCAGGAATGTTTTTTCACGCAAGCCCTCATGGATGAGGGTAAGTATCACGGATGATACGCATAAATAATGAGAAATTATTGTCTAAAATCAGACTTTCCCTCGCTACGATTACTTTCTCTCATCAAGCACTAATTAGACTGACTCACAAAAGCAGCTTAGCGGCTGCTTTTTTTAGTTAAAAATGACACCAGCTCGTTTTAAAAATTAAACCAAGTGTAAAAGGAAAATCTGATTTTATTCATCTTTCTTTGCTTGCCTCGCCTAAAAGCGCCTACTTTTGGTTAAGCGTTCAGTTACAAGGCGTAGTTTGAAATGAATAGTTATTCATGTTTTTGCCTTAAGGTCCTGTTGTTGGCTTTTTTCCAATGACCCAGACTTATGCAAGGTCTCTTATAAGCAAATTTTGTTTGAATGGAGTTGGTCTAAAATTGCCGAATTGTGCCGGAGAGAGGGTAAGCCTTATCCGTGATTGGATGAAGATGGGTACTTCAGCAGTTTTTGAAAATTAACATCATTGATAATTTCATCCAAAGCATAAGGAATCGGTACAATCGATTCTGCTGTGTGCCTGATAAAACTTTGCCATCTATTTGCCAGTGAATCAATGAACCTTTTGTGCTTTGGGTTTTGAATACAGTTTGTTGCCAATAAAGTCACTGGCACGTCGCTACCCGCACATTCATTCATCATATTAATGCTGTCAGCCGTAACAAACAGGTGCTTGGCTTGTTGCAATAATGTCTGATATGGATTGGGTCCATCATCATGATTGAACCAAAACGTGTCATTGGGGTTCAATAATGGCTTGATTTCATCGACAATTTTTTCAGACAGTCTGGGTGATCCACATAACTCTATGGGCTGTTCAGGGTATTGTACTCGGATTTGTTGGAGCTCAGTTTTGAAACCCTGTCTGAAATATTGGATTGGCGGGTTACCAATAATGACAGCAATGGGATTGATCTGATTCGATGGTGGATGTACTTCTTGACTGAACCATTGTGGGCTGAATGGGTGAATGCTGCCGACAAATGTGATTATATTCGGACCGATTTTTTGATCATGCTCAGGTATAAGCAGCAAAGCATAATTGTCAGCGTTGTCTTTTGGGTTAAGAATTTGAATGTGTTTAAGTTGTGTGGATTGCTTTCTGTATCTTTGAGTTATATATTTCCCCACTGCGGCTGCTTTCCTGCCAGTGCTTATGATGATGTCAGGGGGGTGGTCGAAATTCGGTTTTTCACTTTGCCAGTTAAATCCATTTTGAAAACCTGGAATGATCCTGGGTGTAAAAGATTCCCAAGGTTGCCGCAGGCTGAATGTATGAAGACTACAGTCATGGGCCAGGTGCTGAGCCAACGTCATGCTTTGAATCTCATGACCTTTACGACCTTCGGACAACACCCAACATAGATTTACTTTATTCAAACGCATACACAGTTTATAATACTCGGTCTACAAAGCCAATGAAAGATGTTAATCGAAAACATCCAACTGATAAATAATTTGTATTTTAGGATTGATTTTATGAACCAACAAGCCGCCAACACCGAAAAAATTTATCATGTGAAATCCAGCGATTTACCTGTGTCTTGCCCTGGCAAGGATATGGCTGTGTGGAACTCACACCCCAAAGTGTTTTTACCGATTGAAGAAACTGGCGAAGCTGTATGTGAGTACTGTGGTGCCAAATACATTTTAAAAGATTGAATCATTATCAAACCTCAATTAACTTGTATCCCAAATCCCGATATAGAAACGCGAAATAGAGTGCAATTACTTGGTGCGTATAGTGAATATAAAAAATACGTTGCCACCTTGTTGGTGGTTAGGCATTTTTTAGATTTGCTAGAGGTGCTAAGGGATTGTGCTCTAATCGTGTTTTCTATATCGGGATTCGGGTGTATGCTGGCTTGAGCATTCATGCCGCCTGAAATTCAAAACGACTCGACAGCACAATTAACCATTTTACAGGTGCTGCCAGCGCTCAAAATGGGTGGCGTAGAACGTGGCACTATTGAGTTTGCGCATCATTTAAAGCAACAAGGTCATAGGCCAATAATCGTTTCTGGCGGCGGCCCACTGGTGGCTGAGTTAGATGCCCATCAAATAGAACACATCACTTTAAATGTGGGTAAGAAATCACTCAGTTCTTTGTTGTCTATCAAAAAACTTCAACGCATTATCTTGGATTTTCAAGTGGATGTGGTGCACGCCCGATCTAGGTTACCTGCCTGGTTGTGCTACTGGGCGATTAAGCGCATGAAGCTTTCAGCCAAGCCGAAGTTTGTTACCACTTTACATGGCTTGCATTCAGTCAACCGTTATTCATCAATCATGGCCCGGGGTGACGCAGTGATTGCTGTCTCTACAACCGCCAAAGGGTATTTAGAGAAGAACTTTGATACTCATTTGAAAGCAGAGCCGGAGCTGATTTATCGAGGTATTGATGAACAGTTTGATTATGCACATCAAGCTGATCCAGCTTGGCTCAAAGCTTTTCAGCACAAGTTATCTGATGAGCTTAGCAATCAACAGGCCTTTAAAAAAGTATTGATGCCAGGGCGATTGAGTCAAATCAAGGGTGTTGAGCATCTGATTGTTTGGCTGGAATCAACTTCACACACTTGTAAGCTATTGTTTACAGCACAGCAGGATGAGTCCAACTACAGCCAAAAAGTAAAGCAGCTATTCGATCAGCATCAATTGTCTGATCGAGTTGTTTGGTTGGGCGTGGAACGTGATATGGCAGATTTGTATGCGAGTGTTGATTTGGTGGTTTCAGTGAATAACAAAGCCGAAAGTTTTGGTCGCACCGTTTTGGAAGCACTGTCAGTTGGCACACCGGTGGTGGCTTTTTCTCACGGTGGTGTGGCAGAAATCATGTCCGAATTATACCCTGAGGGGCAAGTGAAAGCGGGAGATGATGTTAAACTGGCTGAACGCATGGATGCTTTTTTGACTGATCCACCCAAAGTTCAAGCGCATGAGAAATTCAGCAATCTGTCCATGTTTGAAAAAACCATGGCCGTCTACCAAAATTTATTCACTGCAAAGATTGTAAGTGAGAAAGCATAACCAAGATGTCTGACAATCAACCCACAATCAACCAGCAGCCCATAACCTCCAAGGGATTAAATCGTTGGCAGCTGGCTGTGGTCATGTTGCTGGTATCCATCATCGCTTTGTTGCCGTTTGGCCGTTTAGCTGAGGTTCCAATCATGGTGTTAATGGTTTGGGGCATGCTGTTGTTAGTCAGGAATTTCAACACGCTGACAATTCTAGATGCGTTTAAACCCTTAACGTATGCATTCATTGCTTACTTCGCGTTGACCTTGATTTCGGCGATTGATTCATACTGGCCAGAAAAAAGTGTATTGATTGCGCTGGCATCTTTGCGGTTTTATTTGATGGGCTTGGTGGTGATTTATTACGCCAACAGGGTTTTGCTACAACAAGTCATTAAATGGGTCGTTGTGTTGATGGTGATTTGGACAGTAGATGCGCTGATTCAAAGCATGTTAGGGCAAAATATATTCGGGCAAGAGTCATATCCTGGTAGATTGACAGGGGTGTTTGGCCAAAATGTAAAACTAGGTCCGATGCTGGCCTTGATGTTGCCTTTAGTGATGATACAGATGTGCCGCTATCAGGCTTGGCTGCGCTGGCTGGTTGTGGCGCTGATAGTTTTGGTTGTTTTACTCAGTGGTACACGTTCTGCCTGGCTGATGATGGGCTTTGTGTTGATGATCTTCTGGTGGCATCATGCCAAGTATCATAAAGGTGGCAGGCGCTGGTTGTTGTTACTTAAATCGGCCACTTTGGCCACAGTGGCTGTGGTGGTGCTTTGGTTTGCTTCCAATGATTTTCAACAACGCATTGATCGGTCGTTGGGTTTATTGCAGACCGATGTAAAAGCCATGGATTTTGCCTTGGCAGATCGCTTGCCTATTTGGAAGACGGCTTTGAATATGTACGTCGATCACCCCATTAATGGCGTTGGTGCACGAGCATTTCGTCAAGTTTACAAAGAATATTCAGAGCCCGGTGATATTTGGGTGGCTGGAAATGGCGGTGGTTTACATGCGCATCATTGGGTGTTGGAGCTGCTGGCAGAAACTGGTACCATTGGATTGATTCTGATGTTGTGGTTGATGGTGATGGTCACTCGATACGTAAACAAAGGGTTTCAAAGTAACTTGATTTGGCCATTCGGTGTGGCCTTGATGGCTGCCATGCTACCGGTGATTTCTTTGTATTCACTGTTTTCGTCCTTTTGGTCTATTTGTTTATGGTGGTTATTAATCATGTTAATTGCAGCAGTGAAAAAAGATGCCTGAATTATCTACTAAGTCACCGGATAAGATACTTGTTAGCGCCGTGGTTACTTGCTTTAACTCTGAAAAAACCATAGAGAAGTGTTTGCTAAGCTTGTCATGGGCTGATGAAATCATTGTGCTTGATTCATTCAGTGAAGGTAATACCATGGCAATCATTGAACAACTCATTGAAACTCAGAAAACTAAAATACGACTGAAACAACAAGCTTTCAAAGGCTTTGCACAACAGAAACAAGACGTGATCGATATGGCTCAACATGATTGGGTGATGCTGTTAGATGCAGATGAATGTCTGACGCCTAAATCGATCAAGAAAATCCAACAATGGAAAGTAAAATCACCACAAGCTGATGGTTACAATTTACCCAGAGTGGAGTGGGTGTTTTGGCATTGGGCGCATCCTTGGGTAAAACGCAATGAGTTTATTCGCCTGTTCAATCGAAAAAAGTCACACATGAGTCAAGATTTGGTGCATGAATCGATTCAAGTCGATGGTGTGGTTAAAAAACTGTATGCGCCGTTCAAGCATTACGGTGAAACATCGATACAAGTTAAATTAGAAAAAATCAATCGTTACTCAGCATTGGCTGCCCAACAAAAATTTGATCGCGGAAAACGATGCAGTGCTTTGCGCTTGTTTTTATATCCGCTGTTTTATTTTTTCCGTCAATATATTATCAAACGCCAAATTTTTAATGGTGTGGCTGGCGTCATCAATGCCACCTTGAACAGCTATTATGCCTACCTAAAATACGCTAAATTGTATGAGCTACAGCAAAAAAAGGACTGACTTTCAAGTTGCAATAGCCAAATGGTTGGCCAGGCGTAAACTGAGCACTCAGATGCGCATTGGACGCTTGCTGGGACGCTTGTTCTATTACCTACCCAACAAACGCAAAACCATTGCTCGGATTAATATTGGGTTATGTTTTCCACAACATTCAAAGCAACAAACCAATAAGTTACTGAAACAAAACTTGCTGTCAACAGGACAAGGCGTGATAGAAATGATGGCCGCACTTTGGACTGCAGAGGACAATGTGCAGGACAGGTTTGAGGTCATTGGTATGCAGCACTTGATTGATGTGATGCAGTCAGGGCAGGGTTGTTTGATGCTCAGTTGTCACACCACTTCGATTGAATGGGGCATACGAGGCTTAAATAACCACCTTAAGAAATTAAATAGGCCGGTAGGACATATGCTGGCCAGACAACATAATAACAAGCTGTTGGAAGCCCACTTGGAACAGGCGCGACTGTCATTTGTTGAGAAGTTGATAGATAAAAAGAATGTCCGCAGCTTATTGGCATCTATCAAGTCAGGTCATCCGGTTTACTATGCACCGGATCAAAATTTTTCCTACAAAGTCAAGTTTGCTGATTTTTTTGGACGCCCGGCAGCCACCACAACAGGCACCCAAAAGCTCGCTCAAAAAGGCGTTAAAGTCATTCCTTGGTTTTGTTTCAGAACAGGCCCTTGCCAGTGGCGCATTGAAATACTGCCCGAAATGAACCAGTTAGCCGGTTTGGATGAAGTCACGGCTTCAACACAAATCAATCAGTTATTCGAACAACAGATCAAAAAACACCCTGAACAATACCTATGGGTTCACCGGCGGTTTAAAAATCAACCTGAAGGTTTGGAAAACCCTTACCAATGACCCTGTAACCTAATTCGTGTATCTGCCTATTTTTAACCAATGTAATTTAATCGCTACTTGTTCTAAAAAGTTTCATAAAATGCATTAATATTAGTGCAAATATGCACATATATCAGTCCATAACCTGATATTTATGCAGCCAATTTACTGCCATAGTTTTGGCTCAGCTTACAGAGGTCGCATGAGTTTGCGGGATATCGTTGAGAACATGAAAACCCAAGCACACCGGTTATACCATTTAGGTGTAGGCAAGCTTCTTACCCGTACTCAAGGTATGGCTCAAGGTGCATGGTTTTCGTTTTAAGAACAAACTTTATTCACTTGATGCCAGTACTATAGACTTATGTTTAAACCTGTTTCCCTGGGCTAAGTTCAGAAAACACAAAGGCGCAGTAAAATTACATGTTGGGCTTAATCACAGCGGATATTTACCAGAGTTTGTGACCATCACAGATGGGAAGACAGCTGATGTTACCGCGGGTCGTTGTATCAATTTTCCGATGAAAGGAGTTTTGTTTGTAACAAGGATCAAAATCAATGCTAAATTGTAAGCGTTACCAAGTCAAATCCTGTTAATAGTAAACAGTCAGTTATCAGTGATGAAGTCATTCGACTAACCGGTTTAAAAGCCTCAGACAAATACCCTGCTAAACTAAGGCTAGGAGCTTGTCCGAGAACAGGAAACCTACTGCGAAATCACTGGATTTGGCCAGTTTCTCCCCTAATTTTTGTTAAATATACCTATATTCGCCTCAAATTAGTGAAAAAACTGACTCAAACCAGCTATTTCTCGCTACGACTTCTATTCTCGGACAAGCTCCTAGTTTATTCCATTCTTTTAATGATTTATCAATAAATTCTAATTCATAGCTCATCTAAAGAGACCTTGAAGCTTTTATCACCCATTCGTTCTGTTACTAATTTTGCCAATTCTATGTCTTCTAGTTTGTCCAAAAGAATTTCCCAAGCTTCTGCTGGAACACAATAAAAAGCAGGTTTATTTCTATTTAATATAGCAACAGGAAATCCCTCACCACCATTAACAACTGCCATAGGGTTCTTTTTTAGCTCTGACACGCTTGCGGATGAATCGGCCAGTATTGAATTTATATTGCTCATAATCAGTTTTTTTATAAGACCTGTTAAAAGGTCTTATTATAGAAGGTATTATTAAAAAACACAAAAAAAAGACTTTAAACTCAAAGAATCTCCAACTTGGCAAACTTAACCGCCAGCACTTTGGGTCCGATGTCGTTGAATTGGACCAGCACTTGTAAGTAGTCGCCTTTGCCGCTCATGTCGGTGATGACACCATCGCCCAAACTTTTATGTCTGACTGATTGGCCCAGTTGATAGGGTGAGTCGTTAGCGGTTTGCCGTTGTGACTGATAAGGGGTGTTGGTGGATTGGTGAGCACTGTATGTGGTTGGGTGGATGTTACCACGCAATTGTTTGACCAGTTCTTTGGGTATTTCGCGCAGGAACTGTGAGGGTTGGCAGGCGTTGATTTTGCCGCGCATGCGTCGTGATGTGGCGTAGCTTAAGAATAGTTTTTGTTCGGCACGGGTGATGCCGACATAGGCCAAACGGCGTTCTTCTTGCAATTTATTAAAGTCTTCCATAGAATTTTGGTGCGGAAATAAGCCCTGTTCCATACCCACAATAAACACCACTGGAAACTCCAACCCTTTGGCCGAATGCAAGGTCATCAACTGTACATGGGGTTCATCAACTTTTGTGCTGTCGCCGGCATCCAAACTGACTTGGGCCAAGAATGAACTCAAAGGTGTTAAGCCCAAGGCCAAGTTTTCATCTGATACTTCAAACATCTCAGCAGCATTGATCAGTTCATCTAAGTTTTCCAATCGTGTTTGGGCTTTTTCAGGTGGTTCTTTCAGGTAATGATCTTTCAGTGCGGTGCGTTCAATGATGTCAGAAAAAAGCTGAGCTAGGTTTTGATCCTTGTTGTTGATTTCTAGGTCATCAATCATGCTGACAAACGCGGTTAAAGCTGTTGCTGCGCGGTTACTGAGCTTGCCTTCTTTAACTAATTTTTGGCCTGATTCCCACAAGCTGCTTTGATCCATTTGTGCATAATTTCGAATCAAGTTAATGGTCTTTAAGCCCATGCCTCGGGTGGGTGTGTTGATTACCCGTTCAAAGCCAATATCATCATGGCGGTTGTTGACCAACCGCGAATAAGCCAACACATCTTTGATTTCCAGTCGTTCAAAGAAACGTAAGCCACCATAGATTTGATAAGGGATGCTGCGTTTTAATAAGACTTCTTCTAACAACCGTGACTGTGCATTGGACCGATAAAGAATAGCAACATCGTTCGCATTTATGGCATCGGTATTGGTGGTTTCAGCCAATAGATTTTCGATGGTTTCACCGACAAAAAAAGCCTCATCAAATTCAGAGTGTGAACCATAGACGCCCAATAGGTCACCTCTTTCTTGGGCTGACCAGAGGTTTTTGCCCAAGCGGTTTTTGTTGTTAGATATCACCCCATTGGCGGCATCTAAGATGTTTTGCGTGGAGCGGTAGTTTTGTTCCAATTTATACATCGCGGTGTTGGGGTATAAACTTTGGAAATCCAATATATGTTCTACTTTGGCGCCGCGCCAGGCGTAAATAGATTGGTCATCATCACCAACCACCAGAACTTTGTTGTCCTTACCTGCTAATAATTGAATGAATGCCGATTGAATGGCATTGGTGTCTTGAAACTCATCAACCAGAATGTGCGAGAATCGTTGGCGGTATTTTTTTAACACCACCTCATCATTTAACAGCAACTCGTGAGCGCGCAGCAACATTTCAGAAAAATCCACCAACCCAGCCCGTTGGCAATGATCATCATAATGACCAAACACTTTAATCAATGTTTGATTATTAAAATCACCATAGTCATCAACTTCATGGGCTCGCAACCCTTCATTTTTCATGTCATTGATGAAGCCTTGCACAGTTCTGGGCGGCCATTGTTTCTCATCTAACTCTAAATCGTTCAAGCAGCGACGAATCAAACGATATTGGTCATCTGAATCAAGGATTTGAAAGTTCTTCGGTAAACCAGCTGCTTCGGTGTTGATTTGTAACAGCTTCAAAGCAATGCCATGAAAGGTGCCAATCCACATATCACGAATTTCACGTTTCAGCATAAAGGCTATGCGGTTGCGCATTTCGGCTGCTGCTTTGTTGGTAAAAGTTAATGCCAAAACACTGTAAGGTGAAACAAACTCAGCTGAAATCAACCAGGCAATGCGGTGCACCAAAACCCGTGTTTTACCACTACCAGCGCCGGCCAAAACCAAAGCATGTTGCGCATCAGTGGTGACTGCTTCTGTTTGGTTTTCATTGAGATTTTTGAGGATGTCTTCCGTGTTCAATGTCATTTTTTTAGGGTCATGTTATCAGTGTCATATTTTTAAGGTTATAACAATTGGCCTGCTTGGCTGGCGAAATCACGGTTTATTGTAGCGTAATCCTGACCCAATTGATGGCGTAAATCCTGTTCAATAGCTGCCAAGCCTTGGGGGTTGATGGGATAGTGAATGACAGTTGGCTGGCCGGCTGACTGGATTGTGCTGGCAACGACACCTGCTTGTGGGTGTGTATACTGGATGACCGTGGGTTGTAAAACTTCAGTTTGGTGGTCTACAGTCTCAGTCCAATAGGTATTCTTAATGAGGTTTTTTTCAAACTCACCCAAACATATTTTTTCCTGGCCCATTTTTTCGGAAGTCAGCGGCCATGTGTTGGCTTTAAAGGCTTTTACCTCTAAACCATGTACCGCAAAAGCAGCCAATGATAAACGTTGTGCCATCAGCCAACTGATGTAACCTTCAGAGTTGACAGGGTTAAAGTATTGTTTGAACTGTGACCACGAGAAAAATGGGCTAAAGAGTAAATGGTCAATCAGCAAGAAATGATTGTTGGTTTGGGTATGAACCGCAGTCT
>UOFA01000270.1_pt1 | contig 11127 bp, 10 predicted proteins | sample 1988741 | NCBI WGS metagenome assembly UOFA01 (sample SAMEA4712195, study PRJEB27164) | hydrothermal vent metagenome | biome: marine basaltic hydrothermal vent biome; feature: marine hydrothermal vent; material: mineral | place: Pacific Ocean | collected 2011-06-14/2011-07-23 | depth 1719 m
CGCTTTTAACACTAGATCCACCAGATCCATCAGCGCCGCTTTTAACACCAGAGCCATCAGAGCCGCTTTTAAGCAGGTATATACAAGTTTCAGGGTTGATTGAAGCGTTTTGGGGTGCACCACCCGATCCATCTGCTCCGCTGGCGAATGTGTTAAGTGAAGTGGCTAGTAAAAAAAAATTCCTGTAGTCATTAAAGTTTTCATGTTGTTATTCCTCGTTTGGATTAAAATTAAAGATAAAGGTTGATATACCCAGCTCTGAGCCGGTTTTCTCAACTGATTTTTTACCAAAATCCGTGGCTTCTTCATGAGCATCAAGTAATTGTTGATACTCACTTAAATGCTTCCGTGCAAGTTCTGTTAATTCATGCCTGACTGCATCATGTTTATCAGGATGAATGTATTTTGATACCAAAGTTAATTGAAAGTTTTTCTCATCATCATTCTCAGCTTTAAAATTTCTGATCAGGGTGTGGGTGAATCTTTGTATTTCAAGACTGAATAGATCCATCATCTTATCTTTGGTATTTTCATGGTGAGTAGGTATGCTGTTGATGAATTGGATACTGAATTCATCAAATACACGAACAATCCCGCGCTTAATTAAATGTTCTAAAAAGGATTTGGCTGACAGGTGCTTGGTAGAGGGCGCGTATTTATAAAACAGTTGCGTGTAAGATTCGCGGGATCCTTTAATTAACATGGTTTTATCCGGGCTTTTTTCACAAATACTTTGAATTTCCATCATGATGTCAAAGAAAAAGGTCTTGGTGGTGTATTGACGAGAATGCCTGATGCCGTTGAGTGATTTTTGAATAATGGTTTTAGTAAAACCAGTTTCCAGAATAACATCGCTCAATCTTTTAGATTTGTTATTCACATGTTCTATATAGCTATCAACGAATTCATCCACAAACTCTTGTCCATTAACATCCATCTGATAAAAGAATGAACATACAGAGACATAGAAGTCTTGAGCCAGTTTGTAATTACCAAAAGTCTGGTGGAGCTGAGTGATGTTATTATCTGTCATAAAATTTCCCGTACAATTTTGCGGTGTTTTTATTATTCTACACATATGTAGTTTATTAATAAACAAATAAACAATAAATAATTAAAAAATTGTTTAGAAAAACTTGATGTTCGATTACATTTTGTAAACCAGTCGGTTCGCGTTAAAATAGCGACTTTAATATTCTAAGGACACACCCATGGGAAGAGCTTACCAAAACCGCAAAGAGTCAATGGCCAAAACTTCGGATGCCAATGCCCGGGTTTACAGTAAATTCAGTCGAGAAATTTATGTCTGTGCCAAATCAGGCGGCGCAGACCCTGATGGTAACTTGGCTTTACGCAGTTTGCTTGACCGCGCTAAAAAAGCCCAGGTCCCTGCGCACGTGATTAAAAATGCATTGGATAAATCAACCAGTAGCGGTGGTGAGGATTTTGCTGTGGCACGTTATGAAGGTTATGGTCCAGGCGGGTGTATGGTAATAGTGGACTGCTTAACTGATAATCCCAACCGGACATTTGGTGATGTGCGTTTGTGTTTCACCAAGACCGACAGCAAAATCGGTACCCAAGGCACGGTGATGCACATGTTTGATCACGACGCTATTTTTGTCTTTGAAGGTGAGGACGAAGATGCGGTGTTAGAACTTTTGATGGATGCCGATGTGGATGTCACGGACATTGAATCGGAGGCTGGTAAAATAACCGTTTTTGCTCCTCACACTGAATATTTTAAGGCCAAACAAGCTTTACAGGATGCCAACTCAGAAATTAATTTTGAAGTAGATGAAATTCAATTTATACCACAAACCACCACGCTAATTTCAGCCGATGAGATGCCTAACTTCGATAAATTTATTGATATGTTAGATGAGTTGGATGATGTACAGAACGTCTTTCACAACGCCGAAGTTTAATTATTGAAATAACCCTCAGCGCTGAGCGTGCGCTTCGGCAATCGCTGCAAACTTTGCTAACAGGCCATAAGACTCGTCACATGGCTGTAATTGAGTGATCATTTTTGCAGGATCTGCACCTTCTTCAATCAATACCTCACTGCGTACTTTGATGTAAGTTTGGGTGATGGCGGTATTCCATTCTGGGTGAAATTGCACGCCCCACAGCAGCTCTTCAGCGCGAAAGGCGTGATTCTCATCTAATTCACAGCAACCCAATAAAGTGGCAGATTGCGGCAAGGTTTTAACCTGCTGCATATGTGAGGCAAAGGTTGGTATTGAAACGTGCTGGCTGATTGATTGTAACAATGAATCGGTACTTGCGTGGTTGGATAAGGTGAATTCACTCAAGCCTAAGTTTCGGCCTTTGGGGTTGTATGCCACTTGCCCGCCGAGTAAATCGGCCAATAATTGATGACCAAAACAGACCCCCAAAGTTGGGATGTTATAGGCCAAGCTTTGATTCAGCCATCGTTGAGTTTTAACTAACCAGTCATCGCGATCAGTTACCATGGCAGGTGAACCGGTGATGATGATACCAGTCAAAGTTTCAATCGCTTTTTCAACGGTTGGTAACGATTGGCTTAAGTGCACATCAACGGTGAGTGCGTGTCTATTCTCAATCGCCATGCCCCGAATAAACCAATCAGAAAAGCGGCCAAATTGATTGATTGCTGCTGGCACTGGGTCGCCGGTTTGAATGATTAAGAACATCAGTGCTTAGTTTCTAGGAGCCTGATGAGAGAATAGGCTCTTAGTAGGCATCGGGAGGTGCGAGGCGTATGGCTTCCTCTAAGGAAGTTTTACCAGCTTTAAGTAAATGTGATATGGCGATCCTTAACGGCATCATACCTTGTTGGTAGGCTGCTGCGGCTATTTTTTCCGATGGCACATTATCACGAATCAATTGCCGCACCTGTTGGTGAATTGGCATCATTTCAAACACCCCAGAGCGGCCGTGGTAGCCGGTATTACGGCATTCATCACAGCCTTTGGCTGCGAATAATTCTTTCGGTGGTTGGATGTCAAAGGGATGTACCATAGAGACCCATTTTTCGGCATCGACCTTGGTCGGCACTTTACAGTGTTCACAAAGTAAACGAATCAACCTTTGGGCTAAAACGCCAGCCAGTGTACTGCGCAGTAAATAATCTGCTACACCTAAATCCAACAGTCGATTGATGCTCGACGGTGCGTCATTGGTGTGTAAGGTGGATAACACCAAATGGCCAGTTAAAGAAGCCTGAACTGCCATTTGTGCGGTTTCCAAATCTCGAATTTCACCAATCATGATGATGTCTGGATCCTGACGCATCAAGGTTCTGACCCCATCTGCAAAATGCAATCCAATCTTTGGATTGACTTGCATTTGATTCAAAATCGGATCAACCATTTCAATGGGATCTTCAACGGTTGAAACATTGACCTCTGGTGTGGCCAGTTTTTTCAAGGTTGAATACAAGGTGGTGGTTTTTCCTGATCCGGTTGGCCCAGTAACCAGCACAATACCATGTGGGCGGTTGATCAATTGTTTCCAATTTTCAGCTTCAGTGGCACTGAAGCCCAAATCTTGATAATCAACCACCACCGCATCCGGATCAAAAATCCGCATCACGCATTTTTCGCCAAAAGTGGTGGGCATGGTGGAGACCCGCAATTCAATTTCGCGGTTACCTTGTGACAAGGTTTTAATTCGGCCATCTTGTGGTCGGCGTTTTTCAGCCACATCGATGCGCGATAATATTTTAATCCGACTGGTGACAGCAGCCATCACCGCAGGTGGCAGGTCATAAACTTTCAGTAATTTGCCATCAATACGAAACCTGATCAAACAATTTTCTCGTTTGGGCTCCAAGTGAATATCGCTGGCACGTTGTTCAAAAGCATACTGCAACAGCCAATCAACCAAGCCAATCACATGTTGGTCATCGGCATTGATGTCTTTACCACCAAGTTTAACCAGTTGTTCCAAGTTGAGAATTGGGTCACTGGTTTTGCCTTTGTGCATTCTTTTCGCACTTTGGACTCTTCGATTAACCCCATAAAACTCAAACAACAAACGTTGAATATCAATTGGGTTTGAGTGAACCCTTTTAATTTTTTTGCGGTGAATTTTTTGGATGTCATTCAACCAAGAGGAGTTTCTCGGATCAGCTACCGCTATCACAATTTCATCTTTGTCCACAAACAGCGGTAAAATTTGATGTTGCCTGGCATAGGCTTGTGAGATCACTTGAGTGACTTGGTTGACGTTGATTTTTGTTGGGTCAATCTTCAAATAATCCAACTTATTGGTTTTCGCCACCCATTGAGTTAAAAACTCCATGGTGATGGGCTTGCCCGTTTTGAGGTTGGTTAATTTGTTATCAACTATCGAAATGTAAGGGTGTACCGAAGCAGAAGTGACTGTCGATTTTTCCAATAATTTCGCAAACTGTTGTTGTGAAATGATTTTGGCAGCCAGCCATTGTTTGGCCAGGGTTGCCATGAAATTGTTTTTAATGGTGTTCGCTGTGGTCATCAAATAATCGCTTCAGGTTGTTGTCATTCAATATTGTAGCTGAAGTGCCGGATAGATAACAGTCATTCGCCAACAGCATCAATACATGGGTGCAATGCTTGCGTACTGCTTCTAAATCGTGACAAACCATCACCACACATTGGGTTTGACTGATTTTTTCAAATACCTGTAGAATGTGCGCCCGATAGACCAAATCCAAATGGTTCAGTGGCTCATCCAATAGCAGGTAGTCAGCTTGCTGCGCTAGGCAGGTGGCGATTTCTACTTTGCGCCTTTCGCCACCGGATAATTTTAATATGGAGCGTTGTTGCAAGTGTTCAATGCGACAGGTTTTTATTGCTTGTTGGGTGATGACTGTATCCTGTTGTCTTTGGGTCTGCCAAGGGAAACGGCCCATACCGACGGCATCTTTGACTGAAAAGGCCAAGCAAGGTTCTTGGTCTTGCAGTAAATAGCTGAGTTTCTGTGCCCGCTGAACGGGATTCATGCTTTGTATGTTGTTGCCATCAACATTTATTTGGCCATCAAAGTCATTGCTGATTCCGGCCATGGCCTGCAACAAAGTTGATTTACCGATGCCATTTTGACCGACCACACCCCAAAATTGACCAACTTTGAAATCACCGTTGAGCTGACTGAACACGGCATCACCGTCTTGTTTCAAGTTGAGGTGCTTTAATTCCAACATCAGATTTTCCTATTCAGCCATAAGAATACTGGCACGCCAATCAGGGCAGTAAAAATACCCACTGGTAGTTGAATAGGGCTCATCACCGTTCGGGCTAATGTGTCAGCGGCCACTAAAAAACAGGCGCCAACCAAAACACACATAGGAATCAATTGTCGGTGTTGATAACCTGCCATCATACGCACCAAATGAGGGATGATTAAACCGACAAAGCCGATGGTACCGGCTTGCGCCACAGCCATTGAGGTTAATAACGCGGTGATGACAAAAATCATCAAATTGATGCGGTGGGTATTGACCCCAGATTTAAGCGCAAAAAGATCACCACGAGCCAGCAAGTCTAAAGCTCGACTGTGTTTGATTAGTACTAAAAAACTAATCAGCAACAACACTGGCATCAGCGCATTGGGTTGGGCAAAGCTCATGTCGCCCATCAACCAAAACATCATTGATTTGATATGTTGTCCTGAGGAGGTGGCTAAAATGAAGCTGATGAAAGCGGCAAAGCCAAAAGCCAAAACCACGCCGTTCAAAGTTATTTTATCCGGTCTTATGCGGCCTTGGTAACTCAATTTAAGTAGCAGTAATGTCGCCAGCATGCTGCCCATGAAACCAAAAGCAAACAACAGGTATTGTGACAAACTTAAGCCAGTAACAATCACCATTAATTGCACCACAGCTGCGCCACCTGAAACACCGAGTAAATAAGGGTCAGCCAAAGGGTTTTTGACTAAATTTTGAATCAACAGGCCGGCTAAAGCCAAGCAAGCACCGACCATGATTGAATTGATAATTCGAGGAAAACGTAATTGCCAAATGATTTCGAAATATGTGGAGTTACTGTCAAATAGGGCGCCCAAAGGCACCTGAACTGAGCCCACTGTCAATGCCACAACCACCAAAAGCAGCAACAACAAAGACCAAAACCACCAGTGGCCGATTATCTTGCTTGCCAGATTATTCAATGCGTTTTCAACGGTTTTCTACACAGCTTGAATATTTAAACTCAGCGACTGACACTCATCCGGACCACATCTTTTCGCATCACAGTAATGGTGGCATTGCCGCGCATGTACTTGGAGACGATGGTTAACTGCTTGTCATCAATAGCTAGCAAGCGACCAAAAATCGGCCGGCCGCGTCTGGTTCTGATTTTGATGTTTTGTCCAACTGCCTGAGACCAATCTATGATTCTTACTTCATTGACGTTTTTACCAATAGAAGTGATGATGGTTTTAAGCAATTCCTTGGGTTTATTGGCCTCGGCTTCAAGCCGTTCGACTTGTTGTTGCTTGGCTTCCATCTCAGCCCGCAAGGTATCAACATCCAAGTCTAAAAAGTCAATGTCAGTCAGTTGGATTTTTTGATATTCATTATCACCCATGGCAGCTTCTATATTCACTTGGCCATAAAATTCTGTTTGATCCATAGCGGCCACTTCAAACAGGTATTTGGGCTCTTTCAGTTCAAAGATGACATTCAGCGCCATGCCCTCTTCCAAAGAACGCTGGTATTGATTGTTTAATCCATCTGGCATCTGCTGGCCGACATAGACGCGCAAGTACTTTTGAATTTCTTCTGCGCTGTTCAAGCGGTAAGCTGAGTAGGAGTTGCGGTTGGCTGCGGCACAAACACTGTTGCGTTTTTGGTTGAAGCCTTGATCGCTGTGGTAATAATACAAAGTATCAACAATGGTTTCGTTGAATGTAATACGTTCCACGTCGCTGGGTCGGATCAAGGTTCCAGACCAGACAATGAACCAGTTATTTGGACTTTCTATGTTGATGTTGAAATCAATGTGGTAATCATCAACCAGCGAATAACTGATTTCCATATCAAAGTTGGGCGCGCTGCTGAAAATTTGCTGCCACTGAGGATTACTGTAGCTGGGTCCCGAACCTTCGCCACAACCGAATGCGCCGAGGTAACTGGCAGCCATAGGCCAATAGTTGGTGCGGTTGATGGCGTTTTGCAAGTCGCCGGATTGAGCGCTTATAACGTGGGCATTGCGGAACGACAGCGTCATGGTTTTAGGTATGTGGCTGATTAAGTCCTGGCTGCCGGAGAACAACAATTTTTTCATGTCTGTGTGAACTTGAATGGAATCGATGGCGATGGTTTGTCGGTAACCAGTGGGTCTGAAGGTCAGCTGATTCAATGTGACTTGGCCGTTTAAGGCGATATCTACACTGTGGTGTGTCCATTCGCCTAAATCGCCTAAGTGCGACAAAATACCTTCCGCAAAGAATTTACTGTTGTGCTTGATTTGCCAATAAGGCAATGCCACCAGTGCCACTATAATGGCCAATATAATTAGTTTACTTTTGTTTCTCATTATAACTTCTCGTTGTTTGTTTGCTACATAACTGGTTCAGCAAAACCGGCAAAAGCGGATATTATTATCGTTTGTATTTGCTTAGAAGACAAATCTACGTTAGGAAAATTGCCAATTGGCTCATAATTTTGATAAAAATCGGGGTGAGTAGCAGGTACTTCAGAGTAACCTTCTTTCAAACGATAACTGGTTGAATAACGAAATGGCCAGATATCAAATATAGGTAGCTTTCTTGAAATGGTGGCAATCACACCGCTGATCCGACTGAAAAAAGGAATTTGTTCTTTGGCCGCTACCACCCAGCTATTTTGATCGAGCATATCGGTTTCAATACTGGCTGATAATAACGCAGCAAACTCTTTACTTTCAATCACAAAACCAGCTTCGGTATTGAGTACATCTGAGCGCGGGTCAAAATTATGTGAGCCAATCATTGAAATATAATTGTCAATTACAAATGACTTCCCATGCATGCCAAAACGGGTGTTTTCATCTACACTGGTTGATGAAAACTTATTTGTTATCATGCCAGGGCGGTCTTTGTATTCGTATATTTGCATGCCCAATTTGTTTAAATAGAATCGCTTGTATTTAAACGAGATGGCATACACGTAATAGGCATCGGTGGAAGCCAGTGAATTAGTGGAAACTAAAAGCTCCAGCTCAGGGTTTTCACGGCGTAATTTTTTAAAGGTTTTACGAGCCGGTCGACTGAACACCAAGTAAGGGGTTTGGATCAGTATTTTATGTTTGGCTGCAGAAAAATGTTGGTGAATCTTCTGGGTGAGTTGTTTATTGGCTGATCTGGCGGCTTTATTGAATGGCTTGTCATGGGAGTCGCTGAAAAATTCGACATGATCGACCGCAATAATATCAGCAAAAAAAGTCTTGATTATTTGCATTGCGTCACTGGCTTGATCCAACAACCGTGTGGCTTTTTCTGGTAGTGGGTGTTGCCAATCAATGTTTGATTTTTCACCTTTCAAGATGCGCGCACTGACATCGCGTAAATGTTCAACCGGCACCACATGTGGACTGCGCCAGAAACTGGCAAAAGAAATACTGATAACATTAACCACTTCGCCAATCGCCAATACATCGCGATCTTTGTAATTAAAAGATTCATCCCAGTCATAATATCGATTTTGATAATTGCGGCCGCCGACAATGCCATACTTGTTATCTACTATGAATGTTTTGTTGTGCATGCGTTTATTTAACCGCGCCATACAACAAGCCAAGGCACTGAAAAACTCAAATGCGGAGGTGTGAGCATCTTGGAATACTGGGTTGTATAGTTTGAACTCAAGGTTTTGGTGAAGTGTCGCTATGTCAGTGACCAGCCAAGAATTTCCCATGGAAAATAATTGATCGATAATGACTTTGACTTTAACTCCGCGCTTGGCTGCAGCCAACAGTTCTCGAATAAGCAAGTGCCCTGCTTCGTCATTGACCCAAATAAAACTTTGAATTTCTATTGTTTTTTGCGCGGCTCGAATCATGTGCAATCGCAACATCAATGACTCTTCACCGTGATCCAGCAACAACACTCGGTTTTTGTCTTCTTGCTCGGCCAAAACAAATTGTGAGGCAAACGGTGTTTGCATGGCGCATCGATTTTCATCCTCGGGAGGGCAGCTGATGGTGCTGTCCTTTTTGATTTCAATCACTTGCTCAACTTGTTGGATGGTTGCTTTATTGACCGCACAACCGCTGAGCAATCCTATCAGGGCTATAAAACTTATGGTGAAAATTTTGTACATGATTACGCGATGTTATTGATCCAGATGTAATTGATGTTAGCAGTGCTAGCAACCACACCTGCAAAGCCATCTATGTCAGTGATTTGAGTCATTTGAATCAAATCTCCCTGTTGGGTTTTTATTGAGTTACTTGCCAGCACTGATCGATTTAAATAGGCCCACAGGTTACCACCATCTAATTTACACCATGCTTCTTTTTGCGTCCACCATTGATAAAATTTAAGCATTCGACTTTCAGCTGCTGTCTGTTTCAGTTGGTGCCATTCTTCTGCATGAAAGTAACGGCTGGCTAATTTTATCACATCACGCTGCGGTTTAATGATTTCTAAATCTATGGCCACTTCTGCTTCACTTGATATCACATAAGCATATAAGTTTTGACTGTTACTGTGGGAAAAATACAGCGGCTCATTGATATAAGGTTTACCGTTGGTATTTTTAAAAACATTAATTGGTTTGGAAGTATTCAGCGTGTTTTGTAACAACTGTTGTAAAATAGCGTCAGAATGGGGCTTGGCCTCAGGTTTTTTATCATAAGGGTTGTTGTGCAACCAAATATTAAGGTCCAGGTTCATTAAACATGTCCGCTACACGATTAGAAATCAATCGCTCATTGCAACATAAAATCACCTCACAAATCAAACAAAAAGGTATGATTAGTTTCGCTGAATTCATGCAAATGGCTTTGTATGAGCCGGGACTGGGTTATTACAGCGCCGGTTTGGCTAAATTAGGTTCCAGTGGTGATTTCGTAACAGCACCTGAAATGGGGCCTTTGTTTGCTCGTTGTCATGCCACATGCTTTGCAGAAGTGTTACCTCATTTATCACAGCCAATTTTGTTTGAACTGGGTGCAGGAACCGGCCAATTTTGTATTGACGTATTACAAACACTGGATGAGTTAGCTTGTTTGCCAGCACGTTATATCATATTCGAAGTCAGCGCTGATCTGAAGCAAGTGCAACAAGATGCGGTGGCTAAACTGCCTGAGCATCTGTCCAAGCGTGTGGTTTGGCTTGATTCGCCACCCAACGAATCTTTCGAGGGCATTGTTTTTGCAAATGAGGTCTTAGATGCCTTACCGGTTGAAGTGTTTCAGTTTGAACAAGGTCAGTTTCAACGTTTGATGCTGGCTGATAAAAGCGGTGTTTTAAACGAGCAATGGCAAGCCTTTGGGCCCAATCTTTTACAGCAATTGCAGCAACGAGACTTGCAACTTGATTCAGGGTATCGGTCTGAATTTATTCCACACTTATCAGCGTGGATACATTCGGTGGTAGGCCAGTTGAGCAAAGGTTTGGTGCTGATGGTTGACTATGGATATGGTCGGCCAGTTTATTATCACCCACAAAGATCAACGGGCACATTGGTTTGTCACCAACGTCATCAAGCCAACTTCAATCCTTACCAAGATGTGGGCTTACAAGACATCACTGCATTTGTTGATTTCACCGCGGTGGCTGAAGCAATGAATGCAGCGGGCTTGGATGTGGTCGGATTCACCACCCAAGCAGAATTTTTGATGTCCACTGAAATTGAACAATGGCTTGACCCAGAAGGTGATTATCAGCGATATTTTGAATCAGTCACCGAAATGAAAAAACTGGTGATGCCGGATGAAATGGGTGATAAATTTAAAACCATAGCAGCCAGCAAAAATTTACCCATTGAGCTATCTGCATTCCGAAACAACCGATTACAAGACCTGTAAATATTTACAAGCTTCCTTAAGGAAAACAACCGCCACATCCTTGAATTTGGTATAATAGACCGCATTATCAATTTTACCTATCAACAGTCAATTCAGTGTTAGATTCAACCAACCAATCCTGTACCTTGCCAGACATCGCTGC
>UOFA01000053.1_pt1 | contig 10967 bp, 9 predicted proteins | sample 1988741 | NCBI WGS metagenome assembly UOFA01 (sample SAMEA4712195, study PRJEB27164) | hydrothermal vent metagenome | biome: marine basaltic hydrothermal vent biome; feature: marine hydrothermal vent; material: mineral | place: Pacific Ocean | collected 2011-06-14/2011-07-23 | depth 1719 m
CCTTCAGCGGTTTCTAAAGAACCTGTTATCACGATCACCAAAGCGGTAATGGTACAAACTACTACAGTATCAATAAATGGTTCGTACAGAGACACCAACCCTTCGGTAACAGGCCGGTCTGTTTTGACTGCGGCATGGGCAATAGCTGCAGACCCTATACCCGCTTCATTTGAAAATGCCGCCCTTTGAAAGCCGACAATCATGACACCAACAACACCACCAAGCGCAGCAGTTGGGCTGAAAGCACCGTTGATGATCTGGCTGATGGCATTCAACAATTGGTCGCCGTTCATGGCAATCACAATCAAACCTGTAACCACATAAATGATGCCCATTACTGGTACTAACTTAGATGTCACACGTGCGATGCTTTTAATACCACCTAAAATGGTAACACCGGTGACTGCTGCTAATGCCATACCGAACAACCAACCTTTACCTGCCAGCATACCTTCTGCACCACCGGTAATATTTTGTAATTGCGAAAATGATTGGTTGGCCTGGAACATATTACCTCCACCCAATGTAGCACCCACACAAAGTATGGCAAACAGAACTGCCAAAGACTTACCAAAGCCAGCGAAGCCTTTCTCAGCAAAGCCTTTAGATAAATACTTCATGGGTCCGCCAGCAACTGAGCCATCTGCATTCACATCGCGATATTTCACGCCTAAAGTACACTCCACAAATTTAGATGACATACCAAGTAATCCAGCTAATATCATCCAGAAAGTTGCACCTGGGCCACCAATACTAACAGCTGTAGCAACCCCGGCTATGTTACCCAAACCCACAGTCCCAGAAACTGCCGTGGATAAAGCTTGAAAATGGGTGACTTCACCGGCTGCACCAGTGGTGTCATATTTGCCTCTGATTATTTTCATACCGATACCCAATGAGCGGAAATTAATGAATTTAAAATAGACGGTAAAAAAACTGGCAGCCACTACCAGCCAAATCACAATAAAAGGTGCAGGCCCGACAAAAGGTATGGTAACAGCTGTCATAAAAAAACCATCCACTGCATTGGCAATGGGGGTTAAAAATTGATTGATTGACTGGTCAATTCCTTCGGCTAAGGCTGAGCCAGAAAAAGTCAGTAGCAAAGCACTGAATAGGTGTTTTATCTTCATGTTGTTCCTTAGTTTCTTTGGTTAATTTATAATCGGTGGTAGCTTACTTAACCACACGGCGTATCAGCTTTAATTCGGCAAATATCTTAACTGTTTTTTAATCGCATGGGTAGGTGCAAGCTATTTTTTCAAGTGAATGATTAATTTATCACCCGATTTAAAACCATACTGTTGGCTGAGGCCGGCATTGATTTCTAATACGTATTTGGCTGGTTTAGCGCTCGGATAATTGGGGCAGCGGGTGGTGGTATTTTTACACGGTGGGGTATTTTCACTGATACTCACCAGTTTTTGGTTTTGATCAAAATATAAAATATCCAAAGGAATCAAGGTGTTTTTCATCCAAAAGGCGCGCCTTTGTGTGTCCGGAAAAACAAATAACATGCCTTCGTCATCGGCCATATGCTCTCGATACATTAAGCCCAAAGCACGCGTGTTATCTGTATCTGCCAGTTCAATCACAAAGCTTTGGTCATTCAATGACACCCGATGCTGCTGGTGTTGACAAGCACTAAAAAGCACAACCACACAACCAATAAATACAACCTTTTTCATCACTTGATTCAATTTTTTAAAAAGTACACTGGAATTTATCACTTAACAAAGCTAAACTCAATAGCATGTTAAAAGATAGGGTTTTCAAGTGGATATAGCCGAGTTATTAGCCTTTACTGTAAAAAACAAAGCATCGGATCTGCATTTGTCGGCTGGTTTGCCGCCAATGATACGCGTAGATGGGGATGTTCGACGAATTAATTTACCGCCTTTGGAGCACAAGGAGTTGCATGACATGGTGTACGACATCATGAATGATTTTCAAAGGAAAGAGTACGAAGAAAATTACGAAATCGATTTTTCTTTTGAAATACCTGGCTTGGCTCGTTTCAGGGTTAATGCCTTCAACCAAAATCGTGGTTGTGGCGCTGTATTCAGAAACATTCCAACAGAAATTCTGACCTTAGAGGATTTGAACTGTCCAGCCATATTCAAAGAACTGATTGATGTTCCACGAGGCTTGATTCTCGTCACCGGGCCAACCGGTTCGGGTAAATCAACTACCTTAGCAGCGATGGTTGATTACCTCAATAAAAAAGAACACGGTCACATATTGACCATTGAGGATCCAATAGAGTTTGTACACACCAGTAATAAATGCCTGATCAACCAACGTGAGGTGCATCGTGACACCAAGAGTTTTGAAAACGCACTGCGTTCAGCTTTACGTGAAGATCCAGACATCATTCTGGTTGGTGAGCTTCGAGATTTGGAAACCATTCGTTTGGCATTAACCGCAGCAGAAACCGGTCACTTGGTGTTTGGCACCTTGCACACCACCTCGGCGGCTAAAACCATTGATCGGATCATTGACGTATTCCCAGCTGGCGAAAAACCGATGGTGCGTTCAATGTTGTCAGAATCACTGCGTGCAGTGGTGGCACAAACCTTACTTAAACGCGTAGGTGGCGGTCGAGTTGCTGCGCATGAAATTATGGTTGGTATTCCGGCGATTCGTAACTTGATTCGAGAAGACAAAGTGGCACAGATGTACTCATCGATCCAAACCGGACAATCAGTAGGTATGCAAACTTTAGATCAATGCTTGGTTGAATTGGTGCGCAAGGGAATGATCTCTAAAGCTCAAGCCCGCTCACGTGCGGTTAAGAAAACCGACTTTGATTAAGCACAATTAACCAGCAATAACTCAACACAAGAGGTAAGTATCATGGACTTTAATTCGTATCTGAAATTAATGGTGCATAAAAAAGCATCAGATTTATTTATCACGGCCAATTTGGCGCCCAGTATTAAAATTCATGGTCGCGTGATTCCCATCACCCAACAACCCTTGACCAAAGCACAAGCGCGAGACATGGTTACCGGCATCATGTCACCGTATCAAAAAGAAGAGTTTGAACGAACTCACGAATGTAACTTCGCCATTGGCGTGTCATCGGTGGGTCGGTTCAGGGTCAGTGCTTTTTACCAAAGAAACGCAGTGGGCATGGTGATTCGTCGGGTAGAAACCAAGATCCCAACTTTTGAATCGTTGAAACTTCCAGAAGTGCTGAAAGAATTGTCCTTAACCAAACGTGGCATCATCATCTTTGTAGGTGGTACTGGTACAGGTAAGTCGACTTCTTTGGCGGCCATGGTAGGTTACCGCAATGTTAACACCACCGGTCACATCATCACCATTGAGGACCCGATTGAGTATGTTCACGAACACCAAGGTTGTGTGATCACCCAACGTGAAGTGGGTTTGGATACGGAGTCCTTTGAGATTGCCTTAAGAAACAGCTTAAGACAAGCACCTGATGTCATCATGATCGGTGAGATTCGAACCTCTGAAACCATGCAACAGGCGGTTACCTTTGCTGAAACCGGTCACCTGTGTTTGGCCACACTCCATGCCAACAACGCCAACCAAGCTTTGGATAGGGTGTTACATTTCTTCCCCAAAGACGCACGCGATCAACTGTTGATGGACATGTCCTTGAACTTACGCGCGATGGTGGCACAACAATTGATTCCAACACCCGATGGCACCGGCCGTCGTGCTGCGGTTGAGATTTTGATTAATTCTCCGCTGGCACAGGAATACATCCGCAAAGGCAAGATTGAAAAGATCAAAGATTTGATGAAAAAATCCACTAATATGGGTATGCAAACCTTTGACCAAGCGATGTTTGATTTATACCAAGCCGGCGAAATTACCTACGAAGACGCCCTGCGTCATGCCGATTCAGCCAATGAAGTGCGCTTAAACATTAAATTGTCTCAAGGCGGCGATGCTGATTCATTATCCATGGGTATGGATGGCGTTGGTTTGGAAGAAGATAGCTGATTCAACAACCACCCAAAGTCCCCTTTAAGAAGGGGACTTTGATGATACATACCATTAGATCAAAATCTGGCTTTTATTCCTGCATAAAAAGCTGCACCTGGTCGGGCATAACCCAACACTTCTTGATAAGATTCATCGAATAAATTCTGCGCTTTGGCATACAACTGAATGGTTGGATTCAATTGCCAACTGAAGGATAAGTCAACAGTGGTGTAGCCATCAAGGTTGACCTTGGATGAGACAAAAGTGCTTGGGTCGAAGAACACATCCAGTTGATCATCTTGATAATTCACTTGTGCATATAAACTCGCTCGATTGGCCGCGAAGCGGTAATTAAAACCTAAATGCGCCATATTCTCAGGCCGCCTAACTTCGGTGACTTCGGTGCCACTGGCATCCTCTTCTGTGGCATCGGTGTAGGTGTAATTGAAATTAAAATCCAGTTGGTCATTGAGTTGGCCAGACCAACTGAATTCAACGCCTTGGCGTTGGCTTTTGCCCATTTGGTTAGCAGCTGTGAATAAACCAGATGCCACATCAAATACAAAGCCATTGATCTCATTATCTAAGTCTTGATCAAAATAGACCAGTTCAAGTCGGTTATTTAACCATGTTTTTTCTACCGCCAATTCAAAGGCATCAGATTCTTCAGGGACTAAATTTGGGTTGCCAATGAAGTTGGCTGGAAAAAAGCCAAAACGTTCAATGAAAGAAGGCGCTTTGCTGCCAGTACCCAATGAGCCACGAAGCCGCCAACCAGCGTTCAGGTGGTATGAGGCGGCTACTTTGTAGTTACTGACACCTTCAAATCGATTGAAATCATCTTGTCTGGCCGAAACATTCCAGTTGAACTGCTGGTTCAATTGATGCTGGTATTCAACGGCTAAGCCAGTCACTGAATAATCTTGGCGTTGGTTGGGGTCACCAAAAGGTGAAGCCTCACCACGCTGCACAAAGTCAACCTGGCGATGATCTACCAGAGCCGATAAGCGATGTTGGTCATCGGTTCCAAATTGCAGGGAACTGTTGAGTTTAATTTCATCAGTTTGCGCTGCTGTCGAGCTGGTTTCACCGAAGCCAAAGGTGAAATTCTGTGCATCAACATCAGACCATTGGTAACTCAAGTCGCTGTGCCAACTGCTGTTGGGCTTGAATTTCGCCACCAACTGTACGGTGGTTTGTTGCCTTTTGGTCCATAAATCAGCGTCCACTGGCAAGCCTGTAACAGCAAAATCAATGCCATCGAACTCATTCAAAGCATCAGAGTGATTGGCCCTTATTTGCAAGCTCACTGTGTCTGTCGCATCGACACCAAATCTCAGGTGACTGGCGATGTTTTCAAAACCATCGGCCTCTGTACCTTGTCGCGATATATTGGTGCCTGCCGTGTCCAAATAATTGATGCCGGCATCCAGGCGCCAATTGTCCTCAGCCAGGCCGCCATCAAGGGCTATTCGTTTACTGTTGAAAGAACCCAACTCAAGGTCAAACCCCCAGTTGTTTTTCACCGATTGTTTGCTGATGATATTAATCACTGCACTCATGGCATCAGTACCCCAAATGGCGCTTTGTGGTCCACGAATGATTTCAATGCGTTCTATGTTGTCTAACAAAGCATAGTTGAATAAAAACTCATCACCGGCAGTCGGGTCATTGACCCTCACACCATCGAGTAAAACCATCACATGGTTGGCTTCAGAGCCGCGAACCCGCAATTGAGTTTGGGTGCCAGGGCCACCTGATTGGTTGATGGCAAAACCTGGCACCTGACGCAGGATATCGGATAAATAGTTGGCTTGTGCTTGGGCAATGTGCGCTGCCGTAATGACTGTCACTGAACCACCGTATTGATCACTTTCAATCGGTGCTATACCCGCGGTGACGATGAGATTACTTAAGTCTTGAGATTCAGTTTGAGACTGATTAGATGAATTGATGTTTTGCGCTTGTAATGACGCTGAAAGCGCTAACAAGCACGCCACAGTTTTGTGGTGTTTAATTGTCATGATTGCTCCTGTTCCACCCGAACGAATTGAGGTTAAAAAAATCGAACAGGCCGGTCTCCGGACTCACGCGATGGGTTAAAGTACATCATCCCGAACCAAAAGCCTTCCCATGAAATATCACAGTGGCATCATTTTTGGTTTTTTACAGCGCTTACCGTTGCGGGGGCAGTGTTGGGTTTCAATTTAAAATTGGCACCAACTTCCCGTTTAACCTGATAGCTATACAGCTGGCAGGAACCTGTTTGAAGGTGGCTGTATGTTATTAAGAGGGGTTATCGATGTCAATCAATTATGTTGATTACTCGGAATATATTAACCCTGCTACATAATACCATTCATTTCAGTCTAAGCCAGCTTGTTCATAGCGAGGCATCAGCTCGTAGGTTTAGTTATTCATATATCAAGTGCTGATAACGATGTCTATGGGTAAACAGGCTTAGACCTTTCAGAATATAATCAATCAGTTAGGGGCTTCAAGAAAACCCCATCTCAGCGTTGTAACTTTTATCAATGGAACAACTATTAATTGCAAGCTACGCCTTGATATGGGACTTTCTTGAAGCCCTGAATGAATGGTATTATGCTGCCGGGTTAATAAGTGGTGGTTTGAAACTAAAGTGCATCTTGATCGGTTTCACCGGTTCTGATGCGGATGACTTTGTCCAATTCGTGGATGAATATTTTACCGTCACCGACTTTGTTGTTGTTGGCAGTTTCTACGATGGTCTCAACAATGGTGTCCACTTGGTCTGAAGGGGTTGCGATTTCGATTTTTAACTTGGGTAAGAAATCGACCACATATTCAGCACCTCGGTACAATTCAGTGTGGCCTTTTTGGCGGCCAAAACCCTTGACTTCGGTGACTGTGATGCCGCGCACACCAACGGCTTCCAGTGCGTCTCTGACATCGTCCAGTTTAAACGGTTTGATGATGGCTGTGATCATTTTCATGCCTTAGTCCTACTCATGTGTATCAGTCCTATTCATTTATCAACCCTATTTATTATTTGGCTTACCAGGGTAATTGCTCACCTTCAGCATGCCAGAATGTACCTGAATTTTCCAGATTTAATTCATCAATTCTATCCAATAAGCCCTTGGCAGCATGTGCAGTTTCGACATGACCCTGACCTCCTGTCATGTCAGTTTTGACATAACCCGGATGTAACAGTCCAACAGCGATGCCTTGAGGTTTTAAATCCACTGCCAAACTGGTGCCGGCCATATTCACGGCTGCTTTACTCATGCGATAACCATAATGACCGCCAGAGTCATTGTCAGACATCGAGCCCATGCGACTGGTCACTATGGCTACTTTAGCCGCTGGTTTTAAATGGCCTAACAAGGCCTCGGTCACCATCAAAGGTGCGATGGCATTGACCTGGTATTGTTGCATCACGGTGCCATAGTCAATATCACCCAAGGTATTGCGAGCCAATACACCAGCATTGTTGATCACCACATCAAACTTCTGATCGTTCAATTGTTGGGCCAATTGTTGTACAGATGTATGGTTTGACACATCACATTGATCAACCACTTGAACACCCAAAGCATCTAATTCAACACTGCTGCTGCGACAAACCGCAGTTACTTGATGACCTTGTACTTTCAATTGGCGGCATAATTCAAGGCCAATGCCGCGATTGGCGCCAGTGACCAAAACAAATTTAGACTGATGTTCGGATGGTTGTTGCATAAAGTACTCCAGTTGATTGCTAAATGACCGACATACTCATAACATGGTTATCAATTCATCTATTTCAATGTATGTCATGTTATTAATGAAACAACAATGTGAACGCTGTGAACAGCAGTTAGCTGATGAACAAAAAGATGTGTGTATTTGCAGTTATGAATGCACCTTTTGTACTGAATGTAATACCAACGATTTACACAACATATGCCCCAATTGTGGCGGTGATTTGGTACTCAGGCCCACTCGCAAAAGTAAAGAGTAAGTCGGAATTATTTTGTCAGGGTCTCTGAGGGGGGTTAGTCTATAAGTTTCGTTCGGTGGGCTGGAAAGGTAACTTTAAATGTGGTGCCTTGTTCCTTAATGCTGTCTATTTCAAAGCGCGCCCCATGTTTGAGACAAATGTGTTTGACTATGGCCAAACCCAGGCCGGTGCTTTGTTGATTGTGGACTTTGGAATTATCAACACGGTAAAATCGTTCAGTTAGGTGAGGTATGTGCTTGGCATCGATACCTGGCCCATTATCGACAACCCAAAAATTGGCTTCTCCGTTTTGTTCAAACCACTTGATGATGATTCGAGTACCATCTGGTGTGTGAATGGTGGCATTGTGCATTAAATTGAGGCATATACTGGTGATTTCAGATGAATCACCTTTGATCCACAATGCAGAATTAATTTCTGCCTCCAGTATGTGATTGCGAGAGTTGGGTCCATTTTTTATGTCATTAAACAGGCCGTTGACTAACTCTGGCATGGGTATTTCATCATCTTTGGATTGGATGGCCCTGCCATGTTCTATTTTTGACAACTTCAACATGCCATCTATGATTTTTGCCATTCTATTGGCTTGATCCTTGGCTTGATCTATTGCCATTGACCAATCATCATTCACATGCTCCGAGCTTTGCAACATTTCTAAATACCCGGAAATTACGGTCAACGGTGTTCTTAATTCATGTGAAGCATTGGCAACAAAAGCCTTTCTAGATTTCTGTAACGCTTCTTGGGCACTGATGTCCCAAGCCACCATTAAGAACCTGTCTTGGTTAATTTCTATCAGACGTACTTGGATACTTTTGTTGTTATCAACATGGTGAGTTAGTTTAATTTCTTGGTCTTTTTTGCCGGTGCTGAGAAGTTGGATAAACGCGGGCTCTCTGATGATGTTGGCTATTTTGGTGTTGGCATCAGATTCATTGATATTCAGTATTTCATGAGCCATGTGATTTACCCACTGAATTTCAAAATTTTTGTTAAGTAACAAGGTGGCGAATGGCAGCGCTTGAGCCGTGGTTACAAATTGTTGCAGTAAATACTCATTTCGTTTGTTGGCTTTTTTTATTTGTTTTTTGTTACTGATTACTTGACAAGTTATCGACTCGAAAATCCCTTGATTAACGGGGGTAGATTTTTTTGTTGCACCATTCATATACCAATCATAAAAAGTCTTAAACTCTATGATTTTCCAGAAGATGTAAACCAACAGCCAAACTATCAGGCTCCAAGACCAAAAACCTGTGATCCAGCCAGTTACAACGGCCAAACCCAGAAAAGCCAATATGGCTATCTTTTCTTGTTTCCAGCCTGAAATTTGCATTGAAAAAGTTACAACCACACAAAGAATCTCGCCATCTTAGCTCACAGGCCTGTGATTTATTATAAAAAACACCAAAATTTTTCAACGTCTGTTGATGTATGTCAACAAATTGATGAAATCAGCATCACCGCAGCATAAATGTCATTAAAATGAAACATACGTCATCTATCATTTGTTTTTTTTAAATACAGTTATGTGGGTAATGTCATGAAAAAGAAAATATGGATAACTTCATTGTTGCTATCAATGGGTTCAGCAACGTGGGCCGATTCAACTCAAGATGAAATTGCATTGTTAAAAGAGCAGTTGAAAATATTGACACAAAAGATTGAACAACTTGAAATCAAAGTCGAGAACACAGCTGTTGATGTAAAAAAAGTGGCTGAAGTTAAATCTACAGAGCATGAGAACTGGGCCGATCGAATCACACTGTCTGGAGACATGAGATACCGCGCTGAATACATCGATGAAAGAGATAAAGAGGTTCGCAACAGGCATCGATTAAGATTGCGCTTGAAAGCATCAACGCAGATAAACGAACGGTTAAATGTTGGTTTTAGTTTGGTTTCAGGTGGCGACAACCCAACATCTGCCAATCAAACTTTAGATGGTTCATTCACCACCAAAGATTTTTTGTTAGATCAGGCATTTTTTGATTATAAATTATCTGATCAATTTAATTTGATAGGTGGTAAATTTTCTCACCCCATATACAAACCGGGTAAAACGCAGATTCTTTGGGATAACGATGCCATGCCAGAGGGCCTCGCACTTAAGTTTAATAACGACGGCTGGAAAGGTAACTTATTTGGTTATGCCGTTGAGGAAAACAGTTCAGCTGATGATGTGTTGTTGTTTGGTGGCCAACTGAATAAAACGTTTGATTTTGATGGTGGCAGCCATTTGATCGCAGGTGTGAGCTATTATGATTACCAAGAATTACAAGGTTCATCACCTTTCTATGATGGTGAACCCAAGGGTAACACTTTAGATTCAAATGGCCTGATTGCCAATGATTTCAACATCTTTGAAGCTTCGTTAGAATACAAAACAAAAATAGCCAATCAACCTCTTTCTGTGTTCGGCACCTACGTCGAAAACATGGAAGCTGATGATTTAAACTCTGGTTATGCTGTTGGGTTTGACTTGGGTAAAGTGACTGACCCGGGTACATGGCACTTAAATTATTCATACATGGATATCGATGCCGATGCCGTTTATGCTTTGTTCAATGATTCTAATTTTGGAAACGGTGATACCGACACCAAAGGTCACGTTCTGAGAGGTGGATATGGCCTGTATAAAAACACATCTTTGATCTTTGCTTATTTCAGCAACGAAGTCAGAAAAGATCAAGTTAACAATGCTGATTATGATCGTTTACAAGTTGATTTCATGTTGAAATTCAAATAGGCGTTCAAGTCTGTTGAAACTCAAAACCCCGACAAGTTCGGGGTTTTTTTGTGCCACATCACAAATATTTTACTCTTTAAAAACAACAAGTTACAAGTCACGCCGCAAACTGTTATAAAAGTTGCAAACCTAATAAAAACAATGCGTTACGTCGTGTCAATTATTGTTCTTAAAGAGTAAAATATTTGTGGGTAATAGGCAGTCCTAGGAGCCTGATGAGATGAACGCCCCAATACGGCATCACAATGTGCCTTAAATGTATAATACTACTTC
>UOFA01000110.1_pt1 | contig 10896 bp, 8 predicted proteins | sample 1988741 | NCBI WGS metagenome assembly UOFA01 (sample SAMEA4712195, study PRJEB27164) | hydrothermal vent metagenome | biome: marine basaltic hydrothermal vent biome; feature: marine hydrothermal vent; material: mineral | place: Pacific Ocean | collected 2011-06-14/2011-07-23 | depth 1719 m
ATGGTGTGGCTTAACCCGGTACCTGAAGCGCATTGGTCATACACCCATTCAACGCAAATGTTACACAAACTGGTGAACCAGCAGATGTTCCCTTTGAGCCTCAATGGCCTACAAGGCGCTATTGATGTGTTGGCTAAATAACACGCATGTGACCCATCGATTGGTTATAAATTAAACAGCAGATCAATAAAATGTCAAAAATTGCTAGTCAAAGACGATTTGTTCCATATCAGGTCCGTTGTTTCCGGATGGATTCCATCAAGCTGATATCAATGTAATTCTAATCACTGGTGGAACAGGCTTCGCAGCCATTCCAGGTTCAACGGGTGCTTGCAACACCGCATGGACACAAGTATTGAGTGAACAATTAGACAGCACTCATAAGCCATGTAATTTTGTTGAATTATTGAGTTAAGTTCAGGCTTTTTGCGCCTTTAGCAAGGTCTTGATTTCATCCAACTCTTTTTGAATTTCATCCAATTGGCTCGTTTTTCCTTTACTTTGGTCCATTAAAACCTGTCTGTCGTAGGCCGCGTTTTCTTTTTCTAACACGCTCACTACAATACCAATCACCATGTTGAGGAAGGCAAAGGCTGTAAAGAAAATAAATGACAAATAGAACAACCAACTAAAGGGGTAGGTGCCCATGGTTTCATACATCACATCGGTCCAATCTTCAAAGGTCATGATTCTGAATAAAGTTAACATGCTGGTGGCAATGTCGCCCCACAGCACAGGATTGATTTGATTGAAAAAGAAACTGCCGACTGCGCCGTAGATGTAAAAAATAATGAACATCAACAACATCACATAGGATAATTGGGGCATGGCCTTCAGCAGCGAGTTAATCAGAATGCGCAATTCCGGGATAATCGAAATCATCCGCAGAACCCTAAACACCCGCACCAAGCGACCTATTAACGCCATTTCTGAATCTTCAATTGGAACCAAGCTGACCACCACAATCAATGTGTCAAAAATATTCCAGCCACTTCTAAAGAAATTCTTTTTATCACCTGAGGCAATGAAGCGAATAGAGATTTCCACCAGAAAGAATAACGTGACAGCGGTATCCGCATAGGTAAGAATTGAAATTATGTAAGGTGGAAGGTGGTATGTTTTGGCGCCGATTAATAATGCCGATAAAATAATGACAGCCACCACTGACCATTCAAAAATTTTATTGTCATGAATTTTTTTGAGGGTTGCTAACATGTCATTTGACTCAATTTTAGGGAAGAATTCTTAATTGGGGCATATTGATTAAGAAACAACCACCTACTTTAAAAAATACTATTCAATATTTTATTTATGGATAGCAAGCATGGTTAAATCTGTTATTCAAAAGTCAAGCAGCGATGAAGTCATGCACCTAAAAGCATTTATTTTATTGAAATCGGTCACATATTAACCCCGTTTATTTATGAAACCACAGTGGTTTTCGAAAAAAAGCCACTTTGGATTTGACACAACTAAATATCTATTAATAATGTACCTTCTACAAATATAAAAAGAGGAAAACCTAATGACAAGAAAGCCGTTATACATTGCTTTAGCTGCTCAAATGTTGACTTCATCAGTAGCATTTGCTGGTGATAAAGTCATCGTTAAAAGAGGCGAAGCTTTACCCAATAAATCTGAAGCCACATTGATTGAAGATTATGGTTCATTTCAATTGTATGAAATGCAAGCAAAAGATGCATTGAAATACACCCAGGCTCACAGCAAAGCCAGCATCTCAAATAGCATGGACATGCTGTTATTTGATGCCTTGAGATTTGACACACAAAACGCTCGAGGTAAAATTCAATTGGGACAAAACTCATTGCTTGGAGCAGGCAGTGGTTTACAAATCATTCAATTTATTGGTCCCATCAAGGATGATTGGTTGAATCAGGTTAAAAGCACAGGTGCTCAATTGATTCACTATGTGGCTAACAATGGTTACCTAGTATGGGTTAACGACTCATCTCGCCAAAGCCTGAATCAAATGGCCAGCCAAAGAACGGTTGTACAATTCAGTGAACCTTACTATGAAGATTTTAAAGTAGGCCACAGCATCAAACAACGTATCGTTGAGCGAGCCGATGCCAATGAGTTGGTCAATGTGACCATTCAATTGGCGGATAGTCCAAATCTAACACAAAGTAAACAACTGATTGACTCACTGGCCACCCAGGTTGAATCTCCATGGAACAGCATCATGAAGTTTCACAGCATCAGGGTGACTGTGAAGTTCAGTGACATCAATCAAATTTTAGCCATGCCTGACTCATATTGGGTGGCTGAATACTTTGAGAGAACTACCAACGATGAAGTACAAAATCAAATCATTGCTGGTGATTTTAATGCTGATATGTCAGGCCCAGGAATGACAGGTTATGCTGACTTTCTATCAGGTTTGGGTTTTCCAACCACACCGGCTTCATACCCCATTGTAGATGTTACTGACAGTGGTCTTGGTAATGGAACGGTATTGTCAGGTGATCCTACTTTTCACGAAGGAGGCCTCCTTGCGAACCCCACACGTTTGAACCATGTGGCAAACTGTACTGGTAATGCCACTGGAGAGGCTGTAAGCAGCCATGGTCATTTAAACACCAATATTGTAGGCGGATTTGAGTCACGTACTGGCTTTCCTTACATAGACCCGAATGGTTATATCAGAACGCAGGGTGTCAATCCGTTTGCCCGGCTTGGTAGCACTCGAATATTTGGGCCTGGCTTTGACTTAAGTGCCTGTGGTGGTACTGATACTGGCACCATTCAGTCTGTCCAGGATAATGGCGCAGCCATTATGTCTAATTCATGGGGGTGTTCTAGTTGTGCAGGCTCTTATGATGATGGTTCACAGGCCTATGATGTAGGTACCCGTGATGCTGATTTAACCGAAGCAGGTAACCAAGAGATTATCATGGTCTTTGCTGCCGGTAACGATGGTCCTGGTGCTGCGACTGTTGCTACACCAAGTAATGGTAAAAATATGATCACAGTGGGCGCATCTGAAAATGATCGTCCAGAAGATGAAGATGGTGCGTGGACAGATGGCTGTGGAGTCGGTCCAACGGGGGCAGATAATGCCATGGACGTGATTGCATTTTCCAGTCGTGGGCCATCGCCAGGTGGCAGAACCAAGCCAGAAGTGATTGCTCCTGGTACACACATTCATGGGACCATAACGACTGGCCCCAATGGAGACGGCTCAGGCACTTGTGACAGTTTAAGACCCAGTGGCCAAACAGAAATTGGTGCCTCATCGGGTACTTCACACTCAACGCCAGCGATTGCTGGTGTGGCATCATTGCTGTATTACTGGATGGAAAATCCTCCAGGTACTTTACTGGGTGACTTTGGTGCACCCAGTCCTGCCATGGTTAAAGCTTATTTGATTGCTCACCCAACCTATTTAACTGGAGCGAGTGGTAACGGTGATTTACCGACCAATGACCAAGGTTATGGTATGCCTAACATGGGGTTGATGTTTGATGACAGTCTTAAATATGCTTCTGACCAATTTGTGGTGTTTGATAACACCGGTGAAGAATGGACCTGGACAGGTACCGCCACTGATCCAAGCAAGCCTGTCAGAATAGTTATGGCTTATACCGACCAAGCTGGTGCGGTTGGTACATCTCCACAAGTGAATAACTTGGACTTAACCGTTGAAACAGGTGGTGATACTTTCTTTGGTAATGTTTTCTCGGGTCAGTTTTCTACCACCGGTGGAGCGGCTGATTCGGCCAATAATTATGAAGCGGTATTCTTTGATGCGGGTACAGCTACAGATTTAACTATCACGGTCAGCGCATTGAACATCGCTGGTGATGGTATACCTAATACAGGTGATGATACCGATCAAGATTTCGCGATTATATGTTACAACTGTGGACAGGAGCCTACCTTTACATTACAAGCTGATAATTCAAGCTTGGATGTGTGTAGTCCAGATGATGCGGTTTATAATTTGGATGTTGGTTCAATCCTGGGTTTTGTTGATGATGTGACCTTGACAGTTACTGACGTACCTGCAGGCGCCACTTCAAGTTTAGGTACCAACCCAGTCACACCGCCTGGCACCTCAGCACTAACTATCAGTGACACGGATTCAGCTGTTGCGGGTTCATATACCCTCAATGTTGAAGGCAATGCAGGTGTTGAAAATCGCAGTTTAGACTTAGGTCTGAATATTTTCGATGCGGTGGCAACCAATCCAGTGTTGACTGCTCCAGCTGATGCTGTAGTTGGTGTCAGTGGTGCAGCGGTGAGTTATGCTTGGGATGCTTCAGCTGATGCTGCTGATTACACCATTGAGATTTCAGATGTGAGTGATTTTTCTAACATCATTGAAATGTCTACAGTAACTGGCACCAGTTATACAGGTACAGTGCCTTTGGTATCCAGCACTGAACATTTCTGGAGGGTTTCAGCGACCAACGTTTGTGGTGCTTCAATTACGCCTCAAGAGTTTTCATTCACCACTTCAAATGAGATTTGTTTTCCTTTATCCACAACCATACCTGATGGTGATCTTACAGGGGTCACTGTAGACCTGGGTGTTGCTGATGCAGGAATTATTTCAAATATGTTGGTTCAAGTCAGAGCGACTCATACATTTGTCGGTGATTTAATCTTTACCTTGTCTAAAGAAGGCACTGATGTGATCTTGATGGATCGCCCTGGGTTTCCAGCCGGTACTTTTGGTTGTGGTGCGAATGATGTAGATGCAACCTTTGATGACACCAGTGCTATACCTGTTGAAGGTGTCTGTGGTCCGGGAAGTCCTGGTATCGGTGGCGTGGTTCTACCAGAACAAAGTTTGGCTGGTTTTAACGGTGTTGAGCTTGCAGGAACTTGGACTTTTAATGTCAGTGATAATGCTGGACAGGATACAGGTCAGATGGACGAAGTGTGTTTGATTCCCAGTGTTGAAGTTGGACCTGAGTGTGATGAAGCGCCTCCAGTAGGTGATGCAGACATCATTTGGTTCAATGGTTTTCAATGTGTACAAGTACCTGAGTAAACTTTAAGTTTAGTCACAGAAAAAGCCTCAGGGTTGCACCCTGGGGCTTTTTTACGGCTGTGTTTTATTGTACTTCAGGGATATTAAATCAATTTTTTCATGAGTTATTAACTCGGCGGTTAAATATTAAGCAGATTAATGGTTCTTAGCAAATAAATAGATACGCAGGTTGGTGTACTGACTTTGATGTGAAGGTGAAAAGCAAATCTTCATTCATAAAAAAACCAACCCCAAAGGATCGGCTCTTCTTAATGCTTCAATTAATTAATGTGAATGATCTTGTTGTCCATCGGATATGTCTTTATACAGTTGTGTGGTCATGCGCTCGGTAGTAATGAAACCCCAGTTCCAATCATCGTGGTATTTTTGTAGTGGGTTGGCTTTAAGCACATCTTCTAAAGACAAGCCGCCTTTGGCATGTTTAGAAATAATAGCCTTGGCATCTATCAACATATCCACGGCAGCTTGAAGGCCTTTCTTATCAGACAAGGGTCCGTGGCCAGGAATGATTGTGGTGTTATTATCAGACAGGCTGATCATTTTTATCTGTGCATTGATAAAACCATCAACAGAGCCACCTGACTCCAGGTCAATGTACGGAAACAAGCCGTTGAAAAAAGTGTCACCAGCATGAATCACATTGGCTTGATTGAAGTGAATAATGGCATCGCCATCGGTGTGTGCTTTAGGCACATGGATGGCTTTGGCTGGTTGGCCATTGAAATGAAAACTCATTTCATCTGAAAATGTTAACACCGGCAAAGCCGCTTTAGGTGCAGGAGCCATGCCATCTTGGGTTTTTACACCCTTGGTGACCAAGTGCTTTCGCAAATTATCATGAGCCACAATGTAGGAGCCAGCTTGGCCAAAGGTTTCATTGTTGCCAATGTGGTCGCCATGAACGTGGGTATTGATCAGAAAATCGATTGGTTTATCAGTCAAACCTTTAATCGCTTGGTTCAATATATCCAGAAAGGGAGGCATCGAGTCATCAATCAAAACCACACCATCTTCACCAACCAGCAATCCAATGTTGCCGCCAGCAAAACCACCTTCGCCGGCTAACATGTAAATACCTGCGCCTACTTCTGTGCTTTTATAACTTATTTTAGGTTCATCTTTGGCTTGGCTTAAACCCGTTAACAACAGCGCCGATGTCAACAGCACTTTGTTGGCTGAGAATATTTTCATGGATGTGTCCTCTTAAATTTAATTTGAACTATAATCATCATATGTCGTTAATATGTGAAGTTCAATCATGAAAGCCAGAAAAGCCAACTTAAAAGACCTAAATCAACTCAGTGATTTGTTTGATAGGTACCGTCAGTTTTACCAACAAGCAGCAGATTTAAAAGGTGCTAAAGAATTTATTTCTAAGCGTTTGGAAAATCAACAGTCAGTCATTTTTGTGGTTGAATCCGATGATAAATTACTGGGTTTTACACAATTATTTCCAAGTTTTTCTTCGGTTAGCATGCAAAGGCTGTGGGTTTTGAATGATTTGTTTGTAGCTGTAGCTGCACGACAACAAGGCGTGGCTCAGAGCCTGATGGAAGCTGCTAAACACTTTGCACAAGAGACAAACAGCAAGGGGTTGACCTTAGAAACGGACTTGGATAATATAGCTGCACAAAAGTTGTATGACGGTTTAGGGTATCAGCGGCAAGCCGATACTTACCATTATTTTTTAGCCAATGAATAAAGCAAATGATTGAAGAATTACTCAAACTCAAAGAAGGAAACAAGCGATTTGCAGCAGGTGAATCCAACCAGGATGTTAAATCAATCAGTTCTCAGCGCATATCGGTGGCTCAAAGACAAAAACCATTTGCAGTGATATTGGGCTGTTCAGATTCAAGGGTCCCTGCAGAGTTGGTGTTTGATCAAGGCTTGGGTGACTTGTTTGTGGTCAGGGTGGCAGGCAATGTAGTCGCCCCGTCACAAGTTGGCAGCGTTGAATTTGCGGTGACCATGTTTGGTTCGCCATTGGTGGTGGTCCTAGGTCATTCAAATTGTGGTGCCATCGAAGCAACCATCGATGCGATGAAAAATCCAGGTGAATCGACTTCGATTAACATTCAAGCCATCGTAAAAAGAGTTAAACCTGCGATTGAGTCGCTGTTATTGAACACCACTCTGGATCAAGTGAAAACCGAAGATGCGGTGAAAGCCAATGTCCAAAAATCAGTGGCTCAATTATCCAGCGCATCTGAAATAATCGAATCCAAAGTGACAGATGGGCGATTAAAAGTTATCGGTGCTTGTTATGACCTGAAAACTGGCGTGGTAGATTTTTACGATTGATTAAGTTTTGAAAAATTGATGTAAATGCTCAAAAGGCCCGGTGACTTCATAAGTGATACCTCTTCTGCCAAAGAAGCTTGGCCCACGTTGTGAGTTGAAATACATACGTTTGCCGTCATCAGTGAAACTGACCCCTGTTATTTCAGATTTTTCTTGGTTATCTACTTGTAGGAAAGGTATGGCTTGACCCTCTTCGCTGAGCATCACCATCTGCATGTTGCCACCATCTTCACAAACGTAAATGATGCCATTGTTATCAACCGTGATGTTATCAACACCAGAAAGCACTGGAAATTCACTGGTCTTGAAGTCGTAAATGACTTTGATGATTTGTTGGTCTAAGTCTAATGCCCAAATGCGGTTATCCCCTTTGGTGGCAAAATACACAAAACCGGCGTAATACCAAATACCTTCACCGCCATTGAAAATGCTGGCTTGTTTAACTTGGTAGCGGGTTTCTGATTCAGGTTTAATGGGGTTGGGTTTGGGCACATCGTGCCAAACCAGTTTGGCGGTGCCAGAAAATACATCGCCTTGCACCTCTGCGACTTGTAATTTGCCACCTTCAAAACTGGGGTATTTAGGTAAAACAGTGCGGTAAAAGCGACCATTTTTTTCATCTTCAGTTAAGTATATGGCTCGATTGATCGGGTCAACAGCACAGGCCTCATGTTCAAATGACCCCAGGCACTTAATCGGTTGCGCCAAGTTGTTACCATAAGGGTCACATTCCCAGACCAAGCCATAAGGCACTTCTTCGCCAGAGAGCCAGGTGTTCCAGGGTGTTTTACCGCCCGCACAGTTGTATAAAGTGTTGTCAAGGATGCGGTAAGCATCAATCACTTCACCTTCGGCATTGAATTTTAATGCGCCCACGCCGCCAGTTTTACTTTCTTCATTGCAAGCGTAAATCCATCCACCTAAATTGTCACGACTGAAATCTTGATATACAGCCCCGCCATCGGGTTTTTCATGCCACAGGTATTTACTGGTGCCATTGGGCGCTATGCCAGCTGATGCGACTATCCTCGATTTAAAGCCATACGGTAACCTGATGCCATATTTATCGGCTGGCATCAAGTGCATGATGCTGGCATCTGGCGCTTGGGTGGTTTTGGCACTGGCCAGTTTAGGCAGTGTCAATGACAAAGCTGAAATTTTCAGTACATTGCCTACAAACTGTCTTCGATCAGTCATATTTAGTGCTTGACCGAGAAAATAATCGTAGCGAGGGAAAGTCTGGTTTTAGACAATAGTTTTTCATTATTTATGCGTATGTCCTTGATACTTACCGCTTCGCGGCTAACGTGAAAATACTCTCCAGGAGTATTTTTGAGGAGAATAGCTTGCTATTTGACGATAATAATGGAAAATTTTGGCAAAATCCAGCTTTTCCGCAGTAGATTACTCTTTCCCGGTCAAGCACTATTTAGGGTAATCCATAAATCAGCTGAGTATCTTAACAACACTGTGTGACAAGCACATCATTGATCAAATAAAATTTTGTAAAATCTCATCACTCATCAAGAAACCTGTCGTGGTTAATTGCAGTTGTTCATCATCCATCTGAAACCATTCTTCAGGCACATGATCTTTGAATGTTTGCTTCAATGACAAGGTTGAAAGGCCGGTGACAGCTTGGTACTTATTCCAACTGAAGGCTTGTTTAAGCCGCAAAGCATTGAGTAAAAATTCAAACGGCAAGGTTGATTCATCTAACAATCGAGTTTCAAGCAATCGCTTGTCCGTGCCAGCCGTATTCAAATAAATTTGCGGGTGCTTTTGCTTCATTTGGCGTTGAATTTGGCTGTTGTGGCCGAGGGTGATCTTGCTGTGTGCGCCGGCACCGATGCCCAAGTAGTCACCAAACTGCCAATAGTTGAGGTTGTGTTCACTGCGTTTGTCTGGCTTGGCATACGCAGACACTTCATATTGTTCATAGCCGTGTGCAGCTAAAACTTCTTGGCCCTGTAGAAACATGTCATGTTGTAATTCCAAATCAGGTAAATTTTCAGGCGTTTTAACCGCGAATAGGGTGTTGGCTTCGATGGTTAATTGGTAGTAGGAAATGTGCGTGGGTTCCATTTCAATCAATTGCAATAAATCATCTTTGGCAGCTTGCATGGTTTGGCCGGGTAGTCCAAACATCATGTCCAAGTTAAAATTATCATAGCCAGATTTTTTCGCCAGTTGCACAGCGCTTTTGGCTTGTTCGCTGTTGTGGATTCTTTTTAAGGCGAGTAATTGTGCATCATCCAATGATTGAATGCCGAAAGACAGGCGGTTGATGCCAGTTTTCAAATAAGCTGAAAAATGATCAAACTCCTGGCTGCCTGGGTTCACTTCCATGGTCACTTCGGCATCAGGGCGCAGTGGTAATAAAGCGCGAACTTGTTGCATCAATTGTTGCATCGCCGCTGCTGAAAATAAACTGGGCGTTCCACCGCCCATGAAGATGGTGTTAACAGTTCGGCCCCAAACATTGGGTAAGTCCTGTTGTAAATCTTCAATCAATGCAGCCACATACTGACTTTCATCTAAGGGCCTGTCATTCAATGAATATTTCAGTTCATGTGAATTGAAATCACAATAGGGACATTTACTGACACACCAGGGAAAGTGAATGTACAAACTGAGTTTAGGTGGCATGATCATGCAGGGAATTTAGCTGCGTCTTGGGCTGCCTGTTCAGCTGCCAACAATGGATATATAGCTTGAATGGCTTTGCCACGGTGTGAGATGGCTTTTTTAAGCTCATGATCTAATGCTGCGGCCGTGCAATGGTGTGTTGGTACATAGAATATGGGGTCGTAGCCAAAACCATTGGCACCAGATGATTTGGTGGTAATTTGACCCTGCCACATGCCTTTGGCAATGATCGGATCTGGGTCTAGATGGTGGCGCATGAACACCAAACAGCAGTAAAAATGAGCTGACTTTTGTTCGACGCCAGCCATGTTTTCAAGCAACAGGTTTAAGTTGTCATGTGAGTTAGCCTGTTCGCCTGCATAACGCGCCGAACGAATCCCAGGCTGCCCTTGCAAGGCTGGCACAATCAAACCTGAATCATCTGCCAGCGCCGGCAAGCCGGTTAACTGACTGGCATGACGGGCTTTGATGATGGCATTTTCAACAAAAGTCGTACCAGTTTCTGCCACTTCATATTCAGTGGTTTGGGGTTGTGGCAGCAGTTCAATGTTCAAGTCACTGAATGCAGCAATGAACTCTTTAAGCTTGCCGGTGTTGCCACTGGCCAGTATTATTTTTGTTGGCACATTCACTGCTTCTTTCACTGGTTTATTCAGATAATGCTTGTTGTTGAATGACTAATAATTCATTGATGCCTTTTTCGGCCAAGTCCAATAACTCATTCAACTCATCGCGGCGAAAAGCATGGCCTTCTGCTGTGCCTTGCACTTCGATGAAATGACCGCCATCGTTCATCACCACATTCATATCTGTTTCAGCATTAGAGTCTTCTGGATAATCCAAATCCAACACCGCTTGGTTTTTATAAATGCCGACCGATACTGCCGCAATGGCACCATGGATAGGACTTTTCTTCAAGCTGC
>UOFA01000043.1_pt1 | contig 10895 bp, 9 predicted proteins | sample 1988741 | NCBI WGS metagenome assembly UOFA01 (sample SAMEA4712195, study PRJEB27164) | hydrothermal vent metagenome | biome: marine basaltic hydrothermal vent biome; feature: marine hydrothermal vent; material: mineral | place: Pacific Ocean | collected 2011-06-14/2011-07-23 | depth 1719 m
GACAAAGGTTTCAATCCCAAGCAATTGACTGATTTTTTTGGCTAAATTGTAGGCTGAATCTTTGTCCGAGAAAGCGCCCAGTTGTAGATAAGTTAAACCTTGCTTGATAGGTACATTGACTAAATCTTTAGGTGAACTAACCACACGAATGTGAACATTTGCGATGCCATCGTTAACAAAGTCCAAGGCTTTGGCTGCTGCATAAGATAAGTCGATGATGCGTTTATCCACAAATGGGCCGCGATCGTTGACCCGCACAATCACTTTTTTGTTGTTCTTTTTGTTGGTTACTTCAACATAGCTTGGCAACGGCAACGTTTTATGTGCGGCGGTCAGTTTGTACATGTCGAAGATTTCTTGGTTTGAAGTTTGGCGGCCATGAAATTTTTTGCCATACCATGAGGCCTGACCGGTTTCGCTGTAACCGCTTCTTTGTGCCTTAACTTTATACTTTTTACCATGCACTCGGTAGGGGCTGTGATTGCCATATTGGCTCAGAGGCTCAGATTTAGGTACCCAGGGTTTGATTTTGCTGGTATCAATGTCGCGGTATTTGTCTTTTCTACCGCAACCAGACAGCGCCAAAATGGCTACCAATAAAATAATTAAGTAGCGACTCATGGAGATGCTTCCGTTTGTGTAGGTGGCTGCTGTTTTAATTTTTTAACCGCTTGCGATAATTGAAAAACTGCACTGACGTACATGTGCGAGTGGTTGTATCTTGAAATCACATAAAAATTTTGGAAGCCTTGCCAGTAGGCTTGATCGCCATTTTCCATGTCGAGTTCCAATACGGTGTATTCTTTTTGGCTGGTGTGGTCAGTTAAATGCGGTTTCAGTTGATTGAATTTCATGGTGGCGCTGGGTTTTTCAATGGCGGTTAAGATTTCACCACCGGTTTGCCATTTATGTGCTTTCAAGTAATTGGCCACACTGGCTATGGCGTCTTGTGGATTGTTGAGCAGATCAATTTTATTGTCAGCCTCAAAATCCACCGCGTAGGCGCGGTAGCTGGATGGCATAAACTGACCAAAACCCATGGCGCCGGCATAGGAACCTTTGGCGGTCAATGGGTTGATGTGACTTTCTTGGGCCAAGGCCAAGAAGTGTTTCAACTCACTGGTAAAAAATTTGGAGCGTTTGGGGTAATCAAAGGCCAGGGTGTACAAAGCATCTAGTACTTTGTGGCTGCCCATGATGCGGCCGTAAAAAGTTTCTACCCCAATGATGGCGACAATAACTTCTGATGGTACGCCTGTTTCTGCGGATACTTGATCCAACACGGCTTGGTGTTTTTGCCAAAATTCAAGCCCTTCTTGGCTGCGTTTTTCGGTGATGAAAATTTTGCGGTATTCGAACCATTTGAGGGTTTTCTCAGCTGGTTTGCTCATTGCATCGATGATGCTTTGTTGGTGTTTGGCTTGGCTGATGATGTCCCTAACCCACTTCGGATCGAGATTTTTTTCAGCCGCAGTGGCTTGAATGAATTGGTCAACTTGTTTGCGGTCAACTTTAGCAAATAGACTGCCTGCTGCGAGCAACAGGGTGAGTAGTAAACAGGTGTTTTTATTTGTTTTCATTGTTGAATCAGTTTTTTATGTGAGTGAACAGAGGTAATGATACCAAATGATACCAATAAAGTAAGCACTGAAGTGCCGCCATAGCTGACCAAGGGCAATGGAACGCCCACCACCGGTAAAACGCCTGATATCATGCCAGCATTGATGATGATATAGACAAAGAAAAGCAGTGTTAGTGCCCCACAAACTAAACGATTGTAAGTATTCTTGGCTTGTTGTGCGATGAACAGGCAGCGCATGATGATCATTATGTACAGTAAAAACAGCATCATTACCCCAAAAAAGCCGAACTCTTCAGATAAAACAGAGAGGATAAAATCGGTTGAGTGCTCGGGTAAAAAGTCGAGTTGGGTTTGGCTGCCCATCGTCCAGCCTTTACCCCAAAAACCACCTGAGCCAATGGCAATCTTGGACTGAATGATGTTCCAGCCACGGTTCAATGGATCGGCTTCGGGATTCAAAAACATCAGTATTCGTTGTTTTTGATATTCATGCAAGAAATGCCACAATACTGGTGCAGATAGCGCCGCCATAAAGCATGAGCCAATAATCAGGCGCCATGAAATACCAGCTAAAAATATCACAAATAAGCCACTGGCTGCAATCAAAATTGAAGTGCCAAGATCAGGCTGTTGGTAAATTAGGCCAGTACAAATACCAATCACTACAGCAGCGGCCAGTAGGTATTTCCAGTTGGGTGGTAGGGTGGTGTGGCGAAAAATCCAAGCCACCATCATTGGCAGCGATATTTTGCACAATTCTGAGGGCTGAATGCTGATACCCAAATCCAGCCACCGCTGGGCGCCTTTGACCGATATGCCAAAGAAAAATACCGCCACCAACAACATCACGGAACCGAAATAAATGATGGGGGTGAATTGTTCAAAGCGTTCGGGCCTGATTTGGGTGATGAAATATAGAGCAATCAACCCCAAACCAATTCTGATGGCTTGCCTTTCTACCAGCACCATGCCACCGGCACTGTATAAAACCACCAGCCCAAAGCCAAGCAACAACAGCAGCAAAACCATTAAAAATGGATCGGGGATATAGGTGAAAAAACGCCTATTCATCAGTCAATTCAGCCATATTTTGTTGTTTTGGATAGGTGGCTTGCATGTATGAATCTATGATTTTCTTGGCGATTGGTGCCGCAGCTTTGGTACCACTGGAACCATGTTCAGCGACCACCACCACAGCAATCTCTGGCTGCTCTGCTGGCGCAAAAGCAATGAACAAGGCATGGTTTCTTAAGTGTTTGGGTAATTCATTGTTCTTTTTGTAAATGTCTTTCTCGCTTTTACCGAAAACTTGAGAGGTGCCACTTTTGCCAGCGATTAAATAATCGGCAGATTTAATCACTCTGGCTGTACCATTGGGTGCATTGATTACGCTGATCATGCCTTGATGAACGGTGTCCCAGTGTGCTGCTTTGATTTGAAAGGGTAGGCTGTTAGTTTGGGGGTCTTTTTTGACCAGGTGCAAAGGGCTGACTTGGCCTTTTGATGCCAATATGGACAGCGCTTGTGCCATTTGCACTGGTGTGATCACAAAATAGCCTTGGCCAATGCCAGTAATGACGGTTTCGCCAGGAAACCAGATCATGTCTCGGTTGGCTTGTTTCCACTGCCGCGAGGGCAAAATGCCTTGCTTTTCACCACTGATATCAATACCGGTGAGGCGGCCAAAATTAAATGGATCCAGAAAGGCATGGATTTTATCGATCCCCAGCTTAACTGCCAGATCATAGTAGAACACATTCACAGATTCGGCCAATGAATTGACTAAATTCACCTGGCCGTGACCGCCTTGTTTCCAGTCATGATAACGGCGTTTTTTTTTGGAAAATTGGTAGTAACCATTAGAAAACATGGTGTATTCGGGGGTGATCACTTGATTGTATAAGCCAGCCAAAGCAATATAAGGTTTGATGGTTGAACCAGGTTCGTAACCACCTTTGATGCTGCGATCAAACAAGGGTTTTTCGTTTGAAGTGGCCAAAGCATTGTAGTTGCTTTGGCTGATACCATAAATGAATTGGTTGGTGTCATAGCCGGGTTTTGAGACCATGGCCAGCACTTCACCATTTAGTGGATTGACGGCGATGGCAGCACCGGTTTCTTCGCCAAAAGCCTGGTAGGTGGCTTTTTGTAACTGCAAGTCGATGGTTAGGTTTAAGTTGGCGCCATTGATGGGTGGTTTTTGGATTTCTTGGGACAGCTGTTTGCCTTGTGCATTGATTTCTGTGATCAATTGTCCAGGTGTACCATGCAGCAAGTTTTCGTAGTATTTTTCTATACCAGTTTTCCCAAAATAGTCATCATTTGCATAGATGGCAGAATCTTGGCGGTCAAATTCAGCTTGGTTGATTTTACCGACATAACCCAATAAATGTGAAAATTCTATGGGGTGCAAATATTTTCGATTCAGGTAGGGCTCAATGTTAAAGCCTGGATACTGGTGTTTTTGTACTACAAATTGAGCGACTTGTTGTTCAGTCAACTTGGCTTTGATGGTCAAAGGTTTGAATACTGGGTTGTATTTTAACTGTTCTTTGATTTGTGTGAGCTCCTCATCTGACAATGACACAATTGATTGGATATCAAGCAGTTTTTGATTCGGGTTTTTTACTTTTTCCGGGGTGATTTGTAACTTATAAGTGGTGATGTTTTCTGCCAATAACACCCCGTTGCGGTCATAAATCAAACCCCTGGTCGGGTCAATTCTGCTGAGTTTAAATTTGTTTTGTTCAGCTTGGTCACTGTATGTTTGGTGGTGTATAACTTGCAAGTAAAAGTAACGGCTTAGCAACAACAGAAAAACCAGACTGACGATGATCACCGAAACCATGATCCTCTCGGTGAAGATTTTTCTTTCTTGGAACGGTTGTTTGAGTTGTTTGCCCATGGCTGTCAGAATTAAGAATGCCGCATCGAAGTTTGAATCCGATCCATTAAGTATTTCAACCAAGGCCAAACCAAAGCCGCAGAAAGCAATGGAATCAAATCACGCCATTCAGGCAGGTATCGGTAGCTTAACCAGTCAATAACGGCTCTGATGACAATGTCGTTGAACAACCAAACCAGCACCATCATCAATAATTGCCAAAAAGATGTCATGCGTAATTTTTTAGCTGACTTGTTGACCAAAAAAGACAGTGCCACCAAAGACATGCCATGTTTTCCCAGTAAGCTGCCCATCAAAACATCTAATATCAAACCATAAGCAAAGGCCACATACATAACTCGGCTGTTAGCGGCATATAAAGACCAGTAAGCAATCATCAAGGCCGCCCAATGTGGTTGAAACATGGCCAAAGTATCTGGCCAAGGAACCAAAGTCAGCAGAATTGCACACAAGATAGACAAGTGGATTAACAGTTTATTTTGTCTGTGTTGCTTACTCATTGGTCTCTGGCCTCAGTACCGTTAGGTTCAAGGTTGGTTTCTTGACCCTGGTTTTGAGCTGAGTTGTCAGTTTGAGCTTGGTCAGTATGGACTGAATCTATCAAATTGGATTGATCAATAGCTGTTGCTGCGTTATCTCCTTCGCCCTGATTGTTTTGTTTGACTTTATTGGGCCAAATCAAAAACACTTCGGTTAAACGATCAAGTTCAGCAAAGGGCACAGCCAAGGCGGTTTTGAAGGTGCGGTTTGGGCTCACTGCCAATGATTTAACTTCAGCCAGTTTAAGCCCTCTGGGAAAGCGATTACCAAAACCTGAGGTGACCAATACATCACCCACTTGAATGTCGCCACTGGTTGGAATTTCCTTCAACCAAACATCCTCACCGTTGCCATAAGCTATGGTGCGCATGCCGGTGCGTAAGATTTCAATTGGGATGGCGTGGGTGGTGTCGGTAATCAAAATCACATGGGCGAAATTATTTCCCAACACATCCACTTGGCCTATTACTCCGGCCAAATTCAACACCGCTTGACCCACAAACAAACCATCAGACTGGCCTTGGTCAATCACCACATGGTGATTGTTTTGAGTTTGGGTGATGTTGGAAACGAATGCAACGCTGGTGGTCAGTGGCGAATTCTGAGTGGCTGATAACATGGTGCGCAAGCGTTGATTTTCAGCAGCCAGAGATACGTTTTGTTGAACTTTCAGCTCGGCATCTAATAACTGTTCTTTGAGTTGCTTATTTTCTTGAATCAGCTTGGCCTGACGCGACACCGCTAATTGGGTGATTTGGTAAATGTCTTGTGGCCATTCGATGATTTTAATCAGCGGTATAGCAGCCAATGACAAGGTGTTTCTGATCGGTTGAGCTAATTGGTTGTTTTTGTCGGATATCATCAGCACCATGCAGATGAATTCCAAAATCAAAAATTTAAACAGTGGGGATTTAGTTATTTTCTGGTTGCTTTTAAGGGTTTCCATTGAAAATATTCAATCACTGACCAATTATCTAAAGGGTGCGAAGAAATCCGAACCCTCTTGGTCAATGATTTCCAAAGCTTTACCACCACCACGAGCCACACAGGTCAGCGGATCTTCAGCGACAAATACGGGCAAGCCAGTTTCTTCCATTAACAATTTATCCAAGTCTTTCAGTAAGGCGCCACCGCCAGTCAAAACAATACCTTGTTCGGCCACATCGGCACACAATTCAGGTGGAGTTTGTTCCAATGCAGTTTTCACTGCAGCCACAATGCCGGATAAGGGTTCGTGCAGGGCCTCTAAAGCCTCATTGTTGGTCATGGTGAATTTACGTGGCACACCTTCGGCCAGGTTTCGACCTGATACTTCCAGCGAAATTTCTTCAGCCGCTGGGTAAGCACAACCAATTTCGTGTTTGATCCTTTCTGCGGTAGATTCGCCAATCAAGGTGCCATAACTGCGACGCACATATGAAATCAATGAATCATCAAATTTATCCCCGCCAATTTTGACTGAGGCTGAATAAACAATACCATTCAAAGATAACACCGCAACTTCAGATGTACCACCGCCAATGTCCAGCACCATGCTGCCACGTGCTTCATGAATGGGGATGCCTGCACCAATCGCTGCTGCCATCGGCTCTTCAATCAAGAACACTTCGGCTGCGCCGGCGCCAGAGGCCGATTCTTCAATCGCACGTCGTTCGACTTGAGTCGAACCACAAGGCACGCATATCAACACCCGACAAGAAGGTTTTAACCAACGGTTAGAATGCACTTTACGAATAAAATGTTGCAACATCGCAGAGGTCATATCGAAATCTGCAATCACACCATCTTTCAAAGGGCGGATGGTTTTGATGTTGCCAGGGGTTCTGCCTAGCATCATTTTTGCATCGGCACCGACTGAAGCGATGTTGACTTGACCACCGCGGTTTTGATCCATGCGAACAGCAACCACAGAGGGCTCGTTCAACACAATACCATGATCACGCATATAAATGAGGGTGTTGGCGGTTCCTAAATCTATGGACAAATCGTTTGAAAACAGGCTTCTAAGTTTTTTAAACATGTGATAATTGTAGTTACATCTGATTGGTAAAAAATGGCATAATATCCCGCGGCCCTGCTATGTTACAGGCCAGTCAGCGAATTATATATGAATCCAACTACCTATATGTCAATTAATCGTAAAGAATTAGAAGAAATCGCCACCTTGGCACAATTAAATATTACTGAATCACAGGTCAGTGAAATCACCGCCTCTTTGAATCAAGTGGTGGCCATGATTGAGCACATCAATGAGGCTGATACTGCGACGGTGAAACCGATGGCTCATCCCAACGAAGCGGCTCAACTGGTCAGGCAAGATGAAGTCACTGACAGCAGTCACAAAAGTGAGTTGTTGGCGTTGGCAGCGCATGCTGATGAAGACCATTATTTGGTACCCAAAGTGATTGACTGAACTGTCCATAACCAGTCCATTAAAACAATCCAATACACCAGAATGAAAACATGATTAATTTAACCATCAGACAAATGTCGGAATTAATGATCTCGAAACAAATCAGCGCCCAACAATTGAGCGGCTTGTTTCATGACCGCTGTCGGCAGCACAATCAAACCACTGGTGCTTTGATTACTTTGAATCCTGAAATCAATGCCGCTGAATTGTTGCAAGCGCAAACGCACATTGAAGCCGGTGATAATTTATTGGCTGGTATTCCTTTGCTACACAAAGATTTATTTTGTACCCAAGGGGTTAAAACCACATGTGGCTCTAAAATGCTGGCGGATTTTGTACCGCCCTACGATGCCACAGTGGTGAAGCGCTTGGCTGAATCAGGCATGGTTACTTTAGGTAAGGCCAATATGGATGAATTCGCCATGGGTTCTTCCAATGAGCATTCGGCTTTTATGGCGGTCAACAATCCCTGGGATTTAACTCGAGTACCGGGTGGATCATCGGGTGGTTCAGCTGCTGCAGTGGCGGCCCGAATGGCACCGATTGCCACTGGTAGCGACACCGGTGGATCGATACGCCAGCCGGCGGCTTTCTGTGGTATCACAGGTATCAAGCCCAGTTATGGTCGAGTCTCTCGTTATGGCATGGTGGCTTTTGCATCGTCTTTGGACCAAGGTGGTGTGATGGCACCGGGTGCGGATGATTGTGGATTGGTATTATCAGCAATGAGTGGTCATGATGCGTTGGATTCAACTTCGGCCCAACAACCAGCATGGCAATGGCAAAAACCTGAAACTGTAGGTATGACTGGTTTAAAAGTGGGCGTGACCAGCGCATGGATTGATGGGTTACAAGACCAGGACATCAAACAAAGAACCTTGGAAGCGATTGAACAGTTTAAAAGCAACGGTGCTGAAATTATCGAGATTGATTTACCTCATGCAGACCTGGCAGTTTCTGCTTATTATGTTTTGGCACCGGCTGAATGTTCATCCAATTTATCGCGATTTGATGGGGTTCGATTTGGTCATCAGGCCAAAGGCATCACTGATTTAGAGTCTTTATATCGCCAAAGTCGTACCGAAGGTTTTGGTGAAGAAGTGAAAAAACGCATCATAATTGGTGCTTGGGCCCTGTCATCAGGTTATTACGATGCTTATTACTTGAAAGCACAAAAAGTCCGTCGACTGATCAGTGACGATTTTAACCAAGCTTTTGCTGAAGTGGATGTGATTGCTTGTCCGGTTTCACCGGAATTACCATTTAAACATGGTGAAAAAGCAGACGGTGTGAGCATGTATCAAGCCGATCAATTCACCATTCCGGCGTCATTGGCTGGTTTGCCGTGTTTGTCGATGCCGATTGGTTTCAGCCAACAGTCTCAAGGAGGGCGGTTGCCGGTTGGTTTGCAATTGATAGGCCGTTATTTTGATGAACAAAGCATCTTGTCTGTGGCTGATAAATACCAACAGCAAACCGATCACCACCGACAAATTCCGGAGGCCTTTCAATGACTAGCTCAATGATGAAAAGCGAAAAGTGGGAAATGGTGATTGGTTTAGAAATTCATGTGCGCCTAGACTGTGAAAGTAAACTATTTTCTGGGATGAAATCCAGTTACGGCGCATCGCCTAACAGCCAAGTGAGTTTTTTGGATGCGGGCTTGCCAGGCACCTTGCCGGTAATCAATCAAAAAGCGCTGGAATATGCGATTCGATTTGGTTTGTCTGTGGATGCGGAAATACCTGAAATCACTGTGTTTGCCCGAAAAAATTATTTTTACCCAGATTTGCCTAAAGGCTATCAAATCAGTCAAATGGATGACCCAGTTGTCGGTAAAGGACAGATTGAGATTGAAACTGAAGCCGGTAAAAAGATTATTGAGATTACCCGAGCACATTTAGAAGAAGATGCCGGTAAGTCAATCCATGACAAGTATGACCGGCATACAGCGATTGATTTGAATCGCGCAGGTACGCCACTGGTGGAAGTGGTTTCAGAACCGCAAATGTCCAATGCCAAGGAAGCCGTGGCTTATATGCGAGAAATTTATACCCGAGTGACTCATCTGGGCATATGTGATGGAAATTTACAGGAAGGTTCATTTCGTTGTGATGCCAATGTCTCAGTTCGCCCCTGGGGGCAAGTTGAATTGGGCACCCGAGCAGAAGTCAAGAACCTCAACTCATTCAGGTTCATTGAAAAAGCCATTAACTTTGAGGCCAAGCGACAAATTAAAATCTTGGAATCTGGCGGTGTTGTTACACAAGAAACGCGGCTTTATGATGCGGATAAAGATCAAACTCGATCAATGCGCAGCAAAGAAAACGCCAACGACTACCGTTACTTCCCGGATCCTGATCAATTACCTATCAGTATTTCCAGGGCCATGGTTGAGGCTCAAAAAGCTCATTTGCCTGAATTCCCTGCAGAAAAAATAAAACGTTATATCGAGCAGCTGGGTATCAAAGCAGATGATGCTGAAATCATTGCCAATGACATTCAGATGGCCAAATTCTTTGAGCAAAGCGATCATCAGTCCACTGCGGCAGCGGACTTGAATGCCAAGTTTTTGTTGGGAGAATTCAGTGCCTTGTTGAATGTTCAAAACATAAGCATCGCTGCGTGTCCGATTAATGCGTTATCATATGCTGGTTTGTTGGATGCTGTTGCTGATGGTACGGTGTCTCGGAAAGTGGCTAAACAGGTGCTTGAAGACATGTGGGGCAGCGGACAATCCGCAGCTGAAGTTATTGAGTCGAAAGGCTTGGGTCAAATTTCTGATTCTTCGGCTTTGACTGAATTGATTGCTCAGGTGATTATTGACAACCCCAGCCAAGTGGCCGACTACCAAAGTGGCAATGAAAAAATGTTCAACTACTTTATTGGTCAAATCATGAAACAAACTAAGGGACGGGCTAACCCTGTTCAAACCAAACAAATTTTAGAGGAAAAGTTAAAACAATGAGAGCATTAATCTGTGGGTCGCTGGCCTTTGACAACATCATGGTATTTGAAGATGAATTTGCCAATCATATTTTGCCTGAGCAAATTCATAAACTGAATATTTCATTCATGGTGCCAACCTTGAGTCGTGTATTCGGCGGCGTGGCTGGAAATATTGCTTATAACTTAAAGATGATCGGTGGTACACCGGTTCCTATGGGTGTGGTTGGAAGTGATTTTGATGTCTATGGCCAACGTTTGAAAAGCCTTGGCATATCACTAGAAGCGGTCAAAACAAAAGAAGGGCATTTCACCCCTCAGGCTTACATCACAACTGATTTGAAAAATAACCAAATCACTGCATTTCATCCAGGTGCAATGAATTTTTCACATGAAAATCATGTCAAAGATTATGCCGACATCAGCATTGGTATTGTGGGGCCAGATGGCCGTGATGGGATGATTCAACATGCTCAAGAATTTGCTGATTCTGGCATTCCTTTTATCTT
>UOFA01000062.1_pt1 | contig 10722 bp, 10 predicted proteins | sample 1988741 | NCBI WGS metagenome assembly UOFA01 (sample SAMEA4712195, study PRJEB27164) | hydrothermal vent metagenome | biome: marine basaltic hydrothermal vent biome; feature: marine hydrothermal vent; material: mineral | place: Pacific Ocean | collected 2011-06-14/2011-07-23 | depth 1719 m
TGAAGACAATGGCATTGGTATTTCAGTCCAAACTCCAGAAAATTGGATAAGTGAAAATTTTAAATACCGCCCTGGCATTCAATATTTTTATGCCGATGGCTTAGATTTAGAAACCGGCTACCAACAAGTGCAACGTGCTGTTGATTATTGTCGCCAAGAACGCAAACCGGTGTTCTTACATTTGAAAACCACTCGACTGATGGGACATGCTGGCACTGATTTTGAAGTTGACTATCGGTGTTTGGCAGAATTAGAGGCCTGTGAAGCCCAAGATCCATTGCTTAAATCAGTAGCTTCAATAATGAACCATAATCTCATGAGTTCATCGCAAATAACTGAAATGTATGGGAATATATTCGATGAATGCATGCTTAAAGCCAACCAAGCTCATGTTGATACTAAGCTAACCACATTACAACAGGTGATGGCACCTTTGGCCCCACTTGATGCAGAAAAGGTTTATCAAGAAGCCGCCAGGGCTGTTGATCCAGAAGTGCGAATTGAGTCATTTGGTAGCGAAAAAGTTTTACCCGAGAATCAGCCCAAAAAACACATGGCCATTCAAATCAACAAAGGCTTACAAGACCTGATGTTGAAGTACCCGGAAACGGTGTTATTTGGTGAAGATGTGGCACAAAAAGGTGGGGTTTATACCATCACCAAACAGTTGTTGAAAAAATTTGGCCCCAAGCGTATTTTTAATACATTGTTGGACGAGCAAACCATATTAGGCTTGGCTCAAGGTTATGCAACTTTAGGTTTATTACCTCTCCCAGAAATTCAATATTTGGCCTATTTTCACAATGCATGTGATCAAATCAGGGGTGAGGCAGCAAGTTTACAATTCTTTTCAAATGGCCAGTTCAGTAATCCAATGGTGGTCAGAATTGCGGGTTTGGGGTACCAAAAAGGCTTTGGCGGACATTTTCACAATGACAATTCAATTGCAGCCATTCGTGATATTCCTGGTGTGATTGTGGCTTGTCCATCGCGTGCTGATGATGCGGTTAATATGATGCGTACTTTGGTGGCTTTATCGAAAATAAATCAACGGGTGTCACTGTTTATTGAACCCATAGCATTATATATGCAAAAAGACTTGTATGAAGAAGGTGATGGTATGTGGAATTATCCTTACCCAGAACCTGGTAAATATAGCGCATTAGGTGCGCCAAGAATTTATAAAAACAAGGCCAAAGATGTACTTATTATCACCTATGGAAATGGTGTGTTGATGAGTTTAAAAGCGGTAAATAAATTTGAGCAAAACAGTACCAGTCGCGTCAAAGTGATGGATTTACGTTGGCTACAGCCTCTGAACGGCAAAGCAATCAAGAAACATGCGATGAAATTTGATAGAATAATCATTGTAGATGAAGGACGTAGATCAGCCTGTGTAGGTGAGGGCATTGTGACCATTTTGACTGAACAAAATATTGCGCCTGATTACATCCAGCTGATTACAGGCGCAGATACATTCATACCTTTGGCAGATGCAGCTCAATTGGTGCTTCCTGATGAAGACATAATTTTGAATACATTGATTAACTCAGAGACTTAGATTGACAGAACTTTGTATATTATTTGCAGATATTGCTGAAAGCACCTCTTTGTTTGAAAAACACGGTGATGAAGCCGCTCGAACTGCGATTGCTTCGGTGCTTGACGTTTTATTGAATGAAGCAGAAAAACATCAGGGACACTTGGTTAAAACCATTGGTGATGAAATCATGTGCACTTTTCCTAAAGCCAATCACGCTCTATTGGCTGCGGTGGAAATGCAAAACACCGTCAGTGGTAATTTTGTATTAGGCAACCATCCCATTGAAATCAGGGTTGGTTTTCACTTTGGTGGTGTGATCGAAGAGAGCAACGATGTCTTTGGTGACGCGGTTAATGTAGCTGCCAGAATGACTGGTTATGCCAAGAAGGGACAAATCATCACCAACTCAGTTACTTACAAAACATGTATTCTGCCGCCTTTTTTAACCCACAGATCATTGGGCAAAACCAAAGTTAAGGGCAAGTTATTGCCAGTAGAAATCGTCGAAATTTTGTGGCAACAAGACACCAGCCAAGTTACACGAGTGACTTCAGCATTGGATATTAAATTACCGGTGACCAAGTCTCAATTAAAACTTGAATTAGACGGGCGGCAACAAATGATGACCGACCAATCACCGATCAAAATCATTGGTAGAGGTGATGACTGTGATATTCAGATCAATATGTTGATGGCCTCAAGATTGCATGGTGATATTCAATTCAGTGGCGGTTATTTTAGATACACCGATGAAAGCACCAATGGCACTTGGGTGTTACAGAGTGGTGGCGAGCCGATTCGAATTCACCGCGATTCAATGGTGTTACAAGATGAAGGCCAAATCACTTTTGGTGAACCTGATTTTTCTAACGTCAATCAATTGTTACAATATCAAATTCTTAAATAGTGCTTGACCGAGAAAGAATAATTTACTGCGGAAAAGCTGGATTTTGCCAAAATTTTCCATTATTATCGTCAAATAGCGAGCTATTCTTCTCAAATAATGAAAAATTATTGTCTAAAACCAGACTTTCCCTCGCTGCGATTACTTTCTCGGTCAAGCACTATATAATTAATACCAAAACTCAGACAAAAACATCATGCTTGAATTTATCAGAAAATTAGCCGGGTTCGGACTGTTAACTATTTCATTGGCCTATGTGGCTGTGGGGATGTTTTGATGCCTGTTAAATACCGTGAGAAAGCACAAAAGTCGATTGTTAAATTTCAATCCACAGCATGGCTGCTGTATGTCTTCTCCATTTTCTTTCTGGTCGCCACATTCGGGCAATTAGTCAAAGGTAATTTGATCAGTTTTTTAATCAGTGGCGGGGTGTTCTTTGGCACTTTGTTATCGGCTACTTGGATGAGCAAAGGCCTGAGAAATAAATTCCATTTCCGTCAAAGAAAATTTGTCATACAAAAACCATTTCCTTTGATGATGTTGGCATCATTAACTCTGGGAGCTTGCTCATTTGTGGGTTCTTGGCTGGTTGCTGGTATGGGTTTGTTTGAATCAGTGGCATATGGTTTAGCAGCAGTGGTAGGTTCTGTGTTGTGGTACGGCATGGATGAAGTCACATCATCTTCATCATTTGGTGCTGTACGTGATCAAGATTCTAAAGAAATATTGGCGCTGAGTGAACAATCAATCGTCAACATAGAGCAGGCCAATAATCACATTGCTAACCGTGAATTGTCTGATTATTTGAGCAAAATCGTTATCACCAGCCGAGAGGTGGTGAATACGTTGGTTAATCATCCTGAAAAAATCCCTCAAGCTAGGCGATTCTTACATTCGTATTTAGGCGCAACCGAGAGCGTTATCAAGCGTTATGCTGACACCCACCAGTTGGTTGATGATGTGTCTCTGGAAAAAAACTTTAAACAAGTATTACACAATATAGATCAGGTTTTTGAAGAACAAAATCAAAAATTATTAGAAAATCAAGTGTTTGATTTAGATGTTGATATTGAAGTATTGAATACTTTGATGGAAAAACAAGGCATCAATTAACGGAGAAAATTATGAGTGAAGAGAACAAAACAACAACCACGGCTAAACAGACTCAGGCTGATGTCATCACTGGAACTATTGATGGTGAATTGGTTCCTGGTGTCATGAATGAAATGGTCGCCTACAAAGATGTGGACAGCGAAGAAAAAAACCGCATTGACGCATTAATCAATGAGATCAATATGGCCGATGCCAACTCAGTGATATTCTTTGGTAGCAAAGCGCAGGAAAAGGTCACAGAAATTTCTGACAAAATGTTGGAAGGTGTTAAAAATAAAGACTTGGGCCATTCTGGTGAAGCTTTGAGTGAAATGGTGGCCACTATCCGCGGTTTTGACATTGATGAGTTAGATCCAAATAAAAAACAGGGATTTTTTGCACGCCTGTTTGGGAAAGCCAAACCATTGGTTAAATTCTTACAAAAATACGAAGACGTTAAAAAACAAATTGATAAGATTACCAATAAATTAGAATCACACAAAACCATTTTATTGAAGGACATCACCAGTTTGGATCGTCTATACGTTGCCAATTTGGAATACTTCCATACCTTAGAAGATTACATCAAGGCTGGTGAAGAAAAAATTAATCAACTACACAATGAAACCATTCCCGCGTTAGAAAAACAAGCCGAGGGCAGTGATGATATGTTGATGGCTCAAAAATTACGTGATTTACGCTCTTCTACCGCTGATTTAGAACGTCGGGTGCATGATTTACGCTTGACTCGTCAGGTTACTTTGCAAAGTTTACCTAGCATTCGTTTGGTGCAAGAAAATGACAAAGGCTTGATTAACAAAATCAATTCAACCATCGCCAATACCGTTCCCCTGTGGCGACAACAACTGGCACAAACAGTGACCATTTGGCGCTCTGAACAAGCTGCAGATACCATCAAAGATGCGACTGATTTGACCAATGAAATGTTGGCATCCAATGCTGAAAACCTTAAAATCGCCAACCGCAAAGTGCGTGAACAAATGGAGCGTGGCGTGTTCGACATAGAAGTGGTTAAATTGGCCAATCAAAAACTGATTGAGACCATTGATGACAGCTTACGCATTGCTGAAGAAGGTAAAGCCAAACGTGACGGAGCTGTGATTGAATTACAAAAAACCGAAGCTCAGTTGCGCGATGCGCTGTTATCAGCCAAAGCCCGAAACATAGACATCAGCAAACCCACTGATTAAGACCAGAGTTTTCTTAAGGAAGCACTAAATAGAGAATTTCTCAGCTTGCTTAAACCATTTGAATAAACCAGTCTTATTTTTATTGAGTTTGATTGAGCACGTGTGCAGCAAAACCAGCACCAGCTTCAGTGTACATGTTGAAAACAGTATCGACACCTGCTGCATTCAATCTTTCAATTTCATCAGAGAATTTAGCAGTAGCGGCTATTTCGCCACTGAATCCAGATGCATGCAATTGTTCAATCACAGCCATCGAAGTACTGAAGTGAGGTAAGGTCAGTAGCACCCATTTTAATTGATGTGATTTATTCACCCGGTCCCAAAAGTCTGCATCACTTGGATCACCCAGTATTACATGGCGACCTTGTTTTTGTTGGCCCAATACAGTGTCAGGATCAATGTCAACTCCCACCACATGATTTCCATGTTTCTTGATCAGCTGATCGTAAGCGCCAGTTCCAACTGCTCCCATGCCAATCACGGCCACTCCGGCATCCCCCATATCCAGAATTTTATCATTGGGTAAGCGTTCTTCGGTTTGAAATTTCTTCCACGTTCGGCGGTATTGGTTGTACAAATTATGTGCATGTTTATTTAATACTGCTGAAACCACAAATGAAAAAGCTATAGATAAAGCCATGATGGTCAGCCATTGTGCATCGACCCAGCCATTGGTGACACAAATGGCAATTACAATCAGGCCGAACTCACTGTAATTACTCAAGCTAATGGTGGATAATAAAGCAGTCCTGGCACGTAGTTTGAATTTGACGAATAAGGTAAAGAACAGGGTGCTTTTGAGCAACACCAATGGTGTAATCACAAGAGCCGCAATTACCACTTCTGTTGTAGGTTGGCCGTTTAAACCAATTGACAAGAAGAATCCCAATAAGAATAAGTCTTTGAACCCCAGCATGGTTTTGACCAGCTCTGTTGATTTTGGATGGGTAGCAAACATCATACCTATGATTAACGCACCGAGGTCACCTTTTATCCCCACCAGCTCAAAGATTTCTGCTCCACCTATGGCTAGCAAAAAACCATACACGATTAATAGTTCTCCGCGACCAACTTGTTCAATCAACCAAAATAAACCAGATCTCAATGGAATCAATAACAATAACGCCAATGACCATATTGATGGCATTTTGTTAGCGGATATAGCTAAAAACAACACTGCAAAGATATCTTGTATGATTAATACACCGATGGCAATTCGGCCATGAAACGAATCCATTTCACCTTTATTTTCCATAGCTTTGACCACAAAAACAGTACTGGAAAAACTCAAAGCAAAAGCTATTAACAAGGCATTTTCAATGGTAATACCGTTAAACAACGGCGTACCCATTAAGGCCAGTACATAAACCAGCAAGCCAAAAAAAGCCACTGTTACTAGACCATGTATGCTGCTAACAGCCCAAACTTGGGGGCGCAGCAAATTTTTTACATTGATCTTTAAGCCAATGGTAAACAACAGCAATGTAATACCCAAATCGGCCATCTTACCTAACAACGCTCTGTCAACGATGTTCTGGGTGCTGAGTAAAAATCCAGCAGCCAAGAATCCCACCATCGGCGGTAAACCAATTTGTTTGGCGAACAAACCCAAAATAAAAGTCAGGCCAATCCATAAAAAATCATTCAATGCCAGAGTTACCCATTCAAAGTCCATATCTAAATATCCGCCTGAATTTGAAATGTTGAAGGGATTAAAATGAGCACAACTGATTGAATTGCCAAGTATTTGAGTTTTGAATATGAGTTAACTATCATGTTATTTATTATGCTAACTTCGCTGATTTTACGCAATGTTTATCTCAACCCCATTAAATGACTGTTCAAAGCTATTTATTTTGACTTTGGCAACATCGTTTTCATCTCATGCAAAAGTAGCCAAACAGGTTGATGGCTTCACCACTATTCACAAGGATCAATAAGGTGGGTGTTTTGAGCCCACGTTTGGCAAGTATAAAAACAGGTACTTATGAGCTTGTAATCACCAATAAAACCAATAAATTGCTTGGCTTTCAAATTCAAAACAACAAAACCCGTGAACAGTTGGATAAATTTCCATTAGAACCGCATCAAACCAGAGTTTCAAATGTTGAAATTACTGTTGATGGGTTTCGTTTCAGGTGCCCAATTAACCCAACACCGTGGTATGAAATAGACGGTGTTAAAGCAGTAGAAACAGATAAAGAGTAAACTTTATAAGGGTTCTCAAAGGAACCGTTTTTTTACAAATCATACTCAATAATGACAGGGGCATGATCAGAAAATCGTTCTTCTTTGTATATACTTGCAGTTTTAACATTGTCCTTTAAACAGGGCGAAGTGATGTGGTAATCAAGACGCCAACCGGTGTTATTAGCCCAGGCTTGGCCCCGATTAGACCACCATGAAAACTGTTCTTCCCTTGGTTCCACTTCTCGGAATGCATCAATCAAACCATATTCATCAAATAGTTTAGTCATCCATTCACGTTCTTCAGGCAAGAAGCCTGAGTTTTTCTGATTACCACGCCAGTTCTTGATGTCTATCTTTTTGTGAGCAATGTTCCAGTCGCCACAAACAACAAATGGTTTGCCGGTGTTTTTAAGTTCTTGTAACACTGCTTCTAAGCGTTCCATACACATATATTTAAAGTCTTGTCGCTCTTCTTTGGCAGAACCTGAGGGCAAATACAAAGAAACCACAATCAAATGGCCCAAATCGACTTGTAGCCAACGACCTTCGTTGTCAAATAGGTCCCATCCAATTCCATACTTCACAGCTTCAGGTTGGTTTTTTGAATAAATTGAAACACCTGAATATCCTTTCTTAACAGCATCTGCTTGATAAAAGTGATAGCCTTGAGGAATAAACAAACTGGGGTCTAGCTGATCCAGTTGGGCTTTGGTTTCTTGGATGCACAACACATCAGCATCCTGTTTTTTAAACCATTCAAACATACCTTTGCGTTGTGAAGCTCTGATACCGTTGGCATTGAGGGTAATTATTTTCATTGTTCTGTGGGTGGTAAATAAAGAACAAATTATACCACCAGAGTACTTGAAAAATACGCTCAGTTCTCGCATGATAACAAGCTTAATAATGGCAGAAGTATTTATGACTATTGCACAAGATTTTTTAACTTTGGCGATTGATAAAAGCGTGTTGAAGTTTGGCCAGTTCACTTTGAAATCTGGTCGCATCAGCCCGTATTTTTTTAATGCAGGTTTGTTTGATGGTGGTTTATCACTGGCTTTGTTAGGCGAATATTACGCCAAAACCATCAAAGCCAGCGAGTTGAACTTTGACATGCTCTATGGTCCGGCTTACAAGGGCATCCCGTTGGCAACAGCAACTTCTGTGGCCTGGTATCATTTGTATGATGAAAACTTGCCGGTGGCATTTAACCGCAAAGAAGCCAAGGCACATGGCGAAGGCGGGCAACTGATAGGTGCTCCAGTTAAAGGCAAAGTGTTGATTGTTGATGATGTGGTTTCTGCTGGTACATCAGTGCGAGAATCTATTGCTATTATCAACCAACAAGGCGCCAGTACTGTAGGCATTGCAGTGGCTTTGGATCGCCAAGAAAAAGGTGCCAATGAACTGTCTGCTATGCAAGAATTGGCGCAGCAATTTGAGCTATCAACCATCAGTATAGCCAACTTAGATAGCTTGTTTGAATATTTGGGTGATGACGATGAGTATTTATCTAAGATCACAACTTACCGCAATTTATATGGAATTTAGCTGATATGGCTACTTATGCCATAGGTGATGTCCAAGGTTGTTTTGGCCCTTTGATGCAATTGATTAAAGTCATTGATTTTAATCCAGCTCAGGATCAGTTGATGTTTTGTGGCGACCTAGTTAATCGAGGTGGGCGTTCTTTAGATGTTTTGCGATGGATTTATGCACATCAACACTGCTGTAATTCAGTGTTGGGCAATCATGATTTGAACATGCTCAGCAAATACTACGGCTCATATAAAAGCACCAAAAATCAAGAATTTAAACAAGTCTTTGCAGCTTCAGATGCACCTTTGTTGTTGAACTGGTTACTGAATCGACCTTTGTATATTCAGTGTGGAAAGGATTTAATCATCCATGCAGGGCTTTACCCAAACTGGAAAGTTAAGCAATTCAAGCAATTGGCCCAACAAACTCAGCAAGCCTTATTGACAGACCCAAAGCAGTTTTTCAAAATCATGTATGGCAACACGCCCACTAAATGGTCAACTGACTTGGACCAAGAATCTAAAATAAGGTTTGTGGTTAATGCCAGTACCCGCATGCGTTTTGTTAGAACCAATGGCTCATTGAATTTTTCAGCCAATGGACGCCAGACCAAAATTAAGAACCTGAAGCCTTGGTTCAGCTATAAACCGATTAAAAAATTAAAAAAACACATCATCTTTGGCCATTGGTCTGCATTGGGCTTGTATCAAGACAGTTATGTGACTGGTTTGGATGCCGGAAAAGTGTGGGGTGGACAGCTCACTGCATTGCGCTTAGAGGACCGTCAGTTATTCAGTGTCTAAGCTTGAATTAGCACAAACTAATCCAGTATTTATTTAATTTAAATATATTGCATAGGTATTTAATACTGCTACAATATTTCCAATAAATTAATTCAAATGGAAATCTGATATGAGGGTTTTATTCATATGTATATCTTTTCTCAACTTCAGTGTCGTAACTGCTCAAACTTATGTTGTTTCACCCAATGAGCCTTCGGTTTTTGAAAGTTTTGTAGTACCACCTATTGCTGGCCAAGACTTTTTCCTTTGGAGTCGAGATTCGGGGTGTTATTTTAATGATTATACGGTTGATCCAGAAGTTCTTGTAGACATTGAAGCAGATGATATAAGGGTTTTTAATAGGGGAGGACTGGGGGGCAGTGGTATTTGTGTGCCCCCCCCCTCCAAGATATTTACAAAGGGCTGAATTCAGTGGAATCAATGCAGGTGCTTACACTTTAAGTACTTACTGGGTACCTTATGAAGACAATTTTCCTCCAGCAGTAGCTGACTATCCAATCTATTTTAATCAAAGTGTTCAGTTTGAAGTTCTAGGTCAACCAGTTGCTGTAGACTCAACAACCATCATTGGACTGTCATTGTTGGCTCTATTCATGCTTTTAGTTGGCTTCTACTACACCAGAGAATCTGCGCCTTAAAAAAGGTGTAATAATCATTTTAAAGTGTTTGTTCTGAGTTGAGCAGTCATTTATTTCGAATAAATCTTTGAATCGCCTAAAAACAAGGTCGATTTTTAGTCTCTTTACTGTCAAAATACAATACTTACTATATTCTTAGAACCAAGAAAGCTTCATGACAGACAAAAACGTAACTGAAAACTTCATCACCCACACCATTGATGAAGACTTGGCATCCAATAAACACAGAAAAGTTGTGACTCGATTTCCGCCAGAGCCCAATGGGTATTTACATATTGGGCATGCCAAAGCAATTTGTTTGAATTTCGGTGTGGCTGCTGACTACCAGGGCGCTTGTCATTTACGATTCGATGACACCAACCCTGAGAAAGAGAGCAAGGAGTATGCTCTAGCCATTCAACAAGATATTAAGTGGTTGGGGTTTGATTGGCAAAACAAAAAATTCCATGCCTCTGACTATTTTGATCAGATTTATGCTTTTGCTGAACAGTTGATTGAAAAGGGCTTGGCCTATGTGGATGATCAGACACCTGAAGAGATTCGTGAAAATCGTGGCGACTTCAATCGATCAGGTGTTGAGAGCCCATTCAGGATTCGCAGTGTTGAAGAAAATCTGACTGAGTTCAGAGCCATGAAAGCGGGTGAATTTACTGATGGCAGTAAAGTATTGCGTGCCAAGATTGATATGCAATCAGGTAACATCAATATGCGCGATCCAGTTATTTACCGAATCAAACGCATGCACCACATCAACACCGGCGATGAATGGTGTATTTATCCCATGTATGACTTCACCCATTGT
>UOFA01000068.1_pt1 | contig 10578 bp, 8 predicted proteins | sample 1988741 | NCBI WGS metagenome assembly UOFA01 (sample SAMEA4712195, study PRJEB27164) | hydrothermal vent metagenome | biome: marine basaltic hydrothermal vent biome; feature: marine hydrothermal vent; material: mineral | place: Pacific Ocean | collected 2011-06-14/2011-07-23 | depth 1719 m
CAGTTTGATCAATGGGTACACAACCTACTTTTTTGCAACCTTATTTTTTGTGGTCTGGTTCTACTTGATATACCGCACTTTTCAGATGGCGCTGAAGTATTTAATTCGTGCTTTAAGTGGCATCCGAGAAAAGTAAAAGAGCCATTAATTTGAGCTAAGTAAGCGCTCTGATCACCAATTCACGTTCTTGATTTTCGGCTGCAATATAAACCGTATCGCCGCTGATGCTTAGCGACCAATCCATGTTGCGTTCAGCCAGCGCAGCTAAAGCCTGGGTTTGTTGCCAATCAAATTGATAAAACTTTACATTACTGAATTGTTGCACCTTGTTTTTACTTTGCTCCCACCAGGTATCAGATTTACTGTTGAAGCTATAAACTTTAACCTCAGGGGCCAGGCGGCTGGATTTTTTTATCCGATCTGGCGCAGGCTCACCCATGTCAATCCATAAGGTAATTCGATCATCCAGCGTTTTCACCCAAATATCAGGTTCTTCAACCATTGAAAGCCCTTTGGTAAAGGTAATATTGTCCTGTGCATTGAGGCAATAGGCCACAATTCTCGCCATCATCCTTGCCAGGTTTTCCGAAGGGTGTAAGGCAACCGTGAGATTGACCGAATCATAGTAATCACGGTTGAAATCAGAGATGGCAATACGCAGTTTATAGATGGTTGGCTTTATCGCCATAAGAAATTTTTTTAAGTAAGCAAGCCGTGCATCATAACAAGTAGACAGCAAAAAGACTCGAAGTCCCTGCATTAAAGGGATTTGGTGTGACCCCTTTTTAATAATGCCTTCCAGAGAAACTCACATTAATAGATATTGCTGCTGTCTAAAACTTGATTTCCTTTGATCTGTAAATACAAAAACACCTACTCAATCACAAATTTGAAAATTGAAAATCTACAAATCTACAAGTTCAAACACTCATAACATTAGACTTGTGTAATAATCGATAGGAACATGAATGCTATCAATGACATTACTGAGTTTTTAACTAATGAATCCAATCTTAATCAAGATAAATTGGACCGGCTTTTCGAAATGTTGTACCCTGAGATTAAAAAGATAGCCAATATACAACTGGCTAAAATCATTAAAACATCTGATGTCACACCCACTCTTTTAGTCAATGAATGTTATTTAAAATTAAATAAATCAGCCAATGTAAACTTGCAAAACAGAAAACATTTTTATTACTTGGTTTCTCGCTGTATGCGTTTTCACTTGATTGATTTGATTCGTAAACAATACAAAAATCAAAACCAAGATAACAGTACATCATTCAGTATGACTCAAATTACTACCGATGATTCAATAGGGATCGATTTACTAGAGCTTAATTATGCCCTAGAAAGACTCGAAACCATGGACAAAGAATTATTGAAAATTGTAGAACTGCGTTTCTTTGGGGGCTTTTCACTGGATGAAATTTCTGTATTGTTGGAAACTAATAAAACTAAAATTTATAGACAGTGGTTGTTGGCAAAATCAATCTTAATTAATCTGATTGATGAAAACAATGAATGATGACAGTTCAAATGCTGATTGGAAAAAAGCCATTGAAATTTGCAAGAATTTTAATGAATTAGGCCATCAAGAGGCCATTGCAAAAGTACGGGCTTTAAAATTAAGTGACCGCATAACGAATAAAGCCATCAGCATCATATCGCGCATTAATGAGGAACATATTGTATTAGACAATAATGCATCAAGCATGTTGAAAAAAGTTCAAGCCGATGATTTCAGTGGTTTTATTGATAAAACCATAGATTCTTATAAAATAATTGAACTGATCGCAAAAGGAGGCATGTCGTCGGTATTCAAGGCCAAAAAAGTTCAATCCGAAGCCCATAAACCAGTGGCTTTAAAAATACTTTCACCCTATGTATTTTCAGATAAATCTATAGAATTATTTAATCGAGAACAACTCATATTGTCCCAACTCGAACACCCAAACATTGTTTCCTTTCATCACAGTGGTCAAACCGAAGATGGTACCCATTATTTAGTTATGGAATATGTTGATGAGGCTCAAACCATAACTGACTATTGTCAAGGTAACAAATTAACCACCAAACAAATCATTCAATACCTACATAAACTGACTAAAGTTTTTGTCTATGCCCATAACAACCTCATTATTCACAGAGACATAAAACCATCTAACATTTTAATAGACAATCAAGGAATCCTTAAAGTCATAGACTTCGGTATTGGTCAAATAGTATCAAAACATGAAAAAACACCTACCCAAGTTTTTACTAAAAATTCAGCCTCGCCAGAACAGATATTAGGCCAAAATGTGAGTATTCAGACAGATGTGTTTTCCTTAGGGGCTGTATTGTTGGAGTTGTTGGTAAATGATAACCCATTACCAGAAACTAACATCATTAATTATGATCCTCAAAATGATGTTAAGCACATTAACAGGCTCTTAAAAAATTCATCTCTAGACTCTGACTTGAAAAATATTATCCACACAGCCTTGCACATTGATACAGCAAAGCGTTATGCAACCATGGAATCTTTTTCCCAGGACTTAAATAACTGGTTGTCTAAAAGGCCTGTCACCGCATCATCTGACTCTAGGTATTATCGGGCGAAAAAATTTCTAGTTCGTAACCCTCTGACTGTCACTTTAAGTTTTATCATCCTTACTGGCATGATAACAAGTCTTTTCATTATGCAAAACTTAACAAACAAAGCACGAATAGTTGCTGATAGAGCCAATAAAACCATGGATTTCCTTGCCCATGTTTTAATGCAAACCGACTCTTTTCAGTCCAATATTGGAGACATAACATTAAAGCAGGCTTTAGATTTATCCAGTGACATTCCATTGAATAAAGTCGGTGGCGATGAGCAGTTGAAAAAAACCCTGCATATGAAATTAAGTGAAATTTACTACAACATGGCCATAGACGACAGTGCTTTATCACAACTTGATCAAGCATTAGTAATCATGAATAATGATCCAAATATTTATGCCTTGGAGATTATTGAAGCCAACCTACAAAAAGGACTTATTTTATTTGGCTTAGGGCAGCTCAATGAATCCATTCAAATCAATGAAAAAATGCTGGGTATTCTAAATACCAAATACCCCAAAGAACAGAATTTAAAAGCCATGGGCTATGCAAATTTACTTAAAACCTATCAACAGAGCAATTCAAAAAGCCAATTTAATGCTGAAAAAGCATTGGCATTTCAAGCTAAATTAACAGACATGTTAGATGGCCAATTAATTTCTAAAAATAACGCCAAATTATCAGCTCTCGATGCATTAATCTTGGTGGCCACTGGACAAAAACACTATGATCTGGCTGAAACATACCTGTTAGAAAGTCTCAACCTGTTAGATGACATGCAACAACAAAATTCTGTGTCCTATTATATTTTCAAATCGAATTTGGCCTATAATTATATTTGGCAAGAAAAACACCTAAAAGCAGAAAAATTAATGCTCAGTTTAATCGCTCAAATTGAACCAACAGACCCTGATAATTATTTTCTCAGTAGGGTGTATGAAAATTATGCATCATTGATGTATCAAACTGGTAAAAAGCAACAATGTCTGGACGCACTCACTCAAGCACTCAATATATCCTTACGCAATAAGAACCCCCAGGGAATCTACCAGTCTTTAGCAAAGAGAGCCATGTATTATAGCCGTTACAACATGTTTCAATTGGGGTTGTATGATCAGCTCGAATTAATGCCTGTTTTAATAGATCAATCAGGCACCTCAAGCCCAAGAACCTTAGCTCACTTGATGAATTTAGCTTTACTATTATACTCAACCAAGCATGTAGAGATTGGTTTTCAAGTCAGAAATAAAGCCATAAACTTAGCTGAGAATAACAGCAATATCAGTAAAAAAACCATTGCCGAGTATTATACAACAGCTGGTCTATCAAATTGGCATGCTGGTTTGGTATCAATGGCTCTAGAAGATTTAAAAAACGCATTGGAATATTCACAAGACAATGATAAAACTAAAATTTTAGAACACCTAATCGCCGTCTATCAAGTAAATACCGATTATATTCAAGCCCTGGTGCCGAAAGACCCTGGAGTCAATGGGCTATATAAGAGTTTATTGTATTTAATTCAATTGAAAGATGCTCAAATTCAACCACAACTAGAAAAAGATGTCCTTGCTCAACATTGTAAACTTTCTGAACAATACAACAAGACAAAATTAATCTCAATAAAACAATTGCTTTTAGAAACTTGTTCAATTCTCTACACACGTTACTCATTGGCCATTCCCAATGTTATTACTTTTGAAGACAATACAATAAAGATGGCTATTAACGAATCCGACAAAATTCCTGTTTCTCAGCTACAAACGCGTGTTAATGCCATCATAGAATCATTAAATGAATAGTGTGATCTAAGTCTCGTTTTTTACAACTTCATTTAATTAACTCTAATAAATTGAAATAAATTTAGTGATTGGACGAATGATAACTATAAGGGTTAGACATATTTTAAAACCCAATACCAAATGAGAGACTTATGAAAAACTTTATAATCATAGCTAGCCTATTGATCATGACCCAGATTCAGGCCGGCACAGATTTAATTTATGCCAATAACTTTGAACAATTACTGTTGTGGTCAAATCCCAGTTCATGGGACTCCAATGAGGTTCCTATTAATGGTGATGTGGTTGTCATTCCTGAAGGCAGGGATATCTATCTGGATGTGGATACAGCCAACCTTGCAGAATTAAGCATAAATGGCACATTAAAGTTTTTAGCAAGAGACTTGGTTTTGAACAGCGATGTCATAACTGTTAATGGTCAACTCCAAATCGGCAGCCCATCACAGCCTTTTGAACACAAGGCCATTATCAATTTAACTGGCAGCAATATTGGCGGCAGTGCTTTTTCCAGAGGACTTGTGGTTAACGCTGGAACACTCGAACTGCATGGCAAAACATCGCCCTCGGTTTGGAATAAAATCAATCAACACATTCAAGCCAATGACACACAGATTCAAGTGTTGAATGCGACAGATTGGCAACTTGGAAATGAAATTGTTATTGCTCCGACTGATTTTTATGGTGTTTCTGAATCGCAACAATATGAAATCTCAGGTATTAATGGCAATGAATTAACATTGAACAGCCCTGTTACTGGTTTTCGTTGGGGTTTAATGCAATATGCCACCAGCTCAGGTATGAGTTTGATCAATGATGGTTCGATTATACCGCCTGCAAATGAAGGCTTTACACCGCTAGAACTGGATGAACGGGCAGAAGTGGGCAACCTCAGTCGCAATATCATCATTCAAGGTGCAGATGATACGCTGTGGCAAAATGATGGCTTTGGCGCACATGTAATGATCATGAATTTGGATTCAGTGGTACATATTGATGGTGTTGAATTTAATCGTGTCGGCCAAGCAGGGTTGTTAGGACGTTATCCCATGCACTGGCACCGATTAAGTTATGCTGCCAATGGCTCTGAAATTGGCGATGTTAATAATCATTATTTAAAAAACAGCAGCATTCATGATTCACAAAATCGCTGCATAACACTACATGCAACCAATGGTGTTTTGCTACAAAACAACATATGTTTCGATATATTAGGCCATGCCATCTTTCTTGAAGATGGGGTAGAAAGGCGCAACATAATTGAAGGTAATTTGGTGCTGAAAGTGCGCTTCCCTACTGCTCAAAATGCCTTGAAATTACACGACATAAATACCCAATCAGATCTCAACAGTGGTTCAAGTGGGATGTGGGCCAGCAACCCTGACAACACCATAATCAACAACACTTTTGCCGATGCCCAAGGATTTGGGTTGTGGATGGCTTTTCCAGCCAGTCCAGTTGGAGTCAGTAGCAACGTGCCTATATTGCCATTTCGAATGGAATTGGGAAACATTGATGGTAATACCATGCATTCAAATGCCTTGCTAGGTGTCATGTTTGACAATTCTGAAATTGATGATTTAGGCACCGTTGCACCTCTTCAATATGCATCGACTACTGCCAATGGGGAAATAACATTCGACAATTTGCAACGCTTCACTATTACTGGTTGGAGCCTATGGAAAAATGCCACCGGTAATTTTTGGGATCGGGTGGTTTGGCCCACATTTGAAGAGTTCATAAGTGCTGACAGTTCAGGGAAATATTTTGCTGGCTCTGGAGCTGAAGGTTTAATAACGCGCTCTTTACTTGTTGGTAATTCGCTGAATGATTTTTCACCCAGACCAAATCCATGGATGGGTCCACCAACCGCATTGGCAACTTATCACAGCGCCTTCAGCTTAAGAGAAAATATTGTCATAAATTTTCCTTTTGCAGAAGACCAAACCAGCGGCGCTTTTGCCACCGATGATTATTACATTCGCCCAGTAGAAAAAGGACAAATTCGAAATACCAATAATCTATTAATAAATACCCATCCTGGTTATAGAAGTGATGCCGCTGTTGACGAAGAAATTGCCTTTAATTTTGCCCAAGGGTTTAGTTATTATGTTTTTGCGAGTGCTTTATGGGATCCACATGGTCTGTGGGGTGATGCGGGTAATTGGAGTGTTTATAATCAACCGTTTTTAACCCACAATGCCAGTTGCACCCCTATACTGCCTGTCAGCCAAAATGCCAGCAGTTGTGATGGCCAGTTTTTTGGCGTTGATCAATTTATTCTCAACCAGTCCAATCAACCTTATGATGATTTAATGGCCATAAATATCAGCCGCTATGACGACAATAATCCCGATTTATTTATCGATGAGTGGAATGTAACAGGTGCACAATCTGGCTGGGCACTGGGTCACATGCGTCATTTTGCAGCACGCAACAATGGCATTTACTTGTTGGAGTTTCCTGATTCTGCCTTGCCTGAGGATGTGGCAATTTCAGTTGAAAATATGCATGATGCAAACGATTCTTTTGTTTTGGGTATCCAATTTTCTGGCAACCACACGGCTCAAGTTTTTACCTCAACTTATGGACACGAGCATTACATAACAGATGGTCATGCTGGAGCAGGATCTTGGGCAAACAAACATGATTATCAAAATTTACTTTCACGCCAACAAGTCATTGACTCGTCTGGTGAAAGTTATTGGCAAGACACCGTAAATAACATAGTCTGGATAAAAGTAGCCTTTGCTAATCTAGTACAAATTAATCCTGCCGATCCTCAAGATATCTATTCAGAAGCGGTATTATATAATGAATTTCATTTAAGAGTATGGAGTAATGACTGATGAATAAGCCAATAGTTTTGTTAGTATTAATAACTTCAGCACAAGCAGGTGACGATGTCATTTTCATTAATGGCTTTGAACTGCCTTCATGTGTACAAGGTGCAATGTTGTTTCAAGAAGATTTCACTGCTCCTGATGCCACCGATTGGAATGGTTTCAACCAATGGCAAGAATCGGGCAGCGAAGTGGCTTTGGCCGAAATTACAAATAATCAAGCAAGACTTATTCCTGAGTCCTCAGTTTATTCTTTGGCGCGCATGATTCATCCAGTAGAAACTCTAGATGCTGAAGCCACCTATTCGATTTATTTTGAAAATGCCAACACCCAAGGTGTGGGGTTTTATCTGCGTGCCAATGGTGGTTATTTACAACAAACCAATCCAACTGGACAAGGCTATGGTGTTTTTGTCGAAAGGTTTGCGGCCCAAGGTGCAGGCATAGGTCTGTGGTATGAAAACGATGGTGTTGAAATCAGTTTTATACGCTTTTACGATGCCGCTTTTGAAATTTTAGATGAAACAGAATACCGAGTCAGGTATCAAGTCTTTCAGGAAAGCCCAACCACCACTCGCTTAAGGGCACGTTTTTGGCAAGCTGGGACCACCGAGCCCAATGAGTGGCAAGTCACTTATTTAGATGATTTTGTACCTTTGCAAAACACCAGTGGCGGTATATTAGTTGACGGATGGAGTACCCAACAATCAGGTGAAATAATTCCTGCAATCCGTGTAGATGACATTGAAATCAAACAGTTATGTAATCCACTGCTTGGTATTTCAAGCTTACAAACTCTTGAGTCCGGTTTTGAATTTGCCGAAGGCCCTGTCTGGCGCGAAGATCACTATTTATTTTCAGACATAACTGCCAATACCATATACCGTTGGGATGACATGCAGGGTTTACAGGTTCACACTGCCAACAGTGGAAACTCTAATGGGTTGAATCTGACATTAGATGGCTCATTGCTGGCCGCCGAAAACACATTGCGCCGGGTCAGTATTGATGATGGCAATGGTGCCACCACCCTATTAGACACTTATCAAGGTGACCGGTTTAATTCTCCAAATGACTTGGTTATGTCGGATTTAGGCATTCTTTATTTCACCGATCCAGATTATGGCTTAAATGGCAGGCCCAGAGAGTTACCATTCAACGGTCTATTCAGATACCACCCGAATACTGGACTGATAGCAGAATACATGGGTGATCAATTTAATAATAAACCCAATGGGGTCAGACTGTCACCTGATCAACAAACCTTATATTGGAATGACTCTCAGGCAGGCCGGCTCAATCAAATGACCGTCAATCCTGATGGCAGTTTAAGTAACTTAACTCAAATAGCAGAAAGCCTAATCATCCCAGATGGGATGTGTATTGACCAAAGTGGCAATATATACGTAGCGACTTGGAATTCAGCTTTCGAAGTGTTCTCACCCGATGGATATCACTGGGGTTCTATACCCACTTTTGAAACATCTACAACCAATTGTACCTTTGGCGGTGCTGGCTTAAACACTTTATTCATAACCACACGTACAGCCATCCACAGGATTTTCATGAATCAATAAACAGCAGTAAATCTAACAACAGCACATTTGTAGTCATTACGTTGAATGTGGCTACCATCCCGTCGGTAGTCTGACGGAATTGAAGTGTTTCGTGGCGATGTTATTATCCCAATATTTTCGGTTAGGTTATACCGTTCCTGACTCTGCCCATTGGAATGGTTTCAACCAATGGTCAGCTGGAACAACCGAACCCCAAGAAAAGAATTAAAGGGTGCTGATTCGTTTAAATTTGTACAAATGCTATTTCATTAAGTTAACTGGGCTTTCACACAAGTATTCAAACCATTGCTTGGCTTTAACTTTCCAGGGTGGGTTTTTCCGGTTTTTCCCCGCCGAGAATATCACCAGCGGGTGCCCATCTGGATCATTCAATCTGGCTTCACGCCACAAATAATCCTTATCCTGAGGCCCAGAGGTAAAATTAATACCTTGTGCTTTTAATCTTTTATAGGCCTTATCCAAGCCCTTAAGTTCAAAATATAGGGTGGTTGATACATCCTTTGCGGCTGCATCGTAACTGACAGAAAATGTGCTGTCACCGGTTGGGCACTCAAAACGAACATAACGTGGACTCGAGTCAACAATGAGTCGTAAACCGAGTTTCTGGTAAAATCTAACAGCACGATTAACATCCTGAGATTTGATGGTGATTTGGTTGAGGTTCATGGGCATTCTCCTATTAATTGGCTCCTAGGCATTGCGTTGATGTGGTAAATCAGAAAGGTACTCAGTAAACTCAACTTCGAAACCATCAGCATCCAGAAAATAGATGTTTTTCCTAAACGTGGCCTCGGCGCCATTTTTAAACACCGGAAAACCGGCACTGTTTAAGCGTTTAATCAGCTCATCTAAGTTATTCACTGCAAAAGCCAAATGCGCAAACCCCACATTGTGTCCTGTTAAATCTCGATTGTCACCTTCGCCAAAATCACTGATCGCGAGGTACTGATAATCATCGCCAAAATGCACCCAGCGGCGCGGCTTGCCATACCATTCACCTTCACCCTCTGTCCTGACTTTCCAATGAGGGAAGGCGGCTTGATAAAAAGCCAAACTATTTTCTATATTTTTACCGACTAAATTTACATGTTCTAAACGTGCCATACCAATCTCCTAAAGAAGAAACATGAATAGCTCAGGTTCTCCTTAAATTGTTTACTTGTTTATAAGATTCGGCCATAATACAACCTCAAGTTAACCTGAGGTCAAGCTTTGTGAGTAAAAACTATGAATAAAAAAATTCAAAGCGCCAATTTATCCGTAGGAGACGTGGCAAAGCGCAGTGGTGTCAAAGTATCTACATTACATTTTTATGAACAAAAACAGCTGATACACTCAGTCAGAAATGCCGGTAACCAACGGCGTTATAACAGGGATGTGTTGCGCCGAATTGGCGTGATCAAAGCCGCACAGAAAGTCGGTATCAGCCTCAATGACATCCAACAAGCTCTAAACTTTCTACCGAAAGACAAAGCCCCAACCAAACGCGACTGGAGCAGGCTTTCAAAACAATGGAAAGCCCAATTAGATCAACAGATACGCCAGCTGTCAGCGTTACGCGATAACATGAGCAGTTGCATTGGTTGCGGCTGCCTGTCATTAAAATCTTGTCCGCTTTACAATCCAGATGATGAGTTAGGCAAAAAGCAATCAGGTGCTGTGCTGTTGGATAAAGCTGCTGAGAAGTGAGTGAACTCAGCTCTTGAGGAGTACGGCTTTAAACTCGCTCGTGGTGATCGCCGTGGCTATGTGGCTGTTGATTACACA
>UOFA01000314.1_pt1 | contig 10459 bp, 8 predicted proteins | sample 1988741 | NCBI WGS metagenome assembly UOFA01 (sample SAMEA4712195, study PRJEB27164) | hydrothermal vent metagenome | biome: marine basaltic hydrothermal vent biome; feature: marine hydrothermal vent; material: mineral | place: Pacific Ocean | collected 2011-06-14/2011-07-23 | depth 1719 m
CTTGCGCGCCTTCCAGCAGTAATTTATCACCTTGGTTTAAATGTTCATGCAGCTGGCCGGTGACATCAATACACATGTCACGGATGAACTCAGCTTGCTGTAAAGCATTTTGATACACCTCGTCAAATGACAAAGGTTCTGCACCGTGGTAGTTTTTAATCACAAAGTTATGGTATTCCAAAACTTGAGTTAATTTTTCCTTGAGCAGTTCAGTATTCAATAAATCGCCAATCCTTATACCGCGCCTGGCCACTTTATCTTCATAAGCCGGACCAATACCCCTACCGGTGGTACCAATTGCTTGTTTGCCTTTCTTAACCTCACGCAATTGATCCAATGTGATGTGATAGGGCATAATCACTGGTGCAGCTTTAGAAATGTAAAGCCGTGATTGAACATCGACACCAGAGGTTTCTAAACTCTTGATCTCTTTAATCAACGCAGTGGGTTCAATAACCACGCCGTTACCGATGTAACATTTAACCCCATCACGCAAAATACCAGAAGGGATTAAGTGCAACACTGTTTTTTCATCATTGATGATTAAAGTGTGGCCGGCATTGTGACCGCCTTGGTAACGAACCACCGCATCAGCACGTTCGGTTAATAAATCGACAATTTTTCCTTTGCCTTCATCACCCCATTGGGTGCCTAAAACAACAACAGATTTTTTCATGACTGAATGTATTTAAAAATGAGTGCGCCAGCCACCATCATGATGGCCCCAAAAATGCGCAAATGCTTATCTTCCATTTGCGCCAGTTGTAATAAAGTGTTTTTCCATGCTTTGGGTGCAATAAACGGCATAATGCCTTCAAAAATCATCACCAAAGCAATGGCCGCAATGATTGGGTGTTCAATCAATTGGGTTGTTCGTTATTAAAATATTTGAAAAACTCAGATTTTGGATCTAACACCATGACATTACCGGACCCAGCTTGGAAGCTTTTTGTATAAGCCTCTAAACTGCGTGTAAAGGCATAAAACTCTGGGTTTTTGTTGTAACTTTCAGCAAATAGCATGGTTGCTTCAGCATCGCCCTCACCACGCATCACCGCAGCTTTTTGATCGGCATCGGCTAACATGATGCGGATTCTTTTATCGGTGTTGGCACGGATGTTAATCGATTCTTTGCGACCAGTTGAACGGTGCTCTGCCGCTTCAATCAAGCGCTCTGAACGCATGCGATTATAAACAGACTCATTGACAGATTGATCAAGGTTGATTTGTTTAATTCGAAAATCAATTATTTCAATCCCATAATCTGCAGAGCGCGTTTTGGTTTGTGTTCGCAGGTTATCCATCAATTCAACCCGTTGGGTAGAGATGGCTTGATCAAGGGTGCGAATAGAAAACTCTTCCAGCAGCACATTTTTCACCACACCGGTGAGGTTGGCATTGGCTTTGGCAATTAAGCCGCCATTCGAGGTGAAGAATTGTTTCACATCTCGGATGCGCCATTTAACAAAATAATCGACCATCAAATATTCATTGTCGGTGTTGAACACACGCTCAGGGGCGTTATCCAATGTTTGGATGCGGCGATCGAATTTAATGATGTTATTAACGATGGGTAATTTAACGTGTAGTCCAGGCTCATACCCGGCTTGAATCACTTCACCAAAACGTAATTTAACCGCAGTTTCTTTTTCATTAATGGTGAACAAAAAGAAGCTGGCAATAACGGCTATTAGCAGTAAGCCAATTAACAAAGCGACGAGTTTATTCATGATTATCTCCCCCCTCGACCACGACGCGTGGTTTTGGAATCTGGGTTGGTGGAATTGTTGGGTTGTAGTATGCCAGGTCTCACCACAGTGGTACCTAGATCTATAGAGTCACTGTTGTTTTGGCGAGGTTGGTTTTTCATCAATTGATCCAAGGGTAAATACATCATACTGTTGCCTGCTTCTTGGTCCATAATAACTTTAGAGGTATCGGCCAAGACGCCTTCCATGGTTTCCAAGAATAACCGTTGTCTGGTGACTTCAGGTGCCAGTTCATATTGGGTTCTCAATAAATCGAAACGATCGGCTTTACCAGCGGCTTCAGCAATAATAGACGCTTTATAACCTTCAGCTTCTTGTATGATTTTCAGCACTTTACCTTCGGCTTCAGGAATGCGGCCATTTTCATATTCTTTGGCCTGGTTGATGTAAGTTTTTTGATCTTCGCGGGCTTTGACCACATCATCAAAGGCTTCTTTGACATTGCTGGGTGGGTGTACTTCCGTGATATTTAACTGGGTGATTTGGATACCCGTTTTGTACTGATTCAACATCGACTGAACTTCTTCGCGGGCTTCCAGGTTTACTGCTGTTCGGTTTTCATTGATGATGAAATCCAGTGTTCTGGTACCAGCCACCTGGCGCATCACACTTTCAGAAACTTGTTTAACGGTGTTTTCAGGGTTGGTGACACTGAATAAATAATCGTTTACACGCTCTTCATCGATTCGATACTGTAAAGAATAATCTATCTCAATTAAATTCTTGTCCTCGGTTAACATTTGACCGCTGTTGTCTTCCTGTCTGATGGTGTCGACATTCACTTTAAGGACTTCGGCAAAAGGTCGTGGCAAAGTAAATTGCAAACCTGGTTGCATGGTGTGTGAATAATCACCAAATACCAAAACCACGCCACGTTCGGCCTGATCAATCTGATAGGCTGAGCTGTAAACTGCCAAACCAAGTAAACCAATGATGAGAATCAAAACTGGCGCTTGGCCGTTTTTTGAGCCGCCACCAGATCCTCCGGATGAAGAGCCAAAGCCCAATGTTCGTTTGATAGAATTGATTAAATCACTCAATATTTGATCAAACTCAGGTGGCTTGTTACCGCCAGGCTTATTGCTACTCGGCTTATTGCCGTTGGGCTTGTTATCATCGCCCGAATTTTGGTTGCCAGGTTCATTCCAGGGCATACTTAGTTCTCCAGTTATTTACCAGTTTTGTGGGTTTGTTTCTGTACTGACACCATGTTGGGCCAGTAACGCACTGACAAAATCAGCACTTGAGTCATTTCTTTTGGCTAATTGTAGCCACTTTTCAAGAGGTAATTCTACCTCAATTTGCCATTGACCTGAATCATCTATCTGCTCATTGCGGATTGCTTCTAACTCATAGAGCTGCGCACGCAACCGAGCCTGATTCATTGGTAAGGCAAATTCGATGATTAAATGGGTACGATGCAGCTGTTCTTCAATGGCTTTTAGCAATAAATCGACACCGGTGTTTTTATGGGCTGATAGCCAAACTTTATCAGGCGAGCCTGATTCGCTGTGTTGCCATGGTTTAGCGCCTCGTTTGCCTTCTTGGCTAATGCCCCTACTTTTGGTTGTCGTGCCTCCAAAAACCGACTGCTCTCGCATATTTAATGAGCCAACCTCTGGTTCACGGCCTTCAGCATTCCAGTCATGCTTCTTAACCTTCGGCAAAACCGCATTAATTTCATTGTCTGGCCTTCGCTCACCAGCCGGTTGCCATCTGGGCTGAGCGCCAGATTGGTCGATTTTATTGTAAATTTCAATTACTGGGACATCATCAATTTTAAGCTCACCCAGTACTTTATAAACTTCAGCCATATGGTCACGGTGTTCTGGGTTACTGTCATCAATCACATGCAACAACACATCAGCATCTAAGGCTTCCTGTAAAGTGGCACGGAATGCAGCCACCAATTCATGCGGCAAATCACGCACAAATCCAACCGTGTCACTGATAACAGAGTGGCTGCCGGCAAGAGCAGTGAATTGTCTGACTGTTGGGTCTAATGTGGCAAACAATTGATCCTTCACATACACGCCGGCATCGGTGAGTAAGTTAAATAAAGTTGATTTACCCGCATTGGTGTATCCAACCAAGGCCAGCACCTTGGTACCTGACTTTTTGCGTTGTTTACGACCTTGTTCGCGTTGGCGCATCACTTTATTTAGTTTGGTATTCAGTGATTTGACCCGCGCATTCAGTAACCGCCTGTCGGTTTCTAGTTGGGTTTCACCCGGTCCGCGCATGCCTATGCCACCCTTTTGCCGCTCCAAATGGGTCCAACCACGAACCAGTCGAGTCGACATGTGTTTCAACTGTGCCAATTCAACTTGTAATTGGCCTTCATATGACCTGGCTCGTTGAGAAAAAATGTCTAAAATCAAAGTGCGGCGATCCAACACCCTGGCTTTAACTAAGGCTTCCAAATTTCGTTCTTGAATCGGACTCAAAGCTGCATCCACAACTACCACATCGGCTTGATGAATTTTCACGGCCTCAGCCAACTCCTCGGCCTTACCTGATCCAATATAATATTTGGCATCAACGGTTTGCCGGGTGCTGGTGATGACAGCAAAGATTTCTGCTCCAGCAGTTGTGACCAATTCACGAAATTCGCTGATTCGGTCTGGTTGTTCAGGGCGTTTAGAGCGTTGCATCGGCGTTGGGCACAGCAGCACAGCTCGGTCGCCTCTTTCGGAACGATCAAACATCGTAGGTGCCTCGCTTCCCTTCTTTCGTCGTTCCTCCGAAAATCGGCTGCGCTCCCAACTTTAATGAGCCAATCTCTGATTCGCGCTGCTCACCAACCGATTGCCATGGGCAAGTGCCTCGCTTCCCTTCTTTCGTCGTTCCTCCGAAAATCGGCTTCACGCACAACGGCATTCTCAAGGCGCTTCTTTTGCTTCGCAAAAACCGCACCATGCTCTTTGCCTGTGCTCCCAACTTTAATGAGCCAATCTCTGATTCACGGCCTTCGGCATTCCATTTGCGCTTCTTGACCTTCGGCCAAATCGCACAAACTCCATTGCCTGGCCTTTGCTCACCAACCGATTGCCATGGGCAAGTGCCTGGCTGCTCTCGATGACTAAGATGAGTCTTGCTCTGATTCGCGCTGCTCACGGCTTTAACGTTCATTCCATAAAGGCTTCTTGCCTTCGGCAAACCGTCATTATTCCATGAACTGCCTAACCGCAACCCATTATATGAGCCTCGTTTGCCTTCTTGGCTAATGTCCCTACTTTTGGTTGTTGTGCCTTCGAAAACTGACTGTACACACAACGACACGCTCAAGGCACTTCTTTTGCTGTGCAAAAATCGCACCATGTTAATCACCGGTGCTTGGTTCATTGTTTGGAATCTGTTGTTCATTAATAAGGTGGTTATTTTTTGCATAGCTTGGATAAAAGTCAATCGGCTTTGTTCACCAATAAAAAAGCAGCTTCATGGCATGAAACTGCTTCAAATAAGTGGAATGGCAAGAACGGGGTTCAGTCTTCATCATCCTGTTGGATTTTAAAGGTGCTGACATTCTTCGCTGGCACGATGGTCGAAATAGCGTGCTTATAAACCAATTGATTGGTGGTGTTGTTCAATACAATTACGAATTGATCAAATGATTCAACAACGCCTTGTAATTTAATGCCATTCATAAGAAATACTGAAACCGGAATGCGATCTTTACGCAGCGCATTTAAAAAGGGATCTTGCAAAGTTTGTGATTTAGACATGGTTTTACCTTACTCATTATTATTAGCAGGGTATTTTATCATAAGCAGATGGTTTAATCGCATTGTCCCCATCAAAAACATGAAAATCTGATTTATTGTGTGAATTTCAAACTTACAGCTGTTTGGTTGTGGTTTTGATCTAAAAATCCTAATTTTTTTAATTGATAAACACAAAAGTTTTCACTTTGGCATGTCAGTGGTTTGTATTGTTTTAATTGCTGCATAAATTGACTGTAATTGTTATGTTTAATGCCAAAAACGACAAAGGGTAAATCCGCTTCACGGCTTAAATAGCTGATGATGCCCATGGGGTTTTTTGATGTATTCAACAGGTATGTTTTTTTAATGACTTTTTCATTAGGGTCAATTTGGATAAAAAATGCATCAGGCTTGTTGTAATTTTGTGATGTCAGTTTGAAACCATCTCGGCTGAACTGCTCCTTTATGCTACCAGCATTTAAGGTAATTTCTAGAATTTGGGATTTATTTTCATCATATTTAACTTCCAACACAGAGTCAGAGTTGTATTTGACTGCTTTGTTGAGCTTGAATAATTGGGTGTAGCCATGCAAGGTATTAATGATGTTCCTGTGGGTGCATTTATTCAGGTTGTCTGGTTTGATTTCATCACCGGCGTCACACTTAATGTCCAGTTTGATGGGCGAGCCATTTTGAAAAACTTGTTTTCTGGTAAACAGCAACCGATCTTTTTCATAAGGCCTTGATTGGCCATTGATGAACGTGGCATTGTGTTTGATGTCTAATCTACTAAGCATCACAGGCGCCATGTCATAAAGACCCATTGGGGTGTCATTATGTTGAGAACCTTTGTCAATGATGATTCCCAAAATACTTTTACTATCAATCTGTTTGCCAAATAATTTTTGTGTCAGGGATGTGCTGAAAACGCTGTGATCTCCAGTAATAAATACGATTGAATTATCGAGAAGTTGGCTTTTTTCAAGTTGACCAATGAAATTTCCTATCAGTTGGTCTGTGCAGTGAATGGCATCAATGAATTTATCGGAATCAGCTTTGTAAGGTTTGCAGCTGGGAGCGGGAAACCCTTTCAGGTGCGTTGCTAAAGTTAGTAGGCTTAAATGGAAAGGTTTATTTTTATTTGTTAGGCTTCTGATTCTTGTTTCTGCCAAAGCAAATAAATCATCATCATGTAAGCCCCACCAGCTGTGGCTATCTGTAGGCTCATATTTTTCTTCATACTTAAAATCTTCCCAGCCCCAAACTTGATCAAATCCATGATCAAGTAAAAAAACACCTTTGCCAGCAAAACTCTTTTTCGCACCGCCTAAAAATTCTTGGTGATAGCCAGCTTGACGCAAGATATCTGAAAGACATGGAATTAAGTAGTAATTTTTTTCTCTGCCAATAAGGGCATTGTTCCCAAGTGTCATATTGGGTAAAAAGCCACAAAGAGAACCAATGAGCCCATCCATGGTGAATTTTGCGGTAGACACATAGGGGTCAAGCGCTAAATATTCAGATTTTAATCGATTGATGTTGGGTGTCAGGCCGGGATATTTTTCAGAGGTGGTAAAAATTTGGCTGAATGACTCTAAATAGATCACAATCAAGTTTTTTTGATTTCCGCCACTGACTTTTATGCCAAATTTATTCACGGCCAGAGTGGAAATGCCAAAGGGCTTCAGTTTTTTTATTTCATTTTCATTGGCAGCTTCTAATTGACTTAAGCTTAAATATTGATGGATACCATCGGTATAACGACTCAAAACAGTGTGTGAAAAAAAGAAAGTCATCAACAAAATCGAAACTGCAAAAACCCACCACTGAGCTTGGTTTGATAACATGAATTTACATGAGTAAACCATGATGAAAACTGTCAGGCACAGGAACAACAAGAAAAAACAAAACGGCCAAAAATATTCCTGTACGCCCAAAACAAAAGCGTCCCAGCTGAAATGAACAATGACTTCCGGGCCAAAAAGCATCCCTGAAAAATCAACCACTGCAGCTTCAATGAATATGAAAAACAGCACAGCGTAAATGACTGCTGATTTTATCGTCACAAGACTGGCTTTAAGCCATTTATATTGGCTGTTACTTGGGAAGGACCAGAGTAATAAAACCAGCCCTAATGAGGAAAATAAAATCTCAGTAATAGACGCTTTTATAAACGACATGTTTTTGTTGTGGATATAATTGGTTTCAGCATAAACATATAAAAAAACAACAGTTAAAAATATGACAACAAGGCTGTAACGTATCTTTTTTTTCCAGCTTATTGACATAAATCAACACCGGTTAATACGTGCGCAAGGGTGTTTTTTGTCCACACCAGGTTATTGTTTTTATAAAAGGTAATCTGTACGGAAATTTTGTCAGCATCCGGGTTTGACGGGTCTTTTTTGGCTTGCGTTTTAATGACCAATAAAGGTGTTTGGGTGTTTTCTATCATTGCCTGTACATGGATCTCAGATTTGACATCATGCTTGTAAAACATGTGTTTTTCAATGGCCAACTCATCATTCAATACAAAGACAAATACACCTGAGTTGATGTGATGTGAATTTAATAGACGTCCACTTTGGTAAAAGTGGTCAAAATGATTGTCCTGATTAAGCCACAAAGCCCATTTATTTTTACCATCATCTTGCAATTCGTTGTTAAACAGTAAATTCACTTTACAGGACAGGGCTTCAGGTGGTTCCTTGACCGAATAAAACTCAAGCAATTGACTGGTTAAGCCTAATAATCGATACTTGTAACAGCTGTTCAGTGGCCATGTTAGTTCAAGGTTTTCCGTACACTCACCGAGGTTATTGTTGACTAATTTAGAGTCTTGCCAATCTAAATAGCGGGTGACAAACTTTTGGCTGTAATCAACCTTATTTAATAGGGATTGACCAAATAGAAACCTGGCGTTGTGTTTGATGTTGAGCATATCCAACAATGTGGGTGCCAAATCATAACTAGAAAGCCGAGTATGAGAAAGGTCTTGTTTATAGTTGGTGATGCCAATAAGGCGTCTGTCATCGACCACATCACTAAATAACTCTTTCATTTTTGGAGTTGGAAACACGCCGTGATCGGCCACGATCATCAGCACCGCATCATCAAGTAACTGAGACGCTTCCAATTCGTCTACAAACTGTCCCACCAGTTGGTCGGTACAATGTATGGCATTAATAAAAGGTTCGTCACTGTCTAGATATGGGTTGCAACCCTCATAGCTGTATCCTGGTAGGTGTGTTCCCAGTGTCAACAAGGTGACATTGTAGGGTGGATTTTCTGCCGCTTGTTTTATGGTAGACAAGGCATTTTCAAACAGTTGGGCATCACTTAAACCCCAGACACCGGCTGGTTTTTTAAAACCATTGGCATACCAATATTCTGATCCCCAGATGTGGTCGTATCCATGTTCCTCAAAAAAGCGACCTTTACCAGCAAATTCCATAGCCGCGCCACCTAAATAATACTGGGTGTAGCCCGCTTTTTTTAACACATCACCCAAGCAGGGCATGTTTGACATTAACTGACCACTGTTTAAAAAAGTATTGTTACCAGCAGTCATTGGCAACATGGTTCCACATTGACTTGAAATGATACCTTCAATGGTGACATATGATGAACTGAGGTGGTCAAGTTTTCGATAAGTTTGGTTGAGTCGATTCAGGTGAGGTGTTAACCCTGGGTATTGCTCCAGGTTCAGCAAACCTTCGTTGAACGACTCCAGGTATAATAGGATCAGGTTTCTGGTATCAGGTTGGATTTCAGCCTTGAGCTGTTTTCTGGTTGTTATACTTGCATTGCTTAAAACACCTAAGCTTACATACTGGTTGATGAGCTGCCGGTCCAGTTCTACGGGGTTTTCCCAAATATAATTAATGAAACCGTATGAAAATCGAGCCATTGAACTGTTCATGGTCATTGTGACCAACAAAAGCAAGGCGATGAAGGAGATCGTCAAGTGTTTCTGTTTGGCGTTGTTCTTGAGCAATAAATTCAACAAAAAGACATACAAAACCACCAAAAATGCAAAAACCAAAATATGAAATGGGTATTCATTAAACGCTATACGAATTGATTCGAGCTCAAAATGGAAATAGACTTCATTGGTAAATCCCCTGCCAGTGAAGTCAAACAAAATGACTTCAAACAACAGCAAGAAAAGGAATACAAAGTAAAAAGCAATCCACAGGGATTTCAATGCAGATCGCATCCAGCCATGATATTTTTCTGCCGCCTTGAGTAAAAGCACCAAAGAAGTGCTGATAACCACATGCATTACCATGGCCATAAAAGTGAATTGGTGCAGCATTTGTGCAGCCAAAAGAGGTGCCAATAAAAGGCTTAGAAGCCACAAGTTTTTATTCATGGGTTGCGTTAAAATCCTTTGACAAAAAATCTGTATAAACAGAAGTCAAACCATGGGTTTTTTGGTAATCCAAAGCTTCTTCGAGGTCATTGATGGTATGGACATAGGTAGGGATGTCTAAAGCTTTGATTTTATGTGCTAAATTGCGTTTGGCTTTATGAGGTGGCATGGTAATGGCGAACAAGTCCATATCCTCAGCTTCATCGACCACCGATTCGTCACTGCCTTTGTAACTATAAAGTGCCCAGATCAGTGCTTCATACCCCATGGCTTTTATCACAGGATAGTTTTCAGGTTGGGTGAATTGTGGAATAACCCGATTTCGTGCATCATCAATGAGTGTTAACATGGCATTTAATCCATCGATATTTCTGTTTTTAATGTTAGTCACAATATAAGCATTGGGGTGGCTAATAAGCCACTGGTTTAGGCGCTCTATATCACAGGGTGTTAAGTTCAAATCTGGATTTTTTAGTGCCTTGAACTGATCCAAGCTCAAAGGTGTCTGTTCAGAATAATTCAGCAACCTAACAGCAGTTTGACCCCAATCATGTAAGCACACCAAATGTCCGTCAGAAGTCCAGGCAAAATCGATTTCAAAAAGTTCAAAC
>UOFA01000059.1_pt1 | contig 10209 bp, 6 predicted proteins | sample 1988741 | NCBI WGS metagenome assembly UOFA01 (sample SAMEA4712195, study PRJEB27164) | hydrothermal vent metagenome | biome: marine basaltic hydrothermal vent biome; feature: marine hydrothermal vent; material: mineral | place: Pacific Ocean | collected 2011-06-14/2011-07-23 | depth 1719 m
ATGTCGGCAACGGCCAAGTACTTAACAACGCCCAATTTGCCATTGTAGAAGGTGTCATCAAACGTGCCGGCTACTACAAAATGGCCTACACTGGCGATGAAATTGACTTAAAAGGCCAACACATTTATCCTGGGTTTATATTAACCAATACCAACTTGGGACTGGCAGAAATTGATGCCGTTCGAGCCACTGTTGATGGCAGTGAAACCGGTCAAATGAATCCAAATGTGCGCAGTATAGTGGCCTATAACACCGATTCCGAACGCATCCCTACCATGCGCTTTAATGGTATATTATTGGCTCAGACCACACCCAGAGGTGGTTTAATCAGCGGTACTTCATCTGTGGTTCAGTTGGATGCTTGGAATTGGGAAGATGCCGCAGTCAAAACCGATGATGCCATGCACATCAATTGGCCAGCAGAATGGAATAAACATTTTGATTTCAGCACCTTTACTATGCAATTGAAACAAGATGAAAAATACCTGCAAAAAGTGGCAAAAATTAAACTGTTGTTTGCTGATGCCAAAGCTGACACCACTGATAACAACATTAAATTGAATGCCATCAAACCGGTACTTAAAGGTCAAACCAAAGTTTATATTCATGCCAACAACCCCAAATCCATTATTGACAGTATCAACTATTTTCAATCAATAGGCATTGAGGACTTGGTGTTAGTTACTGGACAAGCAGCTGGTATGGTCATTGATTTCATTAAAACTACAGGGGTCAGCGTTATATTGGAGTCGGTACATACTTTACCGCAACAAAGTGATGGCTCTATCGATTCAGCTTATGCCCTACCCGCTCAATTAATCGATGCAGGTATATTGACCGCTTTAAGCTACCCAGGATCTATGAGCTCGCGAAATTTAGCCTTTACTGCTGGAACCACTGCAGCTTACGGCAATGATGTCACTGAAGCTTTGAGTATGATCACTTTAAATGCCGCTAAAATACTGGGCATTGATGACAAATACGGTTCCTTGGAAATCGGCAAGAGCGCCACCTTCTTTATCAGTGATGGTGATGCCTTAGACATGCGCGGCAACTTGATCAAAGAAGCCTACATTGATGGTAGGCAGATTGAATTAAACACACGTCAACAAGAGCTTTATCAACGTTATAAAGATAAATATAAAAATCAGTAGCACAAAAAAAGGAACTTAATACCCGAATCCCTATATAGAAACGCGAAATAGAGTGCAATCACTTGGTGCGTATAGTGAATATAAAAAATACGTTGCCACCTTGTTGGTGGTTAGGCATTTTTTAGATTCGTGCTAAGGGGTCGTGCTCTAATCGTGTTTCTATATCGGGATTCGGGTAATAGCTCCTTTTTTTATACTTGAATTAAAGTGGTTTAAAGATTGTTGGCTTGATTTAATAAGTCTTCATTGATAGTTACATCAGCTGCTTGGCGTAAAGCTTTAATCAACAACTGCTGTTCGTTGCTTTTAATATTACGACTCAATTGTACAGACTCAACACTTATGTCTTCAATGGCTTCCAAATCAGCTACATTAACAGCCAGCAGTTTAAGCACAACTAAATCAGCTCCATTACCTTCAAGCAGATGAACTGCATCCGCACCATCTGTTGGACGACTCAGTTCGAAAACGCTCTTGGCCAAATTAAAGGGCAGACTCGACCCAGTTCTGGCCACAGCATCAGCTGTTAGTAATTCCAGTTCATTGGTTACTGCGGCTGTTGCTAGATCCTGATCAGCTGAATTAACACTTTCTACCACAGAATCGGCCAAAGTTTTAGCAACCTCATTGGCTTTTAGATTACTTAACGCGGTAACTATTGATTCTTTTACATCAGACAAAGGTTTTAAATCTGCGGTTTTGACTTCATTCAAATGTAAGAAAACCACATGAGTGTCACTGATGTTGATAATATCAGAGTTAAGCAAATTTTCTTTAACATTTTCTGAGTAGGCTGCTTGGATAAAACCTTGATTGGCGGCTAAATCCAAGCCACCAGTGCGAGGGAAAAATTCAGTGGTTTTAAGTTCATAACCGTTACTTTCAGCGACTTGTTCTAAACCGCTTTGGGCATCCAATGACTCTTCTGCCAAGGCGCTGACTTTATCCAAAAATAAAGTCTCAGCCTCTTTGGCTTGCAAGGCTTGAATGATGTCGGCTTTAACTGCTTCATATATAGGGGCATTGGATTCTTTGATTTCATTCAGCTGAATGATGTGGTACCCAAACTGGGTTTTAACAGGTTCAGAAACTGTATTAACATCCATGGCGAACAAAGTGTCATTGAATTCTTCAACCATGTCGTCAGGTGATACCCAACCTAAATCTCCACCACTGCTGGCAGAACCCAGATCCTGAGAGTATGTTTTGGACAATTCAGCGAAATCTTCACCAGCCGCTAATTTATCTTGAATTTCTTGCAACAGTTGCTCGGCATCATCACCTTCATTAACTAAAATATGAGCAGTCTTGCGTTGTTCAGGTAAGCCATAAGCACTTCTGTTACTTTCATAGTATTCCAAGGCATCAGCTTCAGCAATTTCGATGCTTCCAGCCACATCTTCTGCTTTCAATTCGATGTACATAACTGAAACCATTTCCTCAGTCATGTATTGAGCAGAATTATCATTGTAGTAACTATCTATTTCTGCATCTGTCACTTCAACACCTTCAATGAATTTATCTGGTGAGATGGTGAGATATTCAATGTCTCTGGTTTGTTTGTTTAATAAAGCCATTTGCTTGGCTTCGAAAGGCGTGACAAATGAGCTTTGATCAAAAATGCCGTTCAATGCTTGACCGGCTTGCTCTTGAGCAATCTTCATTTGTAACATGATCGCAGATTGATTAGTTTGGCTCAAAAAGGCAGCATATAAAGTTTTATCAAACTGACCATTTTCATCTTTAAAAGCAGGGGCTTCTTCAAGGGTTTGGCGAATTTCTTCTGCGGTTACAGTGAACCCATTATCAATCGCAACCTGTCTAACTAATTCGCTGTTAATCATTGATTCCAAATAATTTCTTCGCAATATTGGAGAGTCAAAATAGCTGGGGTCGAACCCTTCTCCGAATTGAGAAATCATGTTTTGACGGTAGCTTGCAAACTGATTGACATATTCTGTATTTGATATGGTTACACCATTCACAGTAGCCAGTGAATCATTACCTGATTGAGAGATGTAATCACCCACTCCCCACAAGGCAAATGCCGCAATCAACAAGATCATGACGATGGTCATAAACAAGCCAGTAGATTTATTTCTTATCCAAGTTAACATAAGTTCTATTCGTTCAAATTTAATGTAAAAAAAAGGATGTCGTGACGACACCCTTCTTTTATGTGGCGGAGCGGACGGGACTCGAACCCGCGACCCCCGGCGTGACAGGCCGGTATTCTAACCAACTGAACTACCACTCCGAATCTGGTGGGTGCTGAGGGGATCGAACCCCCGACCCTCGCCTTGTAAGGGCGATGCTCTCCCAGCTGAGCTAAGCACCCGATTCAGGGGCGTTAGTTTACTGCGTCTTTTAATGCTTTACCAGCTTTAAATGATGGGATTTTTGCAGCAGCAATTTGAATGGTTTCACCAGTTCTAGGGTTACGACCTTGTCTTGCAGCACGATCTTTAACAGCAAAAGTACCGAAACCAACAAAAGTCAATTTCTCGCCTTTTTTTAATGATTCAGTGATGGTTCCAATAACAGCATCAAAGCATTCAGTTGCTGTTGATTGTGAAACATTTGCATTGTCTGCAACAGCTTTAATAAAATCTTGTTTTTTCATTGTAAATCTCCTTCGTCTGGTTATTTTTAATAATTGACATTAAACGTCAAGAAAGTCGCATTTTATAACAGTTTGCGCGTGTTTTGCTAATATATTTTTAATATTTTTTTGACCAAGCAAAACCCGTTGAATTTTAAGCATAGCTTGGTTTCATAAGCAAGTTTTATTTATGAAATAATAATAGATTCAGACATAAATACCAATATATTCACATTAACAAAACAGCATTAACTATTCATGTTAATGACTTTTCTCATTACTTATGTTTTTATCGCTTTTGATGATGTTAACACCATCTTTTTGTCCTTCAGTTGGCTTATCAATGGTTACAATATGTTTAATTTTCTGTGCCAAAGCCAAAGTCAGCACTTCATCAATCCATTTCACCGGAATAATTTCAAGATTTTTGGTGATCTGCGGAGGCATTTCAGCCAAATGTTTTTCATTTTCCTTGGGTATGATAACGGTTTTAACCCCACCTCGAAGCGCTGCAAGCAGTTTTTCTTTCAAACCACCAATAGCCAATACTTGACCTCTTAATGTGATCTCTCCAGTCATCGCGACTGCCGATTTAACTGGGTTATTGCTCAATGCTGAAACCAAGGCAGTGCACATCCCTATTCCGGCGCTGGGGCCATCTTTGGGAGTTGCACCTTCTGGCACATGCACATGGATGTCATGCTTGTTAAACATCTCTGCTGGCACACCGAATAAAGAGGCACGTGATTTAACCACTGACAACGCAGCCTGAATAGATTCTTTCATCACGTTGCCTAAATGACCAGTTAGGGTCAACTTACCTGTACCAGGATAAACTGCAGCTTCAATTTGCAACAAATCTCCACCCACTTCTGTCCAAGCTAAACCCGTTACATTACCAACTTCATCGGCTTTTTCCGCCAAACCAAAACTGGCTTTTTGGACGCCCAAATAATCATTCAAATTTTTAACTGAAACATTGATGAATTTAATACTTTTATCGGTTAATAATTGTTTAACCGCTTTTCTTGAAATTTTGGCAATTTCACGTTCCAAATTCCTCACTCCAGACTCTCTGGTGTAATAACGAACAATGTTTTTGATGGCTGCTTTTGACAACTTAACTTCTGATTTCTTCAAACCGTGGGCTTTCAACTGTTTTGGTAACAAATATCGCACGGCTATTTCAATTTTTTCTTCTTCGGTATAACCAGGAATACGAATGATTTCCAATCGGTCACGTAATGCCGCTGGAATGTTCAATGAATTCGCTGTAGCAATAAACATCACTTCCGAAAGATCAAAGTCAACTTCTAAATAATGATCAGTGAAATGGGTGTTTTGTTCAGGATCAAGAACTTCCAATAAAGCCGAAGCTGGGTCGCCTCTAAAGTCTCTACTCATCTTATCCAGTTCATCCAATATCATAACGGGATTACATTTTTTGGTCTTGGTGATGTTCTGAATCACACGACCAGGCATTGACCCAATATAGGTTCTGCGATGACCGCGAATCTCTGACTCATCAGAAATTCCGCCCAAAGAGAAACGGCTGAATTTTCGATTAGTGGCTTTGGCAATTGATTTTCCCAATGAGGTTTTACCCACTCCAGGAGGACCTACCAAACACATGATGGCACCTTTCATCTTTGGAGTTCTTTGCTGAACAGCCAAATACTCCAAGATACGTTCTTTGATTTCATCCAAGCCATAGTGATCTTCATCCAACACTTTTTGGGCGTATGCCAAATCAAGTTTTAAATCACTTCTTTGTTGCCAAGGCAAGCCTAAGATAGTCTCCAGGTAGTTACGAACCACCGCAGCTTCAGCTGACATCGGGGACATCATCTGTAGCTTTCTGAATTCTGAATCTACTTTTTCACGGGCATTTTCAGATAATTTTGTTTCAGCAATTTTCTTTTCTAAATCAGCAAACTCTGAATTTGAGTCGTCAATATCGGTCAATTCCTTTTTGATCGCCTTAATCTGTTCGTTGAGGTAATATTCCCTTTGGTTCTTCTCAATCTGACCTTTGACCCTGCCACGAATTTTTTTCTCCATCACGATCAGCTCTAACTCAGCTTCAATCATGGCCAAGATGTGTTCAAGTCTTTCAGACTCATCCAACATTTCCAATAACACTTGTTTTTCCTGATGCTTAATCACTAAGTGTGCTGAAACGGTGTCAGTTAACTTGGCCAAGTCTTCAATGTTGATAATGTTGTTGGTAATCTCTTTGGGGATCTTTTTGTGTTTGCGCACGTAATCTTTGAAGCGATCTCGCAAAGCGCGTTTCAAAGCAACGTTTTCATTTTCTGAAGTGCTTTTTGTGGTTTTCAATTCTGTGTAGTGAGCTTTGAAATAATCATTGTCTTCCAAGTCACTGATCTTTACTCTAACTTTACCTTCAATCAGTACTTTATGAGTGCCATCTTGTAATTTAACCATTTGCAAGATAGCTGAAAGTGTTCCTATTTCATAGACATCTTCGACACCTGGGTCATCTACTTCAGAATGTTTCTGTGCCACCAATACAACTGGGGAATTGTTTTTCATGGCATTCTCTAATGCCAACACCGATTTCTCGCGACCAACAAATAGTGGAACCACCATGCCAGGAAAGATGACCACGTCTCTTAAAGGTAATACAGGTGATTTTTCTTGTGAGTTTTGCATGTTTTTTTATTTACTCAGTTTTTTGATTGGCTATTTTTCCATACAGCAAATAGGGTTTGTTGCCATCTTCAATGACAGCTCGGTCAATAACCACTTTCTCAATATTCTCTTGATCAGGTAATTCGTACATGATGTCTAACAAGGCAGACTCCATGATAGTTCTTAATCCACGCGCACCCGTTTTTCTCGCCAGCGCCAATTTTGCAATGGCATCGTAAGCATCTTCACGGATTTCTAACTCAACATTTTCCATATCAAACAAGCGCATAAATTGTTTTGAAATGGCATTCTTGGGCTCTTTCAAAATTCGAATTAAAGCACCCTCATCCAGTCTTTCTAAGGTCGCTGAAACAGGTAATCTGCCAACAAACTCAGGAATCAAACCAAATTTAACCAGATCATCAGATTCCAAGCCTTTGAATATGGCCAGTTCCGCTTCATTTTCTAAAGGTGAAGACACTTCTGCCGAAAAACCAATACCAGTTTTAATCGAACGTTCTTGAATTATTTTTTCCAATCCAGAAAAAGCGCCACCGCAGATGAACAAAATATTTCTGGTGTTTACTTGCAAGAACTCTTGTTGTGGATGTTTCCTGCCACCTTGTGGTGGAATTGAAGCCACAGTGCCTTCAATCAATTTCAACAAGGCTTGCTGTACACCTTCGCCAGACACATCTCTGGTAATCGATGGATTTTCAGATTTTCTAGATACTTTGTCTATTTCATCAATATAAATGATGCCAGATTCTGCTTTATCTACATCATAATCACAGTTTTGGAGTAATTTTTGAATGATGTTTTCCACGTCTTCTCCCACATAGCCCGCTTCGGTCAATGTGGTGGCATCCGCTATGGTGAATGGTACATTCAAAATTCTGGCCAAAGTTTCGGCCAATAATGTCTTACCTGAACCAGTTGGGCCTACCAACAAGATATTAGATTTGGATAATTCAACTTCATCCGCTTCAGTGTGGTTTGAACGAATTCTTTTGTAGTGGTTATATACCGCAACAGCCAATACTTTTTTCGCCATTTCTTGTCCAATAACGTATTCGTTCAACAACTCGTGAATTCTTTTTGGCGTGGGTAAATCTTCCAAGCTTTCAGTTAAAGTGTCTTCCATTTCATCGCGAATGATTTCATTACACAAGTCAACACACTCGTCACAAATGAATACACTTGGGCCAGCAATCAATTTAGTAACTTCTTGTTGGCTTTTGCCACAAAAGCTGCAATGTTTAACTTCTTCTAAACCTTTGTTTTCACTCATAGGTGTTATTTAACGTTATAGTAATAATAGGTATGATACAAAAATTGACCGCCCGTGCCTACACTGTTACAGTTAAATACTGTATTAATTGGGGGTAATATGCGGATACTGAGCTGTTATTCAAGGGCAACAACAGCTCGTATGACAAATAATGGTATTTATCGACTTTCAATGACTTGATCAATGATGCCGTACTCTTTGGCTTCATCGGCACTGAGAAAATGATCCCGATTGGTGTCTTCTTTAATTTTTTCTACCGTCTGACCAGAATGCTTAGCCATCAAATCATTCATTCTCTGTTTAACCTTCAGAATTTCTTTGGCTTGAATATCAATATCAGATGCCTGACCTTGAAAACCACCTGATGGTTGGTGAATCATCACTCGTGAGTTAGGTAAAGCAAAACGCTTACCTTTAGCACCGGCATTCAGTAAAAATGCACTCATACTGGCTGCTTGACCGATACACATAGTACTTACATCTGGCTTGATGAATTGCATGGTGTCATAAATAGACATTCCAGCAGTAATTACGCCGCCTGGACTATTGATGTATAAGCTGATGTCTTTGTCTGGGTTATCCGCTTCCAAAAACAACAATTGTGCCACCACCAAATTAGCCATGTGATCTTCAACTTGACCGACCATGAAAATGATGCGTTCTTTAAGCAAACGTGAATAAATATCAAAAGAACGTTCACCACGAGCGGTTCTTTCAATCACCATAGGCACCAAATTCATGGCGGCTTCTAAGTTTATTTTAGTATTGTTTGAATTCATGTTTACGCAGCTGGTTTCATGATTGCATCAAAACTCATTTTCTTTTCTTTGATGCTGACATTAGATTCAATCCACTCCATCACTTGTGCTTCAATGACATTTTGTTCAACGTTGGCCATTAAGTCTTGGTTTTGGTAATACATTTGAATCACTTCTTGTGGTTTCTCAAAAGTTTGTGCAATCTCGTTGATTTGGTCTCGAACTTTGGCAAAATCTGTTTTTATGTCTTGTTTTTTAGCCACACCTTGAATGATTAGGGTATTCAAGATACGCTCTTTAGCCGCTTCAGTAAATTCGCTGGCATCTTGCAGAGCTGCATCTACTTGCCCCATTTGCGCTGCTCTTTGTTGCTCTTGTTGAGCCATGTGTTGGCTTTCCTTGGCAATCATCGAGTCAGGCAACATGGTATCCTTACAAGCCTTGCGCAAACTTTTTAAGGCGTTTTCTTTGAATATATTGTTAATTGTTTGAGTCAATTCGCGATTTAAATTCTTTTTGATGTCGTTTTTAAAATCTTCTTCATCACCACTTTCAACACCAAAAGATTTAATAAACTCTTCGTCCACTGTTGGCAATTTAGATTTTCTGACGTCAGTCACTTCGAAACTAAACTTGGCTTTTTTGTTAGCCAACTCGGTTACATTAAAATCTTCTGGAAATTTAAGTTCTAAGTCAGCAGTTTCTTTGGCTTTTAAACCAATCATCGCATCTTTCAACTCTTTTGGAACTTTGCTTTCACCCAACAAAACACCCATCTTCTCAGTACCTTCAGCAGGGTACGTAACACCTTTTCCTGTGGCACTGTATTCGATAGTTACTAAATCATTGTTGGCGATTTTTCCTTTGCTTTCTTTCCAGTCTTGCTTTTGTTTTTGCAAGTTTTTTATCATACCATCGATGTCTTTGGTAGATATGTCTGCCACCTGTTTTTCGATTTTGATTTTTTCAAAGTCAATACTTGGCACTACTGGCATCAATTCAACCTTGGCTTGAAACTCAAATCCACCATTCTCGGTATCATCGGCTTTAACCACTTCTGGAGCAGCAATGATTTTCAAATCGTTTTCTTTGATGGCTCGTTCAATTGAATCTTGCATCAATTGGCCCAACACCTCTTGTCTGGCATGTTGTCCAAACCTTTGTATCAAAATGTTTTTTGGCACTTTGCCTTGCCTGAAGCCTTTTAATCGGACTTCTTTACCCAGTTCTACCAATTTTGCGTCAACTTTTGACTGAATGTCATTAGGCTCTAAAGCGATGTTAACCAAACGTTCTAAACCTTCAGATTGATCAATTGAGATTTGCATCTTAACTCCACGTGTAAATCATAAACAAAGTATATTCCATAGACACCATTTAATTTGTTCAAAACAAATAATAACAGCAACAGCATGAAACATACCATATAAGTTTGTGCTCGCTGCTCTGAATCAGACTAGCTTCATCAGCAGCAACAGCCGGTTGAACAGACAACCTGTTCACCAATAATGGTGCGAAAGGAGAGACTCGAACTCTCACATCAAAAGATACTGGTACCTAAAACCAGCGCGTCTACCAATTCCGCCACTCTCGCGTGTGTGTCTTTAAATTAATGTAAAGATCAAGGAATGAATATGGGGTGACCGATGGGGCTCGAACCCACGACAACCAGAATCACAATCTGGCGCTCTACCAACTGAACTACGGTCACCACAACAATAAACTACTGGCGCGCCCGGCACGACTCGA
>UOFA01000327.1_pt1 | contig 10069 bp, 12 predicted proteins | sample 1988741 | NCBI WGS metagenome assembly UOFA01 (sample SAMEA4712195, study PRJEB27164) | hydrothermal vent metagenome | biome: marine basaltic hydrothermal vent biome; feature: marine hydrothermal vent; material: mineral | place: Pacific Ocean | collected 2011-06-14/2011-07-23 | depth 1719 m
CATGGGTATCGGCTTGGCTTAAATCTAAACTATTATCTGAATCAGAAAGCAGGACAGGTAGGAGGCTGAATGGTGCCTTCAAAACCATTGGCAAAAATCAAATCACCCTCAAAACCATTGATGAAAATTAAATCACCAGCACCAGCCAAGGCATTGGTTACCATCCTGCGTGGCAATACAAATGGTAAGCTGCTACCATCTCCAAAAAAGTAAGGGTCGATATTATCGGGCAAAGTGGTGATAACACCTGTATTCACATCAATCCAACGACCAGTAGTTTCATCCGAAAATATAGCTACCAACTTATTTTGTTCACTGAACATCAAACTGGTCAATACGCCGGTGTTACTGCCAACATCGGGGAAATTCGTACAGCTCGCTTGCATGGTAGCTGAATCCACTTCAATCAATACATCGGTGCTATCAAAAGAGGTTGAGTCCAAAGCATAATAGTTGCCATTGGTTGGGCTGACTGCAAAATCATGGATCCCATAATCCAATACTGAAGTGCTGGTTAAACAGTTTTGTAAGGCCGCATCGGCTGCACCTATACCACCAATAGCATTGGCAATAAAGTCGGCCACCACACACTCTGAAAAGGTGTTGGTTCTGTCTCTGAACTGATTCATCACTGCAGCACAAGTGGCATCAGTAGAGGTGTCAGCTTGTTGCCATACGGCAGGAATCACACCGCCATTGGCTGCGGTTAAATCGGCACTGCTGACCTGCCCAATCATGATGTTGGGTACTTGGTACAACACTTGGCCAGTTCCAGCGATGATATTGGCACTGGATTGGTAATTGGTTTTGTAACCCAATACAAATAAATTACCAGCTTGATTAAAAGACGCTGCTGTGTGAACCAGTGGAATCACCTGATCAGTGTCTGGCGGTAAAACAATATCTTCAGGAGGTGATTCAACTGAACCCAAGTTCTGATAGCCGCCATCGTTACCAATGCGATAAACATTAATTGGGTCAGCTTTCATCATGTCACCGGGTTTCCCAGGTGATGGAAACGGAAAACTTAATTCTAAATGTGTACCTATCCCCAAAGCATCAGTTGGCATCAAACCGTATAAAAAATTATCCACCGGACTCATGCCCAAGCCATCGATTGGATGGGTTAATACACTGCAGGTATTCAGGTTATTAACAAACTGTTGACTCGACATATTAGTACATTGCCGGTATAAAGCAGGACCACCTACAGCATCATAACTGACTGTAAAAGCCTGATTTTGGTAGTCTAAAAAGGCTGTTCCAGCATTGGGCGTACAAACTGGCCCACCCGCTTGCACAGCTGCTGTCATAGACACTAAAGTCAACATCAATAGATAAGTGTGTTTTTTCATATAACCCCGTAAATCGTAATCTCACAAACAATGCTTATTATGAACTAAACTTGTAAAAAATGGTCATTAATATGTGAGTATGGGAAGCCTATGGAGGCTGTCCGAGAACAGAAAACCTACTGCGAAATAATTGGATTTGGACAGTTTTTCCCTTAATTTTCGTTAAATACAGCTATATTCGCCTCAAATTAGTGAAAAAACTGACTCAAACCAGCTATTTCTCGCTACGACTTCTATTCTCGGACACCCCTCCTAGACAATCTTAGCAACTTAAACAACTGGTAATTTTTGTGCTGCCAATCTAAAAGTGACAAAAATTGTACATGTAACAGATTGTTAAAACCCCTGCCAGAGAATTAGCCTGCGACAACTTCGTTGCTAAGCTTTGCGCATTCATTTTTTAAAAGAGGCATATTAACCCTACCTGTCATTAAACACATTGAAAACTGTGCTGTTGATACCAGCGGCATGAAAACTAAATTTGCAAATGGCATGGTCACCTTATCAAACTATGTGCCTAACCAAGAGCACAAAGAAAAGGCAGTTCTGGCTGCGAGCAATATCGCAGGCATTTCTCGAGTACAGGATAATTTAATTTTGGGGCAAAAATCAGCTGATGTGGTTGAAGCCGAAAAAGCCGAAGCTGAAAAGCCTGGTGAAGAAGCTTGGGAATCAAAAACTTATGCGGTTAAATCTGGTGATACTTTAGGTAAGATTGCCAAACAGTTTTATGGCAATGCGATGGAATACCAAAAAATCTTTGAAGCCAACAAGCCAATGTTGCCTGATCCAGATAAAATTTACCCAGGTCAAGTACTCAGAATTCCTGAGTAAATTCCATCTGATATGACTTCACCGTTTTTAAAGGTGTGGAATAGCCACTGGATCGAATGATCAAGTGGCTATTTTTTTGCCTTTCTCTAAGCACTTTTAAAACTTCAGCAACCCATCCTATCGAGGTGAATTCAGTTTCATAAAGGAACGTTTTGACTTAAAAGAAGCTTTCAAGAGTAGGTGACTGGTGACAGGCGGAGTATGCTGAACCTGTCTAAGTGCTCAGCCAACCAATGATTCAGGTCACTGAGCTTGTCGAAGTGTGGTGGGTAAAACTATAGGTATTCAGTCTGGATAGTAACTACAGTTTCCTCATATAATGTCCTGACTTGACAGAAGCTTCGACAGGCTCAGCCAACTTATGGTTGTGGCTATTTTCTTGCCTGTTGGGTCATGTCGAATTGGACTTCAATAATTTGCCCAACTACATCACAGCCACTATTATCCCATTTAACTTTGATGCTTTGAAAATAGCTTTCTTCATCGAACCTTTTTACTAAAACATCATAAGTTCCCGGCTGTTCTCCAAGAATTGAAATCATTGATGCTTCAGAATTTCCGAACTTATATTTACAACCATAAAGTTGACCAGGTTTTGAATGGTTTTCGAATGATTCACCCGTAATTAAGACTTCAATATTTTCACAATCAAATGGTACTTTATTCCAATCTTCGTCAACCTGCTGAATCAAAATTCCTGATGAACCACTTGCAGTACAAAGTTTGGGCATTAGAAACTGTGCATTTACAAATGTTGAGCTAGCTAGCATCATCAAAATAATTTGGATTGAAAGCAATATTTTAATCATAGAACATTATCCGATAAGACAATATTCAGACAGACTGTTTTGCAATAAGTTTCTTAATCACTAAATCCGCAGCCCGAATACCCAGGCTACTGATAACCATAGGGCTGGTGCCATAACCTGAATCACAATCTAATTTACGGCTGGTTTCAACATCAGCATCGACCACAGGTAATATCATATCTTGGTCTAAGAACACCGCCAGCATTTTGAATCTCTTGCTGTTTTTTAAGCCGTGGTTTTTGCGCAATTCTTTGCGGACCTTCCTTAACAGCATGTCACCTCTGGTTTTGGCCAGGTCAGCTGTTAGTATGCGAGCAAGATCGGTTTTACCACCGACGCCACCACAAGTAACCACAGGAATTTTTCTGTTGCGGCATTCGGCTAATAACTGGACTTTGTGTTTAACCGAATCTATGGCATCGATCAAATAGTCATATTCAAGCAACAGTTCATTGGCCGTGCTGGCCATAAAAAAAGCTTCATGGCAAACCACTTGGCAATCAGGGTTGATGTCTTGAATGCGTTTGGCCATAACTTGTACTTTGGACTGGCCGACAGTGCTGTCCAAAGCATGAATCTGTCGGTTGATGTTGGTGACACACAATTCATCGGCATCAATCAATGTAATCTGACCGACACCAGCCCTGGCCAGCATTTCGGCTGACCAACAGCCCACACCACCGACACCAACAATAGCAACATGACTGGTATGTAATTGGGCTAATTGGGCTGCACCAAACAATCGTTCAATGCCGCCAAAACGTTCTTTCATAGTTTAAATAAGTGCTGTGTATTGTTTGAAGTTTGCTCTGCCAATACTTTGGGTGACAGGCCTTTTATGGCAGCAATTTCTTTATTGACACGCAGTAAATCAATGGGTAAATTGCGTTTTCCAGATCGGTCATGAAATGGCTGATCAGGCGCATCGGTCTCCAACATCATGTGTTCAATCGGCATAAATTCTATCAACTGTTTAAGTTTATTCGCTTTGGGGTTACATACCGCCGGACCAAAACCCAAATATATTCCCGCATCTATTATCTGTTTGGCTTGTTCAACTGAACCGTTAAAACTATGCATCACGGCTTTAAAATAGTTATGTTTTTTAAGAACTTTGAACACGTCATCTATGGCCCCACGTACATGTAAAATCAAGGGCAAATCGAAATGCTTGGCCAACACAACCTGTGCTTCAAATATAAGTTTTTGTCTGTCCCTGTCCAAATCTTTCAGGTAATAATCTAAACCACATTCACCCACTCCCACAGCGCCTGAACCCTGTAAAGATTGAGCCAGAAACTCCAAATCAGTGCCGCTGTGTTCATTGATGTAATAAGGATGCAAACCTAAGGTATATGAAACCGATGCATGCTCCTTGGCCAATTTTAAAACTGCAGGAAATCTGTTGACTGTGACCGCTGGCACGATAAAACGACTGATACCGACCTGTTGCGCTGATTCGACCAATTGTTCCCGATCAAAATCAAAGCGGTCATCATCAAGGTGAATGTGTGAGTCAATCAGGCCTATCAAATGATCGGTTCCTGAAACATCCGTGGCATCACATCACCGATGTGCACGTAATGATCAATCAGTAAAAATGCAAACAACAGCATCAAATACCAAATTGAGTACTTAAAGGTTTGCCAGGCCAACAAAGACGACTGGGTTCTCTTTAACTCAAATGTCATCCACAAAAATCGACCACCAAGCAGTAAAGCACCGCTCAGATAAATCAAGCCACTCATCCCTGTTAAGAATGGAAAGATGGTCACAATGATTAAAATAATGGTGTATAAGATGATGTGTAATTGAGTGAATTCAACGCCATGGGTCACTGGTAACATTGGAATACCAGCTTTGGCATAATCATCTTTACGGTAAATCGCTAAGGCCCAAAAATGCGGTGGTGTCCAAGCAAAAATAATACCAAACAGAATCAAGGCATCAGCCGTGACATGGCCAGTCATGGTGGTCCAGCCAAGAACCGGTGGTGTGGCACCAGCCGCTCCACCAATCACAATATTCTGCGGCGTGGCTCGTTTAAGATAAAAGGTGTAAACAAACGCATAACCAATCAATGACAAGAAGGTTAAAACGGCTGTCAGCACATTAACAAAATACACCAATACAGCCATACCTATCAATGTCAACACTGAAGCAAACAGCAGTACTTTACCGGCAGTTAATTCGCCACTGGGTAAGGGTCGGTGCTGAGTTCTGAGCATGATGGCATCGGCCTTTTGATCAGCCCAATGGTTAATTGCAGCAGCTGCGCCGGATGACAAACCAATACCTATCAAGCCCCAAAACACCAATATCCATTCAGAACTGGGGAAATTGCGCATTGATAACAGCATCCCTACTGATGCTGTGAATAAAATCAACAGCACCACTTTGGGTTTGGTCAGTTCCAGGTATTGTTTGAATTGGCTCATGTTAGTGGTGTTTTTGCGTTTTATAAAGTAACACCACCATATTAAGTAACAACAAGGCAGCCACTCCATTGTGCATGGTGGCAACCACCAATGGCAATGAATATGTCACATTGATGATTCCGAAAGCAATTTGCAGTGCCAACAATCCCAGTAAGCTTAAACCCAATGGCATCAGCTCACGATTTCGAGTCAGCTTAAAAATCAACCAAAAGAAGTACAGCGTCACAACCACAGCGCCCATGCGATGCATCATTTGTATCGCCATTCGTGCCGCTCCATCCTTAACCCCGAACTCGTAATTTGGGCCGTATTGTTTGAATACATCCAAGGCTTGTACGAAATCCATATCAGGCCACCACACACCGTTACATTGTGGAAAACCCACGCAAGCCAAAGCAGCGTAGTTGGCACTGGTCCAACCACCCAACGCAATTTGCATCAACAGCAGCACCAAACCAACCACCACCATCCATTGTTTCACATGCCCTGCATAGCGGTACGTTGTGATACTGGGTGTTCGAGAACATGCCAACCACACCAATAATGCCAAGGTGGCTAAACCACCCATTAAATGACTCACCACAATACTGGGATGTAATTTAAGTGTGACTGTCCACATGCCCAATGCCGCTTGAAACAAAATCACAAAACAAGTTACCAATGGCAAGGCGAAAGATTCTAATTTTCGGCGTTTGAAAGCCCAAATAAACAAAGCCAGAACCGTCAAGGAAAGTATGCCAGCTAAGTACCTGTGGGCCATTTCCTTCCAAGCTTTATGAACCTCAACTGCTCGTTCAACAAATGATTGATTGGCCTGTTCGATTTCGTGTACTTCATTAGGCCAAGCCAAGTGACCATAACAACCCGGCCAATCTGGACAACCTAAACCTGCATCAGACAAACGCACATAAGCGCCTAAAACGATCACACACAGTGTCAAACCCACTGCGAACCATGCTAAATGTCTGTATTTCATATTGTTGTATCCCACCTCAATCGCCTTTTCTTTTAACCAACAAAGACAAATCTCTGATAATGTCAGTTGAGGTATTTTCTGGCGTAAAGGCCATCATTAAGTAGCCTTCTGGCGCCACCACGTACATGCCCTGACCGTCTAGCAACGACACCTCAGAAAGTTGCTCAAATACGCTTTGCAGTGCTTTATTCCCAGCAATTGAGACTTTCTTGATGTGTGGAAATTTATCTGGCACTTCTGAATTAAACCCATCAGCAATTAACATCAGGCTTAATTTTTCTGCTCGGTGCCCCATGCTCAAACGGTATTTGTGCAAATCATTTTCAAGACTTTGACACTGATTGGCACAAACTACCGGAGTTCTTCGAATCAAGGTCCAATGGCCTGCCAATCCAGCAACCCAAGCAGCATCAGAATAATCAGCCACTTTAACCAGGGGTGATACGAAGTGACCATTGTTTTTGGTATCCTCAGGATGGTAGTCAATCAACCCGGAACTTAATAAATAAGCCACCACCACCGGTGTAGTGAATAACAACACGGTAAAAATAATGGTCATTCTGTTTTTAGTTTTTGCTTGCATAATTATACCGCTGGGTTAATAAACTTTTCTGATAAAAATGACATAAATAAAGCACAACACCAATGACATGGTAAACCACTGGGCTGCATAAGCCCGGTGTTTTTCAACCGTCATTCTGGGTAGTTGCCATTGGCGTTTAAAACCGTGATCCATGGCAACAGTCAGTTTCAGAACACGGGGCAGAATTATACAATTATCCACGTTGTTTTGCTGACAATGTCTTTGTTTCAATAACGCAGTTGTGGGCAGTTGCTCTAAATACGTTAAGTGTTGTACGTCCTGGTTGTTGATTGTTTGTTCACCTAACTGAATAGCTGGCCTCGGCCAATCTGCCATCAAAGCCTTAACACTTTGGCTGTTAGGCGCCACATCAAAATTTTGTTGGTCATCCTTTGTCCAGCCACGATTGATCAGCAGTAAAACATCATCAATTGTTTTGAATGCTGTGAACACGAAAAAACCGACTTGCCCATCCATGATTTGATTATCGAGTAAAAAATGTGTGTTAATGTATTTACCTTGAACCTCTACCTGATCAAATGCATTCAATACTTGCCAATCCTCTGAAACAGAGGGTTTACTGATTTCACCCAACGCAAGTCGTTCATTGATCAGTTGTTTTTCGTCAGCCCGACTCAACTGCCAAAAACCAGCGATCATCATAATTAACAAAATCACCAGCCACAATGCACTAAAGATCCAGGGAAATTGTCTCATTACCAAGCCACCTATTTAAGGTTTAAGAAAACCCGGTTGATTGGGTTCAATCCAACCCATCTTAGCGGACAGTAAGATGAACAAAAACAGCACCACACTCAAAACCACCCGAATGGTTAAAAAACGCACAGTGTTCTTACTTTGACCCTGACCTTTAACCAAATAAAACATGGCTGATCCTAGACTGAAAATGATAAATAATAAGATGACTACAATAAGATATTTCATAAGCGGGTAGGTGTTAATTGTTACGCATTATTTTAAACGATTTAAACGCAAAAGCCCGTCAAAGTGATGGGCTTTTGCTGTTTGTTTTCGAGCAGTGGTTGAATCAGAGTATATACACAAAGATAAATAACCCCAACCAAACCACATCAACAAAATGCCAATACCAAGCCACTGCCTCAAAGCCGAAGTGACTTTCAGGTTTGAAGTGACCTTTTATCACTCTGATGGTGATGATACTGATCATGATGGCGCCCAGCGTCACATGCACACCGTGGAATCCTGTTAACAGAAAAAAGGTTGAGCCATAAATGCCTGATGACAGTTTCAGGTTAAATTCTTGATAGGCCAAAACATACTCTTCTGCTTGGAAGAAAATAAACACCGCGCCTAACAGTACAGTTGCAATTAACCAAAAGATGGTTTGTGAGCGGTTATTGGCACGCAAAGCATGGTGCGCTATTGTTATAGTTACAGAACTGGCTAATAACAACAAGGTATTCACCAAAGGCAAATGATAGGGGTCGATGACTTCAAAGCGGCCATTTAATTCAGCGGGACCATTGGTTGGCCACACACCTTCGTAGCCGTTCCAGAGCATTTCATTGGTTGCAAGTCCAATACCTTCGCCGCCCAACCAAGGTACAGAGAATGTTCGTGCATAAAATAAAGCACCAAAAAATACGGCAAAAAACATCACTTCTGAAAAAATAAACCAAACCATACACATTCGCAATGACGTATCAACCTGGGTATTGTATAGATTGTCTTCACTTTCCTTAATGACATCGCTAAACCAGCCAAACATCATGAATAAGAGGATACCTATGCCTAGAAACATAAACCATGGCGTGATTGAAGTTTCACTGTTAAGTGACTGAATAGCACCTAAAAAGGTAGTGGTTAAACCAATTGAGCCTACAATTGGCCACTTGGCCAGATGTGGAACGTAGTATTGATCTTTGCTTGCTTCTGACATGTTTATTGCCTCTAAATTTCTGTTGCTTCATGCGATGCATTACCCGCAGCTTGCTGGGCCATGCGACTTTTATTAAAAAACGTGTAAGACAAAGTCAACACATCAATGTCTCTGGGAATGTCTGGGCTGACTATAAAGGTCACTGGCATGATCTTCTGTTCGCCTGCAGCCAATAATTGTTCAGTGAAACAGAAACATTCGGTCTTACTGAAGTAGATAGATGCTGCATTGGGCGCGACACTAGGCACGGCTTGTCCAGTCACATCAACAGCAGCCATGTTCTTAGCAATGTATTCAGTTGAATATAACTTACCTGGCATCACTTCCATAGAGAACTGCTTGGGCTTTAAAGACCAAGGCAAACCGCTGTTTACTGTACCGTCAAATTGGATAGTAACTGTATGGTTTACAGCCTGCTCTTTCACTTCTGAGGCAGCCAAAACACCGGTTTTACCATTTAAGCCAGTGATGTCACAAATGATGTCGTATAACGGCACCAAAGCAAAACCAAAACCAACCATCAAAACAGAGGCAGCAATGCCTAGTTTAAGTACTTTGAAGTTGTCTTTTTTTATATTTTGTCTATTTTGTTGCATGATATATCACCGTGTAAATTGACCAAGAAAAAACACCCAGTGCAACCACAGCAAGGATCAAAGCTGTTTTTCTGGCAGCTTTGCGGTTTCGTTTTATCTGTTCAGTTGACTGTGTGTCGTTTGAGCTCATTTTTTTATTTTACAATCAGTGGCTTTTACCGTGAGCCATCTTATCCAGATCTACAGGTCCAAATTCCTGAAAAGTATGATGCGGTGCTGGTGATGGTACAGTCCATTCCAGGCCTTTGGCACCATCCCAAACTTCAGCAGTGGCTTTTTCACCGCCTTTGACTGTTTTCCAAACCACATAGATGAAGAACACTTGAGCCAGACCAAAAGCAAAACCGCCGATTGATGACCACATATTAAATTCAGCAAACTGCGTTGAGTAATCTGGAATACGTCTTGGCATACCAGCCAGACCAAGGAAATGTTGTGGGAAGAACAACACGTTCACTGAGATGGTTGACCACCAAAAATGAATCTTACCTAAACGTTCGTTATACATGTGCCCCGACCATTTGGGTAACCAATAATAAACCCCGGCAATGATGCCA
>UOFA01000099.1_pt1 | contig 9995 bp, 6 predicted proteins | sample 1988741 | NCBI WGS metagenome assembly UOFA01 (sample SAMEA4712195, study PRJEB27164) | hydrothermal vent metagenome | biome: marine basaltic hydrothermal vent biome; feature: marine hydrothermal vent; material: mineral | place: Pacific Ocean | collected 2011-06-14/2011-07-23 | depth 1719 m
ATAGTGCTTGACCGAGAAAGTAATCGTAGCGAGGGAAAGTCTGGTTTTAGACAATAATTTTTCATTATTTGAGGAGAATAGCTCGCTATTTGACGATAATAATGGAAAATTTTGGCAAAATCCAGCTTTTCCGTAGTAGATTATTCTTTCTCGGTCAAGCACTATATATGCTTTATCTTCATCTTTTGTTTCAATTTCGCAATGCTCAACAGCAAAGTCCATTGATTTATACAGGAATAGACTGTTCAATGAAAGCAAAGTTTCCTGAGTTAAATATTGTTTACAATGTTTCCAAACCCGATCAAAGTCACTGGCTATAGCCAATGAAACGGTCATTATTATGGTCACTGGAAACTCCAACAACTGTGATAATTTATGTTCAAATGCAGCTTTGTCAGTTGACGATTGCGTTGCCCAACAGATGATTCTATACATCAAGGCGCCGTAAATACCCAACACCACGTACCAGAAAAACACCCCAAACCAACGGTGCAAAGCGGCATCAGTTAAGGCATAAACCACTTCCGTAGAGGTGAATTCATCAGTGATTTTCAACTTACTGCGCAATGAGGAATCACTTAATTCTGCTGCCAACGTATTGGGGCCCAAACAATAATACAACATCAAAACATGCAGCAATAAGTACCAGACAGAATAAGCCCTGAGACCTAAAATGCCATCAACTAATAACCAAAGCCCCAGTAAGGGCAGTGCAACCAATAACACCAATTGTACCTGAGCATCTTCAACCCAGTTTTTAATCTGCTTTTGCAATTGTTCGAGCCAATCAAATGAACGCAAAACTGATGATTTCCCTACATAATGAAACAGTCCAAAAGCGATTATGATGGCCAGTAATTTCATCTGCGGGTGAAAACAGCCATTGACTCAACATGCGATGTATGTGGAAACATATCCATTACCCCAGCTGATTCCAAAGTAAATCCTAACTCATTAACCAACCGATCAGTGTCTCTGGCTAAACTGGCTGGATGACAAGAGACATAAACCAATGTCTTTGCCGAAGTGGCTGCAATTAAAGGTAATATTTCCCAAGCGCCACTTCTGGGTGGATCAATCAAAACCTGAGTGAATGGGTTTTGAAACCACTCGCTGTTGGCATGGTCTTGGGTTAAATCAGCCGCATAAAACTGAACTTGATCCAATTGATTCAAGGCCGCATTATGAATGGCTCTATCAACCAACTGCTGATCGCCCTCTACACCAACAACTTGAGCTGCTTGTTGCGCCATTGGTAGTGTAAAGTTACCCAATCCACAAAATAAATCCAGCACCACATCGTCGGCTTGAATATCCATGGATTGCATCGCTTGAGCAATCATTTTCTCGTTCATCCTGCGATTGACTTGAATGAAGTCATTGGGCAGAAACTCATAGCGCAAATCATATTTAGGTAATGTAAAATTCAGTGCATCGGCATAACTTTCAAGCGCAACCACAGTATTGGGCCCTTTGGATTGTAGGTATATTTGCAAATCATACAGACTGGCAAATTGTTTTATTTTATCCAAGTCATCAATTGTGAATGGCTTCATGTGACGAATAATCAATGAAGTTGCCTCATCACCCATGGAGCATTCGACTTGAGGAATAAAAGCTTTGATGGTCATTTGTTCAAACAAACCGGCCAAAGGTTGAAGCAGATCGGCCAAGGATTTTTCTAACACTTCACAATGATTCATGTCTGCCACATAGCGTCCATTTTTCTCTCTGAAGCCAACCAACATTTTATCCTTAGCAAAAACCCACTTGACACTTAATCTGGCCCGGCGTCGGTAATTCCAATGTGAATCTGTCAATGGCGCCATCCAAGATTTAGGCTCCACATGAGCAATCTTATGAAAATTACTCTTTAAAGTATTGAATTTAAAATTAATTTGCTTTTCTTCACGCAAGTGCATCATGGAACAACCGTTGCATACCGTATAAAATTCACACTTGGGTTCGACGCGATCTTTCGAAGCAGTTAATATTTCAACCGCCAAAGCCTCGTTGTAATTTCTGGTTTTACGATTGAGCTTAGCCATCACCACTTCGCCAGGTAAGGCATTTTGCACAAACACAACTTTCTCATTCCATTTGGCTACACCACGACCATCATGAGTCAAATCTTCGATGGTCATTTCAATGGGTTCTTGTGGCAACTTGGCCTTTGATCTTCTACCCATTTATTGGCTTCCCTGATTCCATGTTATGTTTTACTGTCACAGTTATTTTTTGACCCATTGGCCTGCAGCATTTTGATATGACCAACCTGGCTTGGCTTGAGAAATCCATTGTTTAACAAAGGCATTGGTGATTTGTTCTTCCCACTCAGGGTGGTTATTGGCTATGGCCATTTCACGGTAAAGTGCTACACGGTCACGGTTCTCATCGGCCACCAGTTTTTTAACTGATTGACGGTCTTTTAAACCCAATTGGCCAGCGTCAACAATTTCGACCAAACCATCATTGGTAAAACCAACCACATTGTTGTCTAAGTGCACTTTGAGCAAGTCATTAAATCGGCCTTTCAATTTTACTGTGATTTCATTGATAGCCGGAGAAGACAAGGTGATGTCAGCTTGCTGTGCATGGACTGATGAAATCATCCAATTGATCGGATTCATCTGATGTACCATGCGTCTGATGTCACTGCCATTGAAAAAACTGGATTGATCATTGCCATTATTTTGATCACCATCAATTTCATCATTCAATATATCTTTAACAATTTTTTCTGCTGCAGAATCAACTTCTGCAGCTGGAAAGTAAACATTAATAGTGACACAAGCGGCCACAAATACAAATGAACCTACCAACAATGATTTATACCATTTATTCATACATTTCAGACCTGTGTTTTAAGAATGTTGCCATTATACAATGTACGGATTAATCAAAGATGAATCATTTTGGCTGAATCTTTCTAATTTAGTGCTTGACCGAGAAAGTAATCGTAGCGAGGGAAAGTCTGGTTTTAGACAAAAATTTTTCATTATTTGAGGAGAATAGCTTGCTATTTGACGATAATAATGGAAAATTTTGGCAAAATCCAGCTTTTCCGCAGTAGATTATTCTTTCTCGGTCAAGCACTAATTTAATCAATTGTCGTAATTGGCATTGAGCAAGCGGCTCACAAACTCTTCCCAATTAATGGCACGCACAAAGCCGACAATATTGATTTTTGGGATACCACCACCCTCAACTATAACGAACTGGTTGCTTTGATTTTTGAGACCGCCAATTTCACACACCGAATTATTCAATTTACAGCTGAGTTTAATTTTTTTATAACGAAAATCATCAAAAAATCGCAGAAAAGTCTTCGAAATGGCCCCCTTGATTCCACCCAAGGATGAAATGTTATCAATCGCTCTTTGGCTGATGATTTGTTTGACTCCTTTGGTTTTAACCGTATAAACCTCTGCATCCAATCGATCGGTTTTCCAGTTAGTGATTCGCAAGTCATTGATCATTCCTGATAATTTGCCAGTAATCAAACCAAAACCAAAGGTTTCAGTTAATAATGACAAGTCAAAACCATCGAACTTCACATCGGCAGCAATCACAGGGGCGACACCAAATAGACGTTCCAATGATAAGTTCTCAATTAGCATATCCCCTGCAAAAACTTTTAAATTCAAAGCACCTAAAAATTCAATCACACTGCCCTGCTTGACCATTCCTGGAATGTCACCACTGATACTACCTGACATAACGGGCCAACCCATTTTTTCAGTAATCAACTTCAATGAAATAGGTAATATACTGGCATTTAAATTCATCTCTATGGATTCAGAAAACAACGCGCCAAGCTTGAGCTCTTGTAATTCAATGGAACCATCGAACACCGGAAATTGCTGTGCACCTAACAACACGAACTGGTCTTGAGACAGGTTAAAATCAATATCAGCAGCAGCAATCGGTAATCCAGCCAACTCTAAACTTTGCCAATTTAAGTTTGAATCACTGTTGGCCTGATTTTGATGCCAATCAATTCGACCATGTAACGCTTCGGCAGCAATCTTTCTGCGTTCATTGAGGAAATAGAAATCATTGAATTCAACCGACCATTGATCAAAAGGCTGCTCATTGGTGGCCACAATCACTTCAAATTGCCCTGACATACCACTGTTTCCAAAACCATAAATACCCAGCACACCGCCCAAAATTTGCTGGTTAAAGTGGTGACTGTCTGTAACCAGAGCAGTTACTGTTGGAGCACGCCACTCCAATGACTCATTAACATTGACTTGGGCCGATAATGTTAAGGACTGTTTATTGATCAATTCTGTTGTAACCAAGTACCAACCACTTTGCTGACTGATAACTTCACCATTTATAGTGACTGGGTAAGATGAAAAATCCACATACACTTCATTGAGTAACATTTCGCCTGCATTTAAGCTCAATGTATAACTTAAACGCTGTTCGCGGATATCGAAATTAAACTTCAGTTCTCCAGCAAGCTCGGCAACAATCACATCATCAGAGTATTCATAGCTGATACCACTGAACAATATAGCTTCAGACGACCACAGCAGCCATTGATCGAGATCAAACAGCAACCCACCGTTAAACACACCCGTCGGTAATGTGGGTATGTCTGCAATGGACATAAACTGAGTGGTGATGGATTGAATATTCAGTTGTTTAAGTTCAATTTGCCCGATACTGCTGTCAGATGTAAACGCAACTGCCAATTGTTCATCGGTGGTACTGAGTGCCAATTTCCAGTCTGAGCGTCGAAAGTCAAAAGCACTGTCAAATGTCGCAGCATAACTTTGTCCGCCATAGTTGAATGATACTTGAGCATTCTTACATTGATGGACTGGGTAAATAGATAAATCACCCTGGCACCAATAATCAATGGTTTTTATAGGCTGACTATCCGGCCATATCAATGATTCGACTCGGAGTTTGACACCATCGGATTGGCTGTCCACTGATAAACCATTCAGCTGCCATGTATTGGTATCATTAGCCACCAACAGCGTCGCCAGAGTTAAAAGCAAAATCATAAACGCCACCCGCCATAAGCTACAAAAAACTTGCAATCTGTGGTTTTTCACATTATTCTTTATTTTCAGGGACACAGAGGGAACATCATATGGATAAACATCATATTCTAGTGGTAGATGACAACCACATCAATCGACTTTTTTTTGAGTCGTCACTGAAGAAGCTGGATTTAGTGGTCAGTTTGGCTGTAAATGGCTTTCAGGCTATTGAATTGTGCCGCCAACAACGTTTTGCTTTAATCTTAATGGACATTCGAATGGATGGCCTGGATGGCATTCAAACAGCAACAGCAATCAAAGCCCTAGAAACACATCAAAACACACCGATTTTAGCTGTTTCAGCAGAACGATTCGACTTCGAACAACATCCGGAATTTGATAACAGTTTTCTCAAACCGATCAGTCAAGACGAACTTAAGCGAGTTATGGCTACTTACATACCTGACAATCAAATTGATTCGAACTGTTTCGATGAATCAGTGGCATTACAAATTTCACATCAAGACAGCAACATCGTGAATAAACTCAGACAATTACTGGTGAATCAGTTGCCTGATGATTGGCAGCAGATTGAACAGTTGTACAATGACAGCGATTGGTCAGCCTTGGGTGACAGTTTACATAAACTATTGGGTTCGGCTAAAATTTGTGCAGCTACTTTGTTGATTCAGCACATTGAGCCGCTCAAAACCAGTGTTGAGCTACAACAAATCGATACAGTGGCTTTACAACAGTTAAAAACAGCCATTGATAAAACCATTCAAGTCGCAGGCAAATATTCTGAAGCACAAGGAGCCTCTGATAAATAGAAAAATCTCAGGCTTTCATAGGTTTTCAAGGTCGATTTGAATTGTTGTAGGACTGGTTGCTCTATTTCAAAACAATTCAAAGAAGAGATTGGAAACCTATGGACGCCCCGTAGGGTAAGTCTTAAAGCATGCATCTGCTTCGATAAAATTTTAAAGAATATGAATAACTATTCATTTTAGATTTTAGCTCGCAGCTACACGCTTTAAGACTTACTGAGAAATTCTCTAATTATCAGAGGCTCCTTTATTAACGGGGGTTTCTTAAGAGATTTTTCAGGTGCCGACTTTGTCTTTGACTTGTTCTTTGAGGTCTTTGCCGGGTTTGAAGTGTGGCGCATATTTAGCTCCCAAAGGAACTGGTTCGCCAGTTTTCGGATTTCGCCCCATGCGAGGATTTCTTTGTCGCAGGGTGAAACTGCCGAATCCGCGAATCTCAATGCGATTGCCATTGGCAATGGTTGAGCTCATATGATTGATGATTTCCCTGACTGATAAACTGATGTCGGATTTGGATAATTCACTGCCTTCAAATTGTGCAGCCAATAAATTGATGAGTTCGGAACGTGTGATTGAGTCTTTCATTATTTACAATTATAACTAAACTATTGAAAATGAAAAGATAATTGTTTGACAAAAACAAAAAAAGGAACCAAATTCTCATCCGGTTCCTTTTTGCATGTTTTAAAGACTATGGATTAATCGTCCATTTTCTCTTTCAACAAATCACCTAAGCTGGTGGTGCCTGCTGAACCTTTTTTGTATTCATTCAATACATCATTCAGCTCATCACTTTCCTTCGCTTTGATTGACAATACCATCATTTTCTTGCGACGGTCCATTGAAACAAATTTAGCTTCAATTTCATCACCCACAGAAAGAACAGCGCTGACATCTTCGGTGCGTTCTTTGGCTACATCAAAAGCTTTGATTACGCCATTAACACCATCTTCTAATTCAACGATGGCCTCTTTATCATCAACTTCAATAACTTTACCAGTTACCAAAGAACCTTTAGGGTTGTTTGCCACAAATGAACCAAATGGATCTTGTGCCAATTGCTTAATACCCAAAGAAACACGTTCTCTTTCTGCATCGATAATCAATACAGTGGCTTTCACCAAATCGCCTTTCTTGAAGTTTCTGATGGCAGTTTCGCCTGGCTCATTCCAAGAAATATCAGACAAGTGAACCAAACCATCAATACCACCTTCCAAACCAATAAAGATACCGAAATCAGTGATTGATTTGATTTTGCCTTCGATCACATCATTTTTCTGAGCATTCTCAGAGAAGATAACCCAAGGATTAGGCTTACACTGTTTCATGCCCAATGAAATGCGACGTTTGTTTTCTTCAATTTCTAAGATACAAACTTCAACTTCATCACCAGGTTGAACCACTTTAGCTGGGTTGATGTTTTTGTTAGTCCAATCAATTTCAGATACGTGAACCAAACCTTCGATACCGTCTTCTATTTCAACAAAACAACCGTAATCAGTAATGTTAGTAACGTTACCGAAGTGACGTGAACCAACAGGATGACGACGAGACAAGTCTTTCCATGGATCTTCACCTAATTGTTTCAGACCTAGAGATACACGTTGTTGCTCTTTATCAAATTTCAATACACGAACCTCAAGCTCTTGGCCGATTTCAACCACTTCTGATGGGTGGTTAACACGTTTCCAGGACATGTCGGTGATGTGCAATAAGCCATCAATTCCGCCCAAGTCTAAGAAAGCGCCGTAATCAGTCAAATTCTTAACAATACCTTTCACGATCACGCCATCTTCCAATGAATCCAGCAACTTATCACGGTCTTCAGAGTAATCAGATTCCACCACAGCACGACGTGAAACCACGACATTGTTGCGTTTTTGATCTAATTTAATGACTTTGAATTCCAAGTCTTTACCTTCCAGGTAACCAGGATCACGAACCGGTCTAACATCAACCAAAGAACCAGGCAAGAATGCTCTGATGTCTTTCAATTCAACAGTGAAACCACCGCGAACTTTAGAGGTGATTTGACCAATAACGATTGTATCTGTATCCATAGCGATTTGTAATTGATCCCAAACCAGCATGCGCTTGGCTTTTTCACGAGACAGTACGGTTTCGCCGAAACCATTTTCATATTTTTCCAGTGCCACTTCAACCACATCGTCGATAGCAACTTCATTACCAAATTCTTCTAAGGGAATCACGCCTTCAGATTTAAGGCCTGCGTCGACAACGGCAAAACCGTTCTCAATGTCAACCACGATTCCTTTTACAATCGAACCTGGGATGATGCTTTTACTGGACAGCTCGGCTTCGAGCATTGCTTCAAAATTATCACTCATTATTTATTTTTTCCGGTAAACCAAATGATGGATTTACCTAAGTCATCTGTATCAGCTTGCCTGATACTCGTTAGTATTTAAAACCCAAGGAATTATTTCCCTGAATCAATAATCAAGTTTTGCTCAACCAAATGCATCACTTGAGCTAAAACTTCATCAATGCTTAAATTACTGGTATCAATAACAAAAGCATCTGTTGCTGGCACCAAAGGCGCCACTTTTCGAGTAGAATCTCGATAATCACGAGCTTCTATGTCCTCTAAAAGCGCGCGGATTTTAACATTTACACCCTGCTGTTGCAATTGTTTATACCGTCTTTTCGCCCGCTCATGAGCATTTGCCGACAAAAACACTTTTAAAGGTGCCGACTTGAACACCACAGTGCCCATGTCTCTACCATCAGCCACCAAGCCCGGTGCTTGTTGAAAAGCCTTTTGACGCTTCATCAAGGCCCACCTAACAGCAGCTATAGGTGCGACTTTCGAAGCCATTTCACCACAGGCTTCACTGCGCAGTTGGTCATTGACCACTTCGCCATCCAATTTAATTTGAATCTTGCCAGCATCATTTTCATCTGGCAAGGCAAACACCAAATCCAACTGTTGGGCCAAAGCAATCAGCTGTGGCTCATCTGCTGCATCCACTTGTTCTTTCATCACTTTCAAAGCCAATGAGCGGTAAATAGCTCCTGAATCCAATAAATGCCAACCCAATTGTTCTGCTATTAAGGCACTGGTGGTGCCTTTGCCAACACCAGAGGGTCCATCTACAGCAATTACTGGCACAGGTTTTTCAACTGCTATGCCCAGTAATCTGACCAATTCAAAAAATTCTGGAAATGAGGTGCCAATGTTATGACAGCCTTTCACTGCGATGTCTTGTCCTTGACTTAAAGTGCCGGCTAACAAGAAACTCATGGCGCATCGATGATCACCCATACCATCAACAAAACCACTTTGTAACTGGCCGCCATTGATGATTGCACCATCTGGCAGCTCTTCACAATCGATTCCCAGTGTGGTTAAGCCATCAAGCATCACTGTGATGCGGTCACTTTCTTTGTGACGGAGTTCTTCCGCTCCGGTTAACTTGGTTTGACCTTTGGCCAAGGCAGCAGCTACAAAAAGAATAGGAAACTCATCAATGGCACTTGGAATCAACTCTTGTGGAATTTCAATGCCTTGTAAATCAGATGATTGTACCCGGATATCAGCCACTGGTTCCCCGGCTTGATTGCGGATGTTATTTAAGCTCAATCGCCCACCCATGGCCTGCAGTATTTTAATCACCCCATCGCGAGTTGGGTTGATACTGACATTATGAATCAAAAAATCAGCCTTTGGATGGCATAAGCCAAGCACCATAAAGAAGGCAGCAGATGATATGTCTGCTGGCACATCGATGTCTTGACCGTGTAGCTGTGGTTTGCCAGTCAGGCTGACAGATAAACCATTGACTACAACTTCTGCACCAAAACCTTGTAACATAGTTTCGGTATGATCTCTGGACTTTTTAGGTTCAGTCACTGTAGTCACACCATCGGCATACAAGCCAGCGATTAATACCGCTGATTTGACTTGTGCACTGGCTATCGGACTGGTGTAGTGAATACAGTTGATTTTGTGACTCGCAGTGAAGTTTAAAGGCGCTTGGCCTGCTGCGGCAAGAATGCTCGCCCCCATGGCAGTCAAAGGCTTAATTACACGAGCCATTGGCCTGGATGACAGTGATTCATCACCCACCAAGGTGCTGCTGAATCTTTGTGCCGATAACAAACCAGCCAACAGCCGCATCGCCGTACCTGCATTGCCACAGTC
>UOFA01000067.1_pt1 | contig 9936 bp, 6 predicted proteins | sample 1988741 | NCBI WGS metagenome assembly UOFA01 (sample SAMEA4712195, study PRJEB27164) | hydrothermal vent metagenome | biome: marine basaltic hydrothermal vent biome; feature: marine hydrothermal vent; material: mineral | place: Pacific Ocean | collected 2011-06-14/2011-07-23 | depth 1719 m
TGATTTTTTTCAGCCACAAGCCACCCACAATTTCAATTATTTACATACCACCAAGCCGTTGAAAAAAGTTTCGGCATTGAACACAGCTGAGTTTTATCAGTACCTAGAAAGTGATCAACCAGCAGAGGACTTTGCACCACCAGTTAAGTGGTTACCTAGCATGTTATATAATCCGGTGGGTAAAATATTGATAAGTTACGCCATACCAGCCTATACCGATTACATTGCTAGGGTTCATGATTTAAACGGCATGTTTTATTTGTTGAAACTACAAATTGAAATCGCTTTGAATCCGAACCGACCTGTTGAGCAGGTTATTACCAGTTCCAAATACACCAATCCCTATACACTTGAACCGATGTCTTACAATCAAGACACTCACAGTATTTATTTCAAATGTTTGGATAAAACCTCAAGCTGTGAATTGGATTTATAAAAATTAAAGCATAAAAAAAGGGCTCATCCTGAGCCCCAGTGTGGGTGTTGTTTTTAGACTTTATAAGCTGAACCAGATACCGAAGTCGCCATCACCATGTCTCCAACCGTTTTGGTAAGGGTAGTAGCTGTAATAATCTTGGTAGAAACGTTCATCGTGGTAGCTTGCACACCATGCACCTTCATGCCAGTGACCATAACCATAACTTGGGCGGTCAAAGTAGTGACCTAGGCCACGAACAGGTCTGTATCTATACTGATCATTGCTGTAGGCGTTGTAGTTGTTAAAGTGATGGTATTTATTCTTCCAATGCCTGCGATTCTGTTTTTTCCACTTTTTATAGTATTTTTTCGGCTTGTAGTAGTTGTGGCTTATGTGGCCGCCATTGTGGCCATAGCTGTTGTAACGGCGGTTGCTGTTGTCAAAGTGCCGGTTGTTGCGGTAATCGCCATTGAAGCCACGTTGGTTATTGTTGTGCCTATTGCCACTACCTCGGTACAAGCGATCATTGTAGCTTTGATTGTTTCGGTGTTTGTTACCTTTGCCGTTATACACCCGGTCGTTGTAACTTGGACTACTTCCATGGTTGTTGCTACGGACTTGTTGTCGCGCACTGTGCTGGCCTTTGTAACCATTGTTGCGGTTGTTATGCTGGTGTTTATTGCCGCTGTGCTTTTGCACATGACGTTGGCTTTTATTAACTTTATTTTTGTTATTGTAAGAAACGCCATCTCTGCTGCGGTCAGCCATGGCTGAAACGCTGAAGACCAATGCGCCAAGGGCTAAATATGTGGTTAAATATGTTTTGAAAGATTTCATTGTTGAATCTCCTGTTGTTACTGTGATATCCAATTTACGGGTATTGGCTGAATCAAAACTGAATAATCAATACACGTTCAGAAACCGTTAAGTTAATTCAAAGGTATATGTGGCGGCGTAAATCGACATGGCAGTTAATCAGTGGTTAATTGTTGGTGATATGGGACTTTCTTGAAGCCCTGAATGAATGGTATTATGCTGCCGGGTTAATATTACTTGCAATTCCCAGTGATTTTTCTGCTTCGGGCACCGAATAACTCTGGCTGTCTACCAAGGCTACAGCTTTTTCTTTAAATTCTTTAGAGTACTGCTTGTAAGTTCGTTTGATTACCATCTTGATTCCTCAATAATAGACTTGTATTATCTCATACCCTAATCCCGATATAGAAACGCGAAATAGAGTGCAACCACTTGGTGCGTATAGTGAATATAAAAAATACGTTGCCACCTTGTTGGTGGTTAGGCATTTTTTAGATTCGTATCAAGTGATTGTGCTATAAACGTGTTTTCTATGTCGGGGTTAGGGTCTTATTAAAGTGTCCAGTTCTATTAGAGCAGAACAGGTAGGTAATTCAAGCTATTAGGTTTTGATAGGCGATCAAACCCCAAACCAAAAACACTATTACTTGTGACATGAAAACGGCGGCTGAGCCCATGTCTTTGGCGCGGCCGGCCAGTTCATGACGTTCCTCGCCACAGACCAGATCGACGACTGCTTCAATGGCAGAATTGATTATTTCAATCAACAACACCATCAAAGCAGAACCAATCAATAAAATCACATCGATGTGACTGTCTGCCAACAAGTATGCGCAAGGTAGTAACAGAATAAATAAGTACACTTCCATGCGAAACGAAGCTTCGGCCTGGTAGGTGGCTTTCAAGCCTTGCATCGACCACTGAAAGGCTTGGTAGATTTGTTTAGGACCGCGAAAGCCTGGGTCAGCCATTGTAACTCCAAATTGAGCGGGGCTTAGGCATGTATCTTAAAGACGACATTAGGTTCTTTAACCGCTTTGACTTCATCCAATCGCCTGATTGGCGTCGTATAAGGTGCAAGCTTGAGGGTCTCAATGTCAGTTTTGGCCATCGCTAAGACTTTGGCCATGGCCTCTACAAAAGCATCAATCGATTGTTTAGACTCGGTTTCAGTCGGTTCTATCAACAAACATTCAGCGACTAACAAGGGGAAGTAGACCGTTGGTGCGTGCATGTCTTCATCGAGTAAGGCTTTGGCTAAATGACTGGCGGTTAAGCCCAGTTCTTTGGCTTGTTTTTTCAAGGTCACAATAAATTCATGACTGGCGCGGCGGTTTTTAAAGGCCAAATCAAAACCCACGGCTTCAAGGCGCTTCATCAAGTAGTTGGCGTTAAGGGTAGCAAACTCTGAAATTCTTTGCATGCCTTGTTTACCGTTTAAAAGGGCATAAATATAAGCCCGCAAGTTAACCCCGGCATTACCCGCAAAGGTGGACAATTGGCCAATGGTTTTCGGTGCTTCTTTGGCTGTAATAAAGTAGTAATTGCCGTCTTTTTTACCGATATAAGGTACTGGCATAAATGGCAACAAGCGTTCACTGACTCCAATGGCACCAGAACCTGGGCCACCACCACCATGTGGCGTTGAAAAGGTTTTGTGTAAGTTCATATGAATCACATCAAAACCCATGATGCCTGGATTGGTTTTACCCAGAATGGCATTCAAGTTAGCGCCGTCATAATAGAGCAAGCCGCCAGCTGCATGAACTTTGTCTGCAATTTCTTTGATGCGACTTTCAAACACACCTAAAGTAGATGGGTTGGTCAACATAATGCCGGCTGTGTGAGGTCCCAATGCGGCTTCTAGTGCACCCATGTCCACATTACCATCTTCGTCGGTGCGGATTTCTTTGACTTTATAGCCACACATGATAGCAGTGGCTGGGTTGGTGCCATGTGCCGCGTCAGGCACAATGATTTCGCGGCGATTGAAGTCTTGGCGATCATCATGGTAGGCCTTGATCATTGCGACACCTGAAAACTCACCTTGAGCGCCTGCCATTGGAGTTAATGACACCCCTTTCATGTTGGTGACCGCTTGCAGAATTTGTTGTAAATGATACATGCAGGCTAAATAACCTTGCGACAGGCTTTCGTGTGCCAGCGGATGTCTGGCCAAAAATTCATCTTTCATGGCCAAAGAATTACATGCCCTTGGGTTGTATTTCATGGTGCATGAGCCCAACGGATAAAAATTGGTATCAATTGAAAAGTTCTTTTGACTCAGTTTGGTGTAATGTCTAACCACATCCAATTCACTGGCTTGTGGCATTCCCAGCCGACTGCCTCGTTGGTAGTTTTCAGGGATCAAATGATTGACATCAACTTTATCTGGGGATTGTGCGGTGGCAGTCCTGCCAGGCATGGATTTATCGAAAATCAACATAGTTCAAACCTAATTCACTGACACCCAAGTCAGCCTAAAAATCGTAATACAAAGAAACGTGATAGTTTCTGCCAGGTGCATCCAAACCCGATGCATGTTCACGGTATTTTTTGTTAAATATATTCTCAACACCCAGTCTAATTTGGCTGTTAATTGCTGACCGCCATGTGAAGTGAGTATCATATACCACAAAACCACCTGTGCCAAACGGATTGATGCGTGCATCGCGTAAATCACGGGCACTCAGGCGATCCTGAGTATTGGCAAAGCGCACTTGAGAACGAACATTCCACTGATTGTTAAGATCTTGTTGATAACCAATCACACCGAAAGTGGGCGGAATGCGATCAGCTGGGCCTTCGTCGTCTTCGCTTTCTTCGGTACCATGGGTATAAGTGACGTTGGCAAATAAATGACCGCCATTGTTAAAATAATAATTCAGTTCTGACTCAATGCCATAAATATCGACTTCATTGATGTTCTGAGATTGCACCACATCAAGACCATCGGTGGTAACTTCTCCGGTTTCAACTGAAGTAATGACATCTTGGTAGGTTGATACAAAACCAACGATTTCAGCTTGCCAACCATTACCAGCATGCTTGTAGCCCAAGTCGAAAGACAGCACCGACTCAGGATCCAGGTTTGGGTTGATGATGTTGAAGCGGTTGCCTGAACGTTCGCCAACTTGGCCTAGGTCGAATATGTTAGGTGGTCTGAAACCGCGTCCAATATTGACAAAAACCCGATCAGCCTCATTGATTTTATACAACCAGCTAGCATGCCAAGTTAAGTCAGTTAAGCTGAGCTGGTCATTGGCAATCTGCGGGCTGTTGAGGTCAATGTCATAATCGCTGAAACGTCCGCCAACAGTAAATTCATGGTTGTTAACATATTGGTGCAAATCAGCATAAATGGCGATTTGGCGCATCTTAGATTGATCTGGATAACGCGGATCGCGAGGCACATCGGTGCCATCTGTTAAAACCCGTTGTCTGGCACTGGAAATGGTATCTATATAAGTGTCAAAACCATAAACCAATAGGCTGTCGTCATCTAAAGCCTTGTTCCAGTCGGCTTGCATGCTGAGCAATTCACTGTTGTTTTGTTCCGTGTCGGTACGGCTGCCTGACAGCGGTTGGCTGAATCGGTTGTCGGTTATTTTTTGGTAAGCCAGATGAAAGTTGGCGATGTCATACCAGTTGGTTGGGTTGGCGGTGGTGTATTTCAAATGTGAGAACAAGCGTTCATTGGGTTGAAATTCATATACCAGTGATTCAGGCTCAGTTTCCCCAAATCCAGCCACCAGGTTATCGACCCTTGATGTTGATGGTTGGTGGGTATACTGGAGATCAAAAATCCAGTTCGAACTGTCAGATGTATTGAACACCCATTTGTTGTTCAAAGACCTTGAAGTGTAGGCAGTGAATGGAATGGTTTGACCTGAACCAGTGGTTCTTTGGCCAATATCCTGGTAACTTATGCCGATGGTTGAGGCAATTTTGTTGTTACCAAAATCAGCGCCAGCGTGACTGATCCACTTCTCATCTGCGCTGTCCCAAGAGGTATAAAACTGACCACTTATATCCCACTCTGGGGTATAAAATTCAGGCGTATGGGTCAACACATTAACCACACCACCCAAAGCATCACCGCCGTACAGTACAGAGGAAGGGCCTCTGACCACTTCAATTTGAGAAGTCATGAATGAATCAACTAAAGCCAAGTATTGATTGGGAGCATTGCGAAAAAAAGCTGTATTTAAACGCATGCCATCAACTAAATGGACATTCTGCGAACCTTTTAAACCGCGGATAATAGGAACGGCCTGGCCAGGTGTGGTTTGTTGGATGTAGACACCAGGTTCCTGGCGTAATAAGTCAGGCAATAAGGTGTTTGGTTTGTTTTTAATTTCTTCACGAGTAACCACTGATACAGCCGTGGCGCTGTCATTGGTCGAAGTGGCTGTTTTACTGGCAGTTACTTGTAAGGGTGCCAATGACTCAATATCGCGGTCATTTTCTTCATCGACATCGGGGTTTTCTTGGGCATAAATCGTTGAGGGCAGGAACAACAATAAATAAGGTAAAAATAAGGCTCTTTTCATGGGTCAAATGATAGTCAAAGGCCGTGTAATTTACTATGGCTTCGCAACAGAATCAACCCTCTCAGCACATTGCTTTTCAACTACCATGAAAACGTTAACTTTTCTGAATGGAGGCTGAATAATAAGCTTGTTTTGCTTATATTTTCGAGCTTGGTTTGGTCTTTAAACAGCCATCAGTTGGTACTTTTTAATTTCCTTTACAGTCATCATATACGCTTTACGTGCATTGAGGATGTTTTCTACCACTTCAGGTTTTTTCTTATCAACCGCAGCGGCTTCGACTTTTTTGCAGTAATGGCTGAATCCAGAAGCGCCAATATTAGCTGCTGTGGATTTGAGGGTGTGTGCAATTTGTCGGGCTTCAGTGAAATCTTGGGTGCGGTTGAAAGTGTTGAGTTGGTTTAACATGTTGGGTGATTCTTGTTGAAACAAATCCAACAAAGAATTGATCTCATCGCCCATAAATGATTTTATTTCACTTAATGTTTTTAAGTTCAGCCACTTAGAGTTTATCTTAGTGGTGGGTTTACTGTTTACTGTTTTCCGGCTCGCTGGATTTATCGTTTTTTTTTGAGCCGCAAATGGATCCCATTTTTTCAGGGTTTTTTCCAAAATGTAACGGTTCAGCGGTTTGGACATGTAGTCGTCCATGCCAGCATCTAAACATTTTTCTTTATCACCCAACATGGCATTGGCGGTCATGGCGATGATTGGGGTGTGATTCAAGCTGTTATTCTTTTCATAGTTGCGAATTCTTTTGGTGCAAAAATAACCATCCATCACGGGCATTTGGCAGTCCATCAGAATCAGTCGGTAGCGGGTGTTTTTAGCTTTACTTAATGCCACCATACCGTTTTCAGCGACATCAAAGGGAAAGCCAATGTAGTCAATCAATTTTTGCGCCACTTTGAGGTTAACTTCATTGTCTTCTACCAACAAAACGGTGTCAGAAATGTCTTCAATGTTGACAAGTGGTGTTGTTTCATCATTTTCGTCGTCTTCACCTTTGTTTGTCACCTTAAATGATTCATCTTGGTCGGGCTGAGCCTCATCCAATTCCATCACTTCTTCCGGAAAGTAACGTCGCTCAAATTCGCCAATAATCAGTTCAACATCTTTATCAGGACCCATGATTTGGATGTTTTTATACTGTTTAACACCAGCAATGTGGTCAGCGGTGGTGATGGCACAAATCCAAACATCATCCAATTCGCCTTTCTCGACCAACAGCAACAACTGCCTAAAAATTTTGGCATTGGTGTCAAAGTCGAGAAATAACAAAGAGGTTTTACCATCCTGAATGCCTCGTGCGGCTTGAACTCTTGAAATGGCGTGCTGGTAATTCAGTGATGTTTGAACTGGCAAAGCAGCACGCTCTAAATCGGTTTGAATGCGTTTGAATAAAGCCGGGTTGGTGTTCAATAAAATGGCTTGGTGCTGATGGATTTCGGTGCCGCCATGGATGGCATCTCCCGCCGATTTGCCAAATGGAATCTCAAACCAGAACGTGCTACCAACACCGAGTTTAGACTCCACGCCCATCTGACCCTTCAACAACTCAACAATTTTTTTACTGATGGCCAAGCCTATGCCGGTACCACCAAATTTTCGAGTCGATGAATTGTCACCTTGGGTAAATGCACTGAACAGCTTTTCAGTTTGATCAGGAGAAACACCAATGCCTTGGTCTTTGATCGTGAATCGGATCAGCTCCTTGGTGGTGAAATTTTTGACCCTTTTAACGTTAACAATGATCTTGCCGTGGTCTGAAAACTTGATGGCGTTCGAAAGTATATTGGTTAATACTTGTCTGATTCTGATTGGGTCGCCACGCAACAATGGATTGATTTGTTCATCTATGTTGGCAGAAACTTCTAAGCCCTTACGCTCAGCTGATGAATTCAAACTGTCTAATACTTCTTCAACCACCTTTCTAACTTTCAGGCCAGTGACTTCGGTGGTTAATTTGCCAGCTTCGACCTTAGAGTAATCCAACAAGTCATCAATCAACTTTTGCATCTGCGTGGCGGAAGTGTGTGCAGTGGTCAAATAATCCTTTTGAAAATCATTAAGTTCGGTATCCATAACAATGTCAATCAATGGCACGATGCCATTCAAAGGTGTGCGAATTTCATGACTCATGGTAGCCAAAAATTCCATTTTTGCCATTTCTGCTGCGGACAAATCAACTTTTAACCCTTTAATTTCCTCTTTCAGTAATTTGGTTTGATGTATAGCTTCTTCGGCTTTTTTAATTTGCTTGGCTATACTGGCTGACAGTGGTTTGTTTTTCTTTTTATGTTGTACCTCAGCCAATAAGATAATTTTAGTTGCCACAATGAAAAAGCCCAGAATTAATAAGCTGATCAAGGCATAGTACATGGGATGTGATAACCCCAGTTGATCGGCGGGCTGGATAATAAACAGCACCACCATGCTCAATGTGGGTAATGCCATGCTGGCAGCGGTTTTTTCAAAGTCAAGTTTAGTGAATAACAACAAGGCTGCCAACCAACTTATCAGCAAGGTCAGCAACAAGGCTGCATGGGTTTGTTCGCTCAACCAAAAGTTTAAGCCCAACCAAAGGCTGGCTGCCACCGGCACCATCCAACTAACCTTAATGGCAAATAAATCATCGAAACGGTTTTTTATCAACGGCAAGGTGAAAAGCCAACCCACTGCCAAAGTTAAGGTAAATAGTAACAATGCCCATTGAAAGCTTGCTGTTTCAACCCAGGCCAAAAGCAGCATGAGCGCGGCAAGAATGCACATCAACAACTGTTTATTTTTTAAATGAGCCATCCCTATTTACCCTCTAATTGTGTTCATTAATACTTATAATTGTAGCTAAATATCAATCAGGTAGATAGTTTTTTTAATGGCTTTTAATAAAAAATACTGGAGCTCATAAGGTAAAAACACCTTGTGTGAGAGGGTTTAATGAGTCTAAGGCTTTTGCAACAACCCTGCGACTGTATTTTGTGCAGCCTTGAAAGAAAACCACTTTTGCACGTTTTCTAGGCTGCCTTTAGAGATTTGTTCCCACAGCGTTTGATCTTGATACATACGCACAACTGCTGCGGCAAAATCATCGGCTTCATCGGCCATCATCACATCATGGCCCTGCCTTGTGTACATGCCTTCTACGGCCACTTTAGTGCCAACTACTGGCTGCCCATAGCTCATGCTCATGTTGACTTTGCCTTTCACGCCTGCGCCGAATCGCAGTGGTGCTATGGCAATCCGAATATTTTGCATCAACGGTTTAATATCTTCGACAAAGCCGTGGAATTCGATGTTGGGATGTTGGCCCAGTTTAGTCACTTGTGGCGGGGCTTTGGAGCCGATGATGTGAAGTTTAAGGTCAGGAATCTCAGTTAAAATGAGCGGTAAAATTTCATCCACAAACCACATCAAGCCATCTACATTTGGGGTGTGTTGATAACCACCAATAAACATGATGTCTTGACTGTCAACAAAGCCATGATGCCCGCCAAATATTTCATGAATATTGGATAACACCGCGACCTCCATATCAGGATTTTCTTTGGTTAAAACGGTTTGCTCATAGGGGCTGACCACCAAGGTTAAATCGCAATTTTCAGCTACATTCAATTCTTTGACTTTGGTTTGGCTGGCTGCTTTAATGGCGGCATTGTCGTTACCTAACTCGGCCATTCTGGTTTCGCGCAGGTAATGTAAATCAACGGTGTCAAACCAGATTTTTGCTTGTGGGCAATAGGACCTGATCATTGGTATCAAAGGTTCAGCGACGTAGTATCGACTGAGAATAACGGTTTGAAAATACCAACCTTTGGCTTTTAAATAATCCAAAGGAGATGTGTATTTAGGTGTATAGATACACTCGACACCTATGCGTTGTAGGTCTTGGGTGTAGTTTTCAAAATGTGCCATGTTTTCTGGCACAAAACTGACTTGATACCCCAACTGGTTAAAAATTTTCATCAAGTTCATCATCCGCAATGAACCTGAGTCTTGATCAGGGGTGGGCGTACAAGCATCGAAAATTAACACCCTGGGTGGTTGGTTTTGAAAACGTGCCAATTCAATATCTGATCCGGGTGCAGGCTGATTGTTAAGTTCATCTTGCCACTTATCGGAAAATTTCTGTTGGTTGATAAGCTGATA
>UOFA01000195.1_pt1 | contig 9748 bp, 5 predicted proteins | sample 1988741 | NCBI WGS metagenome assembly UOFA01 (sample SAMEA4712195, study PRJEB27164) | hydrothermal vent metagenome | biome: marine basaltic hydrothermal vent biome; feature: marine hydrothermal vent; material: mineral | place: Pacific Ocean | collected 2011-06-14/2011-07-23 | depth 1719 m
ATCAATATCATGATTTTAACCAAGGATTTATCGGTGTGTGAATGAGGTAGTTCTTTAACAAAGGTGCGGTCAATTTTCAACGCAGCAAATTTGATTTTCTTCAACTGGGATAAATTTGAGTACCCTGTTCCAAAATCATCAACAAAAAATCGGATACCAGCCAGTTCGGTTTCTTGGGTAAGCTGGGAAATGAAATCGTTCATTTTTACCATCACGTTTTCAGTCACCTCAATCACCAGCTGCTTTGGGTCTGTAGACGTTTTATTAATTTGATCGATTAAACCAGCTTTAAAAGAAGGGTGCATCAATTGTTTGGGCGATACGTTGATTGAGACGTATTCTCCAGCCTGACAATGGTTGTGTATGAATTGGATAGATTGCTCGACGACTTGCTCGCCTAAATGCAAAATCAAATCAGATTGTTCAGCTATGGCAATGAATTCATCAGGGTTAACCGGTCCAAAAACTTTATCGTTCCACCGCGCCAAGGCTTCATAGCCAGCGACTGTGTTGTTTAAGGTGTTGAATATGGGCTGGAAGTGCACTTCTAATTCTTTGGATTTTATGGCACCTCTTAAGTAAACATCCATTTCCAGTTTTCTTTTGATGGTCATGGTATAGGCTTCTTGATAAAACTGATGCCCGCCTTTGTTGTTGTTTTTGGCTACATACATGGCGGCATCGGCATGCTGTGCCAGGGTGATCAGATCAGATCCATCATCCGGATAACAAGCTATTCCTAGGCTGGCATTAATAAATAATCGGCGGCGATTTGAATCAAATGGAATTTTTAATAAACGAATTATTTTTTTGGTGACTGCTTCAACGTCGGCCTTATTTTTATAGGCCAGCAGTATCATGAATTCGTCACCACCCACTCTTGCCACTGCACCTCTGCTCTTAAGCACTTTATTCAACCGCAGACCAACGGCCCTGATTAATGCATCTCCGACTGGGTGTCCATAGCTTTCATTGATGAACTTGAAGTCATCCAAGTCCAAAAATATCATCGCAAATGGATCGCCACCTTGATCTGACTTTTTAATGAAATCAGAAGCCACTTCTTCTAAAGCAGATCGGTTCATCAAGTCGGTGATTGGGTCAACATTGGCCATCCACAACAGTTTTTCGTTGACGTTCTTCAGTTCTTGGTTGCGATCAGCCACTTTTAATTTTAACTGATCATTGGCTTCATTGAGATCCTTTTCGTAACGCTTCAACTCTGTGATATCAGTGATCACTCCACAAAGCACATCACCGAGTTTATCGTCAATAAAAACCATTTTCCTGGTCTGAAGTATGTGGTTTATTCCCGCAGAATCAGTAAAAGACTCTTGATTGACATTAACCTCACGGTTGGTAAAAACTCGATCATCCATTTCCCAAAACACATCAGCTTCATGCTTATCGAAAAAATCATAATCACTTTTGCCTAACAACTCTGTCCGACTTCTGCCCATTAATTCGCAGAATGCATCATTAACCAATAACCATCGATGGTTATTGTCTTTAACAAAAATCGGCGTTGGCAGTGAATTGATAATGCTGTCAAATAAACTGGCGATTTTTAAACCTTGTTCGGCAAGATTTTTCATTTAAAAGCGCGGCAACTTCTGCTTTACCAATCGCACTGCTCGTTCGAAATCAACCTGCTCAAGCGCATCAATGCCTTCGGTTAAGTTGTCCAATATATTATATTGAATCTTACCTCGAGCAAAGGCTTGTGCATAAGGAATCAGGTGAAACATCACCATCGAGTAGCGCGGAATAAAATATTCAGGCAGGCGTTGTTCTAATTCAAAAGCAATGGCTTTTTTTAAATGAAACTTGGGATCATTGACTGATGAACGCATCTCGACATAGTTTTCCAAAGCCATGTCTGCAATGGCATTGCTGTTATCCATACGACTCTCGATGAATGCTGGCATGGCTAGCTGCCAATCGTCATCAAACGCATTTAAAGCTTTTTCCATTGCCACACAATCTTCGAATCCGGCGTTCATGCCTTGACCATGAAATGGCACAATGGCGTGCGCGGCATCGCCAGTGAGTACCGTGTTTTTATACTGCCAATCATGGCAACGAACGGTGCCCAAGTACCCTGTCGGGTTGTTAAAATACTCATGCTCTAATTCAGGGATCAAGTCTTTGGCATCAGCAAAATATTGGTCAAAAACGCGGTGCAAGGCTTCCTCATCAGTGATCGATGCAAAACTGACAGGTCCTTCATTCGGCATAAATAAAGTTAAGGTGAAACTACCATCCGGATTGGGCAAGCCAATCATCATGTAATCGCCACGAGGCCAAATGTGCAAGGCTTCTTTTTCGATTTGAAACTCACCCTTAGGTCCAGCTGGAATATTAAGTTCCTTGTATGAATGGTCCAACAGTTCAGACGAAAAATCAGTTTTTTTGATGGCTTGCATAGAAGTCCTGACTTGGCTACCGCCACCATCAGCACCAATCAAATAATCATAATGAATGGTGGTTTTTTCATTGCTTGGTTTATTGTGGATTTCGCAGTGGCTTTGTTCAAAATCGATGGCCAGACATTCATGTTTAAAAAAGAATTCAGCTTGGCCGGTTGCATCAGCAGCATCCCGCAATATACTGACTAAGCCAGCTCGGGACACAGAATAAATCACCTCTTCAGGTTTTTGTCCATAGCTTTGTAGTTTAAGCTGACCCGTTTCATCATGTAACATGCGACCCTGCATCGGAATCAGCAGTTGATTCACTTCATCCATCAAACCCAATCGATCTAACGCATCAATGCCGCGATTGGCCAGCGCCAAATTAATCGATCGGCCGGCAGAAATGGCTTCTTTTCTGATGTCGGGTAATTGTTCATAAACCGAAACTTGGTAACCACGCCTGGCCAGATAAATGGCATGCATAGAGCCCACCAAGCCAGCGCCTATGATAACAATGTGTTGGGGCCTGATTGGTTGTTGTTTGCTCATAATGAAGCCTCCAAAATATCAACGAATTGAACACAGTCTGAGAATGAGTTATACAGCGGTACCGGTGCCACACGAATGACATCAGGTTCGCGCCAATCACAAGTGACACCAGCTGCTTCGATGGCATCAAACACAGCCTTGCCTGGTTTGGTAACACTGCTGATACAAATAGATAACTGACAACCACTTAATTCTTCATCAGGGGTGATGATGTTGACATGATTTGTTAAACGGGTTTGCAATAAAAATCGCAAGTAAGCGGTTAGTTGTTTCGATTTGTTGCGAAGCGTCCCGATGCCTCCAGCTTGTTTGATGGTATCTAAAGAAGCACGAATTGCTGCTAAAGATAAAATCGGTGGGTTTGATAACTGCCAACCCTCAGCTGATTGAATCGGCACAAACTGGTTTTCCATCTTAAAGCGAGTGGCCTTATCGTGTCCCCACCAGCCTGCAAAACGCGGCAAATCAGCATTGTCGTGGTGTTTTTCATGGATAAAACAACCTGCCACTGAACCTGGGCCAGAGTTTAAATATTTGTAAGTACACCAAGCCGCGAAATCCACGCCCCAATCATGCAGTTGCATTTCGATGTTACCGGTTGCATGGGCCAAATCAAAACCAACAGTGATGTCATGATGTTGTGCTGCATCGGTGATGGCCTGCATATCAAAGGTCTGCCCAGTATAATACTGCACTCCGGGCAACATAATCAATGCCAGTTCATCGGCATGTTCATCAATGACGGCAAGAATATCTTCCAGCTGTAAACATGCTTCTCCGGTTCTTGGTTTAAGCAACACCATCGCTTCATCAGGGTCATGACCGTGGAATTTAACTTGTGATTCAACTGCATAATGGTCAGAAGGAAAAGCGTGGTCTTCAATCAATACTTTGAATTTCTTGGTAGTGGGGCGATAAAAACTGACCATCAAAAAATGTAAGTTGGCTGTCAGTGAATTCATACAAACCACTTCGGCGGGTTTGGCGCCCACTAAATTCGCCGATTCTTCAGCCAAAAATTCATGGTAAGGCATCCAAGGGTACTCACAATCAAAATGTCCTTTTACACCCAGCTTCTGCCACTTGCTTAATTCATCGTTGAGGTATTGTGATGTCAGCTTGGGCTGCAAACCCAGAGAGTTGCCACAAAAGTAAATCTCATCTTGATCAGTCCCTTTGATTCTTGGGATATGAAAAGCATTGCGCATGTGTGCTAAGGCGTCTTTTTGATCTGATTTTTTGGCAAAAGCCAAACTGTCTTCGAATACCATTCTTTCTCGGTCAAGCACTAATTACAAGGTGTTAGAAAAATAAACATTATAAAGCAAGCCAGTGATAAAAATGTATGCCTTATCAAACAGAGACAATACTATAGGCTCATTCATCACAACCACACTATTTTTCAATTTCAGGTTCTTTCAACTGAGTCTCTTTATTTTCGATCTTGGTTTTATTGGCTTTGGATTTAAATTTTGGCCACCAGTCTTCTTTGTTCAAACTCATAAACAATTTCTTCAACCAGCTAAGTACAGCAAAACTGACCCAAATTGACCACAGCAGGATTAACAACTTATACCACCACAAGTGAACACTTAATAAAGTGATGTTCGGCAACAGATCAAAGCCTGAATCCAGGTACCAATATAATTTAGAAGCAGAGGCATTTTGGCCTGCTACGCCCATATCCGGATACGACAACAAGCCATATGCTACCGTTGCGATCAGTACACCAATGGTGGTTACCGTGAAGAATAAACTGAACCATTGCAACAAAATACTTTTGGCTCTTGACTCAAAGCCAGTAAATGACTGTTTCCATCCCACAAAAAACAACCAGCCAGCGACCACTGAAAAAGCCAACCATGAAAACGTTCCAAATGCACAACCCAGTGCCAGCCATTGCCAAAATTTCAGCGGTGAATATCGGACCCTGGCCAAGAAGAATGCCAATACAGCAAAAACCAACAACTCACCCCAATACAGGAATGCCGGGCCAACACCCGCAGAACCACCCCACAACAACCAACGGTTCCCAGGCACACGGATGGTTTGACTTAAGTTGCTGAATTGGCTGTTCAAATTAATCTGCGGTGTTCGGTGTAAACTGCTGAGCTCTTGATTCATATGCCATTCGATGGTGACTCGGTGTGCCCCAGGCAAGAAACTCACTGCTACCACACCATTTTCATTGATCAAATTAGATTCAACCCCATCAAAGGTGACTTTTTTTACCTGTGCTTCAGGGTCCAAGTTAACCTCAAAGTGTCCACCTTGGGTGGCTCTATAACGGATCATGGTTTCAGCTTTGGTGGTTCTTTTACCCAGGGTATACACATTGTTAATTGAATCAATAGACAACACATCTCCAGCCACTGCTTTGGGCCTGCTGACCTTCAGATCTAAAGTCTCACCAGGTCTTGGCGTGTAAACATGAACAAAATAATCATCGACATCATCAACCATGTTTGCAGAAGCCACCAGTGGCACCCCGGCAATATTGACATGCCATTGAGGTGAAGAAATCACCTCCCAAGTTTCAATGTATTGATCACTTTCACGCGCGGTGAGTTGCAATTCTGGAACCCGTTCCAAACGTGAACTCCAAGCATAATCATCTTGATTAGGCCCCATACTGACTTTCACTGCACCACTGGCATCCAGTTGGACTTTCTCAGTTGGAAACTCATGCTTCACCAATGGCACCGACACATTAATCACACCTTGTTGAGGAGCCACCCGCGTCACGTAGGTACGCATGTACCACTGATCATCAAAAGTGATCGATCGCTTCACCTTAACAAAAGGTTTGATGTCGGTGGTTTTTGATTGTTCATTGGATTCAGCTTGGCTGGTGGCAATCAACTGTAAGGTGTTGCTGCTGAGCTGATGACCTTCCAAACCAGCAAACTGCCAATTTTCTGAGCTGACTTTGATTTGGCCTGGGATCAATGGAAAGCGCACTGAAATACTGTTGCGATTGGCTAAAGTGCCGGTTAAAACCACATCATGAATACCTGGCCCTAACGACAACCAGTTGTTGTTTTGGTATTTAAACCGACTGGATACCACTTGTTGATCAACTTTAACAGAGGTCAGCTGCCAATCGGCCGAACCTGGCAGCGGCACCATCACCTCATCCAGGATGTGATAACGAAGTCTCATTTCAAACTGATCACCAACGGCATTGACCTGTGCTGCTTCAATTGCAGCACAATTGGGCGCGCATTCTGAAGCTTTATAGGTACGCTTTTTAAGCTGTTCCAACAGGTTATCTGGCGGGAACTCATTGGCCAGTAACGGATTCGAAAACAACAGCAGCAGTAAAGAAGTCTGCACAACTCGAGATGAATTAAACGAGCCACGCATTTTCTGCAAAATCGTCAACAACCAATACACCGATGCCACGATTAACAACAAACGCCAAAACACACGCACTGTTGGAGTCAACAAAATCAGCTGATAGGATTGGTCGGAAGTAACCGGACCGTCCCAAAACAACCGCACTGAATTGTATTGCCATTCAGGTGTGCCCTTTCCTGCTTGTAATACCGCATCAGCCTGATAGCGATTTAGCATATCTGACCTTCTCATTCTTGATCCAGTGACCGTGATTTTTCCTTGTTCTTCTGCCATATCAACACCGTCTGCTTGGATGGCATTTTGGGTGTTATAAGCTTGGCTATAGACTTGGCTCAGTTCTTTGGTTTTTTTCATCGAGGACGAAGGCGCAGGTTCAAAATTGCTCAGTATTTGATGACCCCGTTCCAATTGTGGGTGAATCATTAACCTGGCTTGCATGACCAAATGTGGTAACAAAATCGACAACAAACCCAACACGCTGAATACCGCATAAATTTGGAACAAACCCAACCACCTACCTTTGGGTATCCAGCTGATGATAGCAATGGCCACAATCAAATTGGCCCAGGCATATAAAGGCACGTTCAAGCCATGATAGCTCAATACCAAAGCCACAAAAGCACCCAAGGCTGATTTAATGCCAACCACTTTAAAACTCAAAACAGTCAACAACATGACGATAAAAACATCCCATAAACGCCACTGTTCTAGCCACACATTGCGGCTGTTATCCACATTGTGGGTGGCCAAAGCCATGTACCCGTGCGGTAAAAACAACTCGGTTTGCACTGCATCAAAATTGACTTGCCAACCGCTGATTTCTGATAAAAATTTACCACTGAATTCACCATCTACCTGCAGTGCGACTTCAGGCTTTCGCAGCTCTACGCCTTGGTGTCCTGTGTCAGACTCGGTGATTAATAAAGTTTCACCATGACTGCTGGCGCTCAACAATCGGTGGTTGTTATCCGCATTCAAACGCCAACTACCGAATTTACCACCGGTGATGCGATCTTTGGTACGAAATTCTTCACCTGAGAATGACAACCAGGCCTGTCGGTTTAAACTCAACTGTTCACTTTGGTTTAAGGTGCCTCTTTTCTGTTCATTGATCACAAAGGTATCACCGTCATTGACCAAATAATTAGGTACTTGGTCCCACAGCGATGAGGATTGTTCAGGGTTGATGGCTGTAACCCCTTCAATTTGGGTCAAACGGATGTTCTTGTTGTCTTGATAAGCCCATATTTCCTGTTTAGGCCAGTTTTCTCCATCAGCAGTGAACTTGAGTTCAGATGGCCAACCATTGACATTCATACTGATTCGAAGCTCGCTGGACCCTGGTTTAAGTTGTGCCCACAAATCACCTTGTTGATCTACATAGGCATTCAAATCACCACTCACATCGGTGATTTGTAAGTACGGCTCAATAACCCTACCCAATTTTTCACTGCGCGCCACGCCGGAAACACGCAGGTCTATGACCATAAATAAAGTCATGGGATGACCATCTATGATCAGTCTGTTGACCTCGATATCCAATGAGTTGGCTTCAACCTGTTGTTCACTGATTGATTCACCTAGCCACAGCGCACGGTCTTCACGCATTGGAAAAACCACCGACTCATCATCAAGCACCAAGCTGATATCTGCCAATTGCTCAGGCATGTTGATTTTTTCAGGCCTGGTTTGCCAACTGAACTGACCAGTGATTAGATGTATCCCAGAACTCAGAAATAGCCTAGGCTGGTTATTGTGGTTTTGTACCACAGCAGCTCGTTGATTAACCCTGACCTGCTGTGGCCAAGAATCCTGATCACCTGGTAAAGGCACCCAACTGTCTACCAACACTTCCCAGGTCAACGAAAAAGACGCGACCGTTGAGCCCACATTGATGTCAAGGGTTTGTGGCCAGGCACACACATGGTGGTCTTTGTTGGCAGAGGCTTGGTTAGAATAATACGGACAATCACGATAGGCCTGATCATACTTAACCCAGTCTTGCCAAACAGCCAGCTCATTTGGAATGTCCTCTGCCCATGCCAATTGAAACATCAACTGAAAACCCATTAACAAAACGAATGACAACTCGTGTACTAAACCTGTTTTTTTCATAAACTCACCTCAGCTTTCTAGATATTTATGCTTTTAAAACAATCATGATACCCATCAATTCAGTTAAATGCCACAGGTTCAGTGTCTCGCATTCCTTAACTTGGCTTAAAGCCCCTACTTTTGGTGTTGCTCCGGTGGCCCTCACACCTTGGTGTAAAATATAAACCGGTTGGTCGTAAGTTCGACTGAAATGTTTGGAACATCTCAACCCATTGGCTTACCAACAACCCATCAAAATATAGAAATACAGCGAATGTGTGGATTGTTACCTACCGCGCCCATCGCCTACATCCATGTAAGCGCGGAGTAACCTCTGGACGCCATTGGTACAACGGCTTGAAAATTAAGTATAACAATTCCTTTTGACCCAACATAAAACAAGTTAAAATTCACCACTCAATCCGCGCCCATAGCTCAGCTGGATAGAGTAGGTTAAGGAAGTTCGCTTGACTTCTTTTGCTTCGCAAAAACCGGCTGCTCTCACAAATTAGTTTATAAAATATAAACCGGTTGGTCGGGAGTTCGACTAAAAATGTCTGGAACATTTTAGCCCGTCAGCTTGCTGACGACCCCGAAGGGGCGAAGTGCATGGATGCACGAAGTAATCTCTCTGGGCTCCGTTTGAAAAACGGCTTGAGATTTAATTAAATAAACAATTGCTCAATAACTTAAACAAGTTAAAATTTACCATCTTATCCGCGCCCATAGCTCAGCTGGATAGAGTAACCGGCTTCGAACCGGTTGGTCGGGAGTTCGAATCTCTCTGGGCGCGCCATCTTCATTTACTTCAAGAGCCTTCATTATTAACCCGGCAGCTTTTCGCAGTAATTTTTTAACTACTTGCAGACTTTCTGCAGTGGACTTTCTGCGGTGGACTTTCTGCGGTGGACTTTCTGCGGTGATTGGGGTTTGCCATGTGCGGGTTGCCGCTGCGATTGGCAACGGCATCAAGCACGCGCCTGATTTTGTTTAGTGATTCCTTTTCGCATTGGCAGATGAAGGTGACTATCATGGCTTTAGTTGTTATCTTCCAATTTAGTTTTTATGGCTGATCTTAGACTTCATTATTTCCACAATTACGCTTCATACTATATTTTCTAAGCTTTGTCCTCTATTCTATTGGTTATATTGCGTGATTTAGCCACTTCAACAAGTGTTTCAAGCCTTATAAGCCTATCACCATGGTTTCTCAATTCACCTGAAACATCCGATAATTCATTACCTACACGCTCAACCTTATCAGATAACAAAATCACTTCTTTCATTGCATTAAGAGCATCTTTAAGTAAACTCATTATGAAGCCCTTTGT
>UOFA01000121.1_pt1 | contig 9534 bp, 11 predicted proteins | sample 1988741 | NCBI WGS metagenome assembly UOFA01 (sample SAMEA4712195, study PRJEB27164) | hydrothermal vent metagenome | biome: marine basaltic hydrothermal vent biome; feature: marine hydrothermal vent; material: mineral | place: Pacific Ocean | collected 2011-06-14/2011-07-23 | depth 1719 m
GTGAAAATACTCTCCAGGAGTATTTTTGAGGAGAATAGCTCGCTATTTGACGATAATAATGGAAAATTTTGGCAAAATCCAGCTTTTCCGCAGTAGATTATTCTTTCTCGGTCAAGCGCTAATTAACCAATACAGGAGTATTTACATGCAGTATTTATTAATGATTTACGCCGCTGAAGATGCCGGACCACAACCTGGTACAGATGAATTTATGCAAATGCTGGGAGGTTATCAAAAATTCTCAGAACAAGTTCAAGCCAATGGCATGTTCCTTGGTGGTGATGCTTTAGATTCCATCACCACCGCCACCACCGTCAAAGTCAGAGGTGGCAAAAGCCAAATTACTGATGGACCATTCGCTGAAACCAAAGAAGCCTTGGGCGGCTATTATTTGTTGGACTGTAAAGATTTAGATGAGGCCATCGAATATGCAGCCAAAATTCCATCAGCGGCTTATGGCAGCATTGAAATCCGACCCATCATGAAATATTAGGGTCCTCAAGCTTTGAACAACAAAAACTCATTACGAGCTGCAATCGACAATTTTATCAGTGCTCAACGGGTTCAGTTATTATCTATTTTAATCAGCCAGCTCAAAGACATCGAGTTGGCTGAGGATGCGTTACAAGATGCATTGATCAAAGCTTGGTCAAATTGGCAACAACAAGGTATACCAAGCCACCCAAAAAGTTGGGTTTTGAAAACGGCTTATAACCAAGCCATCGACATCCTCAGGAGACAACAAAACTTCAACAGCAAACAAGCACAAATCAGTCATCTACTTGAACTCCAACATGAATTGAATACCCATTCAGTGGATGAATTAATACCTGATGAAAGCCTGAAGCTGATATTTACCTGTTGCCACCCCGCTCTAGACAACCAAAGCCAAATCGCACTGACTTTGAATACCATTTGTGGGTTTAGTACAGAACAAGTGGCGGTATCTTTTTTGCTAAAAGTACCAACAATGGCTCAAAGATTGGTTAGAGCAAAACGTAAAATAAAATTGTCTGGCATTCCCTACCAGACTCCTGAGAAAAACAACTTGGAATCTAGATTGAACAATGTATTAAGCGTTATATATTTAATCTATAACCAAGGCTATTATTCTACTGACAATTCATCATTGATAGAGTTAGACTACACCAATGAAGCCATTCATTTAGGACTCATGCTTAATCAACTTATGCCCCAACAAGCAGAACTGTTGGGCTTGTTGGCATTGATGTATTTCCACTTGGCTAGATTTGAATCAAGAGTCCAAAAAACCAACCAAATCATCAGCTTAGAACAGCAAGATCGCAAATTATGGGATCACCAAAAAATCCAAAGAGCCAATGATTGGTTTCTACAAGCAGTTCAACTCAAATCCATGGGGCCCTATCAAATTCAAGCAGCTATCAGTGGCGTTCACTGTGAAGCAAAACACTTTAAAGACACTGATTGGAAACAAATCGCACTACTTTACAACAAGCTGCATGAATATCTGCCTAATTCAACAGTGCGAATCAATCAAGCTGTAGCAATGGCCTACAACGATCAGGCAAATGAAGCTTGGAAATTACTACAAACTATAGCGCCAAATAAACTGGATGATTATTTACCCATGTATTTGGCCAAAGCCCATATTCTGAAAACTATGGGTCAACATTCCGAAGCCAACAACAACTACTCGCTGGCCATGGCGTTAACAAAAAACCTGCAAGAAAAAACCCACCTACAAACTCAGATTGATTTAATCAACCATTGAATACAATTGCATTAATTAATCACTCAGTCGATCCAAATCGTCCTCAGCAGATTCAAAATCCTTGTCTGCTTTCAAACTGGCATTCAGTAGCTCGATGGCTTTGTTGATATCCCCTTTGTTTTCATATGCCAATGCCATGCGCCACAGCACCGCAGATTCTGACGGAAGATAGATTTCAGTTTCTACAGTGACTAGTTTTGACTGATAATCCTGTAATAACTCAATGGCTAAATCACTTTCTTGTTTGGCCAAAATACGCCATTTTGCTCGTTGATATTGTGCAAACAAAGGCCAACCAGCATCCTTTTCTGCATTAATTTTTAACAACAATTTATCGGCTTCATTGTGGTTCTTTTGTTGTATCTTCATGCCTGCCAATTGCATCAAGGTTGATGCATTGTTGGGTTTGATGCTCAGCATTTCATGTAGCAACTGTTGCTGTTTATTCACATCTTTGTTTACCCCAGCTAGTTGCGCCTCCATTTCCATGCCACTGAAGGCATCAACCAACTTCAAAGCTTTGATTTTTTCGGCTGCCAACTCTTTATCACCGCCGGCTATGCCTGGTGCAAACAAATAAAATCCAATTTCTTCGCTTCTGGCATCTATATTTTTTGGATCCAACTCAATGGCCGTGGCCAACGATTCTTTATAGTCACCCAATGAAAACATCGCCCGAACCTGACTGACTTCTTGCATTTTGACTCGAATGGCACTAGCGAGTAAATAATGAGCCGCCGAACTTTCAGGAAAGTCATCGACTAAACCCTCCGCCAGATCCATGGCAGAATCCCAATCATTGGCTTGTAATGCTGTTCTTACTGCTGATTTTTGTATTTCAGTCACAGCCATTAACGGCTGTGTACACAGCAAAGTTAACAAAAATAGTGTTGGTTTCAATACAGTCATGATTGGATCCCTAGGGTTATCTGGTAATGATATGGTTTTGATTTTGAATCTTAACTGAATGATTATTAAATTTTCGTTACCAAAGCACTCATTATTGGTGGTTCCAGCGGCATGGGATTAGCCACTGCAGCACAATTATTAACCCAAAGCATTAATTGCCGATGTGGTAGGCAACAACCCGGCTAAATTAGCCGCAGCTAAAAACTATTTATCTAATTTGGGCACAGTCAATGTGCATCAACTGAATTTATTGGATGCCACAGCTGTGGCAGATTACGCCAATCGGCTGAGCCAACAAAGCCATGACTACTTGGTGATGCTGCCGGTATATTTTCACCCAACGCCTTCATTGACCACACGATTGAAGAATATGACCGCTATGCTGGACTCAACAAAGCCACCTTCCTAATCACCCAAACAGTGGTTAAAAACATGCAAAAACAGCAATTTGGTGCCATCGTTAATATTGATTCAATGTGGGCCAAAGCTGGCTGGCTTGCCCTGACTCAACATTTGGCTATGGAATTAGCCGATGATCATATTCGAGTCAATGCGGTTTCACCAGCAGTCGTAAAAACACCGATTTATGGGGCTTTTATTGATGCTGATGCGATAGACTGGTCGCCCAACCCAATCACCCACTGTATTCAGAAAACGACTGGCGAGGGAAGAAGCAGAATCGGGACATGCCACCAGCGTGGTTAAGTATCAACCGGGTGCCTCTTTCAAAACCCACCAACATCCCAAAGGCGAAGAAACTTTGGTGTTGGAAGGGGTGTTTTCCGATCAACACGGTGATTATCCAGCTGGCACTTATCTCAGAAACCCAGAGGGCACTTGGCTGCGCAGCCCACATCTCAGCAAGCACCATCCTTAAGTTGATTGAAACTGTGGTTTTCTTTTCCTTAAGGAAGCTCTGATAAATATAAGATTCCTCTGGCTTACAGCGATTTTCAAGATCAAGACGGATTATTGCAGAGCCAGTCATTCTCCCTCAAAATCATCCAACGCAGAGATTGAGAATCGCTGTAAGCCCCGTAGGGCTGGCTTTAAAACACCCATCTTCTGCGTCTCCTAGGAGCGCCTACTGTTGGTGAAGCTGGATATTTTAAAGTCAGCAGAGATATTTTCTATTTATCAGAGCTTCCTTAACTGACGAAATTAATTTGAGGTGTGATAAATACAGTTAGATTATAATCATCTGATTAGATTATAATCATCTGAATCAAGATCAAAAAAGGAAGTTTTATTTATGTTATTTTTGCAAATCATTGGTGGAATTGTGGTCGGCATCATCGGCATCATCATTCTGTTCTATATTTTCATTCGCATCAAATTCGGTAAGTTTCTTCATGCCGACACCAACTCAGAACCACTGATTATTCATTTAAATAAAGACATCAATCCTGAATGGATTCAAAGCAAAAAACCACAACAATACATTGAAGCATTGAAATCGCTGGGATTTGAGGCAGGTGATGCTTATTTAATTAAGGAAATGGAAGGCACACAATTGGTTTCAATGCACCAAGGACCCATCTGTGCGGTGGTTTATCAGCACCCATTAGCTGGTGCATGGGTAGATATGGTTCTCAACGAAGTAGAGGGCATTGAGTACACTGTTTCTAACGCTCCTATGGGTGCCGCCTTTGATGCCCCAGACAACACCCACAAAGTGATGGACCCATCCCTGACTACAGAAGAAATTTACACTCAAATACAAGTATTAAAAAATGATAGCCAGAAAGAATTCGAGCCTATTGATGAAGAAAATTTCAGGGCTTTTTTTGAAGATGCTTATAAAAAAGAAATGGTCTGGAGAATTCGCAAAGGCGGCATCAGTTTCGATGAATTCGTCAAAACATCTGGCGAAAGTAAAATAAAAACCAGTGACAAGAACCTCAAGGGTGCATTCATAGAAATGAAAGAAGCTGACTTGCATGAGTGGCAAGAAGCTGCTTTGGAACATTACCGCAAAGTTAACAACATCGAATACGAAGTATTTTGCGACGATGCCTACAACATGATTGTTGTGCCTTTCACCACTGCCGCAGAAGCTTTCATCACCAGCCTAGAGAATAAAGAATTTATCAGTGATTCACAGGCGGAAAAATACCGGCAATTGCACAGCAATGAAACCGATATATTCAAATTGTTCGAAACCATCAATGGCCACCTCTCACCCGAATTAAGAGCTGTGTTCATTGCTGATCAAGATTACCCTTTGAAATTAAAAATTTATAAATCCAAAGAAGAATAACCTAATTAGTTGGGCTACACGGATTTGGCCCAACTTACATCAATTTATTTCGCTTCATAACAAACTAATTGCTCTGGCAATATTGTCTCTAGCGGATTGTTCATACTTATTTATGAAGTAACCCAAATTGTAAATGCTATTCTGATCTAAGAATCCTTGCAGCAGTTGTTTTCTCTTTTTACGATATATGAACGAGGGAACCAGCCAGTATTCTTTGCGAACATTAACTTCGAATTGATCATAAATATGATTCGGAGTTGCTAGAATGGTTAGATCGATATCAACAATTAATTTTTCATCATGCTCTACAACTTCGCCATGATGTTGAGTCGCCATAATTAATTTATATACCCTATCAATTCCAATAACGTCATAATCGTTAGCCGCAAGAAAATCTTTGGCCCAATCAGCACTGTCTTTTTCATTGCTTGATGAAAGCGGCTTATATATCGCGTCATGAAACCAAATGGCTAATTCTATTTGATGCGGGTATTCGGCTAGGTCAGCAGTTACATCATAATGCCGCAACATGGCATCAATGTGTACAGTTGAATGGTAATGTCTATTTCGCTTTGAATAAGCTTCATGTAAGGATACATAACATTCATCAGAGTCGGGCAAACCCATAGCATTCATCAGTTTTTGCCACCTGTTTTTATTCATCATTCAATTCTGGGTGAATCATCTTTTCTTAAGCCAATCGCTTGAAGGATATTTTTACCCGCAAGTACAATATATAACCAGGCTTTCTTCCATCTATTGCCTGCTTGTCCGAGAACAGAAAATCTATTACAGAAAAGCTGGATTTGTGCCATTTTCCGCTTTTTATCGTCAAATAAAGCGACTATTCTTCTCAAAAAAGTGAAAAATCGCCCTAAATCCAACTTTCCTTCATCACGATTCCTGTTCTCGGACAAGCTCCTAGGTCAAAATCATTCAAAGTATTACCTCAATCACCGCCTAATGATTAAAATATCCCACAAAAAATGTTATCCTACGGCTTGAATATTTAAACGTTTGGAAAACTTATGAAAAAAACCACACTACTTGCATTCTCAATGTTATTTCCTTTACCAACTTTTGCCGGTGATATCGAAGCTGGCAAAGCCAAATCAGCTGTTTGTGCCGCTTGTCATGGACAAGCTGGTATCAGTACAGCTCCTATCTGGCCCAATTTAGCCGGTCAAAAGGAAGCTTATTTGGTTAAACAAATCAAAGCATTTAAAAACGGCGAACGCAAAGACTCTAGCATGGCGCCTATGGTGGCTGCCTTAACTGATGCAGATATTGATAACTTAGCAGCCTATTACGCCAGTTTAAAATAATTGCTGTAGTTACATCATTTCTTAAGGGTTGTCTGACAACCTTTTTTTTGTGCCTCATAAGGCAGCGAGAGGAATCTTATATTTACCAGAGCTTCCTTCGTCAGCAAATGCACTGATTTTTTTAGTCCATTGCCATGAATTCGATTGAGTCACACCAGCTATCTGACTATAATAGTCGTTTTATTTAATTTGGATCAAAATGAAAACAGCAATCATATTGGCATTGGCGGTATTGTCATTCCAATCAAACGCCGCTGGTGATGCAGAATACGGCAAAAAAATAGCCTATACATGCACAGGTTGTCATGGCATTCCTTTTTATCAAAATGTAAACCCCCAATACCATGTTCCGCGGTTGGGTGGCCAAAACGAAGCCTACATCATCGCTGCTTTAAAAGCATACCGTGAAGGTGAAAGAAACCATCCCACCATGCAAGCCCAAGCAGGCAATCTCAGCGACCAAGACATGGCCGACATTGCTGCTTACTTCGCCACTTACAACAAATAAAAGGAAGCCCTGATGAAAACTTTATTACTGAGAAATTTATCAATATTATGCCTGTTGTTGCTCACCTCAGTCGGAATGGCTGGTGATACCACATTAGGTAAAGCCAAAGCTGAACAAATTTGTGCGGTATGTCATGGCTTAGATGGTGTGGGTATTGATGCCACTTACCCTAAACTGGCTGGACAATACGTCGACTATTTAGAACAGGCATTGAAAGATTACCGTTCAGGTGCAAGGAAAAATGCCATTATGGCTGGATTTTCGGCCACTTTAACTGATGAAGACATAGCGAATGTATCCGTTTATTATTCAACCTTGAAAGAAAACAGATTGACCGATTTAATCAAAAAATAAGCTTCAAATAAAATCATACAAGCCAAATATTCTTCAGGTTATTTGGCTTTTTTTGACCTTTCTTTAGGCCCACATTAGGAAACACTTTATGCAACAACAATGGGCATTAATTACCGGTGCATCAGCAGGTATAGGTGCCACATTCGCCAACCAGTTGGCCGCTAAAGGATGGTCTATTATATTGGTCGCCAGACGCGCTGATAAACTCAATAACTTGCAACATCACATCACAGAAAAATACCAGGTGGATTGTAAAACCCTGGCTTTAGATTTAAGGGCACCTCTATTTAATTGCTTACATCCTCTGCGTGACCTGAAGCAGGTAGCTGCAAGGCGTGAGCCGCAGCAGAATGGTTATTCCATTCTCAAGGTTCACAACGTAGCAGATGCCTGCTTCAGGCCGCGCCCTACGGGGCTTTACACCCGCCCCAGACTCAGCGTTACACTTCCTTGATATGCAATAAGCATGGCTTCAAAAGTGCGCCTTGATTCTGAGCCGGGTGTAAAGCCAGAGGGCGCAAGCAATTAATAGAGGTGCCCTTAAGCCAAATTAATGCCAGTCAACAGATATTCCAATACTGCCAACAACAAAACATTCACATCAGTATGTTAATTAACAATGCTGGTTACGGCGTGCCTGGTGATTTTGATACAGTTAACTGGCAGACCCATCAAGACATGTTGCAAGTGATGTTAAATTCAGTGGTAGAACTCAGTCATTTGTTTTATCCTAAAATGAAGCAACAGCAAAATGGTTATATCATCAATGTCGCCTCATTGGCAGGTTTGGTACCTCCAACTGCTGGACATACACTGTATGGTGCGGTTAAATCATTCATGATTAAGTTCAGTCACTCCCTACACCTTGAAGCGTCTGATCACAAAGTCCATGTACTGGCCTTGTGTCCTGGTTTTACCTACACCGAATTTCACGATGTTAATGGCACCCGCAACAATGTCAACAAAATGTCTAAAAAGTTATGGATGAGTGCTGATGAAGTGGTTGAACAAGGCTTGGCTGCTGTTGAAATAAATCAAGCAGTTTGTATCACTGGTTGGCGCAATAAAATGATTGCTGGCCTGGCCAAATTACTACCAGATAAAATCATCAGGTTTTTAATGAAAGGCAGCGTAGCCAAATTCAGAAAAAGATAAGTCAGGCTGCACCAAATAGATACCGCCTGACGACTTGGATTATTTGGTCGCGGCGACCAAATGGCTTAAGGTGTTGATGGCCACCATGATGGTTGGGTAATCGACATTCTTTTCATTTTTGATTGAGCTCATCATGTCTTTGACATTTTTAACTTCCTGACCAAACTCTTGGCTCCATTCATTTAAGCTGGCATCGCTGTTGTGTTGCTTTCCATACCTTTTAAGCAGCGAAGCAGTTAATTGTGCATGATATTCAGTTAAATCGTCTCGTAAACCACCACGTGCATGAACGTGCCATTGGTTGCTAACAGCCAGCTGTTCAATCATATTTTGTAACCAAATTAGATTTAACATTTTACCCAAGGGGAAGTAAATATCCGCTGCATTTTTGACCGAAACTTGTTGTTTATTGGCAACTTTAACCACATCTAATGCCGCACTCAAATATGGCAAGGCTGCTATGTTCTGTGCCAAGTCATTAGAGAACCCTTGTTTATCGATGGCGTTAATTACCCTGTTCATCGCCGTTTTATCGGCTTCACTGATGTATTTGGTGAAATCTTTTTGGAACTGGGTTACACCCTTGTTAAGTTCGTTGTATTTTTGTTCTATATCTAAGTTATGACCTAAGTTATTCAACACCCAACGAATGGTTTGCCTGACAAATTTCCAAATAGCCACAAACGCTTCAACCTGCTTGGATACTTGAACCTGGCTGTCATGGGCCTCAATACCATGCCACAACTCATTGAGTTTAAATAGCTCTACAACTATATAGAATGCCTGACAAATGGCACCCACATCAGCACCGGTATCTTCTTGCATCCTGTTTACAAAAGTAGTACCCATACGATCGATAATCTGGCTGGTTAAAATGGTGCCAATGATTTCACGTTTCAAGCGGTGATTATCCAAGTATTTAGCCTCGATTTTTTGTAACTTCTTAGGGAAATAATTGATTAACAGGCGACGCAGCCATGGATCGTTTAGTAGCTTTGAATCGATCACCTGGTCATACAAATCAAGCTTTGAATATGACAACAACACAGACAATTCAGGCTGAGTTAAGCCTTCGTTATTCTTTCTGCGGCGTTCCAATTCTGAATCACTGGGTAAAAACTCAATGTCACGATCCAATAAACCTTTGCGTTCAAGTAAACGGATCAAATGTGCTTTCGCGCCGACTCGGTTAGAGCTCAGGTGCGACATAAAGCTCAAAGCTTGGGTTTGCATGTAATTGTTTTTCAATACTAAATCGCTGACGTTGTCG
>UOFA01000160.1_pt1 | contig 9521 bp, 7 predicted proteins | sample 1988741 | NCBI WGS metagenome assembly UOFA01 (sample SAMEA4712195, study PRJEB27164) | hydrothermal vent metagenome | biome: marine basaltic hydrothermal vent biome; feature: marine hydrothermal vent; material: mineral | place: Pacific Ocean | collected 2011-06-14/2011-07-23 | depth 1719 m
TGTGGGGTTTTTAATGAATGATTATGCCGATGATGATTTGTTACAACGCATCAGTGCCGCACAAGAAACGGTGTTGCGTCCATTAATGATGCAGGCCACTGGCGTGGATGGTCAAGTTTCAGAATCCTTGGCAATCAATGAAGTTTCATTACTCAGACAAACCAAACAATCAGCTCACATTGAAATTAAAATCAACGGTCATTCAAAAATCGAAACCTTGGTCGGTGATGGCGTAATGGTAGCAACGCCTGCAGGCAGTACAGCCTATAACTTATCGGCTCACGGCCCGGTGATTCCTTTAGGCAGTGAAATTCTGGCCTTAACACCCATCAGTCCTTTTCGACCGAGGCGATGGCGTGGTGCCATCATTCCAGCCCATGCGGAAGTGACTTTTGTGGTGAAAAACCATCAAAAAAGATCGGTTTCAGCCACCGCAGATAATACCGAGATTCGAGATGTAGAACAGGTGATTATCAAACAAGCCAAACAGATTAAAATTCGAGCCTTGTACGACGCCAAGCATAATTTAGAAGATCGCATCATCAATGAGCAATTTTCCTGATGTTATTATCTCGGCAGCCTGACACATTGCATCCAGCCTTACAATTTCTGTTCGCTCACAAGGCATCAAGATGCCACTATAGTCACTCTACAGTAAATATTGATACCAAAATAGGCGCCATTAAATGCAAGCTAATCCTCGCCTAAGAGCGCCTACTGTTGGTGGTCTGGCACTCATCGTTCATCCTGAATACAATGTGTAAGGCTGCCGAGTTAATGACTCTGGCCATCTCATCGCGAACGCTGTTTGATTTAAATGACTCACATCAGATTTATTTAACTGAAGGCATAGAAGCCTACCGCAGTCACCAGTTGGCGCACGAAGATGAACCCTTGGAACCTGGTGTGGCTTTTCCTTTGGTTAACAAATTACTGAACATCAAACACCCTGAGACTGATGAAGCTTTGGTTGAGGTGGTGTTGGTGTCACGCAACAATGGTGACACCGGATTGCGCATTTTTAACTCGATTGAGCATCATGGCTTAGATATTACCAGAGCAGTGTTCAGTAACGGTGGTTCGCCCTATGATTATTTACCAGCTTTGGGTGTTGAGCTGTTCTTATCAGCTCATCATGCCGATGTGATTGGGGCCATTGAAGCGGGTTATGCCGCTGCACATTTGATGACCCGCAAAGCAGCAGCACAAACTGATGATCAAGTCAGGGTTGCCTTTGATGGCGATGCGGTGTTGTTTTCAGATGAATCAGAACAAATTTATCAAGCAGATGGTTTAGAAGCTTTCAGGCGCAATGAACATGATTTGTGCAATGAACCTTTGAATCCAGGGCCGTTCAGTGCTTTTCTGAAGAAGCTGCATGATTTACAAAATATATTTCCAAGCGGTGAATCACCGATCAGAACTGCCTTGGTTACTGCGCGCTCAGCACCTTCACACAAGCGGGTGATCTTAACTTTGCGGGCTTGGGGTATTCGCATTGATGAAGCCTTGTTTCTAGGAGGGCAAGATAAAGCCAAATTTTTGCAATCATTTAAAGCGGATATTTTCTTTGAAGATCAGTTAACCTATGTTAAAACTGCATCCGAACACACTGCCACTGGCCACGTGCCCTATGGTGTAACCAATAGAAAATAAAAAAATCTAGGAGTAATGAGAAATGAGAAAACTACTATTCAGTATGTTGTTAATAATTCTGGCTTTTAATTTACATGCCACCAAAGTGAGGTTTGAAACAACAGTCGGCGACATTGAAATCGATTTGTATGATGTGGAAGCACCAGTAACTGTTGAAAATTTCCTGAACTATGTCAATCGAGGTGATTATGATGAAACTGTCATTCATCGTTCGGTTCCTGGGTTTGTGTTTCAAGGAGGTGCATTCCGTTACTCAGGAAGCAGTAGCTTTCAAACAGTAAGTACTGATTCGCCAATAGTGAATGAATATCAAATACCTAATACAGAAGGAACCATTGCTATGGCTAGGCTTCCTGGTGCTAATACAGCTACCAATCAATGGTTTTTTAATTTAACTGATAACACCAGCATATTAGACCCAAGTTCAACTGATGCTGGATTTGCGGTTTTCGGGAAAGTAACTAAAGGATTGGAAGTTTTGAAACTGATAGAGTCTTTTTTTCGTATTAACTTCTCTTCAAGTAACCTGGGTCAAGTAACCAATGAATTTCCAATTTTTGGCTTCTTCTCGGGATCGGCGGTTACTTTGGAAAATACAGTCAAAATTAATCGAGCTTATGTACTTTCTGAACAATTCCAAATCACCCCTGGATTATCCGGAGCTTGGTTTAACCCTGATACCAATGGTCAGGGCATTTATCTAGAAGTACTGCCAAGTGTTAATACTTTAATCATGGCTTGGTTTGCCTTTGATACCGAACACCCTGATGCCTCGGTACCGTCTACCATAGGTGCTGCTGGTAACCGTTGGTTAACAGCCTCTGGTGATTTTCAGGGCAATCAATTTGTTGGCAGTGTGTTTAAAACCAGTGGTGGCTTATTCGATAATCCCGTAGCCGTCAGCAACACTAATATTGGCGATATTACCCTTACTTTTATCAATTGTGCCATGGCTGAGATGAGTTATGTTTTAGATGACTCGGAATTAACCAACACCATTAACATCCAAAGAATTTCTGGTTCTAATGTTGATTTTTGTGAACAGTTATCTATCGAAGCTGATCAAGGTGTTATAACGCAGCAGTAAAAACAAAACCGATGTCATTGCGATCGTTGCATGGATGCAACTTATTAGGGTAACGCAGGAGCAGTTACCGAGGAGCTCAGCGACGCGGCAATTTGGATCAGTCTGTCGAGATACTTTTTGTCGAGACCTCATGAGCTGTTTGAGATTGCCGCGGTCGTACCTCGGCAACTGCTCCTGCGTTGCTCTAACTACCTACATCCATGTAGGCGTCCCTCGCAATGACGATCTGCCCTTTGGTTGCGTTGTTGTTAGTTTTGTATAGATACCTGTCTGATCAGTTTTTCAGGCTGCCAGTTTTTAACAGCCCAGTTCAGCAAGGCTGACTGGGTTTTTTGTTGCAGCTTGGGTGGGTTTTGATGCAACAGTTTTAAGGCCAACCATGTGACACTGTATGGGTCTTCATGGGTGATGGCTTGGGCGTGATTTTGTTTGCTGAGCTTATCGCCGCTTGGGTTGGTTATCACTGGAAAATGGGCGTAGTCAGGTTGTGACAAGTTTAATTGCTCAATCAGATACATCTGTCTGGATGTGGAATCCATGATATCAATGCCACGAACCACCTCGGTGATGTCCTGATCAGCATCATCCACCACCACCGCCAGTTGGTAACTAAATAAGCCATCCTTGCGTTTGATGTTGAAGTCGCCAGAGAGTTCAGCGATATTTTGAGTTTGATGTCCTTGAAATAAATCCTTGAATTGAAACCGTTGTTGATTGGTTTTAAGCCGAATGGAATACAAACACTCAGACTGAGTTGGGTGGTTTCGACAAGTACCTGGGTAGCTGGCATGTGTGGTGAGTTGTTTTCGCGTACAAGTACATGGGTAGGTCAGGTTTTGTTGAATTAATTGTTGGTAGGCATTTTGGTAGGCAGTTTGACGTTCTTCGCTGGTTTGATAAACCACTGCTTCGTCGGCATGTAGGCCGAAACGAGTTAAAGTTTGGATGATTTGTTGATCAGCGCCTGTAACACTGCGGGTTTCGTCAATGTCTTCAATTCTCAACAGCCAAATGCCGTGATTGGCTTTGGCCTGAAAATAGCTGACCAACGCTGCCACCAATGATCCAAAATGCAAGTCGCCAGTGGGTGAGGGTGCAAAACGACCTCGATAAGTTGCTTCAGGCGCTCCTTTACTCAACTTGCTCCATGTTTTCACTGGGTTCGGCAATGAAATTACCTTGTACAAAGTTGACTGACATTTTCCACATGGTGCTCATGGTTGAGGCATCTTCAATGAATTCACAGATGACCTGTTTGCCTTGATTGTGGGCTTTATCGACGATGGCCTTGACCTTCTGTTGGTTTTCTTGGTTGTTGCCCAAGTCATCCATGAAACTTGAATCAATTTTGAGTAAATCAACTGGAAAATGCTTTAAAATACTGAATGAATTCAGGCCTGAACCAAATTTTTCAACCACAATTTTGCAATGGGTGGCCTTGATCGATTTGATGATAGGTTTCATTTGTGCGGCATAGGTAACCAATTCACTTTCTCTGACTTCAAATGCAACCTTATCACCAGATACACCTGTACTCTTGAACTGCTCGGCTAACCAGTTTGGAAAGGCGGCGTCAGTCAGAGTTTGATGCGATAGCTTAACGAATAACATCACTTCGTTATCAGAGGTTTTGATTGAATCCAATGCTTTTTTAACCACCCAGTGATCAATTTCAGTGATGAAACCATATTTGATTGCCACTGGAATAAACTGCTGAGGGTAGATCAATTGATCTTCTTCAGCTTTGAGTCGTATCAATACCTCGTAATGTTCTTTTTCATCGCCATCAATGTTGACTACTGGTTGGTAATGAATCACGAATTTATCATTTTCCAAACCATCGGTGATGCGATCTATCCAAGCTTTTGAAGCAGCACGCGCTTGTTTTTCTTCTTCAGCAGGGTCAAAGATTTTAACCTGGTTGCCACCTGCTTCGATCAATGCATTTAAGTTGTCACTCAAGGTGTTAACCACATCTGAATCAGATTCGCTTTGTGGTGTCAGTTGCGTGACTGATATGCTGGCGGTGCAATTGACTGAAGTGTTACCAGCGCTGAATATTTGATCGGCAATCAGGCCACGTAACTTATCGGCCACTTTTTCAGCGTTCTCGATGGAGGTTTTGAGCTTGAGGATAAATGTGCTGTCGGAGTACCGGCAATAAACCACGTCTTGACCGAGCTTTTCTTCCAGAAATTCAGCAATGCTGATAATAAATAGATCTAAACTGCCAATACCCAATTCTTTCTGGTGGCGATCAGCTTCATCAATACCTATCATCAATAGGCTGTCACCGGCTTTGTTTTTAGCCGCATCCACAGATTCCGAAAGTAACTGATGGAAGTAGGTGCGGTTATAGAATTTGGTTAATAAATCTTTGTTTCTGATTTCAAATAATTCTTTCTCAACTTCTGGGTCTACTGAAGGGATGTTGATGATGAATTGGGTACACTTTTCGCCGTTGATGGTGGCTTTTGACACATTGACTATGCCATCGAATATTTCACCAGTTGAAGTCGCCAGTTTAAATTCTAAATCAGCTTCTGGCATGATGTTTTTGTTGATATCACGCAAGGTTTGTTTGGCTCGGGGGATGTCATCTTTGGCAATCATGTTTAAGAAGGGTGTGACTTCTAACGCTTCAAAATCATCGTACTGAAACAATTCCTGGTAGGATTGGTTGGAATACACGTGCATGCCATCATGAATGTAGGCAATGGCTTGTTTGGATGAATCCAATAACAAATTACAGCGCTTTTCGGTGTTTTTTAACTCCAATGACAAAATGATGTTCTTACGTCTGTCATGCAGCGCTTTCACATCTCTGAGGATCACGTGTTTCATGTGATCCGGTAATTTAGGTGTGCAATAAGATGTGGCGCCAACATCAATGGCTTCGGTAATCAAGTCGGTGTCAAAATTATCTAACAAGGCAATTAATGGTAAATCAACGCCCATGCGTTTGATGTGATCGACCACGGTTTGACAAGGTAAATCAGTTTGCAGCTGTTGGCACAACACCAAATCCAGCGGTATCCGTTCCAAAATACCGACCAAATCTTCTTCGTTGGTACAACGAGTAGGCCGGACGGCTATTTGGTGATTTCTGAGTAACGACAGGATGCGTTCAGCTTCCTCTTCAGAGTGATGGATAATCAGTAAATTGATTGATTTTTCAGCAGCCAATATGTTGTTCCTTTGCTCAGTTATAAAAGAAGTGCTTGGTAGATTATTTTGATTCAAAACACACAATAATGTACCAAAATTTTTCACATTACTCATTATTATAATGCCATTAAGAGGTGCTGAACAGCGTTTGTGTGTCTATAGGGATATTAAAGGGCACCTTTATTAATTGCTTGCGCCCTCTGGCTTTACACCCGGCCCAGAATCAAGGCGCACTTTTGAAGCCATGCTTATTGCATATCAAGAAAGTGTAACGCTGAGTCTGGGCTGGGTGTAAAGCCCCGTAGGGCGCGACCTGAAGCAGGCATCTGCTGCGTTGTGAACCTTGAGAATGGGATAACCATTCTGCTGCGGCTCACGCCTTGCAGCTACCTACTTCAGGTCGCGCAGAGGATGTAAGAAATTAATAGAGGTGCCCTATAATGAATCAACAGCTTTACTTGAACAGGCTGGTTTTACTGCTTTGGCCAGCCACTTCTTTGACCAGTTTTGGCACCAAATAACCGGGCAGTTGAGCCAGTAATTGTTGATGCAATTTAATCGCGGTGGGTTCTGGCACTGTGAAATGTGCTGCATTTTGTACTGCATCCATTTGATGTAAGTAGTAAGGCAACACACCAGATTCAAATAACTGCCGAGATAAATCTGCCAGCACCTCGACGCTGTCATTGATGTTTTTCAACAGTACGCTTTGGTTCAGTAATACAAAACCGGCTGCTTTTAAGTCAGTAATCGCTTGCCGCGCAGCCGTTCCCAGTTCTTGGGCATGGTTAACATGTAATACCATCACTTTGTTGAGTTTGATTTTTTTGGCCCATTGAAGAAATTCTGCTTCGATGCGTTGGGGTAAAACCACAGGTATCCGGCTGTGGATGCGCAAAGTTTTGATCTGCGGCATAGTTTGTAAGGCATCACTTAAAACCTGAAGAGTCTTGGTTTCAAGGGTCAAAGGATCGCCGCCACTGAGTATCACTTCATGGATGCTGAGGTTGTCCCTGATGTACTCCAGACTGGCTTGCCAGTGTCCTCGAGGTGCAAAGCTCTGGCTGTAGGGAAAATGTCGGCGAAAACAGTAGCGACAATTAACCGCACAACTGCCACTGGCAATCAACAACACCCGACTCTGGTATTTATGGATTAACCCGGGAACTTGAGTGGCCTCATGGTCGCCCACTGGATCATCACTGTAGCCTGCTGTTTCAATGGTTTCAGCTGAATTGGGTAAGAACTGTGCCAGAACTGGATCGTTTGAGCCTTTTGACGGATCAATTAATTGCAGCATCTGCTCGGTGATAACGTTGGCAAATAACTTGGCTGCAGCTGGAGCGTACCCATTGGCTTCAATGATGTGCTCATTCACTGGGTGCTGGTTGCGCAGCGCCATTTGTAGCTGTTGTTGCCAGGTTTTTGATGGTGTTGGAGCGGACATGTTTGGCTGTGATCGGATTGAGGCGACTTTGATTGTATTTAGCTTGAGTATTCTAACATGCGCATTGTAACCTTGTTGAGTTGCTCAAGCTGTATTTTTGCCACAGCTGAAATCAATCTGCTGTGATATAATTCGCCACTTTGAAGACAATCATTGAGGAATATTCATGTCGGTTTACAGCACATCACAATTTAAGAATGGTTTAAAAATCATGTTTGATGGCGATCCTTTCAACATCGTCGAGAATCAAGATGTTAAACCAGGCAAAGGCCAGGCGTTTAACCGAGTCAAAATGCGTAACCTGAAAACAGGTCGGGTGATAGAAAAAACATTCAAATCGAATGAAAAAGTTGAATCAGCTGACGTGATGGATACTGAAATGCAGTACTTATATAACGACGGTGAGTTTTACCATTTTATGGATCCCAATTCGTTTGAACAATATGAGGCCAGCCTAACTGCTGTTGGGGACAATGCCAAATGGCTTAGAGAAGAAGACATCTGTATGGTGACTTTATGGAACAACGTTCCATTGACGGTTGACCCGCCTAATTTTGTTGAATTGGTAATCACTGAAACTGACCCAGGGGTGCGTGGTGATACATCAGGTGGCGGCAGTAAACCAGCAACCTTACAAACTGGTGCTGTGGTCAGTGTGCCATTGTTCGTACCACAAGGTGAAACCATCAAAGTGGATACCCGATCTGGTGAATACGTGAGTCGTGTTAAAAAATAACTCTAAAACTTGGCAATTTAATGGCCCGTTGCGCTTATTAAAGCAACGGGCTTTTTTATTGTCTGCAATTCGTCAATTTTTTGCTGCAAGAAATGTGCTTGAAGTTGAAACGCCGGTGCTGTCATCGGCGGCGAATACCGATGTGCAAATTGATATGTTCTCTACTGAATCAATCACCGCTGTCAATGAGTTGTCCTATTTAAGAACTTCGCCTGAGTTTTTTCATAAAAGGCTACTGGCCAGCGGTGCAGGTGACTTGTTCGAAATTGCCAAAGTTTATCGCTGCGGTGAAAGAACGCAATTACACAGCCCTGAATTCACCTTGTTGGAGTGGTATCGGCTTGATTTTGAGCTGTTCGAGCTGATCAATGAAGTCATTAATTTGATGCAGTTTTTGCGTGCTGAATTGGGTCAAGCTGAGTTGGTAATTGAAACAATCAGTTACCAAGCCTTGTTTGAAAGATATGCTGATTTTAATCCGTTTGATATCAATCTGTCTACTTTGCAAAGCAGCTGTCAGAATCATGGTTATACAGGCAGTGAATTGAGCCGCACTGAAGCTTTAGACTTTATTTTATCAATTGTGATTCAACCGCAGCTTGAATCCGAGCCTGTGCTTGATGGTGAGGATAAAGCTGTTGCTGATGACATACCAACGGTTGGATTGATGATTTACCATTTTCCAGTGGAGATGGCCGCTTTGGCGCAAGTGCATCCAGAGTTGCCAGATCGTTGTCTGCGTTTTGAGTTGTTGTGGAATGGTGTGGAATTGGCCAATGGTTATCAGGAGCTCACTGATGCCACTGAACAACTACACCGTTTTGAACAAGACAACCAGGCCCGTTTGAAGCTTGGCAAACCTGCTTTGCCGATTGATCAAAACCTGATAGCTGCGCTGACTCATGGCTTGCCGAAATGTTCAGGTGTTGCGTTGGGAATTGAGCGTTTGATGATGTGTTTGTTGGGTCACAAAAGTATCGACCAAGTGATGGGATTTGTGGCTGAAAATAGTTGAGTCTTGCAGCTGGTACTTCAGTGATCTCCTTTAATCACAACCACCACGTGGCGACACTGGCAATCAGAATCGCGCCGATCAAATTCAATTTAAAACCTTGTTTAATCATACTTTGAATCGGCACCTTTTCAGAGCCAAATATAATGGCATTCGGTGCAGTGGCTACTGGTAACATAAAAGCGCAACTGGCACTGATGGCTGCAGGGACCATGATTTTCAATGGATCAATACCCATGGCGTCAGCTGCTGACATCAACACTGGCATCAATATAGCAGTGGTGGCAGTGTTGCTGGTCAATTCAGTCAGGAATGTGATGACCAAACATACAGTCAGTATCAACACAAACAAATGCACGTCATGCAAAAACATCAATTGGTCGGCCAATAAAGCACTCAGCCCAGTGCTTTTAAA
>UOFA01000141.1_pt1 | contig 9025 bp, 7 predicted proteins | sample 1988741 | NCBI WGS metagenome assembly UOFA01 (sample SAMEA4712195, study PRJEB27164) | hydrothermal vent metagenome | biome: marine basaltic hydrothermal vent biome; feature: marine hydrothermal vent; material: mineral | place: Pacific Ocean | collected 2011-06-14/2011-07-23 | depth 1719 m
TTATGCCAGGTGATAACGTCAAGATGGTTGTTAATTTAATTGCACCGATTGCAATGGATGAAGGTTTGCGCTTCGCCATTCGTGAAGGTGGCCGTACAGTAGGTGCGGGTGTAGTAGCAAAAATTATCGAGTGATAATTTAACTCGTGACAGCAAAAGCCAACAGTTTACTGTTGGCTTTTGCTGTCTTAACGATTTTAGGCCAGTAGCTCAATTGGCAGAGCAGCGGTCTCCAAAACCGCAGGTTGGGGGTTCGATTCCCTCCTGGCCTGCCATTGTTTTACTAGTAAGGCATTGGCTAATTTGGAAGTTATATATGAGTAGTGTTGAGTCAGCCCAAGGGGGTGGTGAAAAATTAAGGTGGTGGTTAGCTATAGCAATTATTATTGCTGGCGTGGCTGCGAACCTGTATTTTGTTGATACCTATCCGACCATTATCAGAGTCTTGATGTTGCTTGGTGGTGTGTTGGTCGGTGGCTTTATTGGTTACACCACAACAAAAGGCAAAAATTTTGCTAAGTTTGTTAGAAATGCCAACATTGAAAGGCAAAAGATTGTTTGGCCAACCAAGAATGAAACGGTGCAAACCACAATCATGGTATTGATTTTGGTTGTAATCATCGGATTCTTTCTGTTTTTGGTCGATTCGGTATTCAGTAACCTCATAGAATATTTCTTTGAGTAATTATTTCTCTGAGTCATTTACTTCGAGTAGTTAAAAAGTTTAGGAGTTTAAGTTCATGTCACACAGATGGTATGTAGTTCACGCGTATTCAGGCTATGAACAACAAGTTGTTAGGTCCTTAGAAGAGCGTATTGATCGATACCAAATGCAAGATGTTTTTGGCGAAGTGTTGGTGCCAAAAGAAACTGTGGTAGAGATGAAACAAGGCCAGAAACGTCGCAGTGAAAGAAAATTCTTTCCTGGTTACGTACTGGTGCAAATGGAAATGAATGACGAGACCTGGCATTTGGTTAAAAGTGTGCCTAAGGTTTTGGGATTCATTGGTGGTACTGCAGAAAAACCTGCGCCGATCACGGAGCATGAGGTGAACGCCATATTGCAACGGATTCAAGAAGGTGAGGATAAGCCGCAACCAAAAACATTGTTCGATGTGGGCGAAATGATTCGCGTCATCGACGGCCCCTTTGCCGATTTTAATGGCGAAGTGGAAGAAGTCAATTATGAGAAAAGCCGCATGCGTGTGGCAGTCTCTATATTTGGTAGATCGACTCCGGTCGAGTTGGAATTCGGTCAAGTCGAAAAAGTTTAACCGAAAAAAATTAACATTAATAACAATGGGGAGCCAGTTTAAGTACTTGGCGTTTGCACCCGGAGAGAAAAATGGCTAAAAAAGTACAGTCGTACATTAAATTACAAGTGCCTGCAGGTAAGGCCAATCCTTCACCACCGGTGGGTCCGGCTTTGGGTCAGCACGGGGTGAATATCATGGAATTTTGTAAAGCGTTTAACGCCCAAACTGGTGACACAGAACAAGGTTTGCCTATTCCTGTTGTCATCACTGTTTACAATGACAGAAGCTTTACCTTTATCACCAAAACCCCGCCAGCGGCTGTTTTATTATTAAAAGTAGCTGGCATCAAGAAAGGCAGCGGTACACCAAACACTGAGAAAGTGGCTAAAATTGGTCGTGCTGAATTGGAAGAAGTGGCCAAAATGAAAGAGCCTGATTTGACTGCTGCGGATATGGACGCTGCTGTCAGAACCATTGCTGGTACTGCGCGCAGTATGGGTATTGAAACTGAGGGAGTGAAATAATGGCTGGCAAAAGAATTAAAGCACAAAAAGAGCAATTGGAACTGTTAAAAAAATATCAAGTTTCAGAAGCTCTAGATTTTGTAAAAAACAATGCATCGAAGAATTTTGATGAGACTATAGATGTTGCCATTCAGTTAGGTATTGATCCAAAGAAATCTGATCAAGCGGTACGTGGTGCAACCGTATTACCAAATGGAACAGGTAAATCAGTCATAGTTGCGGTTTTCGCTCAAGGAGAAAAAGCTGAAGAAGCCAAAGCAGCTGGTGCTGATATCGTTGGTTTTGATGATTTGGCTGCAGAAGTGAAGAAAGGCAATATCGATTTTGATGTGGTCATTGCTTCACCTGATGCGATGCGAGTTGTTGGTCAGTTGGGTACCATCTTAGGCCCTAAGGGTTTGATGCCAAACCCTAAAGTGGGTACGGTAACTCCTGATGTAGCCACTGCTGTTAAAAACAACAAATCCGGACAAGCGATGTACAGAATTGATAAAGCCGGTATTATTCATACGGTTTTAGGTAAGGCTTCTTTCGCTGCTGAGGCATTAACAGAAAACTTAACAGTTCTGTTGGCTGAGTTGAGCAAGAAGAAACCACCTACATCAAAAGGTAAGTTTATACAGAAAATCAGTATTTCATCAACGATGGGTGCTGGTATTGAGGTTGATCCTGTTTCTGTCGGACAGTAATAAGGATTGCACGAAATTTTGAGGGCTGTCGGACGTTTTTTATTCGACTGTCATCAAAGACCGTAGGTGAAGTGGCCAGGTTAATTAACCGAGTCATTTCTTAATTTCCTACGCAGATGGTGCCCCAATACAGAATTCTGTTTGGCCACCAAAATGGTTCCGCACTTGGTATTTGATTATTGAGGGCGGATAATAAGTACTGTAGCACATGCTGCATGAGCCTTTGGAGGTTATCATGGCGCTCAATAAAGAGCAGAAAAAAGCTGTAGTCAGTGAAATTGCCAGTGTTGCTCAAGATGCACACTCTTTGGTTGCAGCGGAATACCGTGGATCATCAGTCGATTTAATGACTGCCATGCGTTCTGATGCACGTAAAAGTGGTGTTTATCTTAGGGTTGCAAAAAACACTTTGGTTAAGAGAGCTGTTGAAGGAACAGACTATGAATGTATTCAAAATTCATTGGTTGGTCCTTTATTGTTTGCGTTCAGTCAGGAAGATCCTGGTTGTGCCGCTCGTTTAATCAAAGATCACGCCGAAGAAAATGACATGCTTGAAGTTAAGTTTGTTTCTATTGGTGGTGATTTGTTGGCTGCATCGGAGTTATCTCGTTTAGCTTCCTTGCCTACTAAAGATCAAGCAATTGCAATGTTGATGTCTGTAATGAAGGCACCAGTAGAGAAATTAGTAAGAACTTTGGCAGAACCACACGCAAAACTGACCCGTACAATCGCAGCGATCAAAGATCAAAAAGCTGCATAAGTATTAAAAAACAAAATATTTTTGGAGAATTAAAATGGCCGTATCAAAAGATGATATTTTAGAAGCAATCTCAGCAATGAGCGTAATGGACGTTGTTGAATTAATCGAAGCTATGGAAGAGAAGTTTGGCGTTTCAGCTGCTGCTGCAGTTGCTGCCGCTCCCGCCGCCGCCGCTGGTGGTGAAGCTGCTGCTGAGCAAACTGAGTTTGATGTTGTAATGACAAGCTTTGGTGAAAAGAAAGTTGGTGTGATTAAAGCCGTTCGTGGCCTCACTGGCTTAGGCTTAAAAGAAGCCAAAGAATTGGTAGAAAGTGCACCTGCACCTATTAAAGAAGCTGTTGATAAAGCTGAAGCCGAAGACGTGAAAAAACAACTTGAAGAAGCAGGCGCATCTGTAGAGTTGAAATAATTACATAACGTAGTTACACAATCTAAAGGCTGACATTTTATGTCGGCCTTTAGTCGCTTAAAAAATAACATATTAAATGATGTTGTTATAAGACGTAAAAATACATATTAAATCAGCGAAACACTGCGGTGTTTTGCCAGCATGGTGAAGGTGACAAAAGCAATGGGTTATACATTTACTGAGAAAAAACGAATCAGAAAGGACTTTGGAAGTTCTTCAGCTGTACTGGATGTTCCTTACTTACTAGATACTCAGGTTAAATCATTTAATGCCTTTTTAGGCGAGAATGACAAAGGCTTGAATGGTATGAATGATGCATTAAATTCTATTTTTCCAATTGAAAGTTATTCTGGTTTTGCTAGATTAGAATATGTCAGCGTCGGCGTTGAACCTCCTGGGTTTGATGTATTGGAATGTAAGTTGCGTGGTATGACTTATGCAGCCTCTATCCGTGCCAAAATTCAATTGGTGATTTACGATAAGGAAAAAAGCACCAAGAAAAAGAAAAAAGTTAAATACATCAAGGAACAGAGTGTTTACTTAGGTGATTTGCCTTTAATGACACCGACTGGCACCTTTGTGATCAATGGTACTGAGCGTGTTATTGTTAATCAATTACACCGTTCACCAGGCGTGTTCTTTGATCATGACAAAGGTAAAACTCATTCGTCGGGTAAGATTTTATACTCTGCTAGAGTGATTCCATATCGTGGTTCTTGGTTGGACATGGAGTTCGATGCCAAAGACTGTGTTTATGTGCGAATTGATAGACGCAGAAAGTTACCTGCTTCTATATTGTTACGTGCCCTGGATATTAACAATGAACAAATCCTCGACATATTCTTTGATAAAATAACCATCACATTGAATAAAACCAATGCCAAGATGAAGTTGATCCCTGAGCACATCAAAGGTGAAACATTCGGTTTTGACATCATGGATGGAAAGGAACTGATTGTTGAAGCAGGCAAAAGAATCACAGCCAGACATGAACGTAAATTAAAAAAATCCAAATTAACTGCTTTGACTTTAGAGGATAGTTATTTAAGTGAAAAACTTTTGGCGCACAATATCATCGATAAAGAAACCGGTGAAGTTTTATTGCCAGCCAATACATTAATCACTGAAGAGGTTTTGGAAAAATTGCGTGATGCGGGTGTCAAATCGTTCGACATATTATTTGTCAATGACTTGGGCCGTGGTGCTTACATGTCTAATACCTTGAATATAGACCCAACCACAACACCAGAAGAAGCATTGATTGAGATCTATCGCATGATGCGCCCAGGTGAGCCGCCTACAGAAGATGCCTCACGCTCTTTGTTCGAAGGATTGTTTTTCGCCAAAGAACGTTATGACTTATCAGCTGTTGGACGAATGAAATTCAATATGCGCTTGGGTATTGATGGAATTGAAGGTGCTGGCACCTTGAGTAAGGAAGACATCGTTGCAGTGATGAAGGAATTGGTTAACATCAGGAATGGTATTGGCCAAGTGGATGACATCGATCATTTGGGTAACAGACGTGTTCGTTCAGTTGGTGAAATGGCTGAGAATGTTTTCCGTGTTGGTTTGGTTCGAGTACAACGTGCAGTTAAAGAACGTTTAACAGTTGCTGAGTCTGAAGGCCTGACGCCACAAGACTTGATTAACGCCAAGCCAATTTCGGCAGCAATCAAAGAATTCTTTGGTTCAAATCAATTGTCACAGTTTATGGATCAAAATAATCCATTGTCTGAGATTACTCACAAACGTCGTGTATCAGCCTTGGGGCCTGGTGGTTTGACTCGTGAACGCGCTGGTTTCGAAGTGCGTGACGTGCATCCAACACATTACGGACGTTTGTGTCCGATTGAAACGCCAGAGGGTCCAAACATTGGTTTGATTAACTCAATGGCTGTGTATGCAAGAACCAATGATTATGGTTTCTTGGAAACACCGTACAGAAAAGTAAATAATGGCAAAGTGACTGATGAAATTGTTTATTTGTCAGCCATTCAAGATTCAGATAATCCAATTGCACAAAACAGTGCTAATTTAGATAAGAACGGTAAATTCACTGACGAGTTCATTATTTGTCGTCACAAAGGCGAAGTGGTACTGAAACAAGCTCGGGAAATTTCGTACATGGATGTATCAGAGAAACAGATTGTTTCTGTGGCGGCTGCTTTGATTCCTTTTCTTGAGCATGATGATGCGAACAGGGCACTGATGGGGTCAAACATGCAACGTCAAGCGGTACCCACATTGAAAGCTGATAAGCCTTTGGTTGGAACCGGTATGGAACGCATCGTTTCTCGTGATTCAGGTGTAACTGTGATGGCCAAACGTGGCGGTGTGATAGAAATATCAGATGCCGGCCGCATCGTGGTCCGAGTTGACCAAGCTGAAATTGGTGAGAAAGATCCAGGTGTAGACATTTACAACTTGATCAAATACATGCGCTCAAACCAAAACACCTGTGTTAACCAACGTCCGATTGTTAAAGTCGGCGATGTGATTGCTGCTGGTGATGTATTGGCTGATGGCCCATCTACCGATTTGGGTGAGTTGGCCTTGGGTCAAAACATGTTGGTTGCTTTCATGCCTTGGAATGGTTACAACTTTGAGGATTCAATATTGATCTCAGAACGTGTGGTTAAGGAAGACCGATTGACTACCATTCATATTGAAGAATTGACCTGTATCGCTCGAGATACCAAATTAGGTTCTGAAGAGATTACAGCTGATATTCCAAACATCAGTGAAGGTACACTAACTAAATTAGATGACTCTGGTATCGTTTATGTAGGTGCTGAAGTGGGTCCAGGTGATATCTTGGTTGGTAAAGTGACACCTAAAGGTGAAACTCAGCTAACCCCAGAAGAAAAATTATTGCGTGCCATTTTTGGTGAGAAAGCTTTGGACGTGAAAGATTCATCTTTGCGTGTCAAGTCTGGAACCAGCGGTACTGTGATTGATGTTCAGGTTTATACCCGTGAAGGCATAGAGAAAGGTTCTCGTGCTGAGCGCATTGAACACGACGAAATAGAAAAAGTTCGTAAAGACTTTAACGATCAGTTCCGCATCATGCGTACTGTGATTCATCAGCGTATTCAAGAATTACTGGTGGGTGCCAAAGTGGCCAAAGCCCCTGGTTTGAAAAAAGGTGTGGTGATTGAGGAAGGTTATTTTGATACCTTGGAGTTGGACCAGTGGTTTGATATTAAACCTCAGGACAATGCTCTGGCTGAACAAATGGATGCATTGGCAGAACAAATCACTGAACAAAGAGAAATCTTTGACAAACGTTTTGAAGAGAAAATAGCCAAGATTTCCAGAGGTGATGATTTAGCCCCTGGTGTGTTGAAAATGGTCAAAGTTTATTTGGCTGTTAAACGACGCATTCAACCAGGTGACAAAATGGCTGGCCGTCATGGTAACAAAGGTGTGATCTCAATGATTGTGCCTGAAGAAGATATGCCGTTTGATGAAAATGGCCGTCCAGTTGATATTTGTTTGAATCCACTGGGTGTTCCATCGCGAATGAACATCGGGCAAATTCTCGAAGTGCATTTAGGAATGGCAGCACGCGGATTGGGTTATAAAATCGAACAAATGTTGGAAGAAAAAGCCACCGTGGCCAAGATGAAAGATTTCTTAGGCCAAATATACAACATCGATACCCCAGGAAAAGTCAGTTTCTCTAGCTTCAGCAAAGATGAAGTGATGGAGTTAGCACACAACCTCAAAGGTGGTGTGCCGATGGCAACGCCGGTATTTGATGGTGCCAAAGAAGAGCACATCAGAAAACTGTTGAGCTTAGCAGGCTTGGCGGAAGATGGCCAAACCACTTTATGGGATGGTCGCACGGGAACCAAGTTTGATCGTAAAGTCACAGTAGGCTACATGTATATGTTGAAATTGAATCACTTGATTGATGACAAAATGCATGCCCGTTCAACTGGACCTTACTCATTGGTTACACAACAACCTTTGGGTGGTAAAGCTCAGTTCGGTGGTCAAAGATTTGGTGAGATGGAAGTTTGGGCTCTAGAAGCTTATGGCGCGGCGTACACCTTGCAAGAAATGCTGACGGTTAAATCGGATGATGTTCAAGGCCGAAATGCCACATACAAAAACATCGTTGATGGTAATCACAATACAGTTTCTGGTATTCCTGAGTCATTCAATGTTCTGGTTAAAGAAGTCAGGGCACTTGGATTGAACATGGAACTGGTAAACGACTGAGTCTAGGAGAAAAACATGAAAGATTTGATTAAATTATTTAATCCAAAAAAAGAAATCCAAGACTTTAACTCAATTAAAGTCTCGTTGGCACCACCTGAACTGATTCGTTCTTGGTCGTACGGTGAGGTTAAAAAGCCTGAAACCATTAACTACAGAACTTTTAAACCTGAACGTGATGGTTTGTTCTGTGCAGCCGTTTTTGGTCCAATTAAGGATTACGAATGTCTCTGTGGTAAATACAAGCGCATGAAGCACCGTGGTGTGGTTTGTGAAAAATGTGGTACCGAAGTGACATTGACTAAAGTTCGTCGTGAGCGCATGGGTCATATTGATTTGGCCAGTCCGGTGGCGCATATATGGTTTTTGAAATCATTGCCATCACGTATTGGTTTGATGCTGGACATGACTTTACGAGAAATCGAGCGTATCTTGTATTTTGAATCATTTGTTGTGACTGACCCAGGCATGACTGATTTGGAAAAAGGATCGTTGTTAACCGATGAACAATATGCTCAATCGATTGAGAACTGGGGTGATGAATTCAAAGCCTTGATGGGTGCTGAAGCGATTTATTCATTGTTGGAAGAAATTGACATCAATGCTGAATTGATTCAATTGCATGAAGACATTGAGTCAACCAAGTCTGCAACTAAAATCAAGAGATTATCTAAGCGCATCGCTTTGTTCGATGCGTTCAATAAATCTGGTAATAAGCCGGAGCACATGATTTTGACTGTGCTACCGATTTTGCCACCTGATTTACGTCCGTTGGTACCATTGGATGGTGGTCGTTTCGCTACTTCTGATTTGAATGACTTGTACCGCCGAGTGATTAACAGAAACAACCGTTTGAAGCGTTTGTTGGACTTACATGCGCCTGACATCATTGTCAGAAATGAAAAGCGTATGTTGCAAGAGTCTGTTGATGCCCTACTAGATAACGGTCGACGTGGTCGTGCCGTAACTGGTTCAAACCGCAGGCCATTGAAATCATTGGCTGATATGATTAAAGGTAAACAAGGTCGTTTTCGCCAAAATTTATTAGGTAAACGTGTTGATTACTCTGGTCGTTCTGTGATCGTTGTAGGCCCAACTTTGCGTTTACACCAATGTGGTTTGCCGAAAAAAATGGCTTTGGAATTATTCAAACCGTTTATT
>UOFA01000330.1_pt1 | contig 8942 bp, 10 predicted proteins | sample 1988741 | NCBI WGS metagenome assembly UOFA01 (sample SAMEA4712195, study PRJEB27164) | hydrothermal vent metagenome | biome: marine basaltic hydrothermal vent biome; feature: marine hydrothermal vent; material: mineral | place: Pacific Ocean | collected 2011-06-14/2011-07-23 | depth 1719 m
ATGCTGAATAACCACCATGCATACGAAGGCTGGGATAAATACCGCCACGAACGCGACCCATTCTTACAGTGGCTGGACGACAATAAAATCCCTGGAGTGATGTTCCTCAGTGGCGATAAACACCACACCGAAATGCTGCGCGCTGACCGACCAGGTGCCTACCCTTTGTATGAAATGACCTGTTCACCTTTAACCGCCGGCACCCATTCTTCAAAATCTGGTGGCGATATGGATAACCCAAGATTGGTTCCAGGCTCTTTGGTTAATAAGCACAACTACTGTAAATTTTCATTTTCTGGACCAAGAAATGACCGCAGTTTAAAGGTTGATGTGATTGGTCATGAAGGCAAACACTACTGGTCCAAACAAATTAAGAGCAGCGTCTTAAGTTATTCACAGGTTTCTGACTCACCCTGAGCTTTGATGATGCCATGATACGCAACAACGACCAAGAAAAACTCTTTCAACTGGAGAAAAAGAACCTCAGGTATTTGAACCTGTTCAGGTTATTTGCCAGCTTGTTTTTCTTTATGTTACTGAACAATCATTGGGTAGCCAACTTCTACCCAACCAATGACTTCCACCATGCCACTGCTGATTTGGTCGATATTTATCTGGTTTTATCGATAGCTATCATGCTCATTACCTATATCAGCAAGCAAGAAAGTGTGATTAGAATCAGCAAGCTGACCCTTTTTCTTGACTTATTTGTGCTGATTTTCTTGGCTTATGCAACCAATGGCTTCTCACAAGGCATTGCGGTATTACCTGTGTTAGCGATTGGTTCAGCGGCTATTTTATACCGCAAACCCTTATACATCTTATTGGCACCAACCTCTGCTGCATTGTTGTTATGGCTATTGCCTCTGCTGTTTGACTTCAGCAACCAAGAACTGGTCAGTAATCCAAGTAAACTGTTACACGCACTGGGCTATTATGTGATTGCCTTACTGGGCATTCGCCAATCCATTTCTTACACCAGTACCTTACAAATGTATCGCAGCCAGAGAAAAACCATCTCAGGTCTAGAAAACATGAACCAAGTAATCATTGATAAACTCAGCAACGGGGTGATTGTTTATCAAAATGACCATGTTATTTTGCACGCCAATCAGTCAGCAAAAAAGTTATTGGGCATGGATGACATTATTTTCTTCCCTGAAGAAATTGCAACTTACATAAACAGCGGCAAAGACGGTGCTGTGTACAACGCACCCAATGGTTTGGACTTATATTTGCGCAAAGCATCTGTCATTGAAGAAAAGAATTTTGGCGTGTTGTTTATTGAAGATTCCAGCTTTCTTAAAAAAGCGGCACAACAGTTGAACTTAGCCTCTTTGGGTAAGTTATCCAGCTCAATCGCACATGAAATTCGCAATCCCTTGGCCGCCATCAGCACCGCGGCTGAGTTGTTGGTCGAATCTCCCGACCTCAAAGACCAAGACAAACAAATCAGTGAAATCATTGTTAACCAAACCCGCCGGGCCAATCACATCATCGAAGACATACTAGAAATGTCCAAGCGCCGCACTGCCAAGCCGCAAACCTTGGTTATTGATGAATTCCTGACTCATGTCAAGCAACAACTGGTAGATCAAAAACTGGCGATGAGCAAACAAATTCAACTCATAGTAAACAAAGAGATCACCATTGATTTTGATCCGAACCACTTCAAACAAGTGGTATGGAATCTGGCATCTAATGCCATCAAACATGGCTTAGATAATGAGCTACAAATCATAGTTCGCGGCCAAACCATAGAGTTCAGAAACAACGGCGAAGCTTTTGATGAGCGAAAAATCAAGAACTTGTTCGAACCGTTTTTCACCACCCACAACCGCGGCACCGGATTGGGTCTGCACATCTGTCGCCAATTGTGTCATGACAACCATGCCACCCTAGACTATATCCACATCAACAACCAACACATCTTCCGCATTGAGTTTAATTTGGGGTGATGGGATGAGATAAAATCCATCTCAAACGCAACCATTATTCTTGTAATAAATTGATCAGCTCAGCACCTGAAAATTTCTGTTCTTGTTGGTTTTCTTGTGTTTGATAAATACCGTCTTGAAGTTTTTGTTTTTTGGCTTGTAAAGCAATGATTTTTTCCTCAATGGTATTTTCAACAATTAATTTATAAACAAAAACTGCTTTATCCTGACCTGTAATGGTCAAGTTTTTCCAGACACATCTTAAGCCACTTTTTTCATTTGTATAAATTGATTTCTTCACCTGTTACTTGTCCCTGAGATGTTGCCTTAATGGTTTTCAATATATCTACTTGACAAATCATAAATAAAATCATTAAATGATTCATATAAAGACCATATAGTTTTCTTATGGTCTGTTTATATATCAATTATGAAAAAAAATAATCAATATTCACAATACAGTATAAATGCAGTGTCCTTAATAGGAAGGCAAATACGTGTGGAGCGTAAGTACAAAAAAATGACCACAATTGAGCTGGCAGAACGAGCTGGTATTTCCAGAGGATTACTACAACGCATAGAAAAAGGCGACCCAAAATGTAACATTGGAGCCGTTTTTGAAGTCGCTACTATTGTTGGCATTAAACTATTTGATGCAGATAAAATTTCTTTGCAAAAGCAAATCTATCAACTGGAAGAAAAATTAATCTTATTACCCAAATCCATTCGTCACAAAAGAAGTGAGCTAAAAGATGATTTCTGACAGCACCCATAAAGAAGCTTTTGTGTGGATTTGGTTGCCTAACAGCACAGAACCAATTGTTGCAGGGCGCTTAGCCGCAGATAATGACAAATTACTTTTTAACTATGGTAGAAGTTATTTAGAATGGATTGACCAAGAGCAACCAGCAATTGCTATTTATGATACCGAATTGCCACTACAGTCTGGTGTATTACCGTTACTCAATGGATTAAGCATACCCGGATGTATCAGAGATGCAGCACCAGATGCTTGGGGGCGGCGTGTTATTATCAATAAACAGCTACACATCAGTGGTTCGCAAATAGATACAGCTAGCCTTGATGAACTTACTTATCTTTTAGAATCAGGATCTGATCGAATAGGTGCATTGGATTTTCAATTATCCGCAACTGAATATATACCCCGTTTATCTAAAAATGTTAGTTTGGATGAACTCTTAGAGTCGAGCCAACGCATAGAAAAAGGTGAGCCGTTAACAATGGCACTCGATCTGGCATTATTTCATGGCAGTTCAATTGGCGGTGCGAGACCAAAAGCTTTGATTGATGGAAATAATAAAAAATTCATCGCAAAATTTCCATCTAGTTCTGATCATTACAATGTGTTAAAAGCAGAGTTCATCTCTATGCGAATGGCAAAAATCGCGGGCCTAAATGTTGCATCTGTGGAACTGACAAAAGCATTAAATAAAGATGTTTTACTGATTGAACGATTTGACCGGAAAGCAAGTGAAAATGGTTGGCAAAGAAAATGCATGGTTTCTGCTTTAACCCTATTGGAATTAGATGAAATGATGGCACGACATGCGAGTTATGAAATATTGGCAGAAATCATCAGGCATAAGTTTAATTCACCTAAACAAACCTTAAAAGAACTATTTTCACGTTTGGTTTTTAATATTTTATCTGGAAACACTGATGACCACGCCAGAAATCATGCGGCTTTTTGGAATGGAAAATACCTCGAATTAACGCCAGCTTATGACATCTGCCCACAAGGACGTTCAGGAAGTATAGCCTCTCAAGCAATGCTCATCTCAGGCAACAACAACCTCAGCCAACTTAAATATTGTGTAGAATCTTGCCATCAATTTCAGCTCTCAACGGATGAAGCAAGGTCAATTATTGGCAATCAAGTGGACTTGATTAAACAAAATTGGAATATGGTTTGCGATCAAGCACAACTCAGCCAAGTTGACAAAAAACTTCTGTGGCAAAGACAATTTTTAAACCCTTTTGCTTTTGAGGGTTTGGATTAAATCCTAATCTCCATATATTAACCCTGTAGCTAAATACCATACATTTCAGTCTAAGCCTGTTTGTTCGTAGCGAGGCATCATCACGATGGTTTAGTTATTCATATATCAAGTGTTAATAACGATGTCTACGGGCAAACAGGCTTAGACCTTTCATTGTAAAATCAATTAGTTAGGGGTTTCAAGAAATCCCCATCTCTGCGTTGTAGCTTTTATCAAGGGAACGACTATTAATTGCAAGCTACGCCTTGATCTGGAAATTTCTTGAAACCCTGAAAGCAAGGTATTTAACCGCCGGGTTAATATTAACCCTGCGGTATAATAAGTGTTAGTTTGGGCGAAGCACAAGAAGACTCAACGATTGGGATTCAGCTTTCTTCTGCACTTGAGTAGCTGAATTTTCACCAGGTTTTAATGTCTTCAAGTTCGTGAAGCAGCTACGCTCATTCTAAATCTGGCTTAATTGCAAATAAACCCCAAAAACCTCAATCCAAATCCGCAACTTAATCATCTGAGTGAAAATTAACTGAATAATATTCCTAAATGACAGCTAAAACAGCATCTTCAACTCATTAACTAAAGCATGTTCTATGATAGCTGCTGACTCATGTCAAACAAATTCAACTGATAGTAAATAAAAACATCACCATTGATTTTGATCCGGACTATTTCAAACAAGTGGTATGGAACTTGGCATCCAATGCCATCAAGCACGGCCTTGATAGTGAACTTCAAATCATAGTTCGCGGCCAAACCATTGAATTCAGAAACAACGGCGAAGCTTTTGATGAGCGAAAAATCAAGAACCTATTCGAACCGTTTTTCACCACCCACAGCCGCGGCACCGGATTGGGTTTGCACATCTGTCGCCAATTGTGTCATGACAACCACGCCACCTTGGATTACCTGCACATCTTTCGCGTTGAGTTTAATTTGGGCTGAAGTTCAGTAATGCAGCGACCCACAATAAAGTCGCTGCATCATATCTAATTTACACCGCCTTCAAACCCTGGATCAATTGCGCAATCGCATCTTGCGCATCGCCATATAACATCTTGTTATTATCGGCGAAGAACAACGCGTTTTGGATACCGGCGAAACCAGTACCTTTACCGCGTTTAATCACGATCGAATTTTTCGCTTCATCGACATTCAGAATCGGCATACCATAAATCGGGCTTTGAGGATCGGTTTTAGCCACTGGGTTGACCACATCGTTGGCGCCAATCACCAAGGCTACATCGGTTTGTTTGAATTGTGAGTTGATGTCTTCCATGTCCTCAATCATGTCATAAGGCACACCGGCTTCAGCCAACAGCACATTCATATGACCCGGCATGCGGCCGGCCACTGGATGGATGGCAAATTTCACATCGACACCTTTATCTACCAAAATCTGCGTCATTTCCCACAACTTGTGTTGCGCTTGCGCCACAGCCATACCATAGCCTGGTATCACAATCACCCGATCAGCGAAGGCCATTTGAATGGCTGCATCCTGAGCTTGGATTTCTTTCATTTCTCCTTCGATGGCCGCACCGCCCGAGCCACCCATGGAGCCGAACAACACCGAACCCAGCGAGCGATTCATCGCTTTGGCCATCAACTGGGTCAGCATAGTACCGGCTGCACCAACCAACATACCAGCGATGATCATCGCTTCGTTTTGTAACACGAAACCCTCGAATGAAACCGCTAAACCAGTGAATGCATTATACAAAGAAATCACCACTGGCATGTCTGCACCACCAATTGGCAAGGTCATTAACAGGCCCAGTAATAAGGACAAACCAAAGAAGATCCAGATGTAGTTGGGATTCAAGTCTTGGGTTAAATATAAACCCAATACCAAGGTTCCTATGCCGACGATGCCATTGAAGTAGTTTTGTCCCGGAAAGGTATAGCGCTTGTCTATCCAACCTTGTAACTTACCAAATGCCACCAATGAACCGCTGAATGAGATAGAACCGATGTAAACACCAATAATAGCAAAAACCATGGTTATACCTGACAGGCAGTCATGTGAGCTACCGGTATCAACCAGAGTTCCTGCTGTACAAGCGCCCATGTGATCGACCGCATTAAATAAAGCCATGGCGCCAATTAAGGCAGCTGAACCACCACCCATACCATTGTACAAAGCCACCATTTGTGGCATGTCGGTCATCGCGACTTTTTTGCCACTGACCCAGGCCAATACAGTTGATGAAACCAGTGCGGCCAGAATCAGTACCATGTTGTGCATGTCTGGCAGTAGAAAAGTAGCTATGGTAGCTATCAACATACCCAAACCAGCCCAAACAATACCACCTCGGGCGGTTCCTGGTGTACTCATGCGGCGCAAGCCAGTAATAAATAAGATGGCTGCTAAGAAGTATGAGCCTTTTATCACATAAGGTAGGTATTCATTGATAAAATCCATCATTTACCTCCTTCGTTTTGTTCTTGGCTTGTTTCTTTCTTCACTCTTGGCTTAAACATTTCCAACATCCGTTCGGTCACCACATAACCACCCGCAGCATTTCCAGCGCCCAAGAACACGGCGATAAAGCCAAACACTTTTTCCAAGGTGGTATCGGCATGACCCAAAGCAATCATGGCGCCGACTAAAACGATGCCGTGAATAAAGTTTGAACCAGACATCAAAGGTGTGTGTAAAACCACCGGTACTTTTCTGATAATTTCAAAACCCAAAATCGCTGCCAAAGCGAATATATACAATACAATAAAACCGTCAATCATTTCTTTTCTCCATCTTTAGCTTGGTCGTCTTTTTTGGCTACCACCGCAGGATGCACCACCGCACCATCTCTGGTTACCGCACACCCTTCTAAAATATCGTCTTCCCAATTCAAAACAAACTCGCCCTCATTGTTCATCAAAGACAATAAATTCCACACATTGCGCGAATACATCTCACTGGCATGCAAAGGCACTGTTGCAGGTAAATTTTTCGGACCAATGACTTTGACGCCGTTAACCATCTTGGTTTTTCCTAGCTCAGTGGGTTCACAGTTACCGCCACCTTCGGCAGCTAAATCTACGATCACACTGCCAGCTTTCATGTCATTAACCATGGCTGCAGTAATGATGCGTGGTGCTGGCCTGCCTGGAACAGCCGCCGTGGTAATGAGCACATCAACAGAAGTCAGGTGTTTGGCCAAGTTTTGTTGTTGTGTGAGTTTTTCTTCATCGGTCAAAGCCCTGGCATAACCACCTTCACCGACCGCTTCGACGCCCAATTCCAAGAACTTGGCGCCCAAAGATTTAATTTGTTCAACCGTCTCAGGTCGAACATCATAACCAGTCACATTGGCACCCAAACGTCTGGCCGTAGCCATGGCTTGTAGTCCTGCCACACCAGCTCCAATAACCAACACAGAAGCTGGTCTTATTGTGCCTGCGGCGGTGGTCAGCATGGGGAAAAATCGCGGTGCTTCACTGGCTGCTAACAACACGGATTTATAACCAGCCACTGACGCTTGTGATGACAACACATCCATGGCTTGTGCACGTGAGGTTCGTGGAATCAATTCCATTGAAAACACGGTGATGTTTTTTTCTGCCGCTTGGCTGAAACGGTTTTGATCTTTATAAGGAGAAACCATACCTATGACGACCGAACCATCTTTTAACTCAGCCATGTCTTGATCTGACAAAGCATCCACGCCGACCAACACATCGGCTGCATTGAGTACATCATCACGCCTTTTGGCCATTTGACACATGTCAGGATAAGCCTCGTTGGGAAACCCTGCCGATTCACCAGCATCTGGTTCGAACAGCACATGCCACCCCAATTTGAGAATTTTTTCGGCGGTTTCCGGCACCATGGCCACCCGTGATTCATCATCATTGCGCTCTTTTACAAAGCCTACCGTTATTGTCATTAAATGTTTCACTCTTTTTGAATCGAAGATTAGTATAACAAACTGGTGCTATTTTGGGTGCTAGAATTTATGCAAACAGTTATGGAGAACCTGATCTATACACCATTCCCATGCGATTGCTGCAGCACCAAATTCTATAATGCCCTTGTCAGTCATTCCAATGCCTTTAATTGAACAACGCTATTTCATGGTGGGCGTCACCTTATGACAACTGTGCGCAAGCGGCTGACTCAGTGACTGATAACAATTCAGCTGCTTCTGATGCGTATTCAGTGAACCATTGAGCACCGATGAATTGGTTGGTCTCAATTGGCCTAAATTTCATCATTTTCAACATCTGGAACAATTAAATTTGAACCAAAATTATTCACATTAAAAGGTTGTATTCTTTGCACATCAAATTAAAATGATTGGTATGGATAACAGACATATAAAATTTATGCAGCGGGCCATAGAGTTGGCACGTACCGGCATGGAAAGCGGCGCTGGCGGACCTTTTGGTACGGTGGTGGTGAAAGACAACGAAATCATTGCCGAAGGCTGGAACAAAGTCACCTCAAGCAATGATCCTACTGCACATGCAGAGGTTACAGCAATCAGAGCTGCTTGTGAAAAACTCGGCACCTTTCAACTGGATGGTTGCGTGATTTACACCTCATGCGAACCCTGCCCCATGTGTTTGGGCGCCATCTATTGGGCACGGCCGAAAAAAGTCTATTATGGTTGTAATAAACAAGACGCCGCTGACATCGCTTTTGATGATCAATTTATCTACGATGAAATCGAAACACCGATTAACCAAAGGCAAATCCCATTCCAGCAGGTGGCACAAGGTGATGCCCTTGAAGTGTTCAAAGCCTGGGCTGAGAAAGTGGATAAGACTGAATATTAAAACAGATTGTTTACTTGTCCCTGAGTTACCCAAAAACAGATAAGTATCATAATACCCTAATCCCGACATAGAAAACACGTTTATAGCACAATCCCTTGATACGAATCTAAAAAACATCACATCACCAATGAGGTGGCTCAATATTTTTTATATTCACTATGCATACCAATGGCTCGCCTAAGAGCGCCTACTGTTGGCGCACTCT
>UOFA01000260.1_pt1 | contig 8941 bp, 5 predicted proteins | sample 1988741 | NCBI WGS metagenome assembly UOFA01 (sample SAMEA4712195, study PRJEB27164) | hydrothermal vent metagenome | biome: marine basaltic hydrothermal vent biome; feature: marine hydrothermal vent; material: mineral | place: Pacific Ocean | collected 2011-06-14/2011-07-23 | depth 1719 m
GGATCGTTTGTTGATTGAAACAGACTCACCGTATTTGATCCCAAGGAACTTGAAGCCCAAGCCGAAAACCCGCCGCAATGAGCCAAAATATTTACCGCACATTGCAGCTTATATTGCCCAGCAAATTAATTTGAGCACCGAAGAATTGGTGGCCTTAACCACTGAAAACAGCAAAACCTTCTTTAACATTTAATGCCTAACATTTAAACCAATAAAATAAAACACCGAGAGACCCATGAGCTTATTTAAAAACCACATTGAACATTTAATTCAAGTCACCACAGCGGCCCTTGAGCACGCTGGTTATGACGGGGTATGGATTTATTCAGGCCACCCGACCAATAACTTTATGGATGATATGGCACCGCCGCACAGCATCAATCCACACTTTAAGTGGTGGGTGCCAGTGCCCAATGTGGTGAGCAGTGTTTTACATGTTAAGCCAGGTGAAAAACCAGTGGTTTACTTGAATCAACCGGCTGACTTTTGGCACAAAATCATTGATAACAGCCAAGGTAAGTGGGCCAAATATTTTGCTGTCCGGGTGGTCGGCCATTATTCAGAGTTGCCAGATTTTAAGGCCGAAAAGAACCATGCTTGGATTGGCTCAGCTGAATTACAACCATTGGAGCATAAACACACCAATCCCCAAGCGCTGATTAACTACTTACACTTCAGTCGCATTCAAAAAACCGACTATGAGATTCATTGCATTGGTGAGGCCAATACATCGGCGCTCAAAGGTCATGAAGCGGCTAAACAGGCGTTTTACGCTGGTCAGTCTGAATATGAAATACACATGGCATACTTGCGAGCTTGTGAATACAATGAGTATCAAATGCCTTATGGCAATATTGTTGCTTTGAATGAAAACCCAGCGGTATTGCATTACCAATACCAAAGCCGAGAAAAAATCCCAAAAGATCAACTCAAGTCATTCTTGGTTGATGCGGGGGCTAACTACAGAGGTTATGCAGCAGATATCACCCGCACTTATGCATTTGAAGATAATGCTTTTGCCGCGATGATTAACAGCCTGGATGAGAAGCAGCTTAAGCTGTGCAATCAAGCGTTGGTTGGGCAAGATTATGTTGAATTGCATCGACAGGCGCATTTGCATGTTTCTGAGGTATTGGCTGAGTTTGGCGTATTTAACTGCAGTGCCGAAACGGCGGTTGAGTCAGGCTTGAGCCAAACCTTTTTCCCGCATGGTTTGGGTCATTATTTAGGCCTGCAGGTACATGATGTATCTGGTCATGTGGTAGATCATTTGGGCACAGTTAAAAACCCACCCAGCGAGTACCCGTTCTTGCGCTTAACAGACACACTGCGCGAAAACGCGGTGATTACCATCGAACCAGGTTTGTATTTTGTGCCGATGTTGTTGAAAGAAATCGCAGGACATAAAGATGTGAACTGGCAGAAAGTAGAAGAATTCCTGCCTTACGGCGGTATTCGCATTGAAGACAATGTGGTGGTTAAGGCCAAGGATTCGATTAACTTGAGTCGTTAATTCTTCTCGTGGTACCCCATAAAAAAGCCTGAATAAGTTCATATTCAGGCTTTTAACGTTTTTTCTATATCGGGATTAGGGTTACAGCTTACTCTGCTGTTTTCTTATCTGCTTTGGCAATCAAGTTTTCCATTTTCAAAGCGATGAAATCAGCCAAAATTCGCGCTGTTTCATGCAGGCGAAAATCAACGTATTCCTCGTTTTCACCTTCAGTATCTTGCTCAGCGGCCTTTTCTTTGGCAACCTGTTCAGCCAGCAAAGTGTCTTCGGATTTCAGTTCTTCGGTTGAATCAAACAACAAAGATATCTCGCCCAACAGTGGGTTGGGTTCAGCGGCTGCCAGCATCGCTTCGCGTTTGGCTTTGCGGGCTTTTTTGCGTTCTTTGTGCTCTTGTACTTTACGCATGCGCTCAGTCAGAGACAATGAAACGGTTAAATCATCTTTCTCTTGCTGATACAGTTCAATTTCTTTCTTTAAAAAATCAAATTCAAAGTTAACTGCAGTTCGTTCCAAATAGCCGTTTTTCAGTTGTGAGATTTCATCTGACAGGTCATCAAACATGGTGTAGTCGCTGCTTGAAATGCTGTTCCAAGGCAGGGCGTTTTCATAGGATGATTCGCCGTAGTTTTCCAGGCCAGGGGAAGCTGGAAACTTAATGTCAGGAATCACGCCACGATTTTGGGTGCTGCCACCATTGATGCGGAAAAACTGACCCATGGTTAATTTCAATTGACCTAATTTCAACTCAGGGTCGTTGATGTATTCATTCAGGGGCATGACGTTTTGAACGGTGCCTTTGCCATACGTTTGACCACCTACAATCAAAGCCCGGCCATAATCTTGCATCGCAGCAGCAAAAATTTCTGAAGCCGAAGCAGATAGTTTGTTTACCATAACCACCATTGGTCCTTTCCAGGCAATGCTGGGGTTGACGTCGCGCTTGACTTCCACCTTACCGTGGCTTAATTTGGTCTGTACGATGGGCCCTTTGTCGATGAATAAACCAGATAGCTGGATGGCTTCGTATAAAGAACCACCGCCGTTGTTACGCAAATCAACTACCACGCCTTGTACGCCTTGCTCTTTGAACTTTTTCAAGATGTCTTTCACGTCTTTGGTGGTACTGCGGTAATCAGGGTCGTTGTTTTGTCGTCCGACAAAATCCAAATAAAATGTAGGTAAGTCAATCACCCCAATCTTTCGTGTATGCTTGCCATCTTTGACGTTCATGATTTTGTGTTGTGCGGCTTGTTGCTCGAGCTTAACCTTATCTCTTACTATGTGTACCACATGCGGAATGGTTTCTGGGCCATCATCTTCTGCGATGACGCGTAACCTAACGGTTGAACCTTTTTCACCGCGAATCAGCTGCACCACATCCTCAATTCCCCAGCCCACAACGTCTTCAAAATTGCCTTCGCTGTCTTGTCCAACGGCCAGTACTTTGTCACCACTTTTCAAAGTGCCTTCCGTATCGGCAGGACCGCCTTTGACTATGGTTTGAATTGAAGTGTATTCACCGTCATTACCAAGCACTGCGCCGATGCCTTCCAGCGACAGCTTCATGTTGATTTCAAAGTTTTCGGAAGTGATCGGTTCCATGTAACCGGTATGTGGTTCGACCAAGGTCAAATATGAATTGATGAAATATTGAAACACATCATCGCTTTTCATGTCATCAATGCGTTTGGCCATGAATTTATAGCGTTTACTTAAGGTTTCTTTGATTTTTTCAGGTTCTTTTTTCAATAGCTTTAAACTTAAGTAATCATTTTTGACCCTTTTGCGCCAGATGTTGTCGAGTTCTTTTTGGTCGATGGCATAAGCGACTTTCTCACGATCCCACCGGTAAACTTCATCCTTTTCAAAGTCGAGATCTGAATCTAACACAGATAAAGCGTAGGCTTTTTGTTTGGCCACACGTTTTTTGAAGACATCAAAAATTTTGTAGGCTGGATCAAGATGGCCGGTTTTCAGGCCTTCATCAAGTTGGGTTCTCCAACGATCAAAAGCCACCACGTCTTCACCCAAAAAGTATAGTTTATTGGGGTCTAAAACGGAGATGTATTTGTTCAGAATTTCGATTGAAAATTCATCGTTCAACGAAGTGTCTTTGTAGTGTAACCGTTCTACCAATTGCACCACCATTTGACTTTCTTTTTGGTGTTTTGCACTGGCTTTCAGCGGTTCTAAATCAGCTTTGGCTGTTACCATTGGACTGGCCAGCATAGCGCTAAACAGTATGGATACAATGGCTATGGTTGTTGTTCGGTTCATTTTTATTAAGGTCCTGTGTTTATTATTTTGTCGGTGTTCAATTATTCAAATTGAACTTTTATTTCATTATACTGCCTGAGGCTTTGATTAAATGATATAGGTCAATCGTCATCAATACAAGTGTCAGGGTCGTAAACTGAGACCCAGTTATTGAATATTGGTTGCATATTTTTGTTATAATTGCGTGCTTTGACAAACCTAGGTGGTTGGTCAACTCACATAAATTGCTAAGAAACTGGAGATATTGAATGAATAAATTAGTCATGGCCTTGGGTGCTGCTGGTACGCTTTTAAGCGCCACAGCATGGGCAGAGATGGAGTCCGAAAATGGTCAGATCAATTACAAAATTGGGTCTGATGTAGGAAAATACTTGAATGATTCTGAATTGGATTTTGACAAAGACTCGTTCCTAACGGGTTTGGAAGATGGTTTGGCTGGACGTGACTTGCGTTTAACAGCTGAAGAGTTAACCACGATTCGTGGCATCATCCAACAAAAACAGCAAGAAGTTCAAAAAGCCAAAAAAGAAAAAATGATGGCAGAACTTGAAGTCCAAAAAGTTGCGAACGCAGAGAAAGGCGCTGCCTTTATGAAAGAGAAAGCTGCTGCCGAAGGTATCATAAGTACTGAATCTGGCTTGCTTTACGAAGTGGTCGTACAGGGCGATGGTCCTAAACCTGGTTCTGAAACAGCCACTGTGGTTGTGCATTACACCGGAACTTTGATTGATGGCACTAAATTTGACAGCTCAGTTGATCGTGGTCAACCTGCCACTTTTGCTTTAAACCAAGTGATCAAAGGTTGGACTGAAGGCTTGCAGTTGATGAATACAGGGTCAAAATACAGATTTTATATCCCATCTGAGTTGGCTTATGGTTCTGATGCCAGACCTGGTGGTGCGATTGGTCCAAACAGCACTTTGATATTTGATGTTGAGATGATTGAAGTTAAAGGGGCTAAAGAAGCTAAAGAAGTTAAATAAACTCGGTCATTTAACCATGAAATTTAAAAAAGCCTCCACATGGGGCTTTTTTTATGCCCAAAACAACTCGACGTTAAATCATTCTGAAGCAATAGAATCCGAATGAACTAATCAAAACTCACCGGATCTATGTCAACAAACCATTGAATGTTGTGCTGATTGTCGGTGCTGTTTTTGGCTTTCAGTTGGTGTATGGTTTGATGCAAGCTCTTGCGGTCATTGCTGTTGAGGATCAATTGCATGCGGAATAGTTTTTGGCGTTTTTGCATCGGTGCGGGTAACGGCCCCAGGACACTTAAGTCATCGTTTTGCTCAAGGCCATCGACCAGTTGTTGTAAAAATTGGTCAAGCAGGCGTTCGTTGCGGTGTTGTCCACGGATGATGGCCATGTGGGTGTACGGAGGGAAGCGCATCTGGGCCCGTTCGGTTAATTGTTGTTGAGCAAAAGACTCGTAATTTTCTTTGAACAAGGATTGAAAAAACTCATGCTCTGGGAATTGGGTTTGAATGATCACATCGCCTTTGGTTTTGGCGCGTCCGGCACGTCCTGACACTTGGACCAATAATTGGGCCAAATATTCGGTGGCACGAAAATCCGCAGAAAAGAAACTGTTATCCACGTTAACCACCACCACCAGAGACAGCAATGGAAAATCATGGCCTTTGGAAAGCATTTGGGTGCCAACAATCACACAAGGCTTGCCTGACCTAACTATTTCGAGGTTTTTTTGCCACTGGGCTGGGGTTCTTACTGAATCACGATCGAAGCGCACCACAGCAGTGTCGGTAAATTGGTCAGTTAAACCAGCCGCTATTTTCTCAGTGCCTGCACCCATAGTTTCAACTTCTTGTGAGCCACAAGAGGGACAAAATTCTGGCAAGCTGTAACGCCGTTCACAATGGTGGCATTTGAGCAGATCCAGGTGTTTGTGATAGGTCAAATAAGCATCGCAATCATCGCATTTAGCCACCCAGCTACACTCGTTGCAGATCAGCTTATGCGACCAGCCGCGGCGGTTCAGAAACACCAAAACTTGATGGCCGTCAGCCAGATGACTTTCAATCGAGCTCAAGGTTTGTTGGGTTAAACCTTGGTTGAGCTGTTTTGATTGGGTGTTTTGTAAGGTCAGACTTGGCATCGGATTGTGGTTGGTTCTGCTGCGCAACTTCAACCATTGATAGCGCTTATTGGTGGCATGATTGAGGGTTTCAAACGAAGGTGTGGCAGAGCCTAAAACCACCGGAATCTGTTCAATTTTTCCGCGCAATACCGCCAAGTCACGTGCTGAATAGCGAATACCTTGTTGTTGTTTATAACTCAAGTCATGTTCTTCATCAACCAGCACCGCACCCAGTTTTTTGAACGGTGTAAAGATTCCTGAACGGGTGGAAACCACCACATCTACCAAGCCTTTGGCCGCATGATGCCAAACCCTGGCGCGCGCGCCATCGGATAAACCGGAATGCAAAATTGCCATTTGACCATTGATGCGTTGGCTGATTTCCTGAAACAATTGTGGTGTTAAGCCGATTTCCGGTACCAACACCAAGGCTTGTTGTTCATTGGCTAATAATTGATTGATCAAGCGAATGTAAATTTCAGTTTTACCAGAACCGGTGATGCCATCCAGCAGGTGTACTTTAAATTGATTTTTCGAGGTTTGAATTTGCTTTAAAGCATGGTCTTGATCTTCGGTCAGTTTGAACCCTGGATCAACAGCTTGATCCGTTTCAACAAAACAAACTTCAGATGAATCAATCAACTGCTTTTCTTGTAGCTGGCGACAAACTTGCGCCGCCGTGGCGCTGATGTGACTCATGGTTTTACTTTGCAACGGGCCATGCAGCTGTAAGTACTCAAAAACCTGCAGCTGCTTAGGAGCTGATTTAAGTGCTGTTTGGGCCTGTTCCAGACTGGCGGTGGTTTGCCACCAATAATGGATCGGAATTGGTCGGTTGTCGGTTTTACGAAACCAGGCAGGTATGGCGGTGAAGATCATCTCACCAAAACTGACCTGATAATATTTGGCTGCCAGTTGTAGCAGTTGTAAGGTGGCCGCATTCAACAGCGGTTCAGCATCTAAGATTTTACTGATTGGTTTGAGGTTCTTGAATTCACTCTTGGCCACCAAGCCAACCACCACACCAACCAGTTGTTTATTTCTCCCTAATGGCACCAGCACTCGCCCGCCGACAGGTGGTGGGGGTAAATCATCAGGTAAACTGTAATCCAAGTGAGGCGCAAAAGGCACTTTTAAAGCCACTTGTACCACTTGAGGTTTGGTGGTTTCTTGCATGTTTTGCATCATAACATTTTGCAAAACAAAACTGCAGCCAGTTTAAATAGCTTAAGGCGAATAGTTGTCACCGGAGCCTTCGCAAGTCTTGTACCGACCATTGTTGTTGTTCTCATGTTTTCAATTAAAACATAAGCAACAGATGACAGCATTAATCTAAACTGGTTAATATGAGTAAAAAGCAGTAGCGGTCAAGCACGAATTCGGTATGATCGTTTAAATCTTCGTAACCAAGAGCATTTGAGATCTTTGCCGGCAAGCCACCAGCGGTCCGTAAAAATTGTGTGCGGGTTTATCGATACCGGTTGATGGTGCTTTTCAGTTCAATACAGGCTTGTTCGGCTGCAGCGGCATAATTATCAGCCGCATCACCGGTATAGATGATGCCCCGTGATGATGAAATGATCAGGCCTTTGCCATCAGCTCGAAGACCAGCTGCTAAAGTGGCTTTGACATCACCACCTTGTGCGCCAATACCTGGAATCAGCAGCGGCATGTCACCGACTGTTTGACGGATTTGGGTCAATTCTTCGGGATAAGTGGCACCAACCACCAACAACACATTTTTATTATTGTTCCAGTCACTACTGGCTTTGTGCGCCACTTCTTGAAACAGGGTTCTGCCATTGGCTAAAGTCAGGTTTTGTAATTCACCCGAACCGGCATTGGAGGTTTTGCACAACACCACCACGCCTTTATCTTTGAAGCTTGTATAGGGTTCAATGGTGTCACCGCCCATGTAGGGATTAACGGTCACTGCATCTGCTTGGTAGCGACTGAAGGCTTCTTGGGCATATTGTTCGGCGGTGCTACCAATGTCACCGCGTTTAGCATCCAAAATCACTGGGATGTCTGGATAATTGGCATGAATGTATTGGATGATTTGGCTGAGTTGTTGTTCAGCTTTGAGCGCAGCAAAATAAGCAATTTGTGGCTTAAAAGCACAAACATGGGCAGCGGTTGCATCGACGATATTTTCTAGCCAGATGAGCAAATCAACACCCAATGCATCAATTTTTGCTTGATTGGGATCTAAACCAACACAGACCAGCGATTGGTTTATATCTTGCGCGTGCTCTAACTGTTGAATGAACATATCTTGAAAATTGATATAAAGATGTATTTTAGGAGAGTGCCCATCGAATGGGAACTTTAATTTGGTTTAACAATCAGAATGCTTATGAAAAACATAACCTTTATCTTGATACTTTTTGTGGCCGTCACAGCTAAGGCAACACTGCCTGTCGCAGTTAATGGTCAGCCAGTACCTTCCTTGGCGCCCATTTTAGAACAAGTAACTCCGGCGGTGGTTAACATCAACACCAAATCAATACAGTATATACGTTCACAAAACAGTGAGTTTTACAGCTGGTTTTATGGTTTACCCAATACGCCCAGAGAACGAGTAACCCAATCGCTGGGATCAGGGGTGATTGTCGATGCGGTGAAAGGCTTGATATTAACCAATCACCATGTGGTCAATGATGCCGATGACATCTCAGTGGTGCTACATGACGGTCGCACTTATAACGCCACCTTGATCGGTTCTGATGATGGCACCGATGTGGCGGTGATTCAAATTGAAGCCGAGAATCTGACTGCTTTGCCGTTGGCCGATTCCAAACAGTTGCGAGTGGGTGACTTTGTGGTGGCAGTGGGCAATCCATTTGGCTTAGGCCAAACAGTGACTTCAGGCATTGTCAGTGCTTTGGGCCGCACCAGTTTAAGTGGTTTAGGTTACCAGAATTTTATCCAAACCGATGCTTCGATCAACCCCGGTAATTCAGGTGGGGCTTTGATTGATTTGAACGGTGCTTTGGTGGGCATCAATACCGCTATTTTTTCTCCTTCCGGTGGTAATGTGGGCATT
>UOFA01000168.1_pt1 | contig 8771 bp, 8 predicted proteins | sample 1988741 | NCBI WGS metagenome assembly UOFA01 (sample SAMEA4712195, study PRJEB27164) | hydrothermal vent metagenome | biome: marine basaltic hydrothermal vent biome; feature: marine hydrothermal vent; material: mineral | place: Pacific Ocean | collected 2011-06-14/2011-07-23 | depth 1719 m
CAGAATGCCATATCACAAGTTCGTGAGTTCAATAAAGCCAATTTACTCACAGGTGTGGTCATCACAAAACTGGATGGCACACCAAAAGGTGGTGTGTTATTTAATTTAGCTGCTGAATTTGGTATCCCTGTTAGGTTCATTGGTGTGGGTGAAAAATCGACTGATTTGAAAACTTATCAGGCTGCTGAATTTGTCCAAGCCATTATTGACTGAATTAAAGGCCTTAAATTTTAGCCAACAAGTCGTTGCTTGGTACCATCAGCATGGTAGAAAACAACTGCCTTGGCAGCTGAGCACAGGGCAACATAAGCCCTATCATGTCTGGTTGTCAGAAATCATGCTACAACAGACCCAAGTGGTTAAGGTCATTGAGTATTTTGATCGCTTCATTAAGACCTTTCCTACACTGGATGATTTAGCCAACGCCGAAGAACAACAAGTGTTGGCACTGTGGTCAGGTCTTGGTTATTACAACCGCGCCAGAAACTTACATAAATCTGCGCAATTGTGCCAACAACAGCACCACAGCCAATTGCCGCAAGATTTACAACAGTTGATAGGTTTGCCAGGGATTGGCCGTTCCACTGCCGCTGCCATCATGTCATTGGCCTATGATCAAGCCGAACCGATTATGGATGGTAACGTCAAGCGCGTATTCGCTCGACATTTCTTAATCGCTGGTGAACCGAATAAAAGCAGCACCTTGAAACAACTGTGGCAATTAGCCGAAGTCCATAAAGAACAACATGAAGCGGCCGCTTACACCCAAGGTTTGATGGATTTGGGTGCCACTATTTGTACTAAACACCAACCCAAGTGTGACCAATGTCCAATCAATGAATCTTGCCAAGCTCGAAAAAAAGATATGATTGCCCAATACCCAGCTAAAAAGCAAAAAGTTAAACAGGCTGAAGTTGATTTATATGCTTTATTATCAGTAGATGGATCCAATGTGGGTTTAAATCAACGAGATGAGCATAGTATTTGGCCCAATTTGATGTTTTTGCCGTTGTTTGAATCTGCAGAGACATTATTAAATGCCCACGCCGATGCACAACAGCATTTCAGCTTGACGCATAAACTCACCCATCGTATATTGCAGATTCACGTTTATTTACTGAAGCAGCCGATAAAATCAACAGCGGTGCAGATGATTGATCGTGAAGATTTAATCAACCGACCACACCCCAAAGCCCTTATTCATATACTGAACCAACATGACAACCATTAATTGCATCAAATACGGCGAAGGCCAAGAACCTATTCCCTACACACCCTATCCAGGTGATATAGGCCAACAAATTCATCAACAGGTCAGCCTAAAATTCTGGCAAGACTGGTTGGCACAACAAACCATGATCATCAATGAAAATCACTTTTCACCGATTGATCCTGATCATCGCAAGATCATTGAACAAAAAATGGTCGAATTTTTATTTGAAGGCAAAGATGCCAAGCCACAAGGCTATGCGCCAAATGATGCTGATTGAAGTAAGTCTCAGGCTTTGATGTTTTCTATAATCAATGAATTAAAAGTTTGACAGTACCCAAGGTGATTATTATAATTCGCTCTCTTTCAGAGACGTCCAGTCTCAACAAGGTGTGCCCGGTTAGCTCAGTCGGTAGAGCAGGGGATTGAAAATCCCCGTGTCGGTGGTTCGATTCCGCCACCGGGCACCATTTTTTGATTTTAGCAAGTCCGATACAACCTTTTAAGTTTAAGCAATACATCGCTCTAGGAGCTTGTCCGAGAATAGAAGTCGTAGCGAGAAATAACTGGTTTGAGTCAGTTTTTTCACTAATTTGAGGCGAATATAGGTATATTTAACAAAAATTAGTGGAGAAACTGGCCAAATCCAGTGATTTCGCAGTAGGTTTCCTGTTCTCGGACGTGCTAAGGGGTTGTGCTCTAATCGTGTTTTCTATATCGGGATTAAGGGGAATAAGCTTTGACGATTTTTTGAGCTCAAACAAACTGAACGTCATTGCGAGGAGCACCAGCGACGCGGCAACCTCGTAACGCTGTAACGATTTTATTTTCAGCTGAGATTGCGTGGACTGTAAAAGATTGCCGCAGTCGTTCCTCGGCAACTGCTCCTGCGTTGCTCTAACTACCTACATCCATGTAGGCGTCCCTCGCAATGACATCTATTTAGTGCTTGACCGAGAAAGTAATCGTAGCGAGGGAAAGTCTGGTTTTAGACAATAATTTTTCATTATTTAAGGAGAATAGCTGGCTATTTAACGAGAATCAAGGAGGAATTTTGGCAAAATCCAGCTTTTCCGCAGTAGATTATTCTTTCTCGGTCAGGCACTAATTAGTTTCAAAATGTGCTTTGATGTAACCATTTAATAAACGGATACCAAATGAAGTGGAGCCCGGTGACGCTTTGATTGGAGTGGTTTTATCATCCCATGCCACACCAGCGATGTCTAAATGAACCCAAGGTGTGGTTTCGCGAATGAAAGTACCAAGAAAAGCAGCACCAGCACTGGCACCCGGTGCATCGGGACCTGAATTCATCACATCTGCAATGTCGGCTTCGATGGCTTCGAAGTGGTTATCATTCAAGGGTAGGTGCCAAACTTGATCGCCAGTTTTTTTACCCATCTCAATGAATTGAGCTGCTAAGTCATCATGGCGCGAAAACATCGCTGCATAATCTTTACCTGTGGCGCGGCTGGCTGAGCCGGTTAATGTGGCTAAATTGACCAACAAAGTTGGGTTATAAGTGGTATCTGCATAGAAATTTCCATCGGCCAAAATCAGCCGGCCTTCAGCATCGGTAGAGCGGATTTGGATGGTTTTTCCTGACATGGAGGTCACCACATCACCGGGTCGTTGGGCGTTGGCACCGGGCATGTTTTCAGCCAGTGCGGCAATAGCGACCACATTGACTTTAGCTCCACGACCTGCCAAGGCGTATAAACTCCCCATAACACTGGCTGCCCCTGACATATCAAACTTCATGTTCCACATATTGGTTGGTTTTTTTAAGCTGATGCCGCCGGTATCAAATGTGATGCCTTTGCCGACCAATAAAACCGGCGCATCGCCTTCGTTGCCATTGGTGTATTCAACAATCATCATGCGAGGTGGTTTTTGACTGCCGCGGCCTACACCGTAGATGGCACCCATGTTTTTATCTAACATGTCTTGCTCGTCCAAAACCTTTATTTTGATGTTCTCCATGCCTTTGAAATGTTGTTTCCATTTAGCCACAAAGCTGGCTGGGTAAATCACATTGGGGGGCTCATTGGAAATATCACGGGTATACCAAATGGCATTAGCTACTGGTTCTAACTCTTGGCGATAATGTTTCTCAGTTGCTTTAACCTCACCGGTTACAACAGTGAGTTTGTCTTGGTGCTTGTGACGCTCGGTATCGGTGAAGTATTTGTCGAAATGATAGCTGCCTAATTTTGCACCGTATGCAATATGAGCGTTGGTTTCACTGCCAATTACATCAAAGGCCATGGCAGGTGCAGTTTTGAAGGCTTCAACGGCGGCTTGAACCGCAGTGCCACCCAGTTCCTGCCAGTCTAATTCAGTGTGTTCTGCTGTTTTCTCACCCAAGCCGATCAACAAAATTTGGGCCAGGCCGGACTCTTTAGGCGCTGTAACCAGTTGAGTGGTATTGATTTTGGCAGCAAATTCAGTGATTTGGATGGCATGAGCCAAATCGCCTTGACCCTGTTGATTGATTTTGATACCTAGTTGACCCAATTGACCATCAGCATAAACACCCAAGACTAAATTACCTTCAGTCGGTAATTGATTGCTGAAAATAACTTCAGTGGGTGGGGTGTCTTTGGCGGCAGTTGCCAAATTGAGGTTGGAAATTAGAGTGATACTCAATAGTAATAATGGCCAGGGTTTCATCAGTGTTCCTTAAAAATAAATTAGGTAGGTATTTATGCTGCATGCAGAAATTAACCGCAGTAATTCAACCATAGGTTATAAATAACCTGGAGTCAAAATATATGTGTAGAAGAATCGTTTTGTAATAGGTTTTTATAGTTGATTTTCAAGCGGGTATTATGGCTTGAGTTTCAATCAACTCTGCAAAAAATTCATCTTTACTGTTGAGGTATTTGAATTGAGCTTGGTTGCACAGTGTCTGGGCAAACTCCTTGCTTACATGGTAAGTTTCACCGTTAACGAACAGTTGAGCTTTGGTGACTGAAGAATTATCTGTAGTCAGGTGATAGGCAAATACTGCAAAGGGGCTTTTTTTCCAACTGATGGTTTTTGTAACCTGATTAATTATTAAGTCGCTGCTTTGTTCATCATCTAGCAAACGATAACCGGTGACAAATTGTCCAAAATATTCGGCCAATTGTTGGTCATTTAATTGGCTGAGTGACTGTAACTGTGCCTTTAAATAACTGATTTCATGCGCACCAATTGAAGCATCGTGATTGTTCGATTGTACTGAGTCCTTGAAGCGATCTTGAGCAGGCATATTTTGCGCCGTGGTTTCTATGACAGCGGTTATTAATTCGGATTTTGAAGGTGCGCGCAGACCAATCGAACAAGTGATACAGTCATCTGAAGTGGAAATTCCATGGTGCGGAATTTCAGGTGGCAAGTATAAAATATCACCGGCTTGTAATTCATGACTTAATTGTGCTTGGTAGTTATCAATCACCGCTAATTCGCTGTCTGCAACCATCTTGGCATCTTGCAAAGGCACTGAGTCATAAGACCATTGACGTGAGCCTTGAACTTGTACTAAAAATACATCGTAGTGATCGGTGTGTGCGCCTACTGATGCACCAGCCGGAGCAAATGACATCATCAGGTCATCAAAGCGCCAGTTTTTAATGAACGGGAAACCATCCATTAAACGTTGTGCAGTTGGAAACCATTTTTCAATGTCTGAGACCAACAGAGTGGGCTTGAAATCAAGCACTTGTTGCCAAGCTTCAGGTTCATCATATATGGCCTGATAGCGCCGCTGATCTTCGCTGTAGATAATGCGCGACTGAACCTGCTGTTGAGCTGCCAGTTTGAATAGGTCGTTTGCATCCGGCAAACAGCTTAAATCCAGATTGGTACCAGTAAATAAATAAGGCGAGCGCTGCCAGTGAGTTTTGAAAAACTCATCGGCAGTGATGTTCTGCCCATCAAAAACGTTTGGCTTGGTCTTTGGCATTGCCGAGGTAGTTAGCTGGTGTCATGGCCATTAAACGCGCTTTGGCATCTTCTGGAATTTCAAGTCCTTGGATAAACAATTGCATTTGTTGCTGGTCTATCTTGTGCCCACGGGTTAACTCTTTGAGTTTTTCATAAGGATTTTCAATGCCATAACGGCGCATCACAGTTTGAATTGGTTCAGCCAGTAATTCCCAATTATTATCTAAATCTTTATTCAATCTGTCTTCGTTGATGGCTAATTTACTCAAGCCTTTGCTTAACGATGCCCAAGCAATGGCACAATGCCCAAAGGCAGACCCCAAAGCCCGCAATACCGTAGAGTCCGTCAAATCGCGCTGCCACCTGGATACCGGTAACTTTTCAGCTAAATGATTTAATGTGGCATTGGATAAGCCCAAGTTGCCTTCGGCATTTTCAAAGTCTATTGGATTAACTTTGTGTGGCATGGTAGATGAACCAATTTCACCTGCCACGGTTTTTTGAGTGAAATAACCAGTGGAAATATAGCCCCAAACATCACGAGCTAAATCCAGTTGAATGGTGTTCAAACGAATCATGTTGTGACACAGTTCAGCGATAAAATCATGCGGTTCAATTTGGGTGGTGAACGGATGAAAGGTCAAACCCAATTCACTGATAAAATCGGCCGATATTTGTGGCCAGTCTAAATCAGGATAAGCACTGTAATGGGCATTGAAGTTACCCACAGCGCCATTGAGTTTGCCGAATAGGGTGATGTGGCTGAGTTGATTGAGTTGATACTTTAATCGAAAAACAACATTCGCCATCTCTTTACCCATTGTGGTTGGTGAGGCTGGCTGGCCGTGGGTTTTGGCCATCATGGGGATGTCGGCATAAGCCATGGCCATGTCAGCTAATTGGTTGATGATGCCTTGGATGGTGGGTATAAATACCGTGTCTCTGGCTTCTTTGAGCATCAATGCATAGCTGAGGTTGTTGATATCTTCTGAAGTACAGGCAAAGTGCACAAATTCATTGATCTTGTTCAATTCAGCATGTGAGGCTAATTGTTGTTTGATGTAATACTCAACAGCTTTGACGTCATGATTGGTGACCGCTTCAATGTCTTTAACTTTTTGCGCTTCTTCAGGCGTGAAGTTGTCATAGATTGACATCACCCAATCGAGGTCTTTCTGACTCAGTTGATTGACTTCATCAATGCCATTGGTTTGGCTTAAATGCACCAACCATTTAAGTTCAACCAGCAGGCGATTCTTAATCAAGCCATATTCACTGAAGATGTGGCCAAACTGTTTGGTTTTGCTGTGGTATCTGCCATCAACGGATGTGATGGCGGTCAATTCTGAAAGTTGCATGTGAATTGCGTTACATTGAAAGCCAGCATTATAATGTCTACAAGCTTTTATCTCAATTCTGAATGTCTTTAGATTTTTCTTATGCTTTCACCACGATTAGATCAACAACTGGCTCTGGATTATTAACAAAATTTTAATGTGGCAAAAAAACGGGTCTTAATTCATAAGAACCAAGACCCGTCGTGGTAGGTGGCATAAAGGGGGAAGACGCCACCAACCGTTCGCTTATTATACGATTTTATTTAGTTCGTTTCAAATAATCTGCTGCAACAGCATGTAAAATACTTGGAGCCAACCGAATTTTATAATCTGGATTGACATATTGGAATTGAATCACGCCATTTTTACCGACCAGAAAAACTGCAGGAGCTGGTAATAAGTGATGGTTATAACCTGATGCTTTGGCTAAATCAATGCCCCATTTTTTGTATTTTTCAGCAGTTTCATCATCCACTTTGAAAGCAATTTTGAAGGCCTTGGAAATTTCCATGCTGGCATCAGAAAGTAACTGGTGACCTGCTTCTGCTTTAAGTTCGGCCTTTAAGTCTTGGTCTTTTAAGCTTTCCAGTAAAAAACTGGGTTGGTCTGGGCTGATAAAAAAAACATCAAATCCCATCTCAATCAATTTTTTCTCCATGGTTCTCATTTCGCCCAAATGCGTATTGCAATACGGACACCAGCCGCCGCGGTAAAATGTCAGCACAAAAGGCTTGCTCAAGTTGGCTGGATCAAAGACCACTTGCTCACCATTTGGAGTTAATGCCGTGAATGCAGGTATGGTCATGCCAGACAACAGTGGCGTGACTTGTTCGGCTTGATCAAAATAGTCTTTGGCTGATATTATGCTGCTGAACGCCATTGTTAAAAACAGGGTGGTTAATAATTTCATGGTTATGCTCTCTTTACGCTGTGAATAGATAGGATAGGATTGACCTAAATCTATTACAAATTATTTCAATCATTTTAACTGACATACCAATCAAATAGTTATGCAGAGGTCTCATACTGTAATAAACATCATTGCGATGACAGAAGTTGAACAAAGCTGAGAAGCCATTTGTGATTTAAACCCAAAAAATTCGTCATTTCGCAATCCTTGGTCATAGAGGTGAATCGGACCTTTTGCAAAATGACGAAAACTCTTACTTATTCAATCATTTCAAAGCCGTCTTTAAAAATCACACATTCTCGGACAGGCTCCTAGGGCTTGGCATTGAGGGCTTGTTGCCAGGTGTTCCAGTTTTGGGTGAATTCATTGCGCTGTGCGGTACTGAATTGGTCATAACACCAGTCGTAAATAAGTAAGGCGGTTTCACCATATCAGCGGGCTGAATCACTGGAGACCTGACTGGTATCAATCTGAATATCCAGTGCTGGCTGTATTGCCTGTTGACAACCACTGGGGTCTTGTGTCATCAAACTTTGAAAAGCCATACCTAGATAGTCGTCATTGGCAGGGTTGGTTGGGTTGGAGGCATACCAGCTGCGAGCCTGACTTAATTCAGCGGGTGAAGTGAACCATAACCGCGGATGTCCAGCAGGAATATTCAGTGTGGCGGCCAAAAGTGCCGTATTGCGCATCACAAGCAGCAATAATAGTATTAATTTAGAATGTTTCATCAGCAGCATTTCCAGTATTCATTAAAGATATAAATACTGGAAATTCAAAAACCGCACACAGTGAGTTAATTTTTTTATTTAACCCATCCTTAAATATTAATGTCATTTTACCCCCCTTAAATAAACTCTACTAGTAAGAATCAATGCCAACGACAGCAACAACAAGGTTTGCCACGATAAGGTCGGGACAGTAACCGGTGTACCTGCTATATCATCATCAGTAATGGTATAAGTATGTACTGTGTTGGTAGCTGTATCACCATTGGCATCGCCCAAGGCCAAGTCTCCTGTGGGAGTCGATAGATTTAAGACAATGGTTTCATCAGCTTCTACCAGCGCATCATCAATAATCACCAGCGCTGGTATAGTAATGGCTGTAGCTGTGGTGCCGTCGTAGGTGCCAGCTGGGATATTGACCACCAATGGTGAGCCAAATGCCACAAAATCAACGCCCGAAGTGGCAGTACCCGTGCCGCTATCGGTGATGGTAACCGTGCTGGCAGCAACCACCGTACCATTGATTAGAATAACCGGTAAATTACCACCCGTAGCCTCAGCATCAGAGGCTGTGGCTGTTGATAGTTCAACAGCGACTATCTCATCATCAGTAATGGTATAAGTATGTGTTGTGTTGGTAGTGGCATCACCATTGG
>UOFA01000031.1_pt1 | contig 8763 bp, 5 predicted proteins | sample 1988741 | NCBI WGS metagenome assembly UOFA01 (sample SAMEA4712195, study PRJEB27164) | hydrothermal vent metagenome | biome: marine basaltic hydrothermal vent biome; feature: marine hydrothermal vent; material: mineral | place: Pacific Ocean | collected 2011-06-14/2011-07-23 | depth 1719 m
GCCAGAGAGGCGTGGGACAGAAGACGAGGATTTTATGTCAGAATAAAAACAACATCGCCAGCAAACTGGCTTCAATAAAATAACTTCATTTGCTTGAATTAGTCGAGGCGTTCATATATGTCGAAGTGTTTATCAGTAAACTATGCTGACAGGGACTTAGGCAAGATCAACTGACTAGAGATTCAGGTCACTGAGCCTGTCGAAGTGTTTATCAGTAAACTATGCTGACAGGGACTTAGGCAAGATCAACTGACTAGAGATTCAGGTCACTGAGCCTGTCGAAGTGTTTATCAGTAAACTATGCTGACAAGGACATCGGCAAGCTCAGCCAACTTTGTATCTGACCAGATAATTGAATTTAAAAATAAAACCAATAAAGAGACATTAAACCATGAAATTAACCTCCATAAATAACCAAACCCGTGATGGCCAATTGGTCGTTGTTAACCGCGCTGGTAACCGAGCAGTTAGGGTGCCACAAATAGCCAACACCATGCAACAAGTCTTGGACAATTGGGACAATGTGGCGCCGCAGTTAAATACGGTTCACCAGCATTTAAACGATGAAGGTCTGAACGATGCCTTTGATTTAAATATGGATGAGGTTTTGGCACCGTTGCCCAGAGGCTTACAGTTTTTGGATGGCAGCGCTTACTTAGCGCATGTTGAACGTGTCAGACGAGCCCGTGGTGCAGATATGCCACCCAGCTTTTTGAAAGATCCCTTGATGTATCAAGGGACCAGCGATGGCTTTCTGGCACACAACCAAGACATCGAAGTGGTCAATGAAGAATACGGCATAGATTTTGAAGCAGAAGCCGCTGTTATCACTTCAGATGTGCCGATGAATGTAAGTGCCGATGATGCGGGTCAATACATTCAATTGATTTGTATCTTGAATGACGTTTCATTGCGCAATTTAATCCCAGCCGAACTGGCCAAGGGTTTTGGTTTCTTACAATCCAAACCACGTACAGCTTTATCGCCTTTCTTTGTTACCCCAGATGAATTGGGCGATGCATGGCAAAACAACAAAATTCATTTGCCGATGCGAACTTGGTTGAATGGTGAATGGTTTGGCGAGCCTGAGTGTGGTGTTGATATGCAGTTTGATTTCGCTGAATTAATTGCTCATGCGGCTAAAACCAGACCGTTGTGTGCTGGAACCCTCATTGGTTCAGGCACCATCGCCAATCATGACATGGCCAAAGGCTCAACTTGCTTGGCTGAAAAGCGTGTTTTAGAAGTGATTGCTGATGGTAAACCAAGCACCCCATTCATGAGTTTTGGTGATGATGTGAAAATTGAAATTACTGACAAGGAGAATCACAACATCTTCGGCACCATTCATCAGAAAGTGGTTAAATACTGATTCAAACTTAAGTCATTGCCAATTTCATTTAAGGGGTTCGCAACTTAGGACTATATTTTATTTTCCTTTTTGTGATGTTTTACTCTGAATCTAATGGTAATCTTGTATAAAATATCGCACGCATAATAATACCCGAATCCCGATATAGAAAACACGATTAGAGCACAACCCCTTAGCACGAATCTAAAAAATGCCTAACCACCAACAAGGTGGCACCGTATTTTTTATATTCACTATACGCACCAAGTGATTGCACTCTATTTCGCGTTTCTATATCGGGATTCGGGTAATAATTAAATTCACCCTACACATTTTCTAGAGGAGAGAACATGAATAAGAATAAACTCATAGGTTTGTTGGTTTTTGGCTGTGCAATGAATACGCAAGTTTCAGTTGCAGAGTCTACATTATCGACCAGTATTGTCAGTGCAGAAGCCTATTTAAGCAGTCATGCCAATGAACTTGGATTCAGTGAGTCAGACATGGCAGATGCTCAAGTGCTGAGTAGTTACGTCACAAAGCACAATGGCATGCGTCACATTGTTTTCAGGCAGTATGTTAATGGCATAGAAGTGAATCAAGCCGATGTGCAAATAAACTTAGACAAAAATAACCAGTTGATTAATGTACACAGTCAATTCATCGATGGTGCAGCGTCAAAATCAAACAGCCTTGATATCAACATTGCGGCTGATGAAGCCATTTTATTGGCGGCTCAATATTTGAACATCACAACCTCAATGCCCAGCTATCGCATGACTGATGTTGTTGGTTTGAATCAATCTGCAGAGTTTGCTGGTCAAGGCATATCAAAACAAAGCATTCCAGTCAAACTGGTGTATCAAGTAGACGCTAATAAATTGCCAGTATTGACTTGGGACATGCAGATTGTTGAAGGCCAAAATTGGTGGAACATTCAAGTGGACGTCAAGACAGGAAAGATCATTGGTCAAAGCAATTGGTCTGCACATGCCAGTTATGATGTCATACCTTTCCCCAATGAATCACCTGCCACCAATGGATTCCAGTTGGAAACAGAGGTTGACCCTCATGACCTGACTGCTTCTCCATTTGGATGGCATGACACCAATGGAACTGCTGGTGCAGAATTTACCGATACCCGAGGCAATAATGTATTTGCTCAGGATGATCTAGATGGTAACAACAGTGGGGGTTCTCGGCCAGATGGTGGTGTAGCTTTAGAATTTGATTACCCCTGGAATCCTGCGGTCAACCCTGATGAGGAGCAGAACTTGGATGCCGCCATTGTGAATTTATTTTATTGGAATAACATCATTCATGATGTGATGTACCAGTATGGTTTTGATGAAGCTGCAGGAAATTTCCAAGAAAACAATTATGGCAATGCTGGTAATGCCAGCGATGCAGTCAATGCGGATGCACAAGATGGCAGTGGCACCAATAATGCCAGTTTTGGTACACCGCCTGATGGCGGAAATCCACGCATGCAAATGTTTTATTTCAATGCGCCTCCTGGGTTATTTGTGACTGCGCCGTTATCCATTGAAGGACAATACACCGCTGGTGGCGCCAGTTTTGGTGCAGCATACACCCAAGCAGGTATTTCAGGGGTGGTTGAATTAGTCGATGATGGTTTAGATACAGGTTCTGATGGTTGTACCGCATTATCTGGCTTCACGCCGGGCAGCGTGGCTTTGATAGACCGTGGTGCTTGTGAATTTGGTTTGAAAGTATTGAATGCAGAAAATGCAGGTGCCATAGCGGCCATCGTGGTTAACAACGCAGGTGATGGCGTGATTAGCATGGGTGGTGGTGATAATGGCGACAGTGTTGGTATCACCGCATTGATGGTGGGTCAGAGTGATGGTGATTTAATCAAAGCAGAGTTAGCCAATGATGTGAATGTGGAATTAAAAAAAATCGGTATTGATCGGGACAGTGACTTGGATAATGGCATCATTATTCATGAATATGGCCATGGGATTTCAAACCGATTAACCGGTGGCCCTGGGGCGGCTTCATGTTTGCAAAATTCAGAGCAGATGGGTGAAGGCTGGAGTGACTTTTTTACTTTGGTGATGACTGCGGTGCCTGGTGATACGGGCGAACAATTGAGGCCTATAGGTACTTATGCTGGAAACAATACATCTGGTATTCGAACATTTCCTTATACCACCAGCATGGTTGAGAATCAGCACACTTTTATTTCAGTGGCAGATGCCATTCAAATCGATGACAGTATCAGTCCGCATTTAGTAGGTTCAGTATGGGCGGAAATGTTGTGGGAAGTGTATTGGTTGTTGGTTGATGAGTATGGTTATGATGCTGACCTATACAATGGTACTGGTGGTAACAACCTGGCTTTACAACTGGTGATTGATGGCTTGAAAATTCAGCAATGCAGCCCTGGTTTCGTCAATGGGCGTGATGCCATTTTACAAGCTGATCAGGTTAACAATGCAGGGGCCAATCAATGTGAAATTTGGACCGCATTTGCCAAACGTGGTTTGGGTGAAGGCGCAAGTTCAGGCAGTAATTTTTCATTAGATGATGAAGTTGAATCATTTGTTGTACCAGTTGCGGCTTGTGTTGACAGTGATTTGATTTTTGAAGATGGGTTTGAATAAACGCATAACAGTGTTATGCAGTTTATTTTGAGAAAGTCTGTACCATTGGGTACAGGCTTTTCTATGTAAAAACCTGAAAAGAGATGATTTATGTGAGCGTGACACTCATCTGGCGAAATGGCATAATGTTTATTTTTCATCACGTTAAACCACGCCATGACCGAAACTTTTTCTAGTAAATCAACCGATTCATTCAGAGAACTGCTTACCTTGGGTAAGTGCAATATCTTGGTGACCACTTATCAAGCGGGCCAAGTGGTGATGGTTCGGCCACAAGGCCAGGGCATCAATACCCACTTTATGGCTTTTGATCGGCCCATGGGTATTGCCAAGCGCAACAATGAAGTGACCATAGGCGGCGCTTCATCAATCACCACATTCAGGAATTTAGCTGCAGTGGGACCAAAAGTTGGTCAGGGTGATCAGGTTGATGCCTGTTATTTGCCCAGAAAAAACCACGTCACTGGCGCCATAGATGTGCATGAAATGGGTTACGATAAATTTGATAAGTTGTGGTTTATTAACACCAAAATGTCTTGTCTATGTACCTTGGATAATGACCACAGTTTTAAACCAGAATGGCGCCCGCCGTTTATCACCGCTTATGACCTAACGGATCGATGCCACCTCAATGGTTTGGGTTTTCGTGATGGTGTGCCGCGTTATGTGAGCATGTTGGGTGCTTATGATGAGCCAGGCGGTTGGCGCAAGAATAAAATTTCCGGTGGACAAATCATGGACATCAGCACCAATGAAGTTATGGTTGATGGTTTGTGTATGCCACATTCGCCGCGTTGGTATAAGGATGCCTTGTGGTTTTTATCTTCAGGCTCAGGGCAGTTGATGCGTATGAAGCCCGGTGAGGCGCCGGAAGTGGTGGCTGAATTACCGGGTTTTACACGTGGTTTAGACTTTATTGATCGTTATGCCATTATTGGATTGTCACAAATACGCGAAAGTTCTACATTTGCTGGTTTGCCTTTGACCAAGCGCGTTGAAGAACGACAAAGTGGCGTTTGGGTGGTGGATACCAGCAATGGTCAAATCGTGGCATACCTGGTATTCACTGGGAATGTGCAAGAAGTGTTTGAAATTAAAGTTTTACCACATCAGTTTGCGGCGATTTTAGATGGTCAAAGTCCATTCCTGGGTTCATCCTATGAATTACCTGATTCAGTCTTAAATAACCTGGCTCCTTCCGACCCAATCCAAGTACCGCTAGAAGCCGCCACCAGAGCGCATGTTGGGGGTGAACTGGATACAGCGATTAAGCTGTATCAGGATATTTTGCAGCAAGTTCCTGACCACCCAGCCACCAACCACCAATATGGTCTGTGCCTGATTGATGCCAAAAAATGGGACGCTGCCATCAAGCAATTAGAGCAGGTTTTAAAACAAAACCCAGACAATGCCGAGGCGATGAATTCATTAGGTTGTGCTTACTTGGAACAGCTGGATTATACCCAAGCCATGCACTGGTTCGATCAGTCGATTGCGACCGATCAACAGTTTGCCCAAGCGCATTTTAATCGGGGTATGTTGTTGTTGAAACAACAGAATTATGCCGATGGTTGGGTTGCATACGATTGGCGTTGGCAGACTCCACAGTTTGTACCCTTCAAATGTGACAAGCCTTTGTGGCAAGGTGAAGACATCAGCGATAAAATCATCTTGGTGCATTCAGAACAAGGCAATGGTGATCACATCATGTTTTGGCGTTTTTTGCCTATTTTAGCTGAGCGTTGTAAAGAGGTGATCTATTTTGGCCCTGAGAACTTGGCACCTTTAGCAGCTGAAATTGAAGGTGTCAGCCAAAGCCGCATTCCCGGGGCTTTGAGCAAAGATTTATTCGATGTGTACTGCCCGTTGATGAGTTTGTCTAGGTATTTAGGCATCACTTTAGATAATTTACCCGCGCCCAAATGCTATGTCAATATCCCTGATCAAGTGGTGGTCAGCCAACTCAAAGGTGATTTTAAAATTGGTATCGCTTGGGCAGGCTCAGCCACCCATGTCAATGATGCTAAGCGTTCAATGCCATTAAAAGAAATGCTTTCTATAACTGATGGTATAGATGCCCAGTTTTACTCACTGCAAATGCCGATCAATTCAGATGAACGTAAACTTTTGAAGAAACACGGCGTGATTGATTTAGAATCTGAACTACCCGGTTATGCCAGAACCGCAGCCTTAGTCGATCAAATGGACATGGTGATTTCTGTAGATACCGCGATTGCTCATCTGGCTGCTGCTTTAGGCAAGGAAACTTGGATCCTGCTGAGTCAAAATGCCGATTGGCGTTGGCACTTGGAAGGTGATCAAAGTGAATGGTATCCTACTGCAAAATTATTCAGGCAAAAATCTACACAAGAGTGGAAATTGGTCATTAATAATATTCAACAAGTATTACAACAAGTGGGTAATTAGTGCTTGATGAGAGAAAGTATTGGTAGCGAGGGAAAGTCTGATTTTAGACAATAATTTCTCATTATTTATGCGTATCGTCCTTGATACTTACCGCTTCGCGGCTAACGTGAAAATACTCTCCAGGAGTATTTTTGAGGAGAATAGCTGGCTATTTAACGAGAATAAGGAGGGGTTTTGGCAAAATCCAGCTTTTCCGCACGACTGCATGGATGCAGTTAGTTAGAACACCAAAAGTAGGCGCTCTTAGGCGACGCAGGGAGCAGTTGTCGAGTAGAATATTCTTTCTCTCATCAGGCACTAATTAATAAGTAGTGATTGACTAAGCCCGGTTTTATCGGGCTTTTTTATGCTTGATGTGCTATAAAACTACCCTTCCAACTTGAACCTGGACATATTTTAATGAAACTACTGATCATGCTTGCCGTTGCATTTTTTATTTACCAAAAATGGGGTGTTACCGACGCTTCGGCTGAATTGAATCAAAAGCATGGATCAGATGTGATTATGTACTCAACTTCAACCTGTGGCTATTGTAAAAAAGCGCGGGTACTGCTGAATATGCAGGGTGTTAAGTACAAGGATTTAGACATTGGAAAATCAGCTACAGCTAACGCAGAGTTTAAAAGTTTGGGTGGACGTGGCGTTCCATTGTTTTTAATTCAAGGTGAAGTGATTAAAGGATTTAATCAAAATCGAGTGCTTGAATTAGTCAAAGGGCTTTAGTTAAGGAAGCTCTGATAAATAGAAAATATCTCTGCTGAGTTTAAAATATTCAGTTTCACCAACAGTAGGCGCTCTTAGGCGAGGCTTGGCTTGATATTAATGGTTATTCTCATTGATGAAAGTCATACCAACAGTAGGCGCCATATGCGACGAAGAAAATGGATGTTTTAAATCCAGCCCTGCGGGGCTTGCAACGATTTTCAATCTCTGCGTTGGATGATTTTGAGGGAGAGTGACTGGCTCTACAATAATCCGCCTTGATCTTGAAAATCGTTGTAAGCCAGAGGCATCTTCTTATTTATCAGAGCTTCCTTAATCAAACAACCAGGCTGGTCGAATAAGCCAACATCAGTTGCGCCACATAGTAAATGGGTAAACCAATGATGTGGTTAAGGTCATCATTTTGAATAAACCGATTGCGTGCCACGAATAGATCTGAAATGGCGAACAGCGAAGCACCACCAACAATCCACCACCAGGCAGCTTGTGCTTCATTACCCCACGCACTGACCAGCATCAGGCCGATGGCCATTAAATACAGTGGTACCAGTGTTTTGAAAGTGCTGTGTAAATGGGTGCGTAGCCACCAAGCAACCAACACTAAGGCAACCATGATAACTGGCAGAATCAAGGCTAACTTTTCAGTGGCCAAGTCAATTTCTGAACTCAGTTGTAGGCCACTGTGGAGAAAGGCCCAAGCATAAGCAAAGTGAGTAAACAGGAAAGCACCGATACCAACAAGAAACCATTTTTTTTCTTTCAAAGCTAACAGCCAATCACCCAACATAGATAACACCAAGCCGATAAATAGTATTTGACCGTACTGGCTGTTCCAAGCACCTAACTCCCAAGCAAACCCAACAAAGGCCAGACTGGCCAACAGTTTGGTTTTAAGTGCCAGTTTGTTTTGTTGCTTGGTTTCAAAGCCAATACTCAGTGCACAAGCAAACAGGCAAACTGTTGGTAAAAGTAGTGTCATGTGTGGGCTTGTTTATCTTGTTCGCGCATGGCGTTCTTAACAGCCAACTTTTCTTGTTTGCGCTTTTCTATGGCTCCACTGACTGACATACCAATGTGCTCTTCACCGCGTTGTTTGGCCAATTGCACCTGTTTTTCACGCATCGCAAATTGGGCCCGTTGTGCGGCAGTGGTTTGGTCAAAACAGTGGTGGCAGCTGATGCCTTTTTCATAATGTGGCGATTTTTTTTCTGCTTCTGTAATAGGGTATCGACAGGCATAACATTGGTCGTATTGGCCTTTTTCCAAGTCATGATTGACCGCAACCCTGTTATCAAATACAAAGCATTCGCCTTGCCACAGGGTATCGTCTTTAGACACTTGTTCCAGGTATTTTAAAATACCACCTTTGAGGTGGTAAACCTCATCAAACCCCTGTTCTTTCATATAAGCTGTGGATTTTTCACAACGAATACCGCCGGTACAAAACATCGCCACTTTCTTATGTTTTTTAGGATCTAAGTTTCGTTTGACATATTCAGGAAACTCTCTGAAGGTTTCGGTGTTGGGGTTAATGGCATTCTTGAAGCTGCCAATGTTGTACTCATAGTCATTGCGGGTATCGACCAATATCACATCTGGGTCTGAAATCAGTTCATTCCAATCTTCAGCTTG
>UOFA01000381.1_pt1 | contig 8604 bp, 8 predicted proteins | sample 1988741 | NCBI WGS metagenome assembly UOFA01 (sample SAMEA4712195, study PRJEB27164) | hydrothermal vent metagenome | biome: marine basaltic hydrothermal vent biome; feature: marine hydrothermal vent; material: mineral | place: Pacific Ocean | collected 2011-06-14/2011-07-23 | depth 1719 m
GCTAATGGGTTTGCTACACTGTTGATGTTGTTAATTAAGGCTAATGTTTTTGCGTTCACGATGGTTTTTCAAGTTGAGTGACTTGAAGTTTAGATGGCTAAACAGGTATTGTGAACTGCATAAAAACTATATGCATATATCACTTTGTTATGAGGAGAAAGCCATCTATCGTGGTTTCACTGAGGCTGAATGACAGAAAAAGTGCTATAAATATATTGATACAAGTCAAAATTTTGTATTTTAGTGATTGGGTTGAATATGATTTATGCTATTTTTAAAGCATTAAAAATATGCCATTTAAATAATCATGCCGGATAAGCAGGTCGAAGACCAACAACAAAATACCAATCAACCAATATCTAATCAACCAGGGTCTACACCCCAAGATTATGTTCAACCCATTGTTGCGCCCTGTAGGGTGATACCTTATTCGGCGCCATTTACTTGGCTTAAAAAAGGCTGGGCTGATTTAAGGCAAGTGCCTAAAATCAGCCTCAGTTATGGTTTGGTGATGATGTTGATCAGTGTGTTAATTACTTTTGTGGCCTATAAAGCCCATTCAATCATACTTGCCATTGCCATGACTGCCGGCTTTTTCTTTATCGGCCCCATCATTGCTATTGGCTTGTATTCTCTCAGTCGTCAAATCAGTAATGATGTACCGCCTCTATTTCTGCGTTGTTTGCGAGAAGGTAAGAAAAACCTGGGAAATGAAATGGTGTTGTCTTTTATGTTCTTGATAGTGTTTTTGATTTGGGCCAGGGCCGCCAGCATGTTGCACATATTCTTTCCCTCCACCATGAAGCCTGAAGATTGGCTGATGTTTTTGGGTGTGGGTACTGTGGTTGGTGCTGTTTTTGCAGCAATCATATTTTGTGTTGGTGCTTTTTCAATACCCATGTTGATGGATCGCAAGGTTGATACGATAACTGCGGTGGTGACTTCCATCAATGCGGTGTTAAAAAATAAACTCACCATGCTGATCTGGGGCTTTGTGATCGTGGTGCTAATTTTAATAGGTGTTTTCACCTTTTTTATAGGTTTTATTGTGTTGTTGCCCTTGGTTGGCCATGCTACCTGGCATGCCTATAAAGACACCATTGATGCAGATGCTTGGGAGTTGGGGCCAGGTTTAGGTGTAAACATGAAAAATAAGGGTAAATAAATCATATCAATTGTAGGAGAATAGCTCGCTATTTGACGATAATAGAAAATTTTGGCAAAATCCAGCTTTTTCGCAGTAGGTTATTCTTTCTCGGTCAGGCACTATTTGGGCTCAAGTCTTACCGCACCATCTAACCTGATAGTGGTGCCATTGAGGTAGGTGTTTTCAATGATGTGCTCAGCCATTCTGGCAAATTCTGATGGTTCACCTAAACGCGAAGGGAAGGGCACTGATGCACCCAGCGCGGCTTTGATGTCATCTGGTAAGCCTGCCACCATCGGGGTTAAAAACACACCTGGAGCAATGGTCATAACTCGGATACCAAAGCGGGTTAATTCACGAGCCATTGGTAAAGTCATGCCAACGATGCCGCCTTTACTGGCTGCATAAGCAGCCTGGCCGATTTGACCTTCAAATGCGGCCACTGATGCGGTGTTAATAATCACACCACGCTGGCCGTCTTCATCGGCATCATTGTGTTGCATTATAAAAGCAGCCGCTTTAGATAAGTTGAAACTACCGACTAAATTGACTTGAATGGCTTTGTTGAAATGCGCCAATGGCATCGGCTCTTCCCGACCCAAGACTCGGCCACCAGCCAGTACGCCAGCACAATTGATCGTTACATTGATGCTTTCGGAGAAAGCTAAAGCTGCATCACAAGCCTGTTGAATGTCGGTTTCTGAACTGACATCGGCTTTAAAAAAAGCGGCTTGCTGTTTGCCTAGTTTGATGATCGCTTCATCGCCAGCTTGTTGGTTGATGTCGATTAAAGTGACTTGTCCACCGTTGTTAACGATGTGTTCGGCACAGGCATAACCGAGGCCAGATGCGCCGCCGGAAATGATGGCTTTGGTTTGGGGTAAATTCATGGTGATTTACTCATTATTCATGTTAAATTGGTCAGTGTTTACGTTTCAGTGGATGCATAAAGTAACACAAGCAATCCAAGCGAATGGCGTGAATGCTTTGGGTGATCATGGCTGGTACAACTTTTTGTTTAACTCGGACTTCGAGTCCGCTTTGTTCAAAATATAAATCAGTGATGTCATGACCAACTTGGTCGGTAACTGCAAAGGGCATTGGGGTATCAGCTGCCAGGGTTCGCCCAAAAACAGTCCCTTCGTCTATCAAATGAAAGTTCAAGTAATCCAAATCATCATTGATAATAAAATCAACTTCATCAGAATCACCTGCTGCTAAGGCGTCACCTTCGATGCCAATGCTGATTTGAGGTTTGACTTTAACGGTTGAAAAGATATTCAGCACCTGCTGGTGTTCAGCCACACCAGGTATGCTTTTCAATGAGGACAGGCGAATTAAATTTTCTAGAAATGTGTGGGTTTGTTCAATGCCATCGGCTGTTCCAGACATGCCACATTCGATGGTTACTGCTGGACAGAAAGGCGCAAAAGCACCTGATTGGATGCCATCAGGGCTGGTGAAGTGAATGATGGTTTCAGAAAATAAAGATGCCAAATTAACAAACTTTCCATTCAATGAATTGATGCCGGCGTAATGTGGGTTGCGTCCTGAGTTGTTGTGAATATCAATGCTGGCAAAAGGTTTGATCTCAGCCATCATGTCGGTGATAAAGGCCATTTTTTTGACCACTTCATTGTTTGATCTATGTAATCCAGGCCAACACCTGTTGAAGTCTGGTTGACCGGCTAACTGTCTCAAGTTTTGCGCTGCTGCTTGCACGTTCCCAAATAACAGAAAGATACTGCGTGGCAATTGATTTTGATGGTTTTGTAACAGTGCTTTAATCACATCCCATCCGGTGGTCTCATCGCCATGCTGAAGAATAGAAATAAATATGGGCTGTTTAATCTTTCCTTTTAAATGTATTAAAGTATGGTTGTCCACAAACTCATTTAATTGATTGGCTTCAACTTCAAGTATTCCAGATGGTAATTGGTCAAGTATGTTAATCATTGAGTTTTGTTATACGGTTTTCATTAATCGATGGAACTTTTCAGTTGATTTGTTGTTCAGAAGATATCTCAAAAGCTTGGAACTGCAAGCTTGATAATTCCGCAAGCGATGATATTAAATACCTCTGATTAAGTCAATGTTTATTAAACCAGTGGCATAATGCCACCTTGTGAGAACTTTAAAAATTGTACCGTGTTAAGTCTCATTGTTAATGGGTTGAACTGAATCTATCTAAAGCATTAAAATATGGCTTGAAATTTAACTGGTTAGCCATTAAATTAAAACAAAAATATTTAATTCAAATTTTAGAATTTAAGTTGGAGTTTGAATATTTGGTTTGTTTAGAGTCTTATTTCTTGTCAAAGAGCTAAACAGGGTTCAAAATAATAACAGAAGGAATAACATGATTGAATGTTTGAATTTAAGTAAAAAATTTGGCCAATTTACTGCAGTGAATGACTTGTCATTCACTGCTAAGAAAGGCCAGGTTTTAGGCTTTCTAGGTCCCAATGGTGCGGGCAAATCCACCACCATGAAAATGATTACAGGTTTTTTGGAACCAACCGCTGGAAGCATCAAAGTTTGTGGCATGGACATCGCAGATGATCCGATTGGGGTGAAGCAGAAAATTGGTTACTTGCCAGAAGGTGCTCCCAGTTATGGCGAAATGGAAGTCGGGCAGTTTTTACATTTTATTGCTGCGCTGAGGGATATCGATTCCCATAGGGTTAAATCGGCTGTCGAGTCGGTGATTTCGCGGGTCAATTTAGAGAATGTTTATTTTCAGAAAATTGAAACATTGTCTAAAGGTTTTAAGCGCAGGGTGGGGTTGGCACAGGCCATCATACACGATCCTGAGGTGTTGATTATGGATGAGCCGACAGATGGTTTAGACCCCAATCAAAAACACCAGGTTCGTGAACTCATTACTGACATGTCAAAAGACAAAACCATCATCTTATCAACCCACATTTTGGAAGAGGTGCATGCCGTTTGTGACCGCGCCATCATCATTGCTGGAGGCGAAGTGGTGGCAGATAACACGCCAACTGAAATGGAAAACATGTCCAGATATCACCATGCGGTCAGTTTTGTATCCGATTTAGATACTACATTATTAAATAAAATCAGGGGTATGGACTGTGTTTTGGATGTTAATTATAATTCAAGGCTGAAAGAAACCACAGTATTTCCAACCCAAGGTTTATTTATTTTTGATGAGGTCAGCGAATTTCTCAAGAAAGAATCCATTCAAGTCAAAAGTTTAAAAATGGAAGCTGGGCGTCTGGACGAGGTTTTCAGAAATATTACGCATACGGCGGAAGAAAGGGAGGTGGTTAAATGAATTCAATCAGAACCATAGTTAAAAGAGAGTTGCAAAGCTATTTCGCGACACCGATAGCCTATGTTTTTATCGTGATTTTTCTGATCATGAGCGGGGTATTTGGTTTTTACTTCGGCAATTTGTATGAACGTGGTCAAGCGGACTTAATTCCATTTTTTAATTTCCACCCTTGGCTGTATTTGTTTCTTGTACCAGCGGTGGCGATGCGCTTGTGGTCGGAAGAACGTAACAGTGGCAACATAGAGTTGCTGATGACTTTGCCTGTGAAGAAAATGGATTGGGTTTTGGGTAAGTTTTTTGCCGCTTGGTTGTTTATTGGTTTGGCTTTATTGCTGACATTTCCGATGGTTATATCGATTAATTATTTAGGCAACCCGGATAATGGTTTAATCATCGCCAGCTATTTCGGCAGCTTGCTGTTAGCTGGTGGGTTTTTAGCCATCGGCAGTTGCATTTCAGCGGCCACCAAGAATCAAGTGATTGCCTTTATTTTAACCGTGGTTATTTGTTTCTTGTTCTTGTTATCTGGGTTTCCTTTGGTGCTGAATTTCTTCAAGATATTCCTACCACAGCTGATGGTTGATGCAATTGCTTCAACCAGTTTCCTGACTCATTTTGATTCAATCACCAAAGGTGTTCTGGATTTAGGTGACCTGGCTTACTTCGGTATTACCATCGCGTTGTGGCTGTATGCGACCTCATTAGTCATCGACATAAAAAAGGCGGATTAATTATGAAAACCATAAAAACTAAGGCTTGGGCACATAAAACGCAGTTATTAATTTTAGCAGCTATATTTTTGTTGTCATCGGTGGTCATCAGTCAAAGCGGTTTGTTTTCTCGATTGCGGGTGGACTTGACTGAAAACAATTTGTTCACCTTGAATGATGGCACCATCAACATCCTCAAAAGTATTGATGAAAACATTCACTTGCGGCTGTTCTATTCGGATCAAGCCACGACGAATATTCCGATGCTCAGAACATACCATCGACGAGTGGTGGATTTTTTGGAAGAGTTGGAGCGTTATGGCTCAGGTAAATTCAAAGTGACCATGATAGACCCGGTGACTTTTTCTGAACAAGAAGATCAAGCCTCACAATATGGATTACAAGCATTGCCTGTTGGCGAAGGTGGTGAGAATGTATTTTTTGGTATCGCAGGAAGCAATGCCTTGGATGATACTGAGGTCATTCCTTTCTTACAACCGGATCGTGAAGCGTTTTTAGAATACGATGTGGCGCAATTGATTTACAATTTAAATAATCCAGATAAACGCACCATTGGCGTGATGAGTGACTTGCCACTGTTGGGTGGTTTTGATCCGCAACAGGGACAATTGCCTGGGCAAATTATTTTTGAACAACTTAAAGACATGTATGAGGTGGTGTCTGTTGAGACCACTGTCACTTCCATCAGTGAGGTGGATTTGTTATTGGTTATACATCCGAAAAATCTGACTGAGGCCACGCTGTTCGCGATAGATCAATTTGTGATGAAAGGAGGGAGGTTGATGGTATTTGTAGACCCTGTGGCTCAAGCTGAAGAGGTGCCTGCCGACCCAGAAAACCCAATGGCACAGTTACAAGCCGATCGGTCCTCTGATTTGGCAGTGTTGTTCAATGCCTGGGGCGTAGGTTTTGATCCGTCTAAAGTGGTTTTAGACAGTCAACAAGCTGTATCTATTCAGTCCGCTCAAGGACAAGCCATCAGACACTTGGGCATCAACTCATGGACCGACAACACTTTCAATCAAACTGATGTCGTCACTTCAGACTTATCTTCATTGAATACAGCATTGGCAGGCGTGTTGACTGGAGATGCGGATAGGTTGTTGCCTATTTTATCTACCACTGATCAGTCTATGTTGACCACCAATGATGCCATGTCACTGTTGTTTGATCCTAACGTTTTATTTCAAAACTTCAATGCTGATGACCAGGTTTACACCCTTGCTGCTAGGGTTCAAGGCGCTTTAAACAGCGCATACCCCGAAGGTATAGACGGTCAGCCTGGAGCCATTAAACAAATTGACCAGGCTCAAATCGTGATCTTTTCTGATGTTGATATTCTGTTTGATCGCATGTGGGTCAGGGCGCAGAGCTTTTTTGGTCGACAGGTGTATTCAAACTTTGCTGATAATGGCAGTTTAATCAATAACCTGATTGACAACATGACTGGCAGCGTTGATTTGATTCAGGTCAGAGCACGAGGTACTTCAAACCGTCCTTTTGATAAAGTGCAGGAATTAAAGCGAGTCAGTGAGCAAAAGTACCGTGAAACTGAGAGCCAATTGCTACAACAACTGCGTGAAACTGAAACTAAATTGAATGAATTGCAAAGCATCAAAGGCCAAGAAAACCAATTATTAATCAATCAAGAACAACAACAGGAAATTTATAAGTTCAAACAACGCAAGTTACAAGTGCGAAAAAACCTGCGTGAAGTGAAACGTAATTTAAATAAAGATATTGAGGCTTTGGGAACCAAAATGAAGTTCATGAACATCGCTTTGCTGCCTATTTTATTGACCTTGATGATTGTGTTTATGTCGTGGAGAAAATCCAAACGTAAGGAGCGACGCTATGTTAAGTAAAATGAAAGTATTGACTGGGTTGTTGATCGTGATGGCTGGTTTGGCCTATTGGGTTTTACAAAGTCAAAATAATTCCGATGCTGATCAACAACAATTGTTGATCCCTGCATGGCAACAAGATGAAGCGCAAATAAGAGCCATAGATCAATTGATCTTAGCGCAAGGTGGTGAACAATTGGTGCTGACTAAAACAGGGGATATGTGGCAATTGAACAATGGTTTCTATGCATCTATCGATCCTTTGTTTGATTTAATTCAATCATTGAAAACTGCTGAAATCATAGAGGCCAAAACAGCCAATCCGGCCAGGCACGCGCAGCTTGAATTGGCTGATGATGACTTGTTAGTGAGTTTGTATCAAGCCGATCAATTACAACATACCTTACATGTGGGTAAAAAATCTACCGCTGACTTAACTTTTGTGCGTCGAGCTGGAGAAGATCAAACCTACACCGTTAAAGGTTTAAAAGCGGTTTCTTTTAATCCAGATAGCTGGGCCTTGAAAACGGTAGTGGACATTGCTGGCGAGGATGTTCAAGCGGTAACGCTCACATCTGCTGATGGTGAACTGATTACAGTTAATCGCAACCCTGAAAGCGGGGTCTTGCAATTAGCTGATATACCAGAGGGCTTTCAATTACAAACCAATGCTTACTTGGATCAACTGGTCGGTGGTTTGTCACGTTTGATGATAGATGAAGCGGTGCCAGCAGAATCATGGCCAGCTGCAACAACTGATGTCGCTGAAGTACCAGCGCATTTATCTGCTACTTACCAATTGAATTCTGGCACAGTTATTAATATTGATGTGTATCAACAAGATGATGCATACTTTTTAACCATTGATTCGGTTCAGTACCCGCAATATGATGGTTGGGTGATGAAAATAGCTGAATATAAGTTCAAAGCTTTGAATCGTCAGTTAATTGAATTTATTGAGCCTGTTCAGACCCAAAATCAATCAATAGAACAGTCTACAGATGGGGCGGCAGATAACACAGCAGACAAACCTTCAGTTGAATAAATCAGCGCTGTATTTAGTAATAGCAGCAGTTTATGGTTTAACTGCAGTTGTCCTAGGGGCTTTAGGTACTCACGCATTTGGTTTACAAGTGGGTACGCAACAAGCCAGTTTGTTTCAGCATGCTTTCATTTACCAGTTGATTCACGCCTTGTTGCTCATTTGGATTGTTAGCCAAACTGATCAGGGTCCTTGGCTCAGGTATGCGGCTTTAGCTGTGAGCCTGGGAGTCTTGCTGTTTTGTGGTGGTTTGTACTTGTTGGTGTTTGTGGGTAAAACTGCATTTTCATGGATTACACCTGTTGGCGGCAGTTTGATTATCTTGGCTTGGTTGAATTTGGTCATCCATGGTTTTTTGAAATTGAAGGACAAATCAGATAAATTTGAACCTTGAAAATCAAAATACCCATCAGGCAGCAGCTGATCATCCATTTATTAAGATTCTGAAGACTCTCTTTACTTCAAGGTTGTGAGTGCCATTGGTTAAAAAATTGTAAATTTAACGTGTATTTGCCGATATTGAATGGGTTTTTTGAGGA
>UOFA01000054.1_pt1 | contig 8528 bp, 8 predicted proteins | sample 1988741 | NCBI WGS metagenome assembly UOFA01 (sample SAMEA4712195, study PRJEB27164) | hydrothermal vent metagenome | biome: marine basaltic hydrothermal vent biome; feature: marine hydrothermal vent; material: mineral | place: Pacific Ocean | collected 2011-06-14/2011-07-23 | depth 1719 m
CGATGAATTTGATGACACTTTATACACCGTTTTTCCTCAGATAGCTTTGGCTTATGCACTTGAACCATCTGGTTTTTATGAAAACCCAATAAACATTTCGGCGGTTTCTGAATTAAGCATGTACCCAGTTGAAGAGGTTGGTGGATCTCCGTTGATAAACCTTGCACCTCTGGCTCCGGTTTATGTATTTACAACACAGTGGAATCCTCTAACATCAAACTACGACTTGGATCCTCTTTATAGAATGGAAAAAGAAGTGGTCAGTCAACCTGGTTGCATACCCGGTTTGAACGTTCCGGTTCCATGTCAAATTATAGATCGAACAACCGTAATGGTCACTGACCAAATCGAACTTGAAACTTTTCATTCACAAGGTTATGAACTGCAAGGAATTGAGGGTTATGTTATCCCGTGTGCGGACAGTAGCTGTCCCATCGGTTCAGCATCAAGAATATACAGGGTCCATGACACGAATTTAGATAAATACTATCTCACTCAAATTCTACCGGGCCAAGGCATCTCTTACGACATTATAGGAGCTGGTTTTTTGAATCTGGATACTGATGGTGATGGATTAACCATAGGCATGGAGTACTTATTAGGTACCAGTGATTCAAACGATGATTCAGATGGTGACGAAATTCCAGATGGAACAGAGTATCCTGCAGCTGGTGTGCCATTCAGTGACCCATTAGTCAGTGATATTATTTTTATGGATGGATTCGAATAACAACCTTAGACGAATTAGTATACGTAGGGGTCAAGACACTTGTTTAGCAATATAAGCGGACATATACTATCACAATACCAAGACCATTAAGATATAGAGTATGAAAATGCATTTTACCACGTCATGAATCGTGGTAGAAGGATGAAAATAATATCTGTATGGAAAATCAATTTATCCAGGTCTTTGTCAGTTGTGAATCTGCAGAACAAGCTAAAGTAATGCTTGATTCCTTATTAAGTGACCAAATAATTGCTTGTGCACAAACCTTGTTAAAAGTTGAATCTTTTTGCCGGTGGCGGGGTCAGATAGAAACGGCTGAGGAATTCTCTATTTATCAGAGCTTCCTTAAAAGCACAGCCTCTCAGTTTACTGTGATAGAACAAACCATTATAAAGGCCGCACAGTTACCAAACACCTGAAATAATAGCTTCCTTAAGTGGATGGCTCAACCGAATATTTGAATTGGATCAATGAACAAATTAAACCACAAGATTAGCCGCTGGGCAGCTTACGGATTGCTGTGCCTTCTGCCGTTTACTTTAACTGCTATGGACAATCCACCTCCGCCAGACGAGGCGATGGTGGTTTCTTATCAAGTGATTGATGATCAAACCGTCCAAGTTGATTTCAAGTTGATTGAAAATGTTTACTTGTATAAACATGCGTTTGGCTTCAGTGGTGAGAATTTAACCGTCAATCAACAGGCATTGCTTATCCCTGTAGGCAAGAAGAAGGATGACCCGAATTTTGGCGCGGTTGAAGTTTATTACCACAGTCTTAGTATCACGGTGCCTGTTGCTGATATTGGTAATCAGCCAATGCTCAAGGTTAAGTACCAAGGTTGTATCGAAGATTTTATTTGTTATCCGCCACAACGCAAAACTTTTGATCTTGGTGGTCAGCTCAGCAAAAGCGCACAAAACACCACAGCTCAGACCAGCCAACAAAATTCGAACTTTAATGGCAACGTGTTGAATACTGGCATCAACACAGGCAGCGGATTTTTCGGCAGTGATCAACAACTATTACCAGTTGATCAAGCTTTTCAGTTTGAAACCATCGCCTTGGATGCCAATCAATTGATGGTTCGTTTTACCATGGCAGCCAACATATATTTATACAAAGACCAAATCCAATTCAACACTTTCACCGATGGGATTGAACTGGGCCAGCCTGAATTTCCACAGGCTCAAATCAAGGATGATCCTGAATTTGGCTTGGTGGATGTTTTTTATGATGTGGCTGAAATTGTTATACCCATAAAACGAACTCAAGCCGGTATATCGAGTTTAGACATTGAAGCGGCGTTTCAAGGTTGTGAAGACGATAAGGTTTGTTACCCGCCAACAGCACAGTTGGTCAGTGTGGATTTGCCACCAGCAGAAGCCATTGTTGCGTCTACAGCTAATTCGCCCAGTATAGACACAAATCCTGTCCAGCTTTCAGAGCAAGGCATCATCACCAAAAGTATTGCAGATGATTCAATTTGGTGGACTGTATTGAAATTCTTTGGCTTTGGGTTGTTGTTGTCATTAACGCCATGCGTGTTTCCTATGATACCTATATTGTCGGGTTTGATCGTCGGACAAAAGGATCCGTCTACGGCCAAGGCTTTTACTTTGTCGTTGATATACGTGTTAGCCATGGCTTTAACTTACACGGTGGTCGGTGTGGTTGCTGGTTTGGCCGGTACCAATTTACAAGCCTTGTTCCAAACACCTTGGGTGATTATCAGTTTCAGTGTGGTTTTTGTGCTGTTGGCCTTATCGATGTTTGGCTTTTATGATTTGCAATTACCCGCCAGTTGGCAGAGTAAATTGTCCAAGCTATCAAATAAACAAAAAAGCGGTTCCTGGATTGGCGTGGCTGTTATGGGCTTATTATCAGCTTTGATTGTTGGCCCCTGTGTGGCGCCGCCATTGGCAGCAGCAGTGATTTATATATCATCGGTAGATGGTGGTCCAGTTGTTGGTGGCTTGGCGTTGTTTGCTATGTCCATGGGCATGGGGATTCCATTGATTGCCATCGGCACTTCTGCTGGTAAGTGGATGCCGAATTCTGGTGGCTGGATGAATGTAGTCAAATCATTCTTTGGTGTACTATTGATAGGCATGGCGATTTGGTTCTTATCTCGCATCATGGCCGAGGACACCATCTTGATGTTGTGGGGTTTATTGCTCATTGCTACAGCTGTTATGTGGCACCAAAATGCCAAGTCTAATGGCTTGTCTGGTTGGGTGATGTCGATGTTCGATGCTTTTAAAGTGATTTTATTGGTGGTCGGTGTGGCACAGTTGATTGGTGCCATGGCAGGGCAATCAGATCCATTGCGTCCATTAAAAGGTGTGTTTGCAAGTGGTGGAGTTGCTGTTGAGCAAAAAGTTGAATTCACACCCATCAAATCGTTGGCTGACTTGAATAAACAGATAGAAAACAGCACCAAACCGGTGTTCTTGGATTTTTATGCAGATTGGTGTATTGAGTGTAAACGCATGGAGAAAACCACTTTTATGGATGCAGGTATCATTGGACTGACCCAACAAATGACCGTACTTAAAGCGGATGTTACGGCCAATGATGATGTGGATGCAGCATTGATGAAACACTTTGGTATTGTTGGGCCTCCCGCCAGTTTGTTTTTTGCTGCAGAAGGCGCGCCACTGGTGCAGCACAATTTCTTCGGATACAAGGCAGCAACAGACTTAAAACGAACGTTTGAAAAAATACTAAATTCGGTGAATTAATAGACATTAGCTACCAATTGATGCACAATCGCAGCACTTAGAAGCTAAATTTGATTTTTTCATATGCGCGAAATTGCCATCATCAACGGTCCAAATCTCAACCTGTTAGGGGTCAGAGAACCTGAAGTGTATGGCAGCGAAACTTTGCAAGACATCAATGATTCATTGTCAGCTTTGGCTGAAGAATTGAATCTCTCCTTGCGGTTCAAACAATCCAACGCAGAGCATGAATTGGTTGATTACATCCACCAATGTTTCAACGATCAAATTTCTGGCATCATTATCAACCCAGCGGCATTCACCCACACCAGTGTGGCGATTCGCGATGCCTTGTTGGGGACACAAATTCCTTTTATTGAAATGCATTTATCCAACATCTTTGCTCGTGAATCATTTCGGGCTGAATCTTGGTTGTCTGATGTGGCTATTGGCACCATCACTGGCTTGGGTTCTCAGGGTTATCAGTTGGCACTTCGTTACTGGGCTGAATTGTGAGGTATATGCACAACTAAAAACGGTGGAAAATGAAGCCCACATTGGCTATTTTTTACTTTAAAAATTAATCTGTAGAACTACTATAGCTTCAATTTTTATAGAAAAAACTATCTCAATGTGCATCTCCATCCCGTTCGTCCTTAGTTATGAATTTACCTCTAATAAATATTCTTTCAGGTAAAGTTATTTTAGTTAACATCATTACAGGATTTATCAATGGACATCAGAAAAATAAAAAAACTCATTGAACTGTTGGAACATTCATCATTAACCGAAATGGAAATCACCGAAGGTGAAGAGACGGTTAAGTTGTCGCGCATGGGCCATATGGCTCAACCTGCGCAAATACAAACACATATGTTGCAGGCGGCTCCAGCCATTGCATCAGCCGACAGTCCAGCAACAGATGCAACCATTCCGGCAGTGCCACCAGAATCTTCAGGTTTATTGGTGCGCAGTCCAATGGTCGGTACGTTCTATGCTTCACCCTCACCGGATTCAGAGGCTTTTGTTAAAGTAGGCCAAAGCGTAGACGTCGGTGATACCATGTGTATGATTGAAGCGATGAAAATGTTCAATCAAATTGAATCTGAACACAAAGGCAAAATCAAACGCATTTTGGTCGAAAACGGTCAACCAGTTGAATTTGACGAACCCTTGTTCGAAATTGAGTGATTTAAAACCCTTTAGCCAATACAGAGAATTCAATCATGTTCAGTAAAATCGTTATCGCCAATCGAGGTGAAATTGCCTTAAGAATTTTAAGGGCTTGTCAGACCATGGGCATCAAAACCGTGGCCGTACATTCAACCATCGATCGAAATCAAAAACACGTCGGTATGGCTGATGAATCAGTATGTATTGGCCCGCCTTCTTCATTGGAATCCTATTTAGATATACCCAAGATCATTGCTGCGGCTGAAGTCACCGATGCCGAAGCGATTCATCCAGGTTATGGATTTTTGGCTGAAAATGCAGCTTTTGCAGAAGCTATTGAAGAATCAGGTTTTAAATTCATAGGCCCCAGAGCCGACACCATTCGTTTGATGGGCGATAAAGTGGCAGCTATCGAAGCCATGAATGCTGCTGGCGTGCCTTGTGTGCCAGGTTCTGATGGACCGTTGAATGATGAATCAGAGCGCAATTTAAGCATAGCTAAAAAAATTGGCTATCCAATAATTGTCAAAGCAGCGGCAGGTGGCGGCGGTCGCGGGATGCGAGTGGTGCATACCGAAGCTGCTCTGAATAATGCCATCATGACCACTAAAACCGAAGCCAAAGCGGCTTTTGGTGATGGCACGGTTTACATGGAGAAGTATCTCGAAAACCCCCGCCACATTGAAATCCAAGTGCTTTCAGACATGCATGGTCATGCGATTCATTTGGGTGAGCGAGACTGTTCAATGCAACGGCGACATCAAAAAGTTGTGGAAGAGGCGCCAGCGCCGGGTTTGACTGAAGAAGAACGAGCGAGTATTGGTGATGTGTGTGTGGCGGCATGTAAAAGAATCAAGTATGAAGGTGCCGGCACTTTTGAATTTCTATACGATGCTGGTCGCTTTTATTTCATTGAAATGAACACCCGAATTCAAGTTGAACACCCAGTGACTGAATTGATAACTGGGGTTGATTTAATCAAACAACAATTGTTGATAGCCAGTGGTGAAAAGATGCAAATTCAACAGTCAGATATTAAGGTCACTGGTCATTCCATTGAATGTCGGATCAATGCCGAAGATCCAGATACATTTATGCCATCACCAGGCACCATCGATATTTTTCACGCCCCTGGTGGCCCAGGTGTGCGGGTTGATTCTCACATGTATGATGGCTATAAGGTGCCGCCCAACTATGATTCAATGATTGGCAAAATCATCACCCATGGAGAAGATCGTATTACTGCCATCAGGCGCATGCGTTTGGCTTTAGCGGAGACTGTAATATCAGGTATTAAAAGTAATATTCCATTACAACTAAGAATCATGAATGACCAAGGTTTTGTTGCGGGTGGGAAAAATATTCATTACCTTGAAAAGCGTCTCAACGAGAAAAAGTAACCAATTCATTTCGTTACTCAGGAGCAACGGATTAAATGCCATTTTATGAACTGACTGTTCAAGTTGCCCAAAAGCAGGTTGAGCCAATTGATTCAATGTTGACCGAAGCAGGTGCTGTTGGTGTCACTTATGTAGATGCCAAAGATGCCCCCATCTATGAACCCAAACCTGGTGAAATGCCGCTTTGGAATGACATCAAACTGATTGCACTGTTTGAAGATGAAGCCATCATGCAATTGGCCAGCCAAGTTTTACACCAATCAAACCCAGAACTACAACAGCTCAAAACCCAACTTAAAGATCAGGTATGGGAACGGGTGTGGTTGGAACATTTTAAACCGATTCGTTTTGGTGGTAACAGCTGGGTTATCCCAAGTGGTTATGAGACAGTAGATCAAGATGCAGTGAACTTGATTTTAGATCCGGGTTTAGCCTTTGGTACCGGCACCCATGAAACCACCGCTTTGTGTCTCAAATGGTTAGATCAACATGATGTCAAAGGTAAGCATTTGGTCGATTTTGGCTGTGGTTCTGGCATTTTGGCGGTGATGGCTTTATTGCAAGGTGCAGAACAGGTCATTTGTGTAGACATCGATGTCCAAGCCATCCAGGCTACCAGGCAAAATGCAGAAAAAAATGGTGTCACAGCAGGTATTCAAGTGATAAACCCTGAAAATGTGCACACCATCATAAATCAAGATGGTATTTTAGCTAATATATTGGCTGAGCCCTTGATGGCTTTTTGTGATGATTTTTATCACATGCTCAAGCCTGAAGGTTTCATCGTACTCAGTGGCATACTTGAAACACAAAAAAACATGATTTGTGCTAAATATGCTTCACGATTTATTGACATTGAGTGTGAAATTGAACAAGATTGGGTTCGTGTGGAGGCCATCAGAGGTTAAGTCATCCAAAAAGGATGCCAATCAACTGATTTTACTTGGGCGTGATTGCCAGGATATCAGCAAGAATTACCATCAAGTGCGTGTATGTCAGTAATAAATGGTCGGATAGTTTCAATCAAGATTCAGAGAAGAAATTTGTATACTCAATGCAGAGGTTGTGGCGAAGTTTTTGTGATCGATGTTGATCACTTGATTCACGCCCGTGGGCATGTCAGATGTAATTTGTGTGGTACTGTGTTTGATGGAATGGAAACTCTGAGTGCCGATAAACCGCATGAAGATGAAGATTTGTTGTTGCATGATTTTGACAATGCGCCGCCATTGTTAACCCAAGCTTTTCATGCCATGCTTGTGGCTGATTCCGTAGAAGAAGATATTGAAGATGAGTTTGCAGAAGACATAGCCGCTGAATTGGATGGCATCATTGCTGAGGCTGTTGCTGATTCAGCTGCTGATACATCTGAAGACATGAGCGAAGATTCTGGCTTGCCCGGGTTTGTGATCGCCGAAGAGTCGGTGGTCGATGTGCCTTTTGTGGCTGAAAAAAGGGCGCAACAAAAACCCAAAACCTCGAATTTACTGTGGAGCGGTTTAGCCGCTGCCATGTTGTGTGGCTTGTTGTGGCAAGCACAAGCAGCCATTGCATCGGGACAGGTTAAATTACCTGAGCACCCCATCAGTGAGCGTTTGTGTGAATGGTTCAGTTGTGCTAAAGCCGCTGATGATGTTGACTTAAATGCCATTTCATTGGTATCGCGAAACATAAGACCTCATCCAGGAAGGGATGAGTCATTAATCATTTCTGCCAGTATGATTAATGCCAATGAAAGCAATCAAAAATTTCCCGCCTTAGAAATCAAACTGTCAGACTTGAATGGTCAAATTGTGGCCATGCGCCGTTTCATTGCTGATGAATATGTGCCTGTCGATGTGCTCAGAGCTGGTTTTGTCGCCAATACTTTAATTCCAATCAACTTAGAAATCGTCAGTCCTGGTGAAGATGCCGTGGCTTTTGAAATTGGGTTTGTACAACCATGAGCCCGTACAACCACAACCAAAAAGCCATCACCAGCGAGTCTGTGCGGATTTATTTAGAGTCTCTCAATGGCCATTCAACCAATCGCCTGTATGACTTGGTGATCGAAGAAACTGAGAAAGGTATGATCCTTGAGGTACTGAAATGGTGCAAGGGAAATCGATCGAAAGCCGCTGATATTTTGGGCATCACACGCACCACCTTACGCAATAAAATGCGTAAATTGAAAATTACTGATTAAACAGATCCTGATTTATTGGATCAAATGATACAAAATATTGAATATCCGTTCAAATCAAAAATAATCGCGTTTATAATGGCGCCTTCCTGAGCAATAAAAAAAATCATGACACAAAATCGTGTACCCATCAGAAGGGTTCTGATCAGCGTTTCTGATAAAACCAACATTGAAATGTTGGCATCTGGTTTATCCCGTTTGGGTGTTGAAATCCTATCCACCGGCGGCACTGCTAAGATGTTAGAGCAAGCTGGTATGGTGGTTACAGAAATTTCAGAATACACCGAATTTCCGGAAATGATGGATGGGCGCATCAAAAC